>VTLG01010938.1_pt1 | contig 66032 bp, 50 predicted proteins | sample 4694571 | NCBI WGS metagenome assembly VTLG01 (sample SAMN12604809, study PRJNA352737) | marine metagenome | biome: ENVO:00000447; feature: ENVO:00000209|ENVO:00000569|ENVO:01000036; material: ENVO:00002151; isolation source: viral sequences binned using virsorter ...
TGCAGAGCCAGACGATCCATGACTTCCTGTTCCTCCAGAAGATCCTGCAGAGCCAGAAGTTCCATGAGTACCTAAAAACGATCCATCAACACCAGAAGATCCAGATGTTCCATGAGTTTCACCAGATGTTCCAGCAGTTCCAGAAGATCCAGAAGTTCCATTTACACCATTACCTCCGCCGCCTCCGCCGCCTTCTCCCCAACCGCTTGCTCCTGCTACTCTTTTTGCAGTTTGAGTTGCTTTTGAACTAACATCTTTAACAACTTTTTTGATGCCTTCTATTTCAATTTCAAGTCTAGTTACTTCAGCATCATCACCAGGTTCGCCCTTTTCTCCCTCGGGACCTTCAGGACCAATCTCTCCTTGCTCTCCTTGAGGACCTTCAACCCCTTGAGGCCCAATTCTCCCGTCTTCTCCCCGTTCACCTTTCGGGCCAGGATCTCCTTGCTCTCCTCTTTCACCCTTTTCGCCCTTGGAACCTTCAGTACCTTTGATTTCAAGAACTTTGACTTTTTCACCAGTTACAGGATCTAAAATTTCTTTTACACCCTCAACAAGTTCTTCTTTAGTCTTTTTAAGTGTTTTTTTAGTATAAGCAAGAGCAGTAGCTAAAACCTTACTTAAATCTAAGTCTTTTGACTCTTTTTGATCGTCTTTCATTTATGTCTCTGCACCTAAATCTTCACCAGAATCAATTTATAAATTTTTAACTTACAAATTTTTCATCATCTTCTAAAACAGAAAAAAGAATATCATTTACTTTATCTTTAATCTCATTTTCTTTCTTCGCAACTTCAAATTTCTCCTCAATTTTTTTATCAATATCTTCATTGATATATTGTTTATTGTCCGTATTTACTTCTACGGAATTAAATTGCATTTCTTCTTCTCCCGAAAATCTGGGATCATCTAATTCTTTTTGCATTTGCTCATCATTAGATTTAACTTCATCATCAGTCATCATCAAAATATGCTTTCTTATATACTCATGTGACCAATATTTTCCAGCATAATCTTGTAAATCTCTTAAAATGTTTAATCTATCTTGAAGAAGTTCATTATGCTTTATTTCTGCAAAATGACTATCGTTTTCAAATTCATAAAATATTTCATTCTTAACATTTTTCCAATCTTCTCTAGACATTATGCCTTTGAGTGTTAATTGTCTTTCCATAATCTCATCAAACATTAAACTAAATCTACTTTGGAGTTTATTAACAAACCGTGTAAATTTAACTTCATCCCTTGAAATTTCTGTAGCACGGCCAATTGTATAATTTGCTTCTGATTCAAGTCTTGAAATAGGAACACCTAGTGATTTGTAAAGTTTTTTCTGAAAATATAATACATCTTCAATGTCCCCAAGATTTGAACCACCGGGTAGGGTAGAAATTTCTGTTCCTCTTCCACCTTCTCTTCTCGGCATCCAATAATCTTCAAGCATTGACATGTGTTTTCTATCATCTCTAACTTCACCGGTGTTTGCATCATATACAAGTTTGTTTTTGTATCGTGTCATTAAATCACGCATGTATTGTTCTGCTTTTAATTTTGGTAAATTACCAACATCAACATAAAAAATTCTTCTCTCTGGAGCCCGTGAAATACGATAAATTACCAGAGAATCTTCAATCATTCTTAATTGATTTAATGGTTTGATTGCTTTGTGTAGGTAGGATAAAACTAATGAACGTGTAGCATTCATTAGTCCTGAATGTGTATATACAATCGAATCGGGAGATATCTTTAAACCACTGGCGGCACTTGTAAATGCAGTTCCAATTACTTGTCCTTGAGATTGATAAATCCCCTTTTGATTATAAACATAATATTCTAAAACCGAGGTTTTTGTTTTACCATCGGGTTGTTTTTCTTTTTTCTTTTCTCGTATTTTCTTTATTTTTCTGGGATCTAAGATTCTTAATTCATGAATACCCTTTTCTAAGTTATTCTCATCAACAATAACATGATAATAAACTCTACCATCAATATACCATCTCTTAAAAACATCAGATCCTAAATTTTGTAAATCTAAAAGTTTACTTATTGACTTGAATTCTAGTCTTATTTTGTCTCTAATAGGCTCAGAAACATTTAAATTATCTACATTAATTCTTACAACGGGTTTGTCTTTTGATGATACAATTGCTTCATTAACAATGTCATCAATAGCGTTCTCTACTTCTGCTTGAAGACCCATATCACGATATCTGTTTATCAATTCAGACTCGCTTTTTATAGCACCTTCTGTATCAACATATGTTCCATAAACACCACCTGATGCTACGGACAATGCTCCATCTTCATATTCTGCTTCCGCAAAAGTCTGAACCTTTACGTTCTTTTGTTCTTTTTTTCCGATTGAAAAACCGAATAGTTCAATAGGCATGTAATTTCCTGAATGCGAGTTAAATAATTATAGTAGTACTGTACTAATTTATATTTATTCACTCGCAAAATCAGAAAATTATGTTTTTTGGGGATTAGCCCTCTATATCATCAAATTCAATATCATCAGCTACTACTCCACTACCACCAGAAGCGGATCCTGCCACTCTTGTCCAGTAATCATACGCAAAAGTTACAGTATATTCTTCAATAGTATCATTATCCCCCCAATCCAAAGTAATTTCTGAAAGATCGGTTGGAAATATGTTTACAAATCCATATTCTGCTGATGTATTTGTATTTTTAGAAAACTGCTTAACTTTTGCTGTACTTGTATAATCAGTAGAACTTGAACCTTGTCGAAAGTTCGCTGAATGATTGTTTATTTTATTCATCCACATTTCAAATTGTGATCTTATTGCAAAGTTTTCATCATTAATAACCGTCACAGTCCATTCTGGAAAAGTTCTATTACCTGCCATTTTAACTTCTCTACCAAAGTAAGGAACTATAACTGTTCCAATTACAGCTCCAGGTATTGATGTCGCTTTAGCAAATAAGTTCAGGTCTGTTCCATTAAAAATATTAGCCTTATCAGCAACCGTGACTTGAAATAAATTAGGCCTTTGCCCATCATAATGCATTGCATGTCTAAAACCTGTTATATCGAATGCCATTTATTTATCTCCTTAAACTGCGTTAACTACTTCAGAAAATTCAACTCCAGAAGCAACAGCAACAAAGTTTAATCCTATGAAATTGATAGATTTAGTTGGTTTAATGAAAATATCGCCCCTAAACTCATTTCTATTTATAACAGCAGACGTATTATTTGAGCCATCACATATCACTTGAAATGCTTCTATGCCCCTAGATGATTGAACATCTCTTAAAAAAGGCTCTATTATAGAAATAAAATTTAATCGTGTAAATTCATCATTAAATTCAAATAATAAATTTTCAGCCGCATTTGCTATAGCTTTTTCTAGAATAATGAAAAGTCTACGTACATTAATTCTATCAAAAGATGATGGTCGTCCTAACATGGTTTTATCACCAAATAAAACTTTTCCTTTTCCAGGAAATGCCGCTATTGGATTAATTCCATTTATATACAAATCATCTCTTTCAGCATTATTTGGTACAAACGCTATAAATTCTGCACCTTTTATATTTCCTCTTGTAAATCCCGCAGGAGAAACATAAGGATTAACGTTATCTGCTTGGGCACAAATTCCAGCAATATCGCCATTCATTGGAATCCATCTATTAACAGAATTATATCTATCAAACATGTATTTGTAACTTCCATCCATAACAGCATAACTTGTACTTGGTAATGCATTCCTTCTAGCAATTGCATTTGTTACTTCACTTCCTTCTTTATTAACAACATCTGCTTCTTCAGGAGAAATAAAGACAACGCAATCTTTTCTAGTTTCTGCTATTTCATTAATCAAATATGTGGCTATAGTATTTGATGCTTCTCCTGAAATTATTAGAGAAACATCTATTTTTGCAGGATCTTTGAAATAACTATAAGCAGTAATTTCATCTGAAGCTGAAGAACTATATCCATCAACTCCTCCTGACATACTAGCAGTCATAATTCCATTTGCACCTGCGCCACCGAAAGATCCTTGAAATCTAGCATCAGAATTTCCCTGAGCAAGAGTATCACCCCAATCATGAGTGATTTTATTAGATCCAGCATCTTGAGGAGCATCTCCCATTGCATCATGATCTGTCCATCTAATATATTTGGAACTATTGTTTATTGCTTCTTTATAATATAAAGTATCTCCTGTCTCTCCTGTAGCACCGTTTGCTACTGATAATCCACTCCATGCATCAACAACTTGTTTATTTGAAGTAGATTTTGCTCCTCTTCTATCTTTTGTTCCTAAAACATCTCCATCTTCATCTACTACTATAACATGTATCTGATCTCCAACATCTTTTGATCCAGTTTTATTATAAGCATAAGGACTGGTTAGAGGGGCAAGTTCAAAAGAATCAGCAAATTCCCATTTCCTTGTCCATGTACTTTGTGAAGATACCGCCCTATCATAAGCAGATGCAACAATTAGTGATGTTGTATTTGTAATACTAGATACTCTTCGTTCAGTTGGAACACCAGTAGAATCATTACACATGATGATATCTCCAACATGAAGTTGTCGAGAAAAATTAGTATTGGCTCCTGTAACTGTAGTGCTTCCCGCTGAAGCGGTAAGATCACCTTGCATATTTTCAGCAGGCTCTTTAAAAGCAGACCTCTTTAATCGAATAAGAGTTTGATCGGTTACTGCACTACCATTTCCGATTCCATTAGTTTCTACTCCAGTATTAGCCATTGAAATTGTTGCTACAGTATTAGAAGTAACTGCAGTTACTATTCCAAAATTAGTAGCAGAAGCACCAATTTTAACTACATCTCCAATTCTTAATTCTTCATCAAATAATGTGCTGGTTCCTACAATACCTGCTCCAGTATCACTATTTGAGACAGTACCAGTAAGTGCAATAGTAGGATTACTATCTAGTTTAACAGTACCATCATTTTCATTAACAACTGTATTTGCTCTATCTGCAACACATATGGAAACTTTCAATGAATTTCCAAGCGTTCCTGGATATTTTGCCGTGAAAGTTGTTCCTGAAGTTGTTGTAGATTCGTATGTATTTTGATATTCTTTATTGTTTCGAATCAATATTGCAGAACCACCAGATACTGCATTTTTAGCAGTTGTAGTACTAGCCGCCCTGACAACTCTTAGTTTATTTGAATAACTTAAAAAACTTGCGGCACTAAAAAATGTTTTATACGTATTTCCATTTGGTTTACCGAATACTGAAACTAACTGATCTTCTGAAGTAACTAATGTTGCCTCCTCCAAGGGACCCCATGTTAAATTACCAGCTATAGCACCATCCGAAATAGAAGGAATGGGTACTCTAGTAGTTAAGTCGATTTCTGCTACGGCTACTCCTGGACTGACTTGAAAGGCCATATTATCTCTCCCTAAAATATTTTGAATAAAAATGCTTCCAATATATTTATATTTTAGCTGATTTTGGAGATGTTTTTATTTATTGTAATATAAATAATAAGATGAAGAAGGCTATTGAAAGATTTGAAAAGAAAATTTTAAGAACAAATGATTGTTGGTTCTGGACTGCAAGTAAAACAAAGCAGGGTTATGGTATGTTTTCATATGATGGAAAATCAATTCCTGCACATAGATTTGCGTATATTGCCTATAACGGACCTATTGAACAAAATAAAATAGTTCATCAATCATGTAATAATACATATTGCGTAAAACCAGAGCATTTATATTTAACTACAAAAAGTGAAACAAGAAATAAATTCTACGAATTAAGAATTAATCCCGAAATGATATTTAATGAATCTATAAGATATTTGCAAAAATTGAAGAAAATAAGACCAGATTTAAACCACGATATAAACAAATTAATTGATCAAATAAAAGAACCTAAAAATATTCATCGTATTAATGTAGATAATCCGTAGAATATTTTTTATCTACTACCCATTTTTCACCACCCATATTTACTGTTTCTGGTTCATAAGAATCTCTTCCATCATTTATATACCCAAAAGGTATCAATTGTGCTTCTGCTTCTTCTAATTGCTCTTTAAACATTTTTTCACGTAAATCTAAATCAGTAATTTCTGTAAAATATTTTTGATTTACTAACCAACCAAATAAAATTAAAGTTGTCATCAAGTCATCATGATAACCTTCTTCTGCTTCGTAACTCGATCCTTTAGCAATATATGTTGTCATTTCAGTAATAGTATCTAAATCCCAAACAAGTAATTTATCTCCTTCTATTAAATCTTTACAACTAGAACACCCTTTTCTTTTAACTTCTTTTGTAGTTCTAATTCCTAATTGTGAACTTTTTCCGAATCCTCCTCCTAAGGTTTGTCCTGATCTACCCAAAACACTCGTTTGAAAAATATTAGGATACTCTAAATCGTGATGTAAAATATCCGCTACTTGACCACCGATATCATTTATTTCAACTAAAACATATGCAGAATTATAATATCTACACACATTATCAACAACATTTGGTAATAACATAGGTGAAATATTTGGATCTCTGTATTTTGCAACTTGTTCATATGGAAATTGAGAAACATCTATAATTGAGAATGCAGAAAAATCTTGACCCCTTCCTCTTGCAACATCAACTATACACACATATGAATGTTTAGGATCTGGATCAACATAAACATCTAAGAAATCTTTTGTTGTAATAGGTGGTTTATAGGGCATGGTTCTAAGTTTTGCCGCTGATATTAATGTATTTTGTGATCCAATAAAATCACATTCATATTCTTGTGAAAATTGTAATTCACTCGTATTTCTTATTGTTTCTTCTCTCCATTTTTGATCTCTTCCTGGTGTCTGAGACCAATGTACTTCTATTGGAACATAATCACTTCTTTTCTCTTCAGCATCAATCCACATTTTGTAAAACATGTTCAATCCTTTTGGAGTTGAAACAATAAAAACTTTAGTAGTACTACCAGAAGAAATAGTAGGATATACAGAAGTAAAAAAATCTTCTGCTAAACTTGGTGGATCAATATGTGCAAACTCATCCATGAAAATAATATTAAAAGATGATCCACGAACTGCAGAAGAAGAAGTTGAAGCAGATATAATTTTGCTACCATTTTCTAATTCAATATTACCTCTATTCCAAACAACTACACCTTGTTGTAACCATTTTGGCAAATGTTCATATGCAGTTTTCAATCTCTGAAGAATTTCTCTTGAAGTAGAGCCCTTATTTGCTAATATAGCAATATTAGATTGTTCATTAAAAAGAGCAAAATGTAATAGATAAGCACAAATCGTTGTTGATTTTCCAGTTTGTCTGGGCATCTTACAAATAACAAAACGATTATTATGAAATGTATCAACCATTTCTTCTTGATAATCATACAAATCAAAGGGCATTAAACCATGATCTACATGAACAATTTTCATATATGTTTTTGCAAAATATATTGGATCTTTGGAACATCTAATATAGTCTTCCAAAGTTTCTTTATCATATTCTACTGGAGTATATGCCCCTTTAAGAAGAGGATTTCCTGCGTAAGTATCTCTGGCCATTATTTTAACTCGTAATTTACTAAACCTTGTTTTGCAGTAAAATCTGTAGCACCTGACATTGATCCTAATATTTTTAATGTAGCAGATTTAGGAGAAACCATTTTTATATCAATAATACCTTTTCTCCATTTACTTTTATTTAAATTTGCTTGATAAAAATTTTTACCACCAATTATTTCATGAACATATTTTCTTGATGTACGATCATTATTTAATAGACTCGCCACAGAATAATTAAAAAAAGAAGTAATCGTAAAAGGATAATTATTTCTTATTGTTTGTATAACTTGTTCTCTTCCATCAAAAGTTTTTCTCTTTATAAAATAATCTTCTATTGCTTCTATTACTTCATCAAGTTCTTTATTTTCTTTTACAGAAAGTTCTTGATTCATTGCAACTTTCCGAATACTTTCATAAATAGAATGATTTGTATTTTTTACATTTGATTTTTTTATTTTTAATACTGATCTTAATCCAACTTCAAATGTAATATTTTTTGAAAATTTAAATCTACTCGCTCCTACTTGTTCTGATGTATATCCCATATTAGATGCGATTCGACACATTTTTTTAAAAAAACAATCTTGATAACCAGAATAATATTTCATACCATAAGGAAGAACATTCGACATAAATGATGCGGCGGCGCCTTTATCATATTTACTTGATACACTAACAGTAGTTGTATCAAACATCAAACTACTATCAACAAGTTTAAATGCAGGATCAGTTGGTATACTAAAAGATTTTAAATTGATACCAAACATATCAGAAGGAGTACAAGTATCTGATAACTGCTTTTTAAATGCTAATATTCCTATTAAAATTTCACCAAAATATACACCAAGTTCATCAATATGACTATCATCAATACCATTCAAATCAATTTCAGATAAATCATCTTTATCCAAATATGCTTTTATTTTTTCTATAACATAATCATTATTACGTATTTTATTATCTAAACCCCAAACAATACTTTTTTTTAAATCATCATAAGAATTAAATAATTTTACTGGAACATCTTTTTTCGAAAGTACTGTTATTTTTTCATTGTTGCCTTTTTCTGTAAAATCTTCTGCTAATATTTGTAATTTTTGTGGTCTTTCTGAATTAAGGTTATCTGTGGGTTTTCTTATTTTTGAAATTAATATATATCCTTTTTTTCTCTGATATTCAATATTAGCATATTTTTTTCTTTCAAATTCTTTATATTTCTCTGAAAGTAATTTTATTTCTGTTCTCGGTTGAATAGTAACATTCATACTGTCTAATATATTATTAGTTTCTTGAAACATTTCCGCAACCTGACCATTTTCTATTCTCAGCTTTAATTTTTTCCAGTCAGCATTTTCTGTAACATATCGTGTGAAAACCACTTGTCCTGGAAATCTTCTATCGATTTGCCCTAAATGTGCCACTATTCTTTTTTATCTTTTAACATTTTTTGGAGTTCTGCAGTACTACCAACAAATAATGCATTTGTTACTGTATTAGGTCCTGTACTGTTTTCTTGTTTGATATCTTTTACTTGTTTATGAACATTCATTAAATTTTGATTTTGTTCACCTACAGTTTTAATTAATTGTCCAACAACTTCAAACATTCTAGCATTACCACTGTCTCTTGCATCTTGTAATAAATCTTCAATAGCATCATGTCCTCTTTCAATAATATTGTATATATTTTCACGAACATACTTATAATCAGTATTTAAATCATCTGGATCAGATGCAACAACTTTTCTTTCAATGGGTTTTTTAACAATAGAGCCAGATGGCATTTCTAATATTTCATTTAATTTATCTTCAAAATCTTTTATCATATTTTATCTCACTCATATGTGCCAGTTGCATCATTATAATCTACTGGTGGACTGTAAAATGTTATTGTAGTATTTGCATCAAAATCATCTCCTGGGGTAATATACGTATTTGCTCCTCCTTCAGGAACAATTTTTACTGAAGCAATGATATTATCAAGTCCCAATTCAGTTGTACTATCTTCAGTTAAAAGATAACTTCCTGTTTCTAATAGAAATTGATCTCTTGCAAAAGGAGTAGAAGTTTCTAAATGCAATTCATTATTCACATCAGTCGCATTAGCATCAGCAACTTCTTTAAATGCTACTTCAATTGTTTTAATTATTTTTTGACCAGTTTTAATATCAGGATATATAAACCCTTTCATCATAAAAGATATTGTCCAAATAATTGTTCTTCTAGCTGAAAATTCTCCCTCGTAAGAATCTTCACTTGTTGCACTTTGAATAACAATTGGAATATCTATTGAAATGCCCATATCTGTTATAATATTAACGGTTACATTAAATTCTGGAGTAAAAAACGGAAGAATCTGTTCTAATATCTGAGTACCATCTTCAGCATTTTCTACAAAGGCATATAAAGAAAAATCAAAAATATATGGAGAAGGATTAAACATCTTCTTAACATTACGATTTCCATTTATCGTTTCTTTATGTGTCAATGAGCCCATTGTATTTAATTTTCTAACAGGATCATAAGCCATGCCAGTCATTTCAAATCCCAATCTAGGAAGTTGAATAGCTACTTGTCTATCTAAACTAGCATCTTGATTTATTCTTGTAAGAAATTTTTGCTTTGGTCCATAAGCTATTGGTACTTTTTGTCGAGATAAAACATTACCGCCCGAGTCCTTTTTTTCAATATTAATATCATTAAATAGCGTACCAAACAACGCAACGTATTTTCTTATTGTTTGATGATAAAAAGTTTGTCCTAACATAATACTCCATAAAGATTGTAATATTATTTAGTTGTATAAATAGTCTTATGGCACTATCAATAAAAACTCAAGGCGAAAATTTAACAATGTATCAAGGCAGTAACTTTGAAAAAGTATTTACTGCTAAAGATGCAAACAATTCAAATGTAACCATAAGTACTGGTACTTGTGCTTCTAAAATGAAGAAGAATCATACAACTACTAATACTTCTTGGATAATGTCTTTCACAGCGGCAGTAACAGGTAGTAATGTGACCATAACCGCTAATGCTACTCAAACAGCAAATATGTCTTCAGGATTATATGTATATGATGTTGAATACACCCAATCGGATGAGGTAACAAAGGAAAGAGTAGTTGAGGGAATGATTACAATTCTTCCAGAATCTACAACTTAAATATTGCCTTCACTAAACGGATTTGATTCTGAAAAATCAATAATAGAATCTGCTTCAGTTTCAATAGTTATATTATTTGCTGAAGCATCATTAACAAATGTTTGTGTATCAGGTGTAGTACCAACTGTATAATAAGCACCACTTGTATTTCCAACTACATTTTGACTTAATGTAAAAGTTCCTCTCAAATCTGTTAATTTTAATACTCTATCAGTAGAATTCCAAGATATTACTCTTCCTTTTGTATTGGCAGAACTTTCAGTACTACCAACAAATACATATTCATCTTCTACATAATTTCCTGAACCTCCTGAATCAAGAGTTACTTCTATTGAATAAGCATATTTATCTTCTACTTCATCTATGTCTTCAATACCAGTATCAATTCTTTGATCATCGTATTGAAACAATTCACATGTTAAATCAAATATTGGTAATTTTCCGAATTGATAAAACATTGATTCATGTTCAACAAATCTAATTTCATAAAGTTTTTTATTTAACGGGAGAAATATTACATCACCTTCTCTTGGTCTATCATAACCAGTATCTAAATTTTCCCATCTTCTTCTCGCTACAGAAAAAATAACTTGATCTCTTATTTCTAATCCAAATCTTGAAATAAAATCACCTTCTCCCTCAAATCCATCAACAGATTTGACATACATTTCTATTAAATGTGATTGATTAAATTGTGAAATAGTATCTTCTCCGTAAAGAAGATCCTCGTTCATATATTGTCTTGGAAGGTAATAGTTGTCTATGCCAAAATTTTTTATAGATTCTATAATTAAATCTTGATGTAAATTTTGTTCTGAGGCATTTTGTAAATGATTAAAATAAGAATTAGTAGGCATTATCCTGGACCAACCATAAAGTCAACTGGTAATTCGTATTTAAGAGACACTTGTTCTTCTGTTTCTCTTAATTCTGTTATTGCTTCTTCAAACATTGTTCTTCCATTTAGTGTCGTTCCTCCTGGAAGCTGAACTCCTTCATATTTTATTAAATTGGCTCCCCATTGTCTTTTAAAAAGAGCCGTAACATATTTTTTCAAAAACATATCATTATATACATCTGTAAATGTTGCAGGTTCAATTATTCTATAACACTCTGCAACAACATATTCGTCTACTTCAAGATCATCATTATCCCAATCTATATCTAAATATAATCGATTTTGATGTCTATTAAATCGTAAAGGCTTCTTTCCTACAAACATATCATTCAACAATTGTAAATGTTGCATTGACATTTTATAATTTATTATGGAAGTAGCAGTAAGATATGGCATTTCATTTAAATGAAACTGATATCTAAACGAAAATAAATCACTTGTTGTCTGTCCCCCACCAGTATCTTGTATATCAAAAATACCTGTCACACCAATTATGGAATCACTTAATGTAATATAATGATTGTCTACATCACCAAAAGTAACCAACGATGCATCAGTATCGGCTACTGCAGTAGATCCGCTTGAACTTCCAGTTATTGTTTCTGCATTTGAAAAACTAGATGTTACATCATTATTTGAAATATCATCCGTATCTTTATGACTTTTAAATGTAATAACTGTAGTATTTGAAGAAACTACTTTTGCAGTTGCATTTGATGTTCCGCCAGTTATTTTCTCACCTACTGTAAAAGCACCTGTGTTTGAAGCAATTTTAACAGTTGAACCCGTAATTCGATGAATGTTATACATTCTTTCAACACCATCAAAATGATATTCCTGAAAAAATTGCAAGCCTTCATCCATTCGATCTTCCAGTTGATCATCTTCTACATTTATTTCAATAACTGGTTTTCCTAAAGTTCTAAGACAATATTGTTTTAATTCTTCTCTTGTGCTGGGTTTTGCCATTTTACCTTACGTTGTATTTACAACTGATCCACCTGTATCTCTTACTGGTAATCTACAATTAACTGTATCGGTTCCGTTATCCGACAATATAGGACCCGTACAATGGATAGATCCATTTGCATAGGTGTTAAAAAGGTCGTGTGTAGTATTTGCTACATGCAGAATTTTTGTTCCACCTGTAGTTGAAGCTCCATGCACATATAAAGTTGCACCAGTCGAGGAAGTACTAGCTGATTTAAAAATACCTAATGATGTAGAATGTGCATAAGAGGATTCAACATTTAATCCTGTTTTATCTGCATTTTGTATGATCTGTGCCCCTGTTCCACCATCTGTTTTAATTCTTAATGCTGTTGATCCAGTAGCACCTGTCGTATCTTGATTTATGTCAACAACTGTTCTAGTATCTGTAGAACTATTATTATCTGTTATAGAAAGCATAGAACCTGTCATAGCATGAGAAGTTCCTGTTCCTAATCCATGATGTATTGCCATCACATGACCTGAAGTTGCTGTATCAGAATTAATCTCAAAAATATTCGCAGTTGTTTGTGCCGCATCAATTGAAACACCTATTTGATCTTCATCATTCAAATCTAAAAAAATTCCTGTTGTGCCATCAGTTGAACCAACATTTACATGTAATTTACCCGCTTGAGTTCCAAGCGTATCTCCACCCGCAATTTGCATATAACCACCATATTCATTTCCAAATATAGCCGTATTAGCGGCATCAGTAACAATATGCAAAGAATCAGTAGCATGATCATATAGAATACCCCCAACATCAGCATCATCAGTATCACCAAATGCAATAGCACCATTTGAAGCATTGTTTGCAAGTAATGTCATACCAACTGCAGTATTTCCTTCTATTAGCATATCATCTACGGCCGCCTCAACTGCAGTAGCAGTAGAAGATCCTGCCGCAAAATCTGTTCTTATATGCAGTCTTCCTTTAGAAGAAGTTGGGAGAGTTGGAGAGGTTGTATATTCTGGAAAATTACCAATAGCCACATTAGAAGTACCCACATCTGAACCAAAAATAGCTCCAACATTAGCTACAAAAGCTGAAGAAGCATTAATCGATATATTTGCAGAATGTGTAAGTCCACCAACTGAAACAGCATTAGTAAATGTTCCATTACCAAAAGTTGCGCCAGTCAATGGATGAGGACCCGCCGCAGATATTGTAACAATTTTTGCACCATTATCATCTGTGATATTTACATTTGCATCATTAACTGTTCCTTCATTAATTGTAACTTGTGAAACTGTTCCTAAATCAGAAACCGTTGCTCCATTAAAATTAATCGTAGAAGATCCATTTGCATTTAAATTTTTACCATTTAAATTAATCTCAACTTCATTAATTTGACATCTTTCAATCTTACTATCAGGACTAGCACCAGTTACAGTTGCTCCAACGGTTTCAACTAATGACCATTTTGCAACTGATCCTAAATCATCTACAGTTGCTCCAGCAAAATCTATTTCAGGAGAACCACTAAACAATAATCTAGTACCAGTTACATTTGCTCCTGTAAGAATCGATGCAGAGATTGTATTAATCGTAAATCCGCCAGTTGAATTGGCAGAAACTAAATTAGTAACAGGACCATTATCTGAATTTTCATTTAATACTGTAACGATTTGATTTGTTTTTGAACGCCATTGTTCAAACGTACTAACTAATTCTACATCGGTAATACTGGTATCAGATATTGCCATCTTTATCCTTACTTAACAATTCTAAAATTTTATTAATATCATTCTTAATATTATTAACTTCTGTTCTTAAAGTATTTATTTCATTTTCATTAGATTTCGTTATGTTTGTTTGCTTTACTTTTTGTCTATGTTTTAACAAAATCTGTTGATCAGTCGCAATAATTGCATTAGAAAATGTATCTCTATGATATCTTGGATTGTCTGTTTTTACTATCAAGGAGTACCTTCACTATCAAGAGCAATTGCCCGTAAATTTAATATTTTAGGAATTCCTATAAAAGAATCCTGTGATGTTCTGTCTAAAGTCATAACTAATTTAATTGCAAATGTTCTAAATCTTTCATATTGGGCTCCACTAGCGGCCAAATAAGAAATTTTTTCATCATATGTTTTAAATTCAAATCGTTTAAAATCATTTTCATTTACAGAATAAGAAGTATCTGCAGTTTGTTGTTTCATAAGAATCCAAGGTTTATCATCAAAAGATTCTTGATCATCTCCAGCAAGAACTTTATAATAAGCATGAATATTAGAACCTCTTGGTTTATACGCATCCATATATAATTTAAGGTCTACTGCATCAAATCCTTCTTCTAATGTTACTCTTCTTGTAATATATCTAGCTTTTAAATTTCCTCCAGAAGAAAATGATACTACATTTGTTGTAGATAAAGTCGCAGTATTATTAGCACCTTCACCGACAATATTAATAGCCGCGGCTGTTGTCATTCGTACATTATCAGAAACAGAAACCGATCCCCCAACATCCCAGTTAGTAACAGTTGGTGTAGAAATATATCCCGTACCACCACTTTTAACAACAACTTGATTAATAGTTCCATTTGCATGAACATTAGCGGCCAACGTAGCAGTATTTGATCCAATATCAGGATCAGACACTACAAATACACTTGTATTACCATCTGAGGCCGCATTGCTTGTTGCACTACCTACTTCAGCTAGATAATAACCTGTTCCATTATTAGATAATACTATATCAGAATTTGATAAACTTCCATTATTGATAATATTTTCAACACTAACAATACCCATTCTTTGTTCATCAATTACTGGAGATATTAATGTATTTGCAGTTTCAAAATACGCATTAATTGTAAAACTATTATTTGCGGCCTGTGGATATGTAATTTGTTTTTGTGTTTTAAAATCAATGTTTTTATTTTCTTTAAATTTTATTTCAGAACCCTTTGTGGCTCCCGCTAAATCTGTAACATAATAATCAAAATTCGTATAAGTATTTGCAAAATTAAGCGATTCAGTTACTACTTTAAATGTATCTATAGTCGTATTCGAACTTGCATTTCCACTTGAAACATCAGAATTATCTAATCTAGCATATGCATTCGCTGATATAAATTCACATCTATCCAATTGAAACATTAAACCTTGATCCATTACTTCTTCCCAAACTCCCACATTTGAGGGCTTGAAAAAACTTCCAACATAAGGCTGTTTTGTTATTTTTCTAGAAGTACCCGTATGAAAAGCACCATACTCAAATCCATAAAGTTTATATGCACTACTATTAGTTAATACACAAATTGCATATTCATCAGGAGAAAGAAAAATAGGATGATCAAATTTAAACATTGTTCTCGATCCAATATCTGTAGCACTCTTATTAGCAGAATCAGAATTCCCCAAAAAGCCAGAAGGAAATCCTCCGCTAGTATTTGCAACTGGTGTGCTTGTATTTGCAGTAATTCTTCCAGGAGTTAAAACAACTTCACTTCCTGGTACAATTAACGATGTACTCGGCATTCCATTAACCATAGGTCTTAATTGCAATGTTACAGGAGTTTTATTTCCTACAGACTTATCTTTTGCACTAAAAAACAAAGTTACAGAATCAACAAAAACGCCTGTAGAAAACTGATTCTTATCAACTGAAAAAGTTTGTGCCATTGGATTCAAATAATCAGTAGACTTTGATTGCCTTCCATCAGAAGTTGCTCTTGTAACTCTGTCTTCTTTTATATTTTCTCTTCTTGAAATAAATGGTCTGACAGAAACAAGTCCTAATTCATTTTTAGTATCGATTGTTCCTGCAGAATGAAATATATCTTCCGCAACTGAAGTTGTAACTGAAGAAATATTATCAGGATCATCTGTTACTCTAAAAAGATTTTGATTCCCCGTAAATGTACCAGCGGGAATATCAAAAGTTCCTCCAACAACTCCTTCAGTAGAAACTAATAATTGTGTATCAGTTTTAGGATAATTAACAATTGCAGAAATAGATCCATTTGCTTCAGTACTATCTCCTTGAATTACTGTTCCAACAGTAAAAGCAGTTTGAGCAGACATATCTGTAAGTAAAACAGTACAATTATTCTGATTATTTCTATCACTCATGTAAATAATTTTAGCAGTATTACCCGCAGTTGAACCAGAACCTTGAATTGTAACTTGCTCAAAATTTCCTGAAGTTGTTCGAAATACATTCAATGAACTTACATTCGATAAACTTACAAGCGAAGCCTGTTTCACATTAACTGCTATATTTTTATCACCAAAATAAGGATATACATTTTTAGATGGTTTTAATCCTTTAGCAATAAAAGTTAATGTTTGTTGTCTTACTTTTGGAACTACACTCAGATTAACTGTTTTATTTCCAAGAGATTTAACAATTTTTTCTGGAACACTTCCTGAACTTAAACCAGTTAATGTTTTAGTTTGTTCTGTTGTTTTTGCTCTTCTATCATTATTACCAGAATCACCTGTATCTCTAATACCTTCTCTAACATCTTTATTAATTTGAGATCCAGACCAAATTTCTTCCCAATCATTCCAATGAGTTCCATGTCCTTTATTTGTTAATACAGAAGAAGTCCAGTTATCGTATTGCCCTTCAATATTAACCTTTACCTGTGGAAGATTAGTTTGATCATACCATGTATCTCCATACGGATCTAATTTCATTTGACCCATATAATTCTGAACAGAAAAAGGATTTATTTGATAAGTTTTTTGAGTATTTTTACCATCATTTGATCCTGTAAGAGACATTGCTATAAATGTATTTGCCGCAAATGGAAGAGTTAATATACCAGAATTATTCACTAAGGTTGAAAAAGCAGTTGCTCCATCAGAATTTGCATTAAAATTTAATGGATGTAAATCTGAATTAAAAGTTGGTCTTAATATTTTTTTATCAAAATCAACTGCCATAGCAAAATCATCATTAAAAACATCTCCGATATTATGTCCCGCAAAAGGATCTACAAGAATTCCATTTTTAAATCTATCATTATTATTACCATCAGTAATAACTAATCCATCAGCTTCTTTTTCTAGTAAACTAAGAGAAACATAATATTCAAGATTTTCAATCCTTCTTTCAAGTTTACCAACATCTCTCATTGTAAATCTTTTATTATCAACATAATTTACTTTTACATCAGTTGAATTAAAAGTATATGCTGGTACTTCAAGATTATACAATGTCATAGAATCTTCATCATCTGCAGGTAATTGTGGAAATTTATCTGCTACTCCTTCAATTACTTCAAATGTTTTATCTCTGTTTAATACAATTTTATCTTTTCTTGGAAGATAATAACTATAATCTGTATCAAATGTATAATCATAATCAGGTACTGCTTTTTCATTAAATACATTTGCTGTTGCTGTAATATCATTATTCTGTGAATTAGTACCATCAGATGTTTCAAAACCCAATCTTTTGGGTCTAAAATCAATCATGTCTCTTAATTCAACTTTTACACCAGTCGTTGGACTTGTATATGATGGAATACTACTATATGGTGTATTTCCAGAACCCGACCAAATATAAGAATCAACTGTAAATGGACCATAACCAGTATGATTATAATAATCAACTATTGCTATTACTTTACCAACTGGTTTATCTTCTCCCGTTTTTAAAGTTATTGTTCCATAATCATAATAATTATCTTTTTGACCATTATTAAATATAAAACTACTTGTAATATTGTGAGCATTTGCAGTATTAGAAATGGCCGTAGTTATTTGTGCATTTGTAACTTCAGTATCAGGATCTAAAGAAGTTACAACAGCAACTAAATTTTTAATATCTGCTATTTCTAAACTATTAGCTATTCCTGGTTCTGCATTTATTCCTGTACCCAAATAAATTTGACCAGAATCTGCTTGAATTGTATTTGATGAAGCAGAAGTCACATTAGCAACTGTAACATTTCCTGATACTAAGGTTTTTGTACCAATACCACCATTTCCTCTTGTTGCTCCAGCCGCTTTATACAGCATTGTAGCAAGAACATATATTTGTTTACCAGCATAATCTTTTGCATCTGTTACGCTTGATTCAACATTAACCGATAACTGATCCCCATCATCATTTATTGAAATAGACCTACCATCTCCAAAAGAAGAACCTGAAGAATTACTAAATTCAATATATTCTCCTTCACCTGCTGAACTTATAGTAAAGACCAAATAATTTGCATCGCATACAGCCGAAGTAAGGGCACCTGCACCAGTTGCTGGATAAAATAATTCTCCTGCTTCTGCAGATGTTATAGTTGCTAAATTTTGAGAAAGCGTTGCTGTAAATCCTCTTTTTAACTTATAAGATGCTTTTGTCAAACCCGAAAGAGTTTTGTTTTGATATGGAAATAATAGTGTTCTTTGATCATCGTTATTATCGTATATTATAGTATTTCCAGTTTCGGTCAAATCATTCTTACTACTAATATCAATATTCATGGCTTTTGAGAATTTTTGAGATCCATCAATTTCTACAAGGGATCTAATATCTTTAATACCAAAATTTATAGAATAAGTAGAAGTGGTTTGAGTTGGTTGTGTTAATGCACTATTTAATTCTGCAGTATATGCAGAAGCATCAAGAGTTCCATCTGCAAGTATATCATAACCAAAAGTAGAATTTGCAACAGAAGATGAACCCGACCATGAAATAATTTCTCTTGTATCAGAAGTATTAACTCCTAAATAAGATGTATTAACAGTTATAGTTGCACCATACAAACAATTAATTGTAGGAAAAGAATAAGCTCCAGATTCTACTAAATTAATAAGTGTACTATTAGCAGTAATAGCAGAAGCAACTGTTCCCGTTGCTTTTACAAATCGAAAATCAAATAAATGAGCATCATATATTGCAGGAAATTTTGTATGATACTGTGCATTTGCTACACCACCAGACTTATATCCAAATTCATTAGGAGAAACATCAGAAGGTCTTCCTGCTCTAAAATCAAGTTGTCTTAATCGTGCCGTTCCTATTTTTGTATTTGCTATTGTTGCGGCTGAAGTATTATCAAGACCAGTATATTTAATTCCTGCAGTATTTGCCAAATAAGTAATAAGATTTCCAGTTGCTGATCCATCATGAGATTTAGATGTTGATGGCCATTTAACAATATGCAAATCTAATAAATCAGCACCCGTTCCTCCAGATGTTGAATTAATAGTTGCTGAATTTACACCTGTGGTAAAAGCAACATTACTAATAACATCTGTTACTTTTACATATGGTCCAAACTCAACTCCCTGTTTTTCTGCGGAAACTGATTCTGTATCTCTTGCTTTGTTTAAACTTATAACTGTAGGAGTTATCGTTTCATGTTCAAATCCTTTAATATATGCTTTTCCTGGACTTAATTCCGCAGATATTTTTGTAGAAACACCTATTCTTTGATTATCGCTACCATCTCCTAAAGCAGTTCCAGTTGTTAATGTAAGAGATGTAGTATTTCCTATTGATGTAACTTCAGCAGTTTTTGAAGTATTTCCTGAAAAGAATATAGTATCCCCAACATTAACATCTGCTATAAAATTTGAACCATTAGCAGTAACGGTTGTACTTGTATTTGTTGATGTTCTATCACCCGCAGATCCTTGAATTTTATGATCAAGAAGATCAAGTGAAAACGGTCTAACTGTAAAATCTCCTGAAGCATCAAATGTTCGTCTTGCTAAAGTTTTTTCTATATTTCCCATAATAGGAAATTTTACTTCTTCTATTTTTTCACCATTTTCTAATCTTAACAATTCAATAAAATCAGAATCCGAAGTTCTAGCAATCGGATCAGTTACTCCTGTTACATATACAGGTGTTCCAGATGCAGGTGTTGAAGGTTTGCCTTGTATTAAATAAGAAAGAGTTGTAGTAGATGCAACTGCTGAAATTGTATATTTTCCATTATATTCTTTTTCTCCAGCACCAGATACAACTATAACATCGCCTATAGATAAGTTATGATCAGTAGTAGTTGTTATAGTTGCTGTTCCTGATCTATTATCTTTTGTATTTACAGAAAAAGTAAGACCTGATGATGCAATTGTTTTACCAATTTCAAAATAACTTTTTGATGATAATGTTAATTCAATTTTATATCTATTTGCTCCAGGAGCAGAATAGTTAGGAGTTCCTATTGCATTATCTAAAAGTGTGGAATCTTCAATACTTGAAACAATAGATTCTCCAATTGATAAACCTATCCTTGTAGAGGGAGCATTATTTTCAGTATCTAAAATAAGATTTTGAGGAGAAACATGTACAAAATATCCGCCAATATAAAATAATCCTTCATTAACACTAATTATAGAACCCAAACCAGAAGCCAAAGATGTTTCCGTAGTTGCTCCAGTCAATCCATCATCTGCTCCAGCAATAGTTGCAAAATATGTTGTTCCTGTATCAATAGTATTGATGGTTTCATTATCTAAAAATTTAGTATCATCGACATAATTTATCATTAAGATATCTAAATTATCAGTCGAAAAACCTTTACTTGTTACAATTTCTGCTTTTGCTCCAGATGTTTGTCCTTGAATAATTCTACCATTAAAATTTGATGAAACAATTGCAACATTAGAGTAGGTTGGTTTTAATTTCAAAGAATTAATTTTATTATTTAAAACTAATTCTGCTCCTAAAACTTTAGAGCCATCTTGATAAAGAGTATCACCGGTTTTTTCTAATTGATTTTGAAGTATAGATTGTATTTGATTTAATTCTCTCGCCTGAACAGAATATCCAGGACGATATAAAACCTTATAAAATTTATTAGCTTCATTAAAATCATCATAATAAGGTGATATATTAAAATCTTGTGTTAATTTAGGCATTTGTTAAAACTCCAATACAATCTTAAAATCTTCTACTTGATTCTGCAATCTAGTAATTTTTTCTCTATTTTCGATATAAAGTACATCACCACTATATGGTTTCATTCCTGGTTGAGCAACACCATTTGCAGAGATTGTTCCGGTTGAACTTGTATTCGCACCAGTTACGACATTACTATCTTGAAAAGTACCTTTTACTTCATTTATTCTTAATGTATTATTATTTAGAAAATCTACAACAACTCCATTGGCAGTACTATTTGATAAAGATGTTCCTGTATAAACTTTTTCATCTGCCTGAAAAGATCCAGCAACACCACCAATCGATAAGGTTGTAGATTGATCAGATAAAGATTCTGTAAAAAATGCAAGGGTATTTGCAGTTTGTAAAGGATCTCTTAATAAACCCACTTGTCTAAAATCATTAGATGTTGTAAATCTTCCTGATTCATTTCCAGAAATACGAGAATCAACCATAACTCTATTTCCTCCCAATTCTTCAATTGCATTTTTACCATGACCCCCCACTGGTCCAATAATAACTTCAGAATTTGCTCCTGTTCCATAAGAAGAATTAGCAAAAATAGAAGGATTCGCTACAGTATATTTTGATCCTTTTTCTGTTACAGTTACTTCTGTTATACCATGAGAAACATTTCCTCTTGTTCTTCCCTTAAAAGCGGTTCCATCTCCATTTATTGTAATTGATGGTGCTACCTCATAACCAGAAACAGTAGTCGGTGTAATAGTAAAAGCAGGATCTACAGTTATTTGTCTAAGTGAAGAATCATATTGTGTAATCGTAGTTTGTTCACCCTGTCCTGCATTATTTACCACAAAAACAGTTGAATTTACATATAAACCATCTGAAGAATTATTTGCACTTGTAGATAATTGCATTACAGTAGAATTAGTTACACTTGCAAATACTCCTGTATCAAATTCATATGTTGATGTTGGTGTATTAGAAATTGTTGCTCTTGCATTAGATGATGATCCTAAAACAACTTCACTATTACTAAATTTTACATTTCCCACACTAACAGAATAAGTTAAATTATTTGCCGCAGAAGTAAAACTAACAAGAGTACCATATTGATTTGATGTTTGACCTATTAAAGTTTCGCCAGAAACAAAATCTTGAGAATCACCAACAGCATTTTCTGGAGCGGCTGTAAATTCAACTTTAAAATCACCATTTGATGTTTTATTAATAATATCTATTTGACCATCAATAGCGGCGTCTTCAACTGCAATTTGTCTAGCATCTACGCTTTTTTGTACAGGAATATATTCAGAAGTTGTAAATTTTAAAGTATCTTGAGATGTAATTGTATACATATATTTCCATTTATATCCATCAGAAATTTCAATAACTGCCGTACCTGTACCAGTTGGTTTAATTGTTGAAGCTCCATTTGATAAATTATTTTGTACACATTTATATACATTAAAATCTTCTGTAACAACATAAAAATTATTTGCTGACTGGTATTCATTTGTATGAGAATAAGCAGTATATGCAGTATTTGATTCCCAATTTGTTCTCGTAATAACGTGTTTAACATCTGCAGAAGTAACTTTTTTTGCGGCTATCATTTGATCCCAGTAACTATACAAAGTATTTGCCACAGCTTCATTTGGTGCTGGAGGAGCATTTTCATCATCCCATTCTTGTACTTTTCCAATAAACAAATATAAATTTGTTGCTGAAGTTTCGCTGAGAGATTCAATGAATTGCTCTGCGTTATGTATTTTAAATTTTGTTGTAACCAATCTAGCCATATGTTTATTTATGTTATTAAAATATTTTTATGTTTGTATAAATTTAGGTGTTTGATTATCAAATGTTGATAATATTTCAAATTTAAAACTACCCTCGGTTGAAGTATTTCCAACATATCCCGCATTAGCAGTACCAATTCCATCTTCAAGAAGTAACAATCCTGTAGCAGTTGAATTAACTGTCAAATTCATAAAATTATTTGAACCATCATAAGGAGTTGATAAAGTTATAGTGGTTGCATTTCTTTCTAAATCAATATTCCTAGGTGTATGTAAGGTTATAGTTTGTCCAACTGTTCCATCGCCTATTGCTCTATTTAAAGTTAAAATTTGACCCACTATTGTTAAAATTTTTGCTTTTGAAGATGTATTAGAAGATAATGTGATAATATCATTTATCATTAAATCTTCACCAAAAGAAGAACCTATTCCTGCTAAAGAAGTATTTCCTGTATATATTCCATTTGCAGTAGTTGTTCCTCTTACTGTTGATTCAAGTAAATTATAATACTGTATATCTTCATTGTCAAATTTACCCGAAGAGGGCTCAATATTATTTACTATAATATTATCACCATCTTCCGTAATAAAACTTCCTGGAAAACCAGATGTTGCATTCTCTAAAACTATATTAAAAGAATTATCTGTGCTTATTGCAGTATTTCCTATTAAACATGTCGAATTAATTATTTCAATAACTTTTGTATCTTGTTGAGTCGTTAACAATTTAAGTTTATCATTTACTCTAAAATCTGCTTGAAAATTTGTAGTAACACCAAAAATTACATTAGATTTTACATATTGAAATGTTGCAGTTGTAATTGGTTCATTATTTCGATATACACTATCTTCCAACGCAATAGTCGATGCTCCATCTGCTTCTAATACAAAATCCCCTGTTAAATCAGCAGATCCTCCTTCTAAAATTGTATTATATGTTTCTATACTTAATACTGAATTGTTTCCAACTGTGGAATTTGCATTACTTGAAGTATCAAATATTCCATTACAAGAATGTAAAATTAATATGTTATTATTTGATGGATCCAATTCATGTCTAAAAACAACACCAGTTACTTTTTCTCCTGTTGTAGAATTTATTTGTGTAACTACGCTATTTGCAACAAAATTAGCATTAGCACTAAAATCATCAGGAACAGTTAAAGTCATAGGATAATTATTACCTAATCCTATAATAGAAATAACATTTGATGATGATGTTGCTATTGTGCCCGCTAAATAATTTTCTAATCTCAATTCGCCATAAGAAACTTCAAAACTTTGTTCTTCATCTACAACAATATGATCTCCTTCACTATACGTTGCTGTAAAATCTGTAGTATCTCCAAGTGCTATATCAGAATTACCCGTTAAGGTAATAGTTCCCGTTCCTAAATTTTGATTATTATTAAATACCACTGCATGTCTTGGATCTGTAAAATCTTCCATCAAAAGATCATCACCATCTTCTTTTAATGCTAAATCACCATCTTCAAATTTTAATCTGCTTTCAAATCCCAAATTTAATTCAGCAGAATCAGGTGTAAATTCTCCAAAAAGTTTTGATCCTACAGGATGCAATAATTTAAAAACAATTTCTTGATATTCATTAAGTTGTTTATTTGCAATTAAAGAATAAGAATAATCTTGATAAAAATCACTATCAATAATTTTTTTATTAGAACTCACTTGCCCATCTTCATCGAGATATAATCCTGTCTCTGATCTCATTGCACCAATTTTTGCAGTTAAATTTGCGTTTTCCGCACCAAGACCCGGCAATGTTATTACAGGAGCAGATGTGAATCCTACTCCTGGATCTTGAATTTCAACAGATTTAATCGAACCAGAACCAGCATCTCCTGCGGCAACACCGACAATTGCATTATTTCCTAAATCTCCTCCCTCAGAAAAAGCAACACCAGTATTTACAGTTGCAACTGCTCCCGAATTAGCACCAGTAATAACTTCATTTGAAACAAAATCTATAGTAGAAAAAGCATATTCATCATCAGTAGTATGTCCAAAAGGTAATGTAAATTTTACAGAAATATTTTCATTATATAATATAGTTCCTGTGGCAGGAGTTGTTAAAGAACCTCCCACAGTATATGTAAAAGTGGTTCTACTTGGTACTGCAATTGTCACAGTTCCATTATAACCAGCAGGACTTGCTCCTGTTATAGCAACTGTTTGTCCATCATCTAATCCATGATATCCATATGTGGTTGCAGTTGCAAGTGTACCAACCCTAGTAATTGATGAAATACTAAAATTTAATGTTTGATAACCACCTGTTACTTCTACACCAACACCTGCTTCCCAGTCTGCTGGATACCAATCTACATTTGTCTCATTATTTGCACTATTAAAATCTTCTCTTGCATCAATCCCTCGTTTATATTTTATTTTATTTACTGAACCCGAACCACCAGAAATAAATACTACATGATATACTGATGGTTTTGTAGATGACAAATAAGAAGAATTATTTACAATCAAATCATTTCTTTGTGCAATTGGAATTTTTTGAGTTACATCTTGATCCAAATATTTTATTGTTTTTACTCTTATTCTAGAAGGATCTAAAAGAGTATCATCTGATTTTACAGTACCAAAAAATGTTCCTATTTTATTTCCACTGTTTGAAGTGATCTTTTCTCCCGCATCAAAAAAGTCTGTAATCGCATTCGTTGTAGCAAGTTCATCGGGATCTGGATTTAAATTTAAAATCCGAATAGAGCTTTCAGTAAAATCTTCAGTTGTTGTTTCTGCAACTGATATTTTTGGAATAGCTTCATAACCACTTCCAGAGGCAGTTGTTTCTACAGTAGAAATATGTCCTGCATCCAATTTTGAAAAACCCAATGCATCAATTAATCTATCTTCACTATTTGCTGTCTCATCTCCGCTTAATTCATATGCAGTATCATTAAATGTAACTGTTGTAAAGTTTCCTATTATATCTTCATTTTTTGAAAATGTAAAACTATCAATTGCATCTTTAATTTTTCCTTCAAATCCTGTCCCCAATGTAGCAAAATTATTTACTGTTAATTCTTTACCTTCAATATAACCATCTCCACCATCAAATACAGTAAAATTAGTTAATGTACCAGATCCAATCTCCCCAACTTTTGCTTTTGCTTCAACACCTCCTCCACCAGAAAATGTAAGTTTATCATTTATTTTATAATCCGAACCCGCATTAGTAATAATAATCTCAGATATCAATCCTTGTGCTATTCCGCTACCAGATACACCATCAACTTCATTTGATTCAACTGATTCTCCTACAATAAATGTTCCTTCAATATTTGATAAAAATAATTCTGTTATATCAAAAACTCCAGCCGCAAACTGTTCAAGACGATTTACAATTCCAGTTGCGCCTGATTGTTTTCCTGTAACAGAATGACTTTCAAATGATGATATAGGATCATCAGTAATAATTCTGACAGATTGATCTTGTTGCCAATTACCCGAAGAAGGTTTAAGTAAATCTATTTTTGGGGTATAAAAAGTAAGATTTTGTATATCATATAATGATTTAAATAAAAAATCATATGAGGAACTTGTTCCTTTTGCTCTATAAACATCAGATATATGTTTTATTAAAAGCGTTTTATCTGTACTTAAATTTAATGGAAAATTTACCAAAAATTCTTTAGCAAAATAATCCACCATGGATGTTGTTGTACTATCAATATCTCTCGATTGTAATAATGTTCTTGATGCAAAAAGAGGATTTTTTTGAAAGCTAGTTACAGTACCAAGTGTTCGATTATTTGTGCCTTTTATTAATTCACCTACTTCAAAATCTGTTTTTGTTACTCCAGTTACATAAATTTTACTCGATGCTGTATTTGTGTTTCTATCAACAGTACCAGTTGCGCCTGAAGTTACTCCTGTTATAATTTCATTTTTTTCATAAGCACTTACATTAGTTCTATCTCCTTCTAATATAAGATCAAATCCTGTTTCTAATACAAAACCCCCCTGTTCACTTTCTAATCTAACATGATATTCATCTTGAATCACAGTTGAAATAGTTAATTCATGAGACTCCATCCACTTATAATAAAATTGTAAAAATTCAGAAAAATTTCCACCTTCTTCTTTAACAAATTCTGGTAATTGATCATCAATTAAATTTGCTACTTTATTTACTATTTTTATATTTTCTGTATCTTTTAACCAATTATATTCTGACATCTTAATTATAATTTACTGAGGTTGTTTGAGATGTTGAGGTTTCGGCTGTTGTAACTTGATCTTGTTTTTGAACTAATGATGTATCATTCATTTTTAAATTAAGATCCTTTTCTTGAATTGTTATCAATTGTTCTCTTAAAGATGCAACATCTCCTAAAACAGGTATAACGGTTACACTAATTTCATTACCTGCATATGATGCGGGATCAAAAGAATCTATTACTACTTTTCCAGTTATATAATCAATAGTACCAGCATTTTCTCTAACTGTATGTTCTTTTCCTTCATTATCTGTTCTATAAATCAATAATTTACTATCTTTATCTTTTATTTTACAATCATCTCTTAAAACATCTTTTTCATCATTTATAGAAAATGCAGTAGAAGATAAAGCAGGAGCGTGGCCTGTATGGGGATGATAAATTGCATTATTAAATCTTAAAGTATAAGACAATTTTGTATCTAGTGTTGGTGTAAATATTTTTTTCAATCTAATAGTACTATCATTACCTAAAATAGAAGAATCAGTTTCATCAATTTTTGTTTGTAATTTTGATAATCTAAATGTTTGTTCAAATTGATAAAGGTCTTCAGAAACATATGTATTAATAGAATTTATAATACTACTTCTTAATGTTTGTGAAGTTCTTGTTGTTTTTCGTGAATCAAAATTAACAGTTGTTGTTAATAAAACATAAATGTAATCAAGATCAACAAACTCTGGTGTTATAGATGCAACATTATATTTTTTAAGAATATTGTCTTTAATATTTGTTTTTACTGAATCTGTTAAATAAAGTCCCGATTTAGGTTTTATGCCTATAAAAACTTTTCCATATTCAGGAGGATCTGCTTCTTCTCCACCATATACAACTATAGATTCTGCTAACGGATAATCTCTCATTATAATTCGTTTATAATCATCTTTTGTTACTGCTCGATTTTGTGTATTAAAATGTCTAGGAGCATTAAATCTTATAGAATTAAGAGTTTCTTCATCGGAGCCACCTTCAGCATTACTATTAGTTGAAAGATTAACAGTTGAATATCCTCCAGCAGTTGTTGCAACTGTAAAATTATTTGCACCATTTCCCAATAAACCAGCACAAATATTATAATCAATAATAACAATATTTCCAGTTTGTAATTTTCTTCCTAAAACTCCATCTCCAAATTTTATTTCTGTCTTAAAATCTGAACCCTCTTCTATAAAGAATACATTTGATGTTGAACTAACTTCAAGCAGATCAGTCGCTAAAGTATAAGGAGATAAAGTTGTAGTAAAAGAATTTTCTTTAATAGAAACTGTAACTGTTGAATGATCAACTCCTCTATTAGGAACAGTAAATCTTTGTGAAGAATCTTGTGTATTAGCAGTATATTGAAAAGTTAATGGATCTCCTTCAATTAATGAAACATTTTCAATAGTAACTACTGAATTGTCATTATTTGCAGTCGTTCCATATGATTTATCAGTAACAAAAGTATAATTAACTCCATTTATAACAGAATTAAATTTTGTATTTTTTGCTACAGTAATATTTGCAGGAGAATCATTGGGTGTTATTGATATATTTACATTTGCTTTTGCCGCTGTTCTTGATTTCGGAGTATATCCTAATAATTTAGATAAAGATATTATAGCATTTCTAGTAGTGGCAGAATCAATAAACATTTCATTTGCTACCATGTTTAAATAAAAAGCATTATAATGAGTATTATATGCTAAAATATCTAAAAGTTGAGAAATTGCAGAACCATCTTGATCATAATCTCTAAAAATATCTTGTTCTTTAAGAAAACTTTTAAAATTATTTTTTATTTGATCAAAATCTAATTCTGAAACTCGTAATTTAGTAGCTTCTGCCATTTAAGTACCTCTACTTCTTGTTAAAAATGTTGTAAATGTTACCGGTTCATTTTCATTAATGACAGAAAAAATTATTTTAATACGATAACCTTGTCCCTCTCTATCATCATTAACAATTACATCTAATACTTCTGCTCTTCTTTCAAAATTTTCAATTGTAGTTCTAATTTCATCTTCAATTAATTTTTCAGTAATTATATCATTTGGCTCAAATAATAATTCCAGTATACTTGAACCAAGTGCTGGTTGAAACGGTCTTTCCTTTTTTTTAGTTAAAATCAAATTTCTTATAGATTCCTTTACTGCATTAGAACCTGTTTTCAAAGCAAGATCACCCGTATTAGGGTTCTTAGTAAATTGTAAAGTCAAATCCCTAGGAGTCATCAAAGTTAGATAACGAATTGCTTCAGGATCATCTATATTAAGATGATCTTGATCAAAGGTATAGACATCTTCTTGTGTTGCGTTTGTAGCCATATGTTTATTTAGTTCTATTTACTCTATATTAAAGCTGATCCTGGTCCTGCTTGAACTATGCCCGTTCCCTTAGCTATGCCAAGCACCCCATCAAGTACAGCAGGAGCGCCAACTGCACACGGACCAGTAGAACCCAATACTTCAGTAGTTATGGGTATTTTAATCTCAGCAGTATTTACATAAGTGTGTATTGCTTTAGCTAATAGTGCCGCAACTGCTGGATATGATCCAGCGGCCGCACCAAGTTTAAATGCTTCTTCTATGCCCTGTTTTAAAGTGTTTTCATCTAACATGTTATTTCCTTTTTTATGATGAAGTTGTAAATGAATTGAAATATTGGGTAGTTGTATCAATTGCTTTTCCGCCTTCACTACTTCCGCCTACACTACCCACAACTCTTAAATAATGCTGAGTTGATGCCGTTAATCCTACAGAAAGTCTAATATGTATTTCTGTTCCATATTTGCCTTGTTTTGTTAAAGTTGCTGTACCTGAATAGAAACCTGAAGCAAAATTACTGACAGTTGATAATTCTATTTCATATCCCGACCCAGCCATGTCAAAATCTGCCAGATCAGGAACCTCGTTAAAATGAATAATAACAAGAGTTGATCTTGCTATTATTGAAGATTGATTAGGCATAGAAATAGAAGTTCCTGTTCCTAATTTTATTTCTTCTCCATCTGTAGTAAAAACAGAAGCATCTATTGCTTTAAAATCAACATTTGTAACAGTATTAGCATAATTTGAAGGAGCAAAAACACTTGCCAAATTCATATCACCCAGATTTTTTGCTGTCTGTGTTACCTTAGCATAAAGATTCTTATCTTGTGTTAATTGTAAACTTGTATTTGACAATATTGCTGGTTGGAATTCAAATACAGTATCATTATTTGAACTTGTAAAATTCGTACTCAGTGGTATTGTATTACCAAAATTACTATCATAAGAAAGCAATATATTATAAGGATCTCTTACTATTGAATCAACTGCATTAAAATTAATACTTTCAACATTCATTGTTTGAGTAAACTTAACAGTAAGATTTGATCTTTCATCAATACCAGTTAGATTTCCATCTATAGGAGACACTAAACTTGAACCATCACTAAAAAACACATTTGCTACAAGTCCAGTTGTAGCAGTTTTAATTCCTGGTCCCACTATACCTTCACTACCAGAACTACTTGCAAAAACTTCTCCATTTGATGCTCTACCAAAAATTCTCTCTGCACTAGAACTTGCAGATACAAATTCATTATCTGCTCTCCTATCTCTATAAATTAATTTTCTTGTTCCTGAAGTAAAAGAAACAACATTTCCTTCTGGAGGATCAGTTATTGCAACATTATCAATTGTAAAATTAACAGTATCGCTTACTTTACAAATTTCACCAGGTCTCAAAGGTCTAATAGATCCATCAGCACCAGATAATTCCGTATATCTAATAGATGTTATTGCTCCCGAATCTTCAGTAAAATCTAAAACTTTCCCTTTACCTTTTGATGTTAAACCTAAAAACGTAGATCCAGCAGTTACTCCTATAGTTGGTGTTCCTGTATTTGCTTTAATTGTTAGTGTTCTAACTCCAGATATAATTTCTCCAGGAGAATAATAATTACTAGCACTTGCAGGAGGGGCATCTACTGTAAGAACTTTTATTGACATCACATTATCTTGTTCCATTCGATTTTCTTCTGGTGAATCATCAGTAACACCTTTTAAAACTTTTAAAGTATAAACAGCATTTGCAGATACATTTGCTATAGGTTTAACAGTAAAAGTATCATTCTCTTCATCAGTTGTTGTTACAACTGGATCTGTAGCCATTTGAACAACTGTACTAAAATCATCGGCAGACAGCAATACTGTGCCTGTAGGATCTGTATTAGATGTTGCAGTAGTTACTGAATTTATTTTCATGCTTTCAGAAAATTGAATCTTAACACCATAATTCATTAACGTACTAAGGGGCATTGCTGAATGATAAAAATCTGAATGGGCAGTTATTTCAGCTATATTAGCACTTTCTACAATAAGATCATCATCGGCTGTTGGAAAAGTTATTCTTTTAATTTTCGGAGGATCTTCGTCTTTTGAATATATTGTTTCTTGACCAGTCTGTGGATCTATAACTTTCTGTCCAGTAGTAATTCCTTCAGTTGTTACAAATTGATAAAGACAATTTGTTTGACCCAAATCTTGAATATCTGTTTTAACTTTTATATTATAATCGTGTCTTGCTTTAAGAATTTCAGGAACAATTGCAAAAACAGAATTACCCGCACTTGCTGTTACTGAAACACAATTTTCAATTGTTTCAAATCCATCATCTGATAAATGTATTGTGCTTGAAGCAGAATCTTGTCCACCAGTATATACGGCACTTGTTCCATTTGCAGAAATTAAATGAGTATTATTTGCAACAGTAACAGTACTTGTGTTCATAGATTGACTAAAATTTACGAATATAGCATTATATCTTTCTGCATAAGTAACACCCTCATCATCACTAATTTCAAGTTTCGGGTTTCCAGGAGCAGGACTTTGTACATTTGTAAAATCACTTAGTGAACCCATATCATATTGAAAAGTATTTGATGATCCAACAAGCAATACTTTTGTTGTTTTATTATAAATGAGTTGAGTAGAATCAACAATTTGTATATAATCATCTTTAGATAAATTATGAGGCTGATTTGTAGACACAATAGCAATAGATCCTCTTCTTACAATTTGTGTAACTATCAATTTTCTTGGAAATGATTCCCCATCTTCGGGAAAAGTAGAAATTACTTTAGGTGCAGAAGAATGAAAAGGATGTACATTATGATCTGGAGAAGTATTTGCTTTTATATGAAATCTAATGTCATTCTTAGAAGTTGAAATATCTATTATAGAATTATTAACAAAAGTAGAAGATATAATTTTACCACCATGGGCTGATTTATCAACAGCAACAAATGATATAATTCCAGAGTCATCTATTTTTATTATTTTTCCTATTCTTCCTGTTGCTGGTTCGTCTATTGATCCATCACTTGTTGCTTTAGTTTTAATTTCAGCCTGTAAGAACTTATCATCAATAGTTACTTTACTTGTTTTAGGAACAGATAATGCTTTTTTTCTTACAACATAATTTGTTGTTGTTGGTCCTTCATCCTTGCTTTCACTCCATTTAAATAAATCATTTTTATTTGCATTTCTATAAAAATTCAATCTACCAGCAATACTTCCTGTGCCATCTATAGGAATAGAAAATGTATCTGAAGTAAGTTCTGTTACTGTATACTTTCCTGTTCTAACTGTATTTCCACTCACTACATCATAAACACTTATTTTATCATTATCTACTAATCCATGATTTACACTTGAAATTACTATAGGATCAGTAGCAGTATAAGCAACGTTCATTTTATATGAAGTAGGATCTAATTGATAATTTAATTTTGTTCCTTCTATAGATTGAATATTTAAAGTAGTTGCTAAAGAAACTGTTCCATCTGATCGATACAAAGATAAAGAATCAGCTTGAGGATCAGTTACACCATCAGCATTAGGTTCTGTTTCTCCTGAAGACAAATCAACCTTTTCAATTTGTATTGAAAACCCATCATAATAATCTTCTGTAGTTACAAAACTTTGTGTATTATCTGTAACAAAACCTTTTTCAGTAGTATAACTAATTCCTGCTCCACTTGAATCAAGTATATTAGCAGGATCCATTCTTAAAAAATAAGTTGTATTAGAAGAAAGATTTGCTTTTGGTGTAAATATATACCTTTTATTATCTTCTGTAGAAGGAATAGAAGCCATTTCTACAAATTCTTGATTTGCAGTAGCTTCATGTTCTTCTCCTGTTATTTTTATTGGAAGAGAAGTTAATTTTAAGGCTTTTAAATTATTACTATCAGATGTATCTCCAGTTGTACTTGAAACAATATGTGTCAATCCAATAGCACCCTTTTTATTTTGTGCATCATCTGGCAACTCAGTATCTTTATTAAAAACAGTTACAGAGGTATTAACAACTTCTTCTGAAAATGTTATAGAAAGTCTATCATCAATATCTGTAAAAATAGAACCATTTTTAAAATCATCATTAGAATAATAGTCTGTACCAGAATATCCAGATGTTCCTGAATAATCATATGTTCCCGAACCACCAGCACTTCCACTCGATGTAAATGTTCCTGTTCTAGAAATTGAACTATTTGCCATTAAATCAACCTTCCACTCTCTACTGTTACAGGTTTTATAGAAAATCCAGTTTCAAGAGTATATCTACTTTTTAACGATTGTCCTTCACGATTTATAATACTTGATTTTACTACAATCTTATATTTGTCTTTTGTTCTTTTTAATGGATTTTTAGGCACTAAATCAATATTAAAAAATTGTTTTTCAAAATTTCCATCTTTATCGGCAGACGAACTTCCAACTAGACTTGTTTTTGGTTGTGGTTTAAATTGATGAAAAGTCGAATCAGCAGAAAATGTGTCTTCTTCATCATCAAAGGTTCCGTTAAATAATATAATTGAATCATTTTTTGTATGAGCAGAATTATCATCAAAATTTGATAATACAATACTATTCGTTTGAATATTCGGAGAAAAATCTACACTTCTTTCAGCTTGATTATGAACATTATCTCTGTCTTTTTTATTTAATCCATCAGCTTCATTTGTAATAATAATTCGTATAGTTCCTTCTGAATCAATAGCTCCCAAACTTTCTATACTCTCAAAATTTCCATCTGAATTTTGTCCTTGAATGTCATGAACTCGCGGACATATTTGATTAGCAACAGTACTATCTGTACCTAATAAATTTGCAAGAAATCCTTTTCCAATAGTTGCTAATCCATTAAAATTATTCATAAACGTATCAAATTTATCTATATCTGGACCTTGAGCAAAAAACACAATAGCTCCAGAATAGCTTAAATTATCAAGTTCAGTTAATGGTTTTGGAATACCGTCTGGTTCTATAGTTTGTTGTTTTATAGAAGGTCTTACCTGTTTTCTTTTCTCTGTTCTATCAAGTCCAGTAAAAGGATCTTTTATTACAACTTCTTGATCAATTGTATCTAAACTTATTTCATTTACTCTATTTGGAGAAGTTTGTAGCATTTTTACATTTCGTAATTGTTTTCTAAATTCTCGAACCCCCTGTCCACTAAATTGTGCAGAATAAAGTCCAGTTCCATTTAATCCTTTTGTAAAAAACGCAATTAATTGTTGAATTTGATTGTTTAATCTTTCTATTGACTTTATGTTTCTTTCCAAAGCCTTTATAAACTCATCTAATGTTCCTATAAGACCCGTAACCATTTTTCTAAATTTTTTCACCATACCAATTGATTCTTGTATAGTTGACCCATATACTGGAAATAAATCTGAAATTGTTATATATCTCCAATTGGGCGTAGAATTTCCACCGTCAACATAACATTGAACTGGTACATTTGGTGATTCATTTATTTTCGTCTCCCAAGCATATACCGCTCCACCTGGAACATCTATGGTTGATCCCAGATCGACATTTGCAAAATGAAAACTCATATCTGTATCCCATGATCCATCATAATTTAAAAATCCCAAAATTAAATGTAACGGTTTTATTCCAATAGGTCTTGATGTTGTTTTTCCTGTATCTAGAGGATCTGGATATTGAAAAAGATCGTATCTAGTTAAAGCTCCCATATTTACTACATCTTTAAGTTCGCCATCATCTTCAATTTTAATTTCAGCAAGACGCCAGTTTACACCTAAATCTGGAACAAGTTCCGCTATTTTACCATAATTAAATGTAAATGGAGTATCTTTAAACCATTGACCTTTAGCAAAATCACTATCTGACAAATCTCCAACTCGCAAAAAATTATGATCAACTAGCATTCCTTTTTTAAGTTGTGATATAAGGTTTACATATGCAGATACAACTCTTTCACTATCATCACCTCCCAATACAACTTCCAATCCATTTTTATAATCTCCTTCTGTTTGACATGATCTTCTAATATCTTGACCCAATACAGTATTGGGTATAATATCTGTTAAAACAGGTCTTCCATTTCTAAAGGTTGCCCAAAACGAATTGTCTGGTCTTTCCGTTGGTTTTTCTAATGTCTCCGATCTAAAAATTGCTAACTGCGTTGGAAGAGTATTTTCTGAAGCAATTGCTCTAACAACTGGTACTGTAGACGAATTAAGACACTTTTGACTTATGTTTACATATTCTCCTCTACATCCTTTCACTCTAACTTTATTTTGTAAAATCATACCATTTTCTACAACTATTGGAAAATGTTCAACAACTTCAGCAGAAAAATTATTTAATCCTAATATTCCCCCTTCCTGTATAATTCTATCACCTGATTTAAACATATTAACTTTTCTATTTCCGAGTTTATATGTTCCATCTGGTAAACGTTTTGGAGTATAATCTCCCTGTTCATGAAACCATTCAGAGGCGTTTGCAGGAGTACGATTAAGATTGATAGTATATTTCGTTAAAGGTTCTCCTAATGAAATTGTTATTTCTTTTTCATCATAAATACCGCTTGCTTGTCTTGCAAACTGTTGCAATAATTCATCTCCAATAACATCTCCAAAATAATCAACAAATGATTGTACAACCTGAATCACGCTATTTATTGTTGGAAGTGCAAACATCAACATATATGCTTTATAAGGCCCAGATCCAGTTGGTTTACTAGAATCAGAACCACCCGCCTGTAAAGATTTTCTAATCTTATCTACACATTGTTGAGGTGTTAATTCTTTAACAATTAACTTATCTTGTGTAAATTTTATAGCACTCTCAAGTTCTCTTTTTGTTGCATCAAGGGCTTGTCCAGTTAAACTTTCTGAATCTGCGTAAAAAGGAGTCTGAGATCCTGCCCATGTAGCAATATTAAAAAAATTACGAATACCCAACAAAGTATCATAAATTAATTCTCTTGTTTGAAACTGTTTTGCAGTTCCAATTGAACTAAGAAATTTTTGATCAGGTGTAAGTAAAGTTTCTCCATTTTTCGTTTTTATAAATCTTTGTCCCTGTTCATGAAGACCTACTTGTTCAGGTGCCAATCCTTCCATAGCGGCAACAAGTCCAAGTATTGATTCATCTAATTTTGAAGTATCTACTTGGGGAGGATATACTCCATGTTCCCATGGCCAAACATTAACATTACCAAACCCCAAATTATTCATTTCTTCTAATGCTTCTATTAAAGAATCAATAGTTTCAAGTAAGGGGCCAGTAAGAGGATTTTTAAATGCTTCTAAAAATGCTTTTGTTGTTGTAAAAAATTGAATTAATGTATCGCAAAGTTCTGAAAAATTATAACCAAAAGTTTTTAATCCTGCTAAAAATAAATTTAAAGCATTTCCCCCTTCTCCAGAAAAAGGAGCATGTTCCAATTGTTTTAAAATAACTTCATTTTCTGATTCAGCCATTTTTACTCATCTCTTCTAATCGTTTTGCTTTAGCAATATCCAATTCGCCTTTTAAAAACTTTAAATATTCATTATTAAAATCTAAAACTTTGCCTAAAAGTTCTATCATATTTCCATTAACCATTGTCTTTTCTTCTAAAATAATTTCTTCTTCTTTTTTACTCATGGTTGAAACACCTTATCTATTTCTGCATCAAACTGCATAATTTCACTCATATTCGTTGCTACACCACTTGGACCAGCAGGAGTTGGATGAGTCATGTTTTGTAATGCCATTGATAATTTTTTTAATAAAGTATGAACATCAGAACCCATTCCCTTCAAAGTAATGTTTCCTATAGTATCTATTTTGATGTTGCCTTTTTTATTTTTAAGGTCTATTTCTGTATTAGTCTCAAGAGAAAAATTTGTTCCTGCTGTTAATTCAATTTTTCCTACAGTTGCATCTACAGTAACATCACCTAATTTTGTTTCGAATTCCAGTCCACTTCCATCTACTGTTAACTGTGATGCATGTATTAATTCAAGTCCACTTCGCAGTATAACACCACCAGTTCCTCTTAGTGGATTTTGAGATTCAATAGTAACTGCTCGATATCTGCAAGTTTTTTTCATACCACCACCCCATATTGAATCAACATGTTCAGTTGAACTACCCAATACAGATACTTCCATATCTTGTCCTACAGTGGATTTGGAAGATCCAGTAGACGAAAGTCCTAAACTTGAACTCACTACTTCAAAATCTCCAGTATCAAATCCCATCTCTTCAGCTACTTGTTTCAAAGGCTTGCCCGAATCTCCAACTTCAGCAATCATTTTCTGAATTTGAAATTCTGATTCATTTTTTTTCGTTCCAATAATTCTGAAATTTTTTGCCACTATATTCATTTCACCATCTTTTAAAATAATATTATAATTACCCTTTTTAACTGATGTATTTACATCCCCGTCACCAGCAAAAAATATGTTATTTGGTCCTGCACTTCTAGAATTATAAACATGATTCATTGCTCCACTAACATGTTTTATTTCATCACCATAAATGTGAGAATGCACATCTGCATCTGCAAGAAAATAAGATTTACCAACAATATTATCAATTCTAGAACCATCTGGTAAAAATTCAAGAAAACTTTGAGTTCTATGTAATAATCTAACTCTTTCCCCACCTGGAGTATCATCTAATTCTATTAAATGTCCGCTTTCAGTATATGTAACATGATTATAAGGATATTCAGGATTAAATCCATTTGGTGGTGTTGACCACTCCCCACCATATTTTCCATCATGACCAGCCATCTGAATTCCTTTATGTAAATTCTGCTGAGTTGCATTTAAAACTCCTGCAATTCTATGAGCCTTCAAGGTAATTTGAGCTTGAGGATGAGCAGAAGATTTTGGCCGATCAAGTGATTCTTTTAATTTTGTTCTATTTAAACCCAACAAAGTTGTTGATGGTAAGGACATAATTGGAATACCATTTCCATCAAATATCATTCTATTTTCTTCTGGATTTCTAGAAAAAATTTGAGAAGATAATAAAGGTGTATTATTTGCTTTTTCGGGTTCAACATCTGGTCCTGCCGTTTCGGGTCTTTTATAAACACTTGCTTGAATTTTAGCTGAAGGATGATCATCATCAAAGTTTTCTGGATAAGGATGTGATACATTTGCTTGATCAGTTCCAAACCATATTTTCCCCCCCTTCAACGGAGTTTCTCCAACAAATTCATAAGTTGTTGGCTCAAAGGCTTGAGAATGTTCTATAACTCTTGCGGGCTTGCCGTTATTGAATCTATCAATAGCAAGAGGAGGATAGGGAGAATTTTTTCTTTCTGCAATTGTTCTAGAATCATTAAATCCTCTATCGGGATTTGAAATATTTTCAGGTATACCACCAGTTGTTCCTAAAATAACTGGTTCTTGTGCTTCGTGTCCATCTCTGAAAAATCCAAACACATGAGTACCTTCTACTAATCCAGTAGGAGTAGTTCCGATTCCAGATATTGCGGCTGATGTTACTGGTTGAATAATGTCTGCCCAAGGAAGATCCTCTGTTGGTATTAATGTCTTATCATCTGTATGAAATCCAATGCATCTTGCTTTAACTCTTCCAAGAAAAAGAGGATCTTTTCTGTCTTCTACAACACCATAGAACCAAACAAAACCTTCGGATCCCATAAAATCTTTTACATCATTAGCATTTAAAAAACTTGAACTATTCAAAATACTACCTCCGTATCCATTCCCATTTTAGGATTCTCAAATTCCGAATCTCCTGTGTTACTGTAATCTCCTCCTTCTTCTCCTTCTGATTCTTGAACCGAATATTTTCTATAAAGTCTAGTAACCAATGTATCTTTTGCTAATTCCATTACTGTTAAAAAACTATTATTTGTAACTACATGTTGTATTTTTGTTATTAAATAATATCCCGAATAAAAAGAGTGTTCTTTATCTGGATAATAATTTGAAGGATATTTCAATTCTATTATTTCTCCAACAACTCTATTATGATCACCGGGTACAGTTATTTGTGTTATTATATTTTTCATTTGTCTTGATTGAGAATAACTTTGTATCAACCATCTCTCTACTTGTTTATCTACTGAAATAGCTCCTTTATCATTATCTGTCATAATATTTTGCAATAATCTTGTAATCATTTTTTCATTATGATGAAAATTTGTTGATACATATTTGTAAAATGCTTCAGATTTATCTACTCCATAATGATAATCATTTGTTAGAGGATTTTCTTCTCCACCAATATGTCTAAAATTTGAAAATTGATTCCAATAATCATATTCATAATAAGTTACTTGATGATTTGCTTTATATAACTTATTAGTAAATCTTTTATCTTGTTGACCTCCAGGTATATATGGTGTAGCTGATGATTGATTTATAGAACCTATTCTTTGAGTTGTCGGATCGTATGTCAGCAATCTTCCAGAATACATTCCTTCTACTAAATTATTTAAAACATTAAAAGTAGATTGTAACTTATATTGAACAACTACAAATTCTCTTTGTTCTGGTACCATATTAATATGATCTGATGGTCTTATTACATATGAAACTACTGGAATATTAACCGATGTTGCTACAGGTGGTCGTTCTATTCTTTTTCCTTTTTCTCTAGTAGTAGGATTTTGCTGATCATAATCTTGACCTTGGGCGTCTGATACATCCATGTCAGACTCTTCAACTTCAGCCGCGGCTGTAGTTACTAAAGGATGTAATAAATCAGACAATGCTTTAAAATAAAAACCAAATTTATTTTCATAAAATAAATATCTTCCAAAATTTGCATTTACTTGATTTGCTCTCATTTCAACATTTGAAGCAACAGATTTTCTAACAACCATGTTTATTGCTTTAAAAGGTCTTACTGTAGGAAACACAAAATGCATTCCATAAAAAGTTCCGTCTGAGTCTCCTTTTTCATCATAAAATAATTGTTTATATTTTGCTACAAATTGATCCGGTGCAATATAACTTTCATATATGTCTGAAACAATATGACCAGCCAACTGTGATTTATATGATTTAGATACTTTATTTCTTAAATTTGCAATAAATTCATCTGAACAAAAATCTAATACATAAAATTTTCTTGGACCTTCTTCTATAGTAGCAGACCTTTTAATAATTGTATATTCAGCATCCCATTCATCACCTGCTAATAATTTATTATTTAATTTAATACGAACTTTTTCTTGTCCGACAAGAGGAATTCTTTCGTCTAATCCAGCACCATCAAGTATTTTTATATCACCAGTTATAACAGAACTATCAAATAAAGATTCATTTATTGTAAAACCAAGAATTACTGAATTTTCCTCAGAATTAACTTCATATTTTGCTCCCCTATAATTTATAAAAATTAATGACCATTTTGATTGAGAACTATAAAGCGATTCTCCTTCTTTAAATCCTGGTCCAACTGAATCGCTTCCAGTATAAGTTGCGTTTGGCTCAAATTGTTTCGCCATAAATTATATCCCATTAAGCATAAAGACTTTTTAATTCATTTAAAATTTGTGTAGAATAAGTATTTTCTATTAAAATAATAGTTTTTTTTACATTATTTTTCATAATTTCATAATCATAATTGTATATTATTTTTCTATTTGTATCACCAAGAAGATCATACGTTTCTTTATTAACAATTGCAACTTTTTCTAAAATTTTAGGAATATCCGCTGTTTTGTCAGAACCGCTTCTTAATATTTGTTCATAATGATGTACACTTGTTCTTGCAGAATCAAGCGATCCATATTTTTCTTCAATAAATCTTGTTAACGAATTTCCAAACAGTGGCCAATCATATAATGGATCTTGAATATTATTTGCTAAAAATATTAAAAAAACTAAATTACCATCATTATAATAATCTTCTGCTATAGTATCTGGTCTTTCACCTTCTTTTATTCGATGTGTATAATATGATCTAACATTATTTAAAACCTTATTAACTATTGTTACTCTAGATAATATATTTGTTGCGAGTTTTCCTCTAATAGGCTTAACTTTATCTATATTATAATAAAATGTACTATAATTTTTAAAAAAATCTGACATTAATATGCCTCCTTGGATTGTGAAACATCAACATGTGATCTATCAAGAGCAAAATTTTCTTTAAATTGAAGCTGTAAACCTATTGATGTTGGCATTCCATTTTCTTCAAAAAATCTAGGAGAATATTTTGCCTTAAGTGATACTAGAAAAGAATTTCCTATACGATATAAATATTCATTTTCTTGAGCATTACTAAAAAATTGAATTCTATAATTATAAGGAAAAGTAAAAAAAGCAGAATTCATTTTATTATTAATCTCTAAAGTTTTAAATTTATCATAATGATGATTCGTAACTGTTGCTATTGGTTTTAATTTCCTTTTGATATCTAATTGATCTAATCCTGGTAACATTCCATATTTTAAATTTAATATAAGATTCATAAGAACTTTAGATTCTTTTGCATTTTTAGGATTAAATTCGAAATTAAAATTATGTGTTCGTAATTTTTTTATCCCTGTAAATATAAGAGAAGTATATGGATTTCTTGCCGCCCGCATAGACATATTTGCTATTTGTTCTCCTTTTGCATTTGAAGGAGCTAATGCACCAACAGCGGTTGCTACATTAAATTTAATTCTTTTTACAAAATCTCCCTTAAAATCGTCACTTTCTAAATAAGGTGTGACTTGATTTTTTATGTCTATTCCTACTTTTTTATACATATCCATTGTATTTTGTATGAATCCAGTATCCCCACTTGCAAAGTCTGAAAAATGCTCCTTTAAATCTTCTGTTATCTGCATTGCATTTTGTGATAGTATATCCCCAAAAATACCCAAATTTACATCAGCATAATCAGCAGAATATTGTGTCTTTAATGAACCAGGAGGTAAGTGTAAAATATAATTTTTTCCTTCTGAATAAAAATTTTTTGATTCATCACCAGAAGTAATACTTTCAAAATTTGTCTGTCCACTTCTCGTTTGTCCGTTAAATGCATCATCATTTTTTTTAGGAGCTTTCCATATCAATTCTTTTATCATCATAAAATGATGTAAGCCCCTATCTTTTGCTATACCAATAGGATATTCATATCTTTTATTGTTTCCTATTAATTTATTTAAATTAAATAATTTTTCTGACACCTTAGTACGGTCCTTAGCTTGATTCTAATTTCGGTTTTAATTCCGATGAATATTTAGGATAATCTTCCAAAAGTCTTTCTTTAGTATAAATTTCAGTTTCTTTAACTGTCACATTTAATGTAACAGATAGTGGGGCACCCGTATCTTTAAAGAAAGTGGGGTTTTGTGTGCCTGCTGAATATTCAACAGTAAAATCTGTCACAACTGCATTTCGAATTTTTAATATTGATTCATTTTTTCTATAATTTCTCGTAGTAGGAAAAAAAGTAATATCAACTTTATCGGGCATACTTAAAATACCTGTACTTTGATTCACCATTTTTCCATGTTTTACTACTCGTTTCATGGGCAACATTGCTTTTTTAAAAGTTGCAATAATCTTTTGTATATGATCACTTTCATGAGCCCTTTTTGGTATAAGAACAAAAGAAAAAGAAAAATCTCTAAATCCCGAATTATTAAATACATTTGTAATATAGGGATTTTGTATTGAGTTTAATCCCTTTGCAACTCCTGCCTTCAATCCAGGAGTTCCACTTAATACTGTATCCGCGGCTATCCGTGCAAAAGAATCTTTATTGAAAGATTTTATTCCTGTTTTTGCAATAGAAGATAAACGATCTATACTTATATTTCCCGCCGCGGCTCCTACTGCAATTGCTCCAACTACATCAAATTCAACATTATCATATTTTATATTAATAGCATCATTTATTTCTGGAAAAGGTAATGCTACAGCCGAAGTTGTATATCCTGGTTTTCCCTTTTCCACATTATGAAAACGAAAATAACAAAATTTTCTTGATTCTGGTTCTTCTGCAGATGATCCTATATTTTCTGGGAATCTGTGTACTGTAACACCAGTTCTTTCTTGTATTACTTCTTTTAATTTTCTTGCCGGATTATCAGACATTATTCTCCTTAACTTGTTATACATAATATTTAGCATGAGTTACAAAGGAAAATATAAAATAAAGAATTTGAAAAAATATCGAGGAGATCCTACTAAAGTTACTTACCGTTCTTTATGGGAAAAAAAATTCATGAATTATTGTGAAAATAATCCCGATGTTATTGAATGGTCAAGTGAAGAGATAGTTGTGCCCTATAAATCTCCCATTGATAAACGAATACATAGATATTTTCCTGATTTTTGGATCAAAATAAAAAAAGAAAATGGATTAACAGAATGTGTACTTATAGAAGTTAAACCCAAAAAACAACTAACACAACCAAAAAAACCTAAAAGAATCACTAGAAGATATTTATCTGAAGTATACACATTTGGTGTAAATGAAGCAAAATGGAAGGCGGCTACAGAGTATTGTAGTGATAGAAAATGGAGATTTAAAATCATTACAGAAGATCATCTTTTTTAACTAAATATAATTATGGCACAACAAGATCAAACATTTTTAGATAAATTAAAAAATGCAATAAGAAGAAATGAGGGACAACCAAAAACACGCAATGCATCACAGTGGTTTCGTAGAAAAGTTGGCGCTTTAAGAGCAGAATTGAGAAGTAGATTTAGTGAAGTCGATACTGCAGATGAATTTTATAAAACTGCTAAAAAAACAGGCAGGGGAAATATAACTCCTGGTGCAATGGCGTCATATTTCTATGATCCAAAAACTAAAGATAAAATGAAATATTATGATAGATTTCCATTAATTATGTGTGTAAAAATGTATGGAAATGGTTTTCTTGGTTTAAATTTTCATTATCTTCCACCATTACTTAGAGCAAAATTAATGGATGCTATTGATCGGTCAAAATCAGTAAATTATGAAGGACTTGCAAGAATTAAACAAATTAAACCAACAGTAAAAAGATATCTATATAAACATATAACATCTAGAGTTGTAATTGTAGATGATGATGAAAAAGAAATTGCATTATTTTTACCAACTGAAAGATTTAAAAAAGAAAACAAACTCGTTGTTTGGGGAGATAGTAGGGGAATGATTTAATGACTTTAAGCATAGACAATTTTAAAAATCGAGTAAACGCAAAACAAGGTCCTGCACCAGTAAATAGATATGAAGTTTTTATTCCTGGAAGAGAAGGATCTTCTTTTTCTACCTTTTTATGCGAACAAGCAGAACTTCCTGGTAAAACTATACTTACAGTTGAAGATAAACTATATGGACCCGTAAGAAAAATTGGTTATGGTCAAATGTTCATTGATACTACAATGACATTTGTATGTACTGCAGAAGGTTGGGCAGAAAAAGAATTTTTTGATAAGTGGCAAAGTGATATAGTTCATCCCGAATTTTATGATGCTTCATATTATAAAAATTATGTGAATGATCTTTTCTTAACAACTTATAAAGAAAATAACTCTTCAAGTTATGGAATAAGATTTAGAGAAGCATTTCCCTTAAATGTAGGAGCGGTAAATTTAGGATGGGGACAAAATAATGAATATGCAAGACTTAGTGTTACATTTGCATATCGAAAATGGGAACAAGTCTCTTCAGGTTCTTCTTCATGGACATCAGATCGTGTACGTGATTTTTTAATGACTGGTGATACCAGTAGAGGATTTTAATTATTTTATATTATACTAGGAGAATATAATGAGTTTACCCATAATTAATGCACCAATATTTACAATGAATTTGGAATCAATAAAGGGTGAAGTAAAATATAGACCCTTTTTAGTCAAAGAAGAAAAACTTTTATTAATGGCTATGGAGGGAGGAGAACAAGCAGAAATAATAACAACTTCAAAACAAATAATCAATAATTGTATTTTATCAGAAAACATTAATGCTGAACAATTGCCATTATTTGATTTACAAATGGCATTATTACACATAAGATCAAAATCAGTTGGTGAAGTTATTGAAATATTGGCAAAACATCCTAATGATAAAAATAGTGAAGGAGATTCTTGTGAAGAAACAACAAAAATAAAATTAAATCTAAAAGATATAAAACTCACTAAAAACGATAATCATTCAAAACATATTAAATTAACAGATACAATTACAATTGAAATGAAATATCCAACAATGGATGTTTACAGTCGTTTAGCTGATTTAGAAACTGCGGAAAATACTTCTGCCGTAGAAGAATTATTTGATATTATTATTAGTTCCATTGACAACATATATTCTGGTGATGAAGTATTTACTGCAAGTGAACACAGTAAAGAAGAAATGAACGACTTTATTAGTAGCTTAACAAGTGAACAGTTTGAAAAACTTAAAACTTTTTTTAGTACAATGCCTGCATTATTACATGATATTGAATATACATGTTCAAAATGCAAATGTTCTGAAAAACAAACTTTAAATGGAATTGGTGATTTTTTTTTATGATTTGTAGTCATAATACTTTAGCAAACTATTATCAATTAACGTTTCAATTGATGCAACATCATAAATATAGTTTAACAGAAGTAGAAAACTTAATGCCTTTTGAAAGAGATATCTACGTAGAAATGTTAGTTGCTCATGTAGAAGAAGAAAATAGAAAAACTAAAGAACAACAAAGAAAGTCTTAATGGCCCGTAAACCTCACAATTATGTTCATTTTCAAAATCTTGTTAATGAACTTAAAGATCAAAATAAAAATAATATTGCAACTATCGAAAAACAGTTGGAAGTACAATCCTCTTTATTATACAGTATGAGAGGACTTCTACTAAAAGAAGCAGACAGAGAGAAAACAAGACTAAGAACAGAAAAAGAAAACGAACTTGAAGAAAAGAAAGAAGGCAGAAAAGGTCTTAACATGAAATCCAAACTGAATATGCCAAGATTTTCAGGAAAAGGTTTCATGGGAATGTTAGGAAATTTCTTATCTACTGCACTCTTAGGAATTCCTGGAGGATTAAGAAGATTTATGCCACGATCCTTAGGTCTAGCACTATTGCCCAAATTAGCAAGAGGTGTTGCTTTACTCGTTGCGGGACCATCATTAATTAAAGCATTACAAGCAGGATTTGATCAAAACACTTTTAGTGGTGGAGTTGAAGCATTTATAAATTCTTATTTTGCTCCATCAGGTGGACCCTATAAAAGTCTTGCTCATGCCGCGGCAGGAGGTGTTGGAAAAGGAGCTTTAATTGGTTTTGGATTATTGGGACCAAGAGGTGCAGTAATTGGTGGACTACTTGGAGGCGCATTAACTTCACTAAATCATATATTTGCAAAAGATAAATCTAAAATGGATTCTGGTGGTGTAGTAGATAAAATGAAAGAACACTTAGTAGCGAACTTGGGAAGCTATGCTAAAGTTGGATTTGGTATAATGGGAGCAAAAATGCTAATGCCTCTTGGTCTTCCAGGAATGATAGCTGGAGCAATTCTTGGGGCAGGTATTGGAATGATAGGAGCTGGTGCTATTACAGAAATGATAAAAGTAGAAGCAGGAGGAGAAAAAGACCTTGGTGTAGCATTCAGAACGGGTTTAAAAAATTGGTATTCAAGTGAAGAAATGAGAGGAACTTTAGAATCTGGATGGCCTGCAGGTCTAGGAGCGGCTTTTGGTTTAATGGCATTTAGTAAATTTGGACCTCATGCAATGCTTGCTGGTGCTATATTTGGAGCGGCCGCTGGAATGTTGGGGGGACCAATTTTAGCAGAAGCAATAAGAATTGATAATAAAGAAGGCAAAGGAATGGCTAATGCCATGAAAACAGCTACATTTAACTATCTTAAAAGTCAAGCAAAAAATCCATATGTTGTAGCTGGATTAAGTGGAGCAATAGGAGGTGCGACTTTCGGGGCTATAGGAACTTTACCTGGAATGATTGCTGGTGCTATAATAGGAGCTGTTTTTGGAGTTATGACAGCATGGATAGCCGAAACAGTTGGCGATTGGGCCGCCATTAAATTCAAATCAGCATTTGGAATTACCGAATTTGAAGATAGTTTAAGAACTGAAGAACAACGATTACGCCGTGAAGCAGGTACTGGAACTATTGCTGACAAACTTTTCGTTACCAAAACCCCTGCCTTTCCCCAAAAAGCAGGTGAAATGTCAGCGGATGATAAAGCATTCAAGAGTTCAATGGAAAAACTTAAAACAGAATACATGAAGTTAACTAAGGGTGAGTGGTTGACAGGAAATTTCAGGATGGATGCGGCAACTGTTGCCGCTAAAAATATTATGTCACCAGGAGAAGGATCTGCAAAGAAACCCTTGCAATTTCTTAATCAAGAAATAATGGCCTTGAGATTATTACGTGAATATGAGGGGAGTACTGAGGGAGGAGCATGGAATTCTCGTAATAATGCACCAGTGACTCAAATACATGATGGTTCTGTTCAAAGCGTTAATATCAATCAGTCGATCAATCAAAGTACGGATTATCAAAATATGGATAATGGTTTGTATGATGGTCATCACCAGTAAACTAGGAGGCGTGCCGCTGGAACGACACTCCAGGCCCCCTAATTAAAGTGAGTACTAAGCACCCTTAGATTAGTTATCTTCTGCTAACTTAGCAAAATAAGACATATCTTCATCATCTTCAGAAGTTGTTTTATCTTCTGTTGATACATCTTCAGCAGTTTTAGGTTTAGTAACAGGTCGAGAAACAGGCTCAGTAATAGGAGGAGTTTCTACTGCAAGAACAGAATCTAATCTCGCTTTCAAATCCTCATAAGACTTAAATTGATCATCACCAGTAAATTCTGTAAGAGCATACTGTGAATTCCAAACTTTTTCAAGCTCAGTTTCATCTTCTACAAGTTGTGTAGGTTTATCAAATTCACTCTTATCATAATTTTGATAACCCTCAACTTTACGAATCTTCAATTTGAAGTTCGCACCTTCCCAAAGATCAAAAGGATTTACAGGAGTTTCATCTTCAAATTCGGGATTCATCAAATCATTGACTTTATCGAAAATCTTTTTTCCAAATTTGTATAGAAAAACTTTTCCTTCGTTCTGAGGATTCTTTGAATCAGAAACAATATAAATGTTACTGATATAAGTTAGACGGCGTTTTTGCTTACGAGCAATCTCTTTGTTCGCCTCGATTCCAGAATTCCAGAGTTGAGAATTATATTCTGAGACAGGATCTTTCTTACCAAGAGTTGTCAAAGAATTTTCAATGTACCAAAGACCTGTTGGTCCTTGAAAACCATGATTGAAAACTCTCGCCCATGGAATATCTTCTCCGTCTACTGGGGGAAGAAATCGAATAACAGCATATCCATTTCCAGACTTATCTATTTCTGGCTTCCAAAATCGATCATCGATATAACTCTTCGATTCAGAAGGAGTATCAATCTTCTCAATTTCTTTGTGAAGATTTTGCATAAAGGATTTGCGGGATTTTTTTAGTGCAGATAGTTGTGCCATGTTAACCTTTCATATTCGTTATATTCGTTGTATTAATTGTATCTCGTAGTATTTTACGAAATTTCGTCTTATCCACCTCCAAAAATGGAGTATACTTCAAAACTTTATCTCTAAACTGGGGCCAGACAAAAGTTTCTTTTATCTTTTTATCCCAATCAGGAATAAAGTTAAGAATCATATTAAGTATGGAAAAAGTCTCCATACAAATATATTTAGCAATAGTTTGTTTTAGTAATACAGGATGTTGACCCTTTTCAACTTTGAACCAATTTTCAAAATCTTCTTTATTCAACAATTTTTCAATGTCATTACTAAAAATATAACTCATGCTTTGTATTCTTTTTTGCCATTCTTTATATTTCATTTCTGCTTGTGAATCAAGTGCATCACCTATCCACAAGTTTTCATTCTCAATAAAGTTAGCAACAAAGAATTTCGATATCTCATCATCTTTATAACTTTTTGACAATCTTACAAAAAAGAATTGATCATTACGTTTTTTAAAAGCATTCAATGAGATTTTTCTTTTTTTATGCTTAAAGTAATCATACTTATTAGCATGAAAATGAGTCTTGATTGAAACGTATTCTTTATAACAATCAAACGGATCCATTTTTATCATAGTCCTGGTATTGTAGCAGTTTTTGGGAGAAAATGCAAGGCTGTAACTTCTTCTCTTAGCTTGGCCTTTAAATTTCCTTGAACAAGTTTTCCAACTGTTTCTGGTTCCATTTTTGTTTCTTCACAGTAATGAGATATTGCATCTAAATAAGACATTTTTTTATTAGCAACAATATCTTCTATAATAATTGCAAAGTCTAGGGGTTTTATTGTTTTAATCATTTTTTATCTATTAGTTTTATTACTTCTTCAATAGCATCATAAACTTTTACTGGTTCAATGTTTTTTGTACATTCAAACATTCTATCAGTATTTTTATGATCTGGACACCAGATCCAATCAGAAGGATCAAATTTATGCCGATTATAACAACTATTACAAACTGTATCATTATGGATTCTAAAACATTTTGAAGAGAATTCTGAATTAGGATTGCTAAATCCTGATATCATTATTACATATTTATTTAAAGCCCACGCTAACCATGATAGTCCAGAACCCAATCCAATAAAAAACTCAGCACGATTTAAAGTAGCTATTGTTTGATCTAAGGTTCGTTCATGTCTGCCTATCACATTTTTTGGTGATGTATTAAAATATGCTCCTTGTCCAAAAGAATAATGTTTATCTATACATACTATATTATATCCCTTTTTGGATAAAAAGTCAACCACCTTATCCCATCCTCCTGAATAATTCCAATATTTTGCTTGAGCAGTTGATTGTATACCAATACACACATAAGGTTTTCTCAATAATTGTGGATCCTTTTCTTTTTCTTTAATTTTTATTTCACATCTTGTTTCTTTAAAATCTTTAATACCAAGAATACCTGCACACAATCCTTGTAAAGAAACTGCTTTCATATCTACTGGAGATTGAAGACTTTCTTCAAAAAAACCTATTCTATATGAAGACTCAAAATCCATAAAACCAGATTCGGGGGTTATAAAAGTTATTTCAGGATATGTGTCAGATACCAAATCATTCCAAAATGTACTACAATACATTTTACAATTATGTTTTTTACGAAATTCTTCAACAACTGGAATCCAAGCTAACGTATCTCCTAATGCTACTGAATCAAACCAAATAAAAATATTTTTATTTGTAAAATCTTGTTCATATTCAAATTCTACTTCTTCTGTTATAAGATTTATTGCTTCAACTCTCCAATTTACATAATAATCAATACCACAAGCAACCCATCCTCCAACAGAAATTTCATTTGAATAATGAATAGCACCCGTATCTTTATCAATAAAATTAATTCTATAATTTCCAGGAGTAGATCCTTTAACAGATATATAAGGATTTTTTTGCATATTTAAATTGAAAATATTTTTACCATCTGCATCTGTATTTTGATATGCAAATAACAATCTATCTTTCATATCAAATGGCTTAGTGTGTTTTAATTCTTTTGCTTCATAATAATATTTTTCCAATTCATCAAAAATATTTTCCCAATCTCTTTCTTGTGCAAACTCTCTTGCTTTCTTTGAATATTCATCATAATTATCTAAAACAAGTTTAACCTTATTAACAATATCATCAACTTCTCTTGTACATAATTCAAAACCCCTTAAAGAAATTTTATCTTGCATTGTTCCAACTATGGGTATTCCACTTGACATTGCTTCAAGAACTGCAAGACATGGTTGACCTGTTTCTAAAGATGCTGGATGAATCATTACATGATGTTCATTTAATATGTCTCTTAATTCTTGTTTTTCTACATTACCCGTAAGTTGTACATCAATAGAAGGAAATACAGTATGCGTTCTTGCTTCTTCTACAATATCATAAAATTTCTTATTATAAGAAGCATGTACTGAATCTGGTCCTACAATTGTTATTGGCATTCCTAATTTATGTGCCGCTTGAATTGCTAGATGAAATCCCTTTCTATCATCTCCCCCGCCCACACAAATTAATCGTTCTGGATATGTTTTATTTTCATTTGGAAAAAAATAATTTGTATCTACACCATGATGTAATCTTCTCAATTTTTCTGGATATAGAAAAAAATCTATCATATCTTCAGTTGGAATTAAACTGAATAAAGAATTTTTTATAGTCTCATTATTAGTCATATAAAAATGAGAATCTTTTCCATGTATTTTTACAAAAGCATCATGCATTGTAAAAATATAGGGTATACATCTATCTCTTAATAAATTCCAAAAACCACCAGTATGATTATGAAACACATCATATTTTTCTAAATCATTTTGTGTTATATCATCCAACCATTTCAAATTTACTTCATGTCCTCTATTTGTTGCTATTCTCATATATTGACCTATGACTTCTTCTAATCCTCCATATGCTTTTGGAGGAATCTCAAGACCACAACCAACATGTACTTGCATTATTTTTAAATTATTTTCTTCTACTTTTTTCTCTTCTTTCTCTAAAACATATGCATTTCGTGTAGATAAAACAATTTCAGGAACATCTATTATGTGTTTAACAGCGGAAATAAAATGTATTCGATTATCTTGTGCATACCAAAAAACACTTCTACCACCTGATAAAATAACTTCTTTTATATTCTCTATATTATCTAACTGTTTACGATTATTTTGATGCAAATGCACATTATCTGAAAAAAAACTTAACTCATAATTTCCTATAGACAATCTAGATATAATTGCTTTTATTGTTTCTGGTGTATCTTCTAAATTTATTTTAACAAAATAATAAGAAACATTTTCTAGATACTTTTCAAAAACTATATCATGATCAAAAAATAAATGTTTAACTTTTATTATTTGTTCTTCATTATAATTAAAATTTACAAAACTTACAAGTTTTCTCTCTGTTTCATAATTTAATTTACTTAAATAAGTAGATTCAGCTAAATCATAAATATCATCAAAATATTTAATATTTCTAGGATATTCTAAAATAAAATTTTTTCTATCTTTTTTTTCATTTATAACTAACTGTGCTTCTCCACGAGGATTCCAATTTCTAAAATTTTCACTCTCTCCATGTTCTCTTGCAAGATACGTTGTTCTAGGAATTGTTAACCATTTTCCATGTCTTTCTAAATGTAAAAGCCATTGTCCATCATTTGATAAACAAGCATCTCCATCCTTGTGTTCTGGAAAACGTAGTCCTGGTAAATTTTTAAATATTCTTAAATATCCAAAAATATTTGATCGTTGAGGCCACAACTTTTCAAATCCTTCTAAAAAAGAATTATTATCTCTTGTCATGTATACATTGTCTTTAAAATTATCAAAGAGATTAGTTGTATTTTGAGGTAGGATATTAAAATACTTATTTGCATTAAAATGAAGTAAGACTGCTTCTGGAAACACATTAAAATAATGAATTATTTTTTCAAATGTTCCAGGTAAAATCGCATCATCAGCATCTAAATGACATACAATTTCACCAACAGCATGAAGCTGTGGATTCCACCAAATTTCTTTTTTATGTTTAGGTTCTACTATTCTTATTCTAGAATCTTTCCTTTTTAATTCTTCCATTAATGTACGTGTACTATCAGCAGAAAAATCATCAGCAAGAATCCATTCCCAATGATCATAAGTTTGATAAAAAACAGAATTCGCCAACTCTTCCAAGTAAGACTCAGCATTGTAACAAGAAGTTACAAGAGATAATTTAAAACGTTTCATGTTTTATTTCTTTATCTGTTAATAGGGTAGTGCCATCTTTAAAAGTTTTATCTAAATAAGATTCACCTGAACATTGAATAGAAATAGGAGAGTTTACTATACCACATTTTTTATCAGGAAAAATGTTATTATTCAACCATAAATCATATGTGTCCCATCCTGTTTCTTTTAATTTTTTTCTAAAATACGATTTTCTTTTTTTATCTGTAGATATCAAATAACAATGTGCTTCAGACATTCTATCTGTTACACCAAAATATGCATAGTCTTTATGTTCCCAATCAGGAATTCTTTTTCCAAAAGACATATAATATAAGTCATATTGATTCATATCATCTAATCTATCCATAATTATTCTATAAACTTCATGAACAGGTTTTATAAAAATAGCATCACATTCACAAAATAAAACTGCATCAAATTCATCATTTAAATGTTCGTTTATAGCAGTTTTATGAGCTAAAAAATTACCATAATGAGCGGGTGTTAATTTATATTCTCCTGGTTTCATTTGTACATCATGAGGTCTAGCACATGAGTCTTTTGGTGGCAAATCTTTGTATAGAGGATTTATCATTTGTTCGTATGTCCAACCACTATACTCAGATAATTTTGTAAGATGTCTTATTGATTCTTTTTCTCTTTCTCCATCTGAATCAACAAGCATATGAACTATTTTTATTTTTGGATATCTTTTCGCCCATAAATTTCCCAATTCTCCATTTTCTGTTATTTGTGTATCAGCAATAACACTATAACCAAGCCCCTCTAGTCTTTCTATAAATTGAAGTGCTTCATTTTTCATATTGTCTGATTGTACTCCTTCTGGATGGGCTTCCATAGAAATTTTTCTTATTTTATATTTAAAAATATCATCAGGAACTGCTGGTAATATATCCCATTCTGCTCCTTCACAATCTAATTTTAATGCATCTATTCTATCGATATTATTATTTTTCATAAATTGTTCAAGTGTAACACAATTAACAATTTGTGTTTTTCTCATTCCATGATTTTCTTTATTAGCTGGATTATTATTAAAATTTTCATGAAAAGAGTTACAAGAACTTGATCCAATAGCAATAAATTCTCTACTTTTATTATCAGAAGAAATTGCTAAATTATGTTTTTTAACATTATTATAATCTTTCAAATTTTTACATAAAACATCAAAAGTTGTTTTTGTAGGCTCAATTGTATGAATATGAGAAGCTCCTCTATTTAAGGCGTACATATCAAAAAAACCATAATGACCTCCAATATCAATTACAGTATCTCCATTTATCAAATTCAATTTACTATAATACTCTAATATTAGGGTTTCATAAAGAGTGTACCAAGAAGAAGGATCATCTGGTATTCCATGAAAATTTCTTTTTTCCCCAAGAACTGTAATATCTACTTCATTTTTCCACGGAAAGGCTTTTTCAAATAAAAGATGATGATTATCTACTAAATTAACATCACTTATATTAGAAAAATATTCTTTAGGAGCATCATATATTCTTACTATAAATCCATTTGTAACATCTTTTCCACAATGTGGCTGTGCCCACATTGAATTTGTTATAATATGTGATCTATAAGCCAACAATCCAGTATCTATTTCATAAATACATAATAATTTTTCATGAAAACATTCATAAAAATTTAAAAAATGAAATGTTACTTTTGTTTCTTCAATTGAACAATTTACAATTTTATCACTAATACCCAACAGTCTATGCAACTTAATAGCATTAATATTAATATCATCAGAAAGCCAAGTAACCCTATCATCATATTTGTCAAGATATGAATCGAGGTTATGTGCTAAAATGGGTATATTCCAAGACAATGCTTCTTTTATTACTAATGGATTAGTTTCTTTATCATGAGGACTTCCTTTAGATGTAAATAAAAACAAATCCATACACGAATAAAATCTATCTACATCTTCTCGTTCCCCCCAAACTATACAATTATCAGGCAATTCTTTTGTTAGAGGTTCCCAATATTCTTTAAAATTTTCTGCAAGATTTCCTACAAAATGAAACTGAACATCGGGTAATAATTTGGCATATTCAATAACTTCTGCTTGATTTTTTCTTGATGTCCATAATCCAACATTTAATACATGTTTTAAAGCAGGATCAACTCCCAATTCTCTTAAAACAACATCTCTTCGTTTATCTTTTATTTTTTTATCAACAGGATATTCTATAACACAGGCGGGTACATCTATTTTTCTAAAATTTATTAATTGATTATCACTACAAAATAAAAATTTATCTGGTAAAAATCTTTTATCATCAGGATTAAACGAAGAATCATGAGAAGTTTCAAAAATCAAATAATTTCTATGTTCTTTATAAATTTTTTCTGCTATTTCATCACTCATGAAAAATTCTGGCATTTCTTCAAAGTGAATAATATTGGGTTTTATTTCATCTAAATACTTCAAAAGGTCAGTTTTGTCTTCAGATAAAGTTATTAAATGGTCATTTAAGATGTTTAATATTTTATCTTTTTGAACTCTGTAAATACCATAATCGTTATATTCGATAACATAAATATCATTGTCATCATGTAATAATTCGATTTTTTTAAGAAGATATTGGGGTGCGCCACCTGTAGATAAATGGGGGGTAATATATAAGATTTTCATAAGCACTTTTGATGACTAAATAAATATAAATACATATAATAAAAAAGAGAAATACATAATTATATAGTTTACACTATTTTGAACCTCTTGTCAATGGACTATTTATGACACAATACAGACATTTATATTGGGATTCGGGAAATAAGGATCTTCGGCAATTTTCTGATTCCGAGCTAGAAATTCTTAGTTATTTTCTAAGAAAAAGATATGCAGACCTTTTAAATACAGTAAATACCACTCCAGGATACGTAGCTAATTCAGGAGAAGGTCAAATAGATTCTACTTTTGGTACACTAGGAACTGCTATCAATGGTGTAAGATCCGCAGGAAGTATTACTGAACCTGATGATGATACTCCGACTGGCGGTGCTGAACCAGATACGAGTTTTGGAAGTGATCAAACAACTTTAACAAATACTACTACAACATATTATCAGGCTTATAGTCACACTACAGCATACGGATCAACTGAACAAGAAACATTAAACAACATGGGACTATTATATTGGTCGTCACCGGATTTAAAAATAGGACCAGATGCCGAGACTGATCTTGTTGATACACTTGCAAATCATTGTCTTACTCAAATGGAAACTGGAGATGAAGTGGGTTCTTACAGAATAGCAACTTCTGCTCCAAACACAGCATCAGGAATAACTGGAGGATGGGTAGACAAAGGAACATTTTTTCTCGATACAATTTATAGTGCGGCAACAAATGCAACTTATAAATTATGGTTAAAAACTGCAAATACAACTGAACCATCAACTCCCGCCAATTATATTAGATGGGACAGCACCAATTCTGAAATACAATTAGAATCAAGTACAGATTATAGTGCATCATCTAAAATAATAAATGATGCTTATTTAAAAATAGTTTATAGAAGACATCTATTATATAATGTTTCTACCACTAATAGTGGTACCCATAGAGGAACTTTTGAAGATAAAAAGTACGACAGTTACACAAATGTATTATCTGGACCTTCTGGTGGAGTATATACAAGAACATATACACCCACAGGATCATTAGTAGATAATACTGGACCATATTACTTTATAACACCAGGACAAAGAACACCTTAATTAATAATGGAGTAAATATAATGACACCTAGTTTAGATCAAGCAATACATGCGGCAACACATGAAAAATGGTTATCATATTGGAAACGATGCAGAATACAAAGTATTTGGCATAAATTTCCAGATTATTCAGATGAATATAATCCATTGTGGATACGTTGGAGAGAAATACCCGAAGGCGAGGATGTAACTGTAAAACATCCTGAAATTGAAATACAACAAATGGAGACTCCATTAAATACAGAATGTTATAGAGCATTAATGAAGTCATTACCCAAAGGTTCTGACTGGGGGACAAAGGAAGCAATAGATAAAGCTACACAATATTATCATGAGAACCAATTAAAAAAAGAAAAAGAGTTTGAAGAGTTTGTGGAATATAAAAAAAATGGAAATCTTAAAATAGAAACTATTGATGAGACAAAACCCATCTCATGGGAATCAATAAGAGATGCTTCAACAGAAGAACTATTTCAAACAAAACTTGAAATATTTGAATCTCCTCCAGTTCAAGAAAGCGAAAATAAAGAATATCGTTCAAATATCAGAAAATCAGCTTCAATCATTGAAGCAATGTATTGGTATTATTTAATAGTTAACGATATTAAAGAATCTTCGGGACCAGCAGAAGAAAAACTTCCCGAAAATATAGATTTACTACTTGAAGATGTTTCTTCCGATGCAATTTTTAAATGGAAATTACAAATTTTTGAAAAAGAACACGTTCAAAATAGTAAAGATAAAAAGGCGAGAGCCGAAATTAGAAAAGCAACTAATTTAGTTGAATTATTTTCTGCTTATTCTAAAATTACTTGAAGAAAGAATAATCTATATCTTCATATTTAAAATGTATTATTTTGATATCATCATGAAACCGATCTAAATAAACATATTCTCCTGGATATTGGGAATTTATTAAGGCAAGTTCTTTTATATCTTTCTTATTGCACATTCTAGTCATCCATGTTTCTGGGAGATATTTTAATTTTAATTTTTTCTTTACCTGATCTTCTACAAAATATTGTTCACCATTAACAGGTCCTGTTGTTATTTTACGTGTAATATAATGTTGTGACCAATAGCTAATATCATTCATAAACTCATCATAAATGTATTTACAATCTTTTGGATAATATTTTTGAAATCCTCCACACATCGAATAATTTTCATTCCAAGTATCTTTCCACCAAGATTTTGCAGATAAAAATTCGCCTCTTTCGATAGGATAATCAATTGCTTTAACATAATCATTAATATAAAAAGTATCAATATCAATTACAAGAACAGGTTCATCAATATCCATATTCATAACTCTTAACTTATTCCATTGTAAATCTACCCCAGGAAGTTCATCTCTAATCCAAGTAACATTCGATATTTTTGAATTAATATAATCTTCAACTTTTTGATCATATTTGTCACGTACTCTAACTGCAAAAACTTTTGTTTTATTCATTTTTAATCATATTAAAATGTTTATAAACATCACGTTCTCTTGCAACTTCTCTATATTCCCATTCAATTTCTGGTATCCATAAACCAGCAGAAGAAGCAGATTTTTCTAAAAACCAATGATGATTATATAATAGAATTTTTGGATCTTTATATTTTTCCCGAATCCTTTCACTTCCAGCATATTCGTTATCTCTAAACCCTTCTCCATGAATACTCACATCTAACAAAAAGTCTTTATTCCAAATAGTTGGTTGATGACATAATAAAAAACCAGCATTTTTTTTAACTTTTAAAACTTTTTTATTTTCTATATAATATTCAGTTTCTTCAAATTCATTTAGATCATAAGAAGATAAAAGACGATGTAATCTTAATCCATTCACATCATGAACAAATACAAAATTTAATAATCTATTAAATAATTTTCCATCAATTTGTTTAAAAGGCCACTGATCTTCTTGCATGTATAAAACATACTTCGTTTGAGTTGAATTTAAAGATGCTATAAGTCTATCACTCCATCCCTCATCAACTTGCTTAGGTCCTCCAAAAGTAGGCAACCATTCTCTCCATTCAACTCCCATATATTTTTTACTTTTACCCGTTTTAATCTGAGTTATTCTCGGATCATTAAAAGGTAAATCTATTTCTTCATTACAAAAATGTATGGGCCACCCCAAATCTAAAAATCCAAAATGATTGAACATGGTATACCAACCATCCCAAAAATGACTGTATTCATCACATGTATGAATTATAATAGTTATATTATTGTTGTGGGGCATCAGTCCAAATACTATGCATTAAAATTTTTGTTTTTGTTCCTGGATCAGTAAAATCATATTCTCTAAAAAATTCATCATTTACATGAATTGTTATATTATTAAGACCTAATTCAGCAAAATAATCTGTTCTATATCCCCAATCGGAACAACTAAATGCAGAATACAATTCGTTATTATAAAAAAGTTTTACATGAATTGTTCCCTTTGGAGCCATAGCAAAAAATCTATATCCATCTTGTGCTGGATCTTTTGCAAGACATATCCAAGGAAATTCAGCATCAGTATAAACTTGCTGTTTTTCAAACCCTATTTTTTTAGAAATTTCTTCAAGATTTTTTATTTCGATATTTTCTTCAAAACTATTCTCTCTTTTATTTAAATAAGATACACCAAGAACATATCCTAATAACTCTTCTCCCATTTGCATACCAAACTGAGTAATCATTTTTTTAAGATGTTGATTGGGATACATTCTTAATCTTCGATATAAAAAATCTACATTACAAGACATAATCAATGTCATAATTTGCCAATGTCTAATTCTTCTTTCTCCCCAATGTTCAATATCTAACTGTTCTGTTTCACGTTCATAAAATACTGCTTGTTTTTCTTGATTCAATATAATATCACTATTTTCTATTAATTCATCATCAAAAGGTAAAAATCCATCATAATCAAATAAATGTATTATTTTTTTATTAAGAAGTTTTGCATACGTGACACCAGCAAGCAATAGGCGTAAAACTGCAAATATTGTATTGTTTTTAAAAAATTCTCTACTTGCAATATTAAAAAGAGGTACAGGATTTCCCTCATCATCAGGAGCATAAGCATAATGAATCAAATATCCTTTTAGTGCAGGATCATCTATCAAAGTATTATCTTTATCATAAATTGCATAATCAACTAATTCTTGAGTATCTTTATCAAGGGGTAAATGGCTTGTAATTATAACATCATAACCAAAAGATTTAAATTGTTTTATGAACTTATGACAAACTGATTTTCTTTCTTCATCAGATAAATAAGCATGTATCAAAACTATATCAGATGTTTTATCTATCATTTTTTTATTAAATTAGGAAAGTTCATTAATCCAATCACTTCATCAGTAATATTTTTTGGATCATCTTCTTTAAAAACCCATCCAGTCAAAGAATATCTTTTTCCTTTTAATACTGGATTAACTCTATGTTCTAATCTTGAATCAAATCTAAGACAATCTCCTACATTTAATTCAATTGAATCATGACCTTTAATTTCAAAAACTCCTCCTTGATATTCTTTATTTAAAGGCACTACACATGTTTCCACTCTTTTACGGTTATTCTGAGTACTTTTAAAATCATTATGCCAATGATAATAATTTAATTTAGAATATTCTGAAAATTGAAATATCATATCATTACTATTAAATTTATTTTCTAAAACAGAATCATTTTTCCAAACAAAAACTTTAGACTTTCGATGAATAGAAAACTCATTATTAATAACTCCAGCACGCCGAACTTTATTTTTATAAGTTACAATAAAATCAAAACATTCTTCTTCTGTTAAGAAGTTTTTAATAATACGTATTTTTCCATCCATCCTTTTATTTTCATTGCAGGGGCAAAATCGTGATTAAACAAACAAATAGAATAATCTAATTCTTGTCTATTCCATGGATAAGACCAACACACTTTATCATCATAAGTATTATAATCTATTTCTTTGTAAATATATTCATCGATTCCTTTCCAATATTTTACTCTACTATAATCTTCATCTTCAAAAAATTTATCATAGATATGAGAACAGTCTCCTTTCCATGACATTATTGAAGAATTCAAAGGAGTATGAAGCGGTTCTCTCCACCAGGCATTAATAAGAGTAAAATCATCTTTAATCAAATGTTCTACAGAACCTTTAATAATTATATCTAAATCGAAATATAAATAATTTACATCATCAGTACAGTCTTTAAACATTTTAAGTTTATCAAAAACATTACCTTCACCTTCTCTTATTATATAAATGTCATCATAATTCAAATTATTTTGAATCATATGTTGAATGTTATCAACATACCACTCATCATATTTTCTTCCCGTACACACAAGAACTACAACTACCATTTTCCTATCACCATAAATCTATCATATAGAGGTAAAGATCGTTTTCCTTTATATAAAACATCTTCAATTTGATTTTTTTCTATTAATTCATCAACATCTTTTACACAATTTATATGATCTTCTACCTCAAAATAGTTATTTGATTGTATTGCTAAAATTGGTTTTATTGGATAATCTTTATAATATTCTTTCATAGTAATTATATCAGACATATGTTCAGATGATGTATTAATAATTAATTGTCTTCTTCTTATTTCTTTACGTTCAAAAAAATCTTTAAATTGTACTATTCTAAAATCATAATCAAAATGATTTATATATTGAGCAGTTACTTTATGACATTCTTCATCAATATCATACAAATCTATTTGTTTTATATCAAACACATCCGCTAACATTTCTATTAAAGGAAATCCAAACCAAGAACCTATAACATCAATATAAAGTTCTGATGTAAAAATAATTTTTTCTAATTTTTCTTTTAACCATAATTTAGATTCATATTGTCCTTGAGATACAGAATCATCAAAACTATTAGAATATGAAGGTAAATTATTATTGACCCATTGATTAACCCAATAATATGGTGTTTCTCTATTATTATTTTCACATATAGAAATTTGTTCTCTATGTTCTCCAATAGTCTCTCTAATTGAACCGATTTTTTCTTTAATTGAACCAATTTCTGTATTAAGTTCTCCAATTTCTGTATTGTGTTCTCCAATTTGCTCATTGTAAGAACCTATTTCAACATTATGCAAACTTATATCGTTTTTATTTTTTCTCCAATTATAAATTTGTTCCATATACACAATAATGTTTATAGTTTTTATTTTTATTTTGCATTTCAAATGAATCAAAAACTTCTGTCAATTCATTATCTTCAACCAATTTATCAATCGAATGAATAGGATTACAGTCTCCATTGTGATTTTCATCATCACCTCTTAATATAAAAATTCCCTTATGTATTTTACCTACAGGATATGTTTTTTCGCAATTATAATGTAATACACAAGCATGTAGCTTAACCTTATCAAATACAAAATCTTTACAAATTACACTTGGCATATCTCTAAAATTAATATCATAATTTATATTATCAATTTCCATATCCAGTCCCTTTAATGTTTTGATAAATTTAAAACTAGGACAACACAATACAGAAATTTTGTCATGATTTACAGCCCAAGGGAATAGTTTTTCCATAATTCCTGTACTGGTGATTCGTCTAATTCGTAATGTTTAATTTCTTTCATATTTTTATTATTATAAAGGTGCGATGTATTAAATAAGGTTACTTTATTTTTTAATTGATAATTTTCTTTATTATAATTTGAAAACGATCCATCTTCCCACAAATTAATTTTGTTATTTCTGTAATGCTGATAAAACAAATACTTATCAAGACTTTTATATGTCCATTCTATTTTTTTCCAATTTTCTTTAGTATACTTTAAAAGCCAAGAAGCTGTTCCCTTATCCCATGCAACAAATGAAGAATTTACATGACAAGAAACTCCCCTACCAAAATTAAATAAACTTATTTTTTCATAATCATTCCAATAATTCCATATAAATGTAATATTATTATGCGTTCTTGTTATTAATTCAGTTACATCTTGGTGTACCAATACATCTAAATCTATCCAAAGATTTTTATCATATTCATCATTATCAATGAGAAATAATTTTTCATATGTAAAAACTTTTTTTGTATTATATGGTCTAAGTTCTTTAATATTTTTTGTTTCAATTTTAGATGATATTCCTTTAGCATCATCGGTATAACAAACAAAATGAAATGGAACCTGACAATGTTTCAGTAACCCACCATATGTTCTATTAACATAATCAGAATTATATTTTGTTCCCCATTTAAGACAATTAATTTTAATATTATTCATAAATAAATACCTGTGGAGTTGGTTCTAATTCTTCACGAATAGCAACCGCATTTGGATCTTCATATGAAACATTAGCAAACCAACTTGAATCTGGTTCTTCATTATTCAAAATAGCATTACAAAATAATGCAAAATTTTTATTCTGCTCTACGGTCATATGATTCATTACAGTCTCTTCATTATTCTGTTTACCAGCCATATATGATATTGGTGTTGGTACATAATAAAAATTTGATGAATTTAATGATTTAAAATTCATATTATGTAATAATTCAGTAGATTTAATATTAAAATTTTTTAATTTTGAAGTATAATGATCAAGACTAAAGCAGGAGAAAACTATAAAATTATATTCTTTGAACATTGTAGATAGCAAATGTAAAAATGTGATATTTTTTACATTTTCATATAAAAACATTGGTCCTAAAGTATTGGCAATTATTTTTACTTGAGACTTATATTTTTTATATTGATTTAATCTTCTCTTAGCCTGATTCTCATACCAATTCGATTTACCCCGTATTCTGTCAATAGGATTTCCAACCCGATGAAATAAAGTATTTTCAGCCGACAAAAAAACACCATCTGCATGACCTGAATTATCTATGAACGGAAATTCCATTCTTTTTTGATCTGATAATAAAAATATAATACTATCATCTGGTTTAAATTTAGGGTATACAATCATTTTATTCATTATCTTAGCTAATGGTTTAAACATAGTATGAATAAGTGAAGATCCATAATGCATACATCCCTGAGACATAGCCCGATAAAGCCTCTCTTTTTGTTCTAAATCATGAACAAGAAGTTTTAAACTCCAATTTGGACCAGTTCCCCCCCATCCATTCCTATAAACATCTTCTTGTCGTATTTTGTTCAATACAGTTGGCCATCCATCTTCTCCTCCATTATGACCATCCTGTCCAAAACTATCAGAATATACATGTACAGTCATTTTATATTCCCATTAATAAACTTTTTATCTTTTTTAAATATTCATCAAATGAAAGAGAACTATAATGTCCTTGATCATTAATTTCTTGTGATGTAACCGGATCTTTGGAATATGCTACAGTATTAATATTCATTGCTCTTGACAAATGAGTCCACATTCCTTCTGTAGCAAATATAAAATGACTTTTAGATAGTATTTCTACATTTTTAGAATAATTATTATGTTCTAAGGAAAAAAATGTTATTTCTGGAAATGTTTTCATCAAGGTTTTAATTTTTAAATTTTCTTGCTCAGATATATTTTTATATTCTGATTGTTGTTCTCCAGATCGATATAACATATAACAAACATTTTTTTCTTTTTCTTTAGGAGAAAAATCAATAGGCCAATATAATCCTTCTTTCCACACCTTTCTATATGCTTGTAAAAAAACATTTTTTCGAACTGAAGATTTCATCCAAGAACCCAATAAAAAACCAGGTCCTTGATATGTACCTTGTGTAAATATTTTATTTTTTAAAATATTAGTTGTAATTTTATTTTTGGGTCTTTTAAAATGAAAAAAATCAACAATCTCATAAAAATCTTCATATAATTTTTTTTTAGAAATTTTTCTAAAAGTAAAACCATCAATACCAGCCATAAGAAAAATGCCTTTTAATTTTTTAAAAAACTTATGATACCAATTATCTTTATGTGGATGAACATCTGACACATGTTCAACATTATCAATATTAGTCGGAAGTCCAAGTCCAACTTCATTTGATGTAATTATTAAAGAATCTTCTATAAAATGAACAACAGCATCACAATTAAATTTATTCATTATATTCAAAATTGTTGAAACTAATATAAATCTATCTCCAAGACCTTCTGTATCAAAAGTAATATAAAAATCAATAGTCATTTCCACTGATCTCCAAATGCATCAAACCCCGTACCACATTTCTCTGCACAAACTTTTGATTTTCCTTGTGTACAAGAAGACAAATTCCAAGACTGTTCAATTTTTTTAAAAAAATTTCCTTCAATAATTTCATTTAAAGGTTTATATAAAACATTAATATTTTTAACATCATCTATATAAGACCATATTTGATTCTGTCCTATTTTTTCATATACTTTATATAAATTTCCAGCAGTCCAACAACAAGGAGTTACAAGACCTTCGGCTGAGATATAAATTTCTTTAGTATCTATTGATTTACATTTTATTTTTGTTTTATCTAAATACTCTTGAAAGGTACCATGACTCTTAATCAATTTATCATATCTGTTTACACTCTTATTCTGATGCTTTGGCTCGGTTGGTGGTTTAATTTCCTTCCCCTTGATCGTTATCTTTTTGTCAACTTTCTTGTTTTTATAACTTTGTACCCATCTTCCAGACTTTTTTCTTACAAATTCAAGTCCAAATAATTTAGCCATTCGTTCTGCTTCTTCTACTTGATGTTCATTATGCTCAAATATCAAAAATACCCAAACGCCTTTCCCCCCTGCTTGTGTAAAAACATCCATTGAATTTTCAACTCGTTTCCAATCTACATTTACTC
>VTLG01005155.1_pt1 | contig 66018 bp, 109 predicted proteins | sample 4694571 | NCBI WGS metagenome assembly VTLG01 (sample SAMN12604809, study PRJNA352737) | marine metagenome | biome: ENVO:00000447; feature: ENVO:00000209|ENVO:00000569|ENVO:01000036; material: ENVO:00002151; isolation source: viral sequences binned using virsorter ...
AAAGAAGATGATAATTATACAGTGAATGTAAGTATAACGTAGGTATGTTATGAGTGATAAATTAGAAAAGATTAATAAAAATCTGAGCAAAAACTTGCCAGCAAAGAAAACTAAAGTATCTATTGAAGATATTGAGATAAAAGACGATTATGAGTTTTCTAGGAAAACATATAAAGATTTAATTAAGACAGGTACAATATCCTTAGATGTACTTGCGGAATTAGCTCGGGAATCGGAACATCCTAGAGCTTTTGAAGTTTTATCAAGATCAATAAAAGATATTGCTGATACAACTGAAAAATTGATGGCTTTACAAAAAAATAAAAAGGAATTAACAGGTGAAGCCAAAAAGCGTGAAGTGACTAATAATAATCTTTTCGTAGGTAGTACTACTGATTTACAAAGATTATTACTTAAGACAGCTGATGATGGTAAGGATATTATAATAGATGACGAAGGCAATAACTGATCAAGGCTATCTAGGAAATCCACAAGTTAAGCGGGATGGAATAGAAAGTGAATTCTCTAAAGAGCAGGTAATAGAATACAAAAAATGTATGATTGATCCTGCATACTTTGCACGAACTTATGTAAAGGTAATATCATTAGACCAGGGATTAGTACCATTTGATCTTTGGCCATATCAAGAAGAAATGTTTCATCATTTTCATGAAAATAGATTTAATATTGTTTTAGCTTGTCGTCAATCTGGTAAATCTATATCATCAGTAGTATTTTTACTATGGTACGCGTGTTTCCATCCAGAAAAAACTATTGCTATTCTGGCTAATAAGGGTGCTGTAGCTCGTGAAATGTTAGGCAGAATTACTTTAGCTTTAGAAAATTTACCATTCTTTTTACAGCCTGGATGTAAAGCATTAAATAAAGGATCAATAGAATTTAGTAATAACTCAAAAATTATTGCTGCAGCAACATCGGGAAGTTCCATTCGTGGTCTCTCAATTAATTTATTATTTCTTGATGAGTTTGCTTTTATAGATAATGATGCACAATTTTATACATCTACATATCCTGTTATTTCATCTGGTAAAGATACAAAAATAATTATTGCTTCAACTGCAAATGGTGTTGGTAATGTATATCATAAAATATGGGAAGGTGCAACAACAAATACAAATGAATTTAAACCTTTTAGAGTAGATTGGTGGGATGTTCCAGGTAGAGATGATAAATGGAAAGAAGAAACTATAGCTAATACATCAGAGCTACAATTTGATCAAGAATTTGGTAATAATTTCCATGGTAGAGGTAACACACTAATTGAAGCAAATGATTTACTTGCTCAAAAAGCTATTGAACCTATAAGATGGTCTGAAAATTTATTTCAGTATGAAGAGCCAAAAGATGGACATCATTATGTAATGACAGTGGATGTGTCTAAAGGTAGAGGACAAGATTATAGTACATTTAATATAATTGATACATCAGTAAATCCATTTAAACAGGTTTGTGTATTTAGAGATAATAATATATCACCATTATTATTTCCTGATATTATATACAAATACGCAAGAATGTACAATGATGCATACACAATTGTCGAAAGTAATGACCAAGGGGCTATTGTATGTAATGGATTATATTATGATTTAGAATATGAAAATATGTTTGTAGAATCACAAATCAAAGCAAATGCAATTGGTGCTACAATGACTAAAAGAGTCAAAAGAATTGGTTGTTCTACATTTAAAGACCTTATATCATCTAAAAAACTACATATAGTTGATGCAGAAACTATTACAGAAATGTGTACATTTGTAGCTAGAGGTGCTTCATTTGAAGCAATAGCACCTAATCATGATGACTTAGTTATGAATTTAGTACTATTTGGTTGGTTTACAACAACAGATATATTTCAAGGCTTAACTAATATTGATATGAAACAATTAATGTATAGAGAACAATTAAAGGCAATACAAGATGATATGTTACCATTTGGTATAATAGAAGATGGTAGAAATAGAAAAGAGGGAGTAGGTGACGGAGAAGGTAATGTATGGTTTGAGGTAGATCACCTCTAGAGATACTTTTTTATATAAATAATAGTATTGAATATAACCGTATTATGAAAAACTTATTAAACTAACTCATATTGAGAGGACGAAAAAATGGCATTTCAAGTATCACCAGGCGTTCAAGTCAACGAAGTTGACGCAACGAACGTAGTACCGGCGGTATCTACCAGCATAGGTGGATTCGTAGGTGCATTTAATTGGGGTCCGGTAGATGAAGTTGTTACGGTTAGTTCAGAAAACGAATTAGCTAGTATCTTCAGTACACCAGACGACAGTACTTATAAATACTTTTTGACTGCGGCTTCATTTCTAAAATATGGAAATGCACTCAAAGTAGTACGTGCTGTAACCGGTAACTTAAACGCTGCCGATGGTACAGCAACACAAGTAAAAAACGAAGACCATTATGATACTCTTTCACTTGATGGAACATTTGTAGCAAAATATCCAGGCGTATTAGGCAATAGCTTAAAAGTCGATATTTGTTCAAATGCAACTTCATTTGCAGCATGGACAGGTGGCGCAGGCGAACCTAATCCTAAAGACAGCTTTGATGCAGCACCAGGAACTTCTGATAGTGCTACAGCAGCTGGAGCTACAAATGATGAAGTCCATGTGGCAATTATTGATGAGGATGGAAAATGGAGTGGTAAAAAAGGTACTATTCTAGAAACATTCGCGTTTTTATCATTGTCACCACAAGGTAAGAAATCAGATGGTACAACTAACTATTACAAAGATGTAATTAACAATTTATCACAATATGTATGGTGGAGTGGACATAACACAGCATTTAATGCAGGTTCTGGTCCAACAACATCTGCAGCAGGTGGAAATTTTGTTAGTGGCCAAGGCTTTACAACATCAAATACAATTGTTTCAGCTTCATTAGCTGGAGGAACAGATGATAACGTACCAACACAGGGCGAAATTTCATCAGGATTTGATAAATTAGCTGACGCCGAAACAGTAGACGTAAACCTATTATTCGCATATCCAGATGCAAATGGTGCAAAAAACATAGCTGAAAAGCTAATTTCTGTAGCAGAAGCTAGAAAAGATTGTATGGCATTTGTATCACCGCCGATTGAAGATTCAGCGGAAGGTGGATCAGTATCTGATGTAGCAGGTTGGGTTGGTACATTACCATCAACATCCTATGCTTCAGCAGATTCATCTGCAGTATATGTGTATGACAAATATAACGATGTACAAAGATATATCGGAGCAGCTGGTATAGTTGCAGGTTTATGTGCAAATACAGATAACGTAGCCGATGCATGGTTTAGCCCTGCAGGAGTTACAAGAGGACAACTTCTAGGTGTCACAAAGTTAGCTATTAACCCAAACAAGGCAGAAAGAGATACTCTTTACAAGGCAAGGGTTAATCCATTAGTATCTTTCCCAGGGCAAGGTACAATGTTATTTGGCGATAAAACTTTATTGGCAAAACCTAGCGCATTTGATAGAATTAATGTTAGAAGATTGTTTATAGTAATTGAGAAGGCAATTAGCACTGCAGCTAAAGGTCAACTTTTTGAATTCAATGATGAATTTACAAGAGCTCAATTCAGAAATCTTTTAGAACCATTCTTAAGGGATGTTAAGGGTAGAAGAGGTATAACTGACTTTAAAGTTGTTTGTGATACAACAAATAACACAGGTCAGGTAATTGATGCTAATAAATTTGTGGCTGATATATTTATCAAGCCATCCAGATCTATTAACTTCATTTCATTAAACTTTATAGCAACAAGAACCGGTGTCGATTTCTCAGAAATCGCCGGCGTATAATAGGAGATTAAAATGGCAATTTTAGGCGTAGACGATTTTAAGTCAAAACTCGTAGGAGGTGGCGCACGTTCCAACATGTTCAAAGTAACATGTAATTTCCCATCATATGCTCAAGGTGACGTTGAATTATCATCATTTATGATTAAGGGTGCTCAGTTCCCATCATCAGTTGTGGCTCCGGTCCCTGTATTATTCAGAGGCAGACAGTTACAAGTTGCTGGTGACAGAACATTCGAACCACTGACATTAACAGTAATTAATGACACAGGGTTTGAAGTAAGAAACTCTTTTGAAAGATGGATGAATGGTATTAACGAGCACAATAATAATAGTGGCTTAAGTAATCCAACAGATTACCAAGCTGATATGCTTATTGAGCAGTTGAATAAACAAGGTGAAGTTACTAAGACTTATGATGTTAGAGGCGTGTTCCCAACAAACTTATCAACTATTGAATTATCATATGATAACGAAAATCAGATAGAAGAATTCACAGTTGAATTGCAAGTACAATATTGGGAATCAAATACCACTTCTTAAAGGTATATAAATAATATTAAAGGAGGGGAGTGATCCCCTCCAATAATATTGAGGAAATAAATATGGCAGAATTTTTTGGTTTCGAGATCAAAAGAAAAGGTAATGAACAAAATTTACCATCTTTTGTTCCTAAAACAGATGAAGATGGTGTTGGTGTAATATCTACCGGAGGTCACTTTGGTCAATACATTGATATTGACGGTGATAGTGCTAAGAATGAAGTAGATCTCATTCTAAAGTATCGAGATATTGCTACACAACCTGAGTGTGATGCTGCTGTTGAAGATATAATTAATGAAGCTATTGTGGGTGATTTTTCATCAGCTCCAATAGAAATCATATTAGATGAAGTTAAAGCTTCACCTAAGATAAAAACTGCAATAAAGACAGAGTTCGAAAATATTGTTAGTTTATTAGGATTTAATAGTTATGCACACGATATTTTTAGAAAATGGTATATTGACGGTAGATTACCATATCATATATTAATTGATGATAAAAATCCACAAAAAGGTATACAAGAATTAAGATACATCGATCCAACTAAACTTAGAAAAGTTAAAGAGGTCGAAGAAGAAAAAGACGAAAAAACTGGCGCTACAATAATTAAAAAACAAGAAGAGTTTTTTTTATTTAGTAAAGGTAAAGATGGAGCAGGTGAGGGTATAAAAATACATCCTGATGCAATTGCATATTGTACATCAGGTGTTTTAGATCCTGCCAGAAAGAGAATACTTTCTTATATGCATAAAGCTATCAAACCAACTAATCAGTTGAGGATGATGGAAGATGCATTAGTAATTTACAGAATAAGTAGAGCTCCAGAAAGAAGAATATTTTATATTGATGTAGGTAACTTACCAAAGGGTAAGGCAGAAGAATATCTAAAGAATATAATGAACCAATATAGAAATAAATTGGTTTATGACGCAAAGACTGGAGATATTAAAGATGATAAGAAACACATGTCAATGTTGGAAGACTTCTTCCTACCGCGTAGAGAAGGTGGTAGAGGTACAGAAATATCGACCTTACCCGGAGGAGAAAACCTCGGACAAATCGAAGATATTTTATATTTCCAAAAGAAATTATATAGAAGCTTAAATGTACCTGTAAATAGATTAGAACAAGAATCAGGATTTAACTTAGGAAGAGCTACTGAAATATCTCGTGATGAAGTTAAATTTAAAAAGTTTATTGATAGATTAAGAAATAGATTTAGTGATCTATTCATGCAATTGTTAAAAACACAATTGATGTTAAAAGGTGTTATTACTAAAGATGATTGGAAAACACTAAAAGAAAATATTTCTTATGATTATTTAGAAGATAATTATTTCTCAGAATTAAAAGAAGGAGAAATAATGAGAGAAAGATTTGAAATGTTAGGTACTATGGACGAATATGTTGGTAAATATATTTCAAATGAATGGGTCAGAAAAAATATATTAAGACAATCAGATGATGAGATTGCTGATATTAGAGACCAAATTGAAGCGGAAAAAAAGTCAGGTGAAATTGAAGGAGATGATGATCTTGACATATAATTTTTTATAAATATATAAGCGAGGAAAGCAAAAATGAGTATTGAAAATTTAATTGATAATATTAAAAATGGTGAAAATGTTAAGGCAGGAAAAGATTTTGAGGCCTTAATGACTGGAAAAATTTCAGATGCTTTAGATGCTAAAAAAATTGAATTAGCATCAACTATGCAAGATAGAGTAGCAGCCAAGAAAGAGGAAGAGTAATGTTAACGTTTGTCGAAATGAGGCAAAAATTAGATGAAGCCAAATTTGGGCCAGTAAAAGTTAAATTACCTAGAGGTGCCGATGGTGACCACATGGTAGCTACTTTTGATACAAAAAAGGGTATCTCATATGAAATAACCGGTGCATCACAAAATGCCGGTAAACAAAATATGCCCTTAAAAGATTTAAAAGCTTTAGGATTTAAGATTCCTAAAAATAAAAATGACCTAAAGAAATTATTAGGTGATTTAAATGATATGTTCATGTAACAGGAAAAAATATGAAGCTAATTGCAGAATATATAGAAAGTGACTTAAATGTCATAACAGAAAAAGTTAATGGAAAGAAAAGCCTTGTAATAGAAGGCGTTTTCATGCAAGCTGATTCTAAAAATAGAAATGGAAGAGTTTACCCAAGACCTATTTTAGAAAAAGCTGTAGAAAAATATGTAAAAGAACAAGTAAATACTGGTAGAGCTGTTGGTGAATTAAATCACCCTGAAGGTCCTACCATTAATTTAGATAAAGTTTCACACAAAATTACTGATCTCAGATTTGAAGGAAGTAATGTTGTAGGAAAAGCATCAATTCTTAAAACCCCTATGGGTCAAATCGTTGAAGGTTTGCTCGAAGGTGGAGTTAAGCTTGGTGTATCAAGTCGTGGTATGGGAAGTCTTGTACAAAAAAGCGGCGCCATGTATGTGAAAGATGACTTTATGTTATCCACTGTTGATATCGTTCAAGATCCTTCAGCTCCAGAAGCATTTGTTAATGGAGTTATGGAAGGTGTTGATTGGGTATGGAATAATGGCGTTCTTTGTGCACAGCGTGTTGAAGAAATTGAGACTGAAATCAAGGAAGCTAAAAATATGAGATCGGCAGATGTCGAAATCAAAGCTTTTAAAAATTTCCTCTCTAAACTTGTAAATTCTTAATAGGAGAATAAAAATGTCACTAGACGAAGTTAAATTAAATAATGAACTAGTCGAAGACGTATCAGATGCTGAAGAGCTTGCAGAAGAAGAGCTCGTTGAAGACGAACAAGTTCAAGACGAGGATATTCTCGAAGCAAAAGCTAAAAATGAAGATGGTCACGGTGATGACGACGATGAGGATGACGTTAAAGAAGGTTCCCATGAAGATGAGGATGACGAAGACGAAAAACCTATGGTCGAAATGCCTAAGACGAAAGCTGCATTAATGGCAGGCGTTCATGATATGGTCAAAAAGGCTAAAAAGGAACAAGCCCAGAAAATCTATGCACAAGTGCAGAAAATTATGGCACCTGATGTAGAGCCTGAAAAGGTTGTTAAAGATCCAAATGAATCAGTTGATGTAAGTCATATTGATTATCAAGAAGATCTTGATACATTAGTTGCTGAAGAAGCTACACTAAGTGATGGATTCAAAGAGAAAGCATCTATAGTTTTCGAAGCTGCTTTAAAATCTAAAGTTGCTGCAGAAAAAGATAGGCTAGAATCTGAGTACGTTTCAAACTTAGAAGAGGAAGTAACTTCCATCAAATCAGAACTAATAGAAAAGGTAGATTCATATCTTAACTATGTTGTTTCTAATTGGATGGATGAGAATGAAGTTGCAATCAATAACGGTCTTAGGACTGAAATTGCTGAAGATTTCATGACTTCTTTACAACAGGTGTTCAAAGAACATTATGTGGAAGTTCCTGAAGGTAAAGTAGACTTAGTAGATGAATTATCTGCTCAAGTTTCTGAACTGGAAGAAAACTTAAATAAATCAACAGAAGATAACATTAAACTTACTCAATCTGTTTCTGGTTTACAAAGAGCAGATATTGTAAGAAGGGCTTCTTCTGATCTTGCACTAACAGAGGCTGAAAAACTTGCTTCATTGGTTGAAGATATTGATTTTGATGACGCAGAATCTTTCGAAATGAAAGTGAATGTTGTTAAAGAATCATACTTTAAACAAGAAGTTGTTGAAGCTAAAGATGAAGTACAAGATGTAGTTGGTACTGATGAGGCTCCGGCTGATGTCAGTGATGTAATGGCTAGATATACTCAAGCTATTTCAAAATTTAGTAAATAAATTAAGTCTATAGGGGAAAAACTAAAATGTTTAACGCAGACGCAAAACTAATGGAGAAGTGGAGTCCTGTTCTCGAGCACACTGATCTAGAAAATATACAAGATAGTCATAAAAAAGCTGTTACAGCAAGACTATTAGAGAACCAAGAAATCGCTGCTAGAGAAGAGGCTGCAGCAGTAAAGGGTACTTTCCTTGGAGAGGACGCCGCTGCAAACCAAACTGGCTCTAACATCGATAACTTTAATCCTGTTCTTATCTCATTGGTAAGAAGAGCTATGCCTAACTTAATTGCATATGATATCGCTGGTGTTCAGCCAATGAGTGGACCAACAGGTCTTATCTTTGCAATGAAGTCAAAGTATTCAACACAAGGTGGATCTGAAGCATTATTTGATGAAGCTAATACAGCTTTCTCAGGTGACAGCTCAGTAACACAAGAAGCTGGACCATCTGGTTTAGAATCTGCTGTTGACGACGGCGACAACAACTTAGGTACAGGTGAAACAGCTGGTGAAATCGTTTCTGATTTTGCTGGTGGTATGTCAACTGCAGCTGCAGAAGCACTAGGTACTGGTGGTTCAGGTGGATCTTTCGGTGAGATGGCATTCTCAATCGACAAGGTTACTGTTACTGCTAAGTCTAGAGCACTAAAAGCTGAGTACACAATGGAACTTGCACAAGACCTTAAAGCAATTCATGGTCTTGATGCTGAAGCAGAACTTGCAAATATTCTTTCAGCTGAAATCCTAGCGGAAATCAACAGAGAGATTGTAAGAACTGTTAACAGAACTGCTAAATTAGGTGCAGGTCAAGCTTCTGTTGCTGTTAAAGGTATCTTCAATATGAATACAGATTCAGACGGAAGATGGTTGGCAGAAAGAGCAAAAGGTCTTATCATGCAAATCGAAAGAGAAGCAAACGTTATTGCTAAAGAAACAAGAAGAGGAAAAGGTAATTACATTATCTGTTCTTCAGATGTTGCTTCAGTACTAGCAGCTTCAGGCATGTTAGACTATAGCCCTGCATTATCAACAAACTTAAACGTTGATGATACTGGTAATACATTTGCTGGTGTTCTTAACGGTAGATTTAAAGTATACGTTGATCCATATGCTGGTGGTACAAATCCTGACTACGTAACAGTAGGTTTCAGAGGTGCTAACCCATATGACGCAGGTGTATTCTACTGCCCATACGTACCATTAACAATGGTTAAAGCAATCGGTGAGGAAGACTTCCAGCCAAGAATCGGTTTTAAAACTAGATATGGCATGGTAGCTAACCCATTCGTAGCAACCGACGGATCTGTAGGTTCAGATAGAAGTAATCCTTACTTCAGAATCTTCAGAGTTGACGGAATCATGGTATAAGTTATATAACTTACTATGGAAAGGGAGGCTTCGGTCTCCCTTTTTTTATATTCTAGTTTTTAAAACATATAAATAATAGTATGGCTATTACAACTAATAAAAACTTTTTATCACCCGTTGGATTTCAATTAAAATTGAGTTCTGACAAATACGAAAATATTGAATACTTTTGTACATCAGTATCTCTACCTGATTTATCATTAGCAGAAAGTCCTACACCATACAAGGGATCTAATTTAGCAATGAGTGGAGATAGACTTAACTTTAGTAATTTAGAGGTAACATTTAATGTAACTGAAAATATGGAAAATTATCTTGAAATATATAATTGGTTACACGACATTGTATCTTTAGGTGAAAGTAAAATTGATGGTACATTATTAATATTATCTAGTCACAATAATACAACAAAGGAAATATTATTTAGAGATTTATTTCCCATATCATTATCAGCCCTAGAATTTTCTACACAACAAACTGAGATTGAATATTTGCAAGCTACGGCTTCATTTAAATACACATACTTTGAATTCAAGTAATCCTTTACTTTTGCAAAAATATGTTGTATAATATAATATAAATAAAATTATATACTATGGAAAAATTATGAATACATTAGAACAAATACATGAAATGTGGAAAAAAGACTGTCTTATCGATAAAATGGATTTAGACAAATCTGCAAGAGATTCTGCTAAACTTCATTCTAAATACCTAGAACTATATTCTGTCAACAAGCTAAAATACAAAAAGCTAGATAATGACTTTAAGGTACTACTTAAGAACAAATGGTTGCATTATAATGGCAAGTTAAGTAAAGAAGAAATTGATGAATTTGGATGGAATTACGATCCACTCGATGGTCTTACAATTTTAAAAGGTGATATGGATAGATTTTATGATGCAGATCCACTAATTCAAGAACATCAAGCCAAGATGCAATACACTCAAGAACTTATTGATACTTTAAAAGAAATTTTAGAAAATATTAAATGGCGTCATCAAAATATTAAAAACATAATTGAATGGAATAAATTTACTAGCGGCATGTAATGGAAATCATTAGGGTCAAAAAGAAAAACGAAGTTTTTCTACACATCGAAACTGAACCAAGCATAGAACAAGAATTAGCAGAACATTTTTGTTTCTATGTACCAGGTTATAAATTTATGCCGGCATACAGAAATCGTATGTGGGATGGAAAGATTCGATTATTTGATCTAAGATATAAAACACTATATGGTGGTTTACTAGAATATATTAAAGAGTTTGCAGAATCTAGACAATATGAACTAAAAATTGATAAAGAATCTAACATTGCACCTGATATAAATGGTTTAATGTCTGAGATTGCACTCAGCGTGCATGGGGACCATATAACCCCAAGGGATTATCAACTAGATGCACTCTCGTGTGCGTTACAAAATAAGAGGTCATTATTACTATCTCCAACCGCTTCTGGTAAAAGTTTGATCATATATATGGCCATTCGACACCATTTAATGCACAAAAGTGGTCAAATATTGATCATTGTACCCACAACTTCCCTTGTAGAACAGCTATATTCTGACTTTGATGACTATTCCCAGTTTGATCAGTTTAGTGTGCAAGAGAACTGTCATAGAATATATTCTGGAAAAGAAAGATATAATATAGATAAAAGAGTTGTTATAACTACATGGCAATCGATTTATAAATTAGGTATAGAATGGTTTAGAGAATATACTATGGTTATTGGTGATGAAGCACATAACTTTAAAGCAAAATCACTTACATCCATATTAGAAAAATGCGTTAATGCAGAATATCGTATTGGTACTACAGGTACATTAGATGGTACACAAACTCATCAATTAGTATTAGAAGGTTTGTTTGGACCTGTATACAAAGTTACAACTACTAAAAAATTAATACAACAAAAATCATTGGCCGAGTTAGAAATATTCGTATTATTATTAAAATATAAAGATGATATATGTAAGATGGTAGCAAAATCTAAATATCAGGAAGAAGTTGATTTTATAGTCAAGTATGGACCTCGTAATAATTTTATATCAAATTTAGCTGTAGATCAAAAAGGTAATACATTAATACTATTTCAATTTGTAGAAAAACATGGTAAACCATTACATGATATTTTAAAAACTAAAGTAGATGGTAAAAGAAAATTATTTTACGTATCAGGAGAAACTGATGTCAACACCAGAGAAAAAATTAGAGAAATCACTGAAAAGGAATCGAATGCTATTATCGTTGCTAGTATGGGCACTTTCTCTACAGGTATTAATATTCGTAATCTTCATAACATCATATTCGCCTCACCAAGTAAAAGCCAAATACGGGTCTTGCAATCCATTGGCCGAGGATTACGATTGTCAGATGATGGTATAAATACTAAGGTATTTGATATTGCTGATGATTTACATTGGAAATCTAAGAAAAACTATACATTGACACATGCTGCAGAAAGAATTAAAATTTATAGTAAAGAAAAGTTTGATTATAAATTACATGATATAAATATATAATATGAAAGACGTAAACATCAGACATTTTAAGTTAACTAGTGGTGAAGAACTAATAGGTTTAGTACAACACTCAGATGATCATGCGTTCGTGATAGAAAGACCAGTTTCTGTTAAGCTTAATTCTATTGGTATGTGGATGTATAGTCCATGGTTTCCGTTTTCAGTTAAAAAAATATTTAAACTATTTAAAAGACATGTAATTAATCACGTTGAAATAGATGATGAATCAAAAAAGCACTATATAAATTATTGTGTGAATAAAAAGGAGAATGCTGAAAGAACACCTTCTTTTAATGAAGTACTAGATAAAATTTTAAAAGAACATAATATAGATCCCCTACATGATGATGACCTCATAGAGGAATATGATCTGTATCAGAACACATCAAAAGATCCAACAATACATTAATAGTATACTCCACCCTCCCCGGTAGACTATATTATTATACCATACTTTTGATGATTTGTAAACAGTTTTATGTAAAAAAAGTTAAAAAAATGTGTGTACATTTAGCTTAAATTGTGGTATAATATATCTAATATATGGAGAAAATGAATGAATATGAAAGCTAAACAAAAGCCTCACTATGTCAATAATAGAGAGTTTTCAGAAGCTGTATATGATTATGCAGTAATAGCCCAAAAAGCAAAGGCAGAATCAAAAACGCCGCCAAAGGTGACCGATTATATTGCCCGTTGTTTTATAAAAATCGCAGAAGGACTATCTCATAGGCCAAACTTTGTAAGGTATACTTATAGAGAAGAAATGGTTATGGATGCTGTAGAGAATTGCTTAAGAGCTATAGGTAATTATAATATCAGTACTACTACTAGAACGGGTAAACCAAATGCATTTAGTTATTTTACACAAATATGTTATTTCGCATTTATACGTAGAATTACTAAAGAGAAAAAACAACAAGATATTAAATTTAAATTTATAGAAAAAATGGGTATTGAAGACTTTACTCAAATGGGCATGGATGAAGCCGGAGCTCAAGAAACTATGGCTTATGTAGATACTTTAAGGCAAAGAATTAGTAAAGTTCGAACAAATGATGCAGCACTTAAAGAGTTTAAAAAGGTTGAAAAAGAGAAAGAAAAACTAGAACTCTTTATGGTATAATATATGAAAGTAGCAATATTGAATGACACGCACTGTGGTGTGCGTAATTCTTCAGATATATTTTTAAAATATCAAGAAAAATTTTACGAAAAAATATTTTTTCCTTATTTAAAAGAAAACAATATAACACAAATACTTCACTTAGGTGATTACTATGAACATAGAAAATTCGTCAACTTTAAAGCACTCAATGCTAATCGGAAGCATTTCCTTGAGCCTATGCGTGATGCTGGTATTACCATGGATATTATACCCGGAAATCATGATGTATACTTTAAAAATACAAATGAGTTGTGCAGCCTCAAAGAGTTGTTGGGTTATTTTACCACCAATGTAAATATTATAATGAAGCCAACTGTACTAGATTATAATGGTCTAGGAGTTGCTGTTATTCCATGGATTAATAATGGTAATTATAAAGAATATGTTGACTTTGCATTAACTTGTAAGGCACCTTTTCTTGGTGCGCACTTGGAATTAAAAGGCTTTGAAATGATGGCTGGTGTAACAAACCCGCATGGTATGAATGCAGACATTTTTTCTAGATTTGAAAGAGTTTTATCTGGGCATTTTCATACAAAATCGAGTCAGGGTAATGTAGACTATTTAGGTTCACAATTTGAATTTACTTGGGCTGATGTAGATGATCCTAAGTATTTTCATGTATTAGATACAGAAACAAGAGAAGTAAAACCTGTAAGAAATCCAATTACTATATTTAAAAAAATTATATATGATGATACAAATAATGATTATAATAATTATGATTTTAGTGATTGTGAACATAAATTTATTAAACTTATAGTATTAAGTAAAAATGATTTGTATATGTTTGATAAGTTTGTTGATAAGTTACAAAGTATAGAAACTTATGAACTAAAAATCGCTGAAAGCTTCGAAGAATATTTAGGAGATAGTGTTGAAGACGAAAAAATATCTTTAGAAGATACAACACAACTTTTAGATTCTTATGTTGAAGCTGTTGATACTGATCTAGATAAAGATCATTTAAAAATTGAATTGAGAAAGCTTTATACAGAAGCTCAAAATTTAGAGGTAGTATGATACATTTTAAAAGTGTAAGTTGGAAAAATTTTCTTTCAACTGGAAATGATACAATTAAAATCCAATTAGATAGAACACCTTCAACGTTAATTGTAGGATCAAATGGTACCGGTAAATCAACTATGTTAGATGCACTTTCTTTTGGTCTATTTGGTAAACCGCATAGAGATATTAAGAAAGATCAAATGATTAATAGTATTAATAAAAAAGGTACTATAGTTGAAGTTGAATTTAAGATTGGTGACTCAGACTTTAAAATTATTCGAGGTATTAAACCAGGCAAATTTGAAATTTTGCAGAACAATAAAATGATAAATCAAGCTTCTAACGCAAGAGATTATCAAAAATTCTTAGAACAAAATATATTAAAGTTAAATCATAAATCATTTCATCAGGTAGTTGTATTGGGTAGTAGTTCATTCATTCCATTTATGCAACTTCCTGCATGGTCAAGGAGATCTGTTATTGAGGATTTATTAGATATTAATATTTTTTCTAAAATGAATACTTTATTAAAAGAACGAAATGCTAAAATTAGAGATGAATTAACTGATATTAATCACCAAATCGATTTGTTTAAAACTAAAATTGATAGCCAAACAAAATACATTAAAGATCTGCAATCCATCAATAAAGATATGGTTGAAAACAAGAAAGAAAGCATTAAAACCTATGAAGATGATATTAAAAGTTTAATAGATGAAACATCTAAATTGAATGAAAATCTTCAAAGCCATATTGATATTGAAACTAAAAAGTCTGATAATTTAAAATCAAAAGCAACTCAACTCAAATCATATGATTTACAGTTTAATGCAAAAATTAAAGACCTAGTAAAACAATCAAAGTTTTTTGAAGATCACGATCAGTGTCCAACATGTGATCAACAAATTGATAAGTCAATTAAAGAATCAAAAATTAGTGGGATTAAAAAATCAGCTGCTGAAGTACAACAGGGTATGGAAAGGCTAAATGAAGAAGTCAATCAAAATATGGCCGATATTGAAGAATCAAAAAATGCAATGAAATTATTATTAGAAAGACAAAGAAAAATTATTTCTAATAATGATAAAATATCTTTGATTCAAAAAGAAATTGATAGTACCCAAAAAGAAATTGGAAGCTTATTACAATCGAGTGGTGATATAAAAACTGCTAAAAAAGAAATGACTTCTTTAAGAAATGGAAAAGAAACAATTACAGAAAAGAAACTCGAATACGTTGAGGAAAGAACATACAATGAAGTTATAGGGGAGATGCTTAAAGATACTGGTATTAAGACGAAAGTTATCAAACAATATTTACCAGTGATGAATCGTCTTATTAACCAGTATTTGCAAGTATTAGATTTTTTTGTTGCATTTCATTTAGATGAAGGTTTTAACGAAACAATTAGATCTCGCCATAGAGATACATTTAACTATGCATCATTTAGTGAAGGCGAAAAACAAAGAATTGATTTGGCTTTACTGTTTACATGGAGGCAAATAGCCAAAATGAAAAATAGTGCAGCTACAAACTTATTAGTTCTTGATGAAACATTCGATTCCAGTTTAGATCATGATGGTATTGATAATCTTACAAAGATATTAAATACTCTTGAAGATGGAACGAATGTATTCATCATTTCTCATAAAGGTGATATATTAGAAAATAAGTTTAGATCAAAAATAGAATTTATTAAAGAAAAGAATTTTTCAAAAATAAAATAAAAGGGGCTGTAGCTCAGTTGGGAGAGCGACTGGTTTGCATCCAGTAGGTCGTAGGTTCGATTCCTATCAGCTCCACCATTATTCACTCAAGTTATATTGAGTATTTCGTATAGATCGAAAAAAGTGCAATTATTTTACAAAAAACTGTTTACAATGGCGTAGAACTGTGGTATAATATACATATATTGATAAGGAGTTTACAGAATGCAATTACCTAAATTACTAGCAAAAGAAAATATAACAATATCTCACGGCAACTATAAAACTGCCTGGTTTGATATTAAAAATCGTGTGCTAGGTCTACCTATGTGGGAAGATAAAGGTAAAGATGTATATGATCTACTTATTGGTCATGAAGTTGGTCATGCATTAGAAACACCTTATGAAGGTTGGCATGATAGTCCAGAAAAATTAGAAGGATGCCCTAGGTCATATATTAATGTTATTGAAGATGCTAGGATTGAAAGAAAAATTAAAAATAGATATCCTGGTTTAGTTGGTCCATTTTCTCGAGGCTACAAAAAACTTTATGACGATGGTTTTTTTGGTGATGGTATTGAAGATTGGAGCCAAATAAAACTTATCGATAAAATTAATTTAAAAGCTAAGGTTGGTAATTTATTAGAAGTACCAATGATTCCAGCTGAAAAGGTATTTTATGATAGAGCTATGAATACCGATGATTTTTCTGAAGTATTGCAATTAGTAAAAGATATATTAGCATATACAAAAGAAAATCAACCTGATTTGATGTCATCTCCGCAAATGGAAGATGCCGATCAACCAGAATCTGAGGACTATCAAAATGATGACCCTACATCGGGTGGCCATGATGATTTAGAATCAGATAAACAAAACTACGATGAAAACTATAGAAATACAGAAGAAAACGGCAAAGATGAAAGTACAGGTGAAAATTCAAGCGAAACAGATGCCGAGAAAAATAACTCAAGCGAAGATGATGCCGAATCATCTGTACTTTCATCCGAACCTATACATAAAGGAGATATTGATCAATCAATAACTGATACAATATTCAGAGAAATGGAAAAAGGTTTAATTGAAACTCCTGAAGATGGACAACCTATTGCTGCTCAAGATATCAGTAAAGAATTCATTAATGATATTGTCATTGATTATAAAGAACTTTCTAAAGATAGAAATAAAATGAAAAGTCGAGTTTATGAAGATCAAAAAGAAAATGATTGGTTAATAAGAGAATATGAAGCTTCACAATCTAGATTTAAACAAGGTATAAAAGACATAAAGAAAAATGTTAACTTTGCAGTAAAAGAATTTGAACAAAGAAAAGCTGCAACACAATGGCAAAAAGCTTCAACTGCAAAAACTGGTGTAATTGATATTAATAAACTATGGTCATACAAAACTAGTGATGATATTTTTCTAAGAACTACAAAACTAGCTGATGCTAAAAATCATGGTATGATGTTAATAGTTGACTATTCAGGATCAATGCACTCATCAATAAGATATGTACTAAATCAAGTTTTACATACAATAATGTTTTGTAAAGCTGTAAATATTCCATTTGAAGTTTATGGGTTTAGTACAACAAATCAAAAGTTGTATGATTCATGGAAAAAATTTAAAGATGGTGATATAGAGCTAGATGATATTTCAATGCCAATGTTATGTTCATCATCACTAAATAAAAAAGATTTTGAAGATTCAATTAAACATATGTGGACAAGAATTGATTATGCAGGTTGGGGATCAGAAAAATTTAATTCTAAATATGAAGACTGGGGATCAACACCTCTAAACCAATCTTTATTGGTGGCAAGACATCTTATTAAAAAATTTAGATCTAAAAATAATATTGAAAAAATGAATTTAATAACATTTACAGATGGTGAAGCAAATTCTATGAGGGTAATGCAAGATCCTAAATACGCTGAAAATAAATTTGACACCTATGCATATCATGGTAAAATTAGAATTTTTGTTGATGGTAAATATATTGAAGCTAAAAATAGATCTCATATGACTAAAGCTATACTAGAAAATATTAAAAAACAATTTCAAGTAAATACAATTGGATTTTTTATGGCAGATGATAATCACCATTGGAATACAAAACTTGGTCAAATATCACATGAAAAACATTACGATTATTATGATTATAAGCCAGAATCTAATAAAGAATATAGAAAAAACAAATGTGTCGAAGTTAAAAACTTTGGCGGATATAATAATTTTTATCTTGTGAAAGGTAATAAAAACCTTGATACTACAGCTGATGATTTTAATATCGAGGATGATGCATCTAATGGACAAATTAGAAATGCTTTTAAAAAGTATTCAAAAAGTAAGAAATTAAATAAAGTTCTTATGACTAAGTTTGGAGCAGCGGTTGCATAAAAATATGAAAAAAGTGCAATTATTTTACAAAAAACTGTTTACAACACAGTAAAACTGTGGTATAATAGTACTATAATTTGATGATGATAACGGAGTGAATATATTATGAATGAATTGAAAATATCAACGCAAAATATTTTGAAAGAACTGGCCAAGAATTTTCCTGACCAAAAACAGTTTAGAAAAAATATTATTGAAACAACTGGTAAAAGCCTAGGCTATACCGGTAAAGACTGGAAAGATCTTATTACCAAAAAGAATAGAGTTAAAATAGGTACATATGATCTAAGCGCACTTATTCAACCATACGAATCCAATGTGGTTGATTTACCAAAAGGATCTGTTGCAAAAATGCAATCAATAGTAAATGATGAAAAGACCTTTGCAAAAGCAGATCCAACATTTGTACCATGGGGACCATTCCATGATGTAGTAAAAATTATAAAATCAGGTATGTTTTATCCTGTATATATATCAGGGCTATCTGGTAATGGTAAAACTTTTATGGTTGAACAAGCATGTTCAAAACTAAATAAAGAATTTATTAGAGTACAAATTAACCCGGAGACTGATGAAGATGATTTACTCGGAGGTTTTAGACTTATTGACGGAGAAACTATATTCTCTAAAGGTCCAGTTCTTAAAGCAATGGAGAATGGTGCAGTTTTACTTCTCGATGAAATCGATAGAGCTACAAATAAAATTATGTGTCTTCAAGGTATACTTGAAGGTAAGCCTGTCCTCGTTAAGAAAACGGGTGAAACGATTACTCCAGCGCCTGGATTCAATGTTATAGCAACAGCTAATACAAAAGGTAAAGGTTCTGAAGATGGAAGATTTACTGCAGCATCAATTATTGATGAAGCTTTCTTAGAAAGATTTACTATTGCAGTAGATCAAAAGTTTCCATCACCTTCTATTGAAACTAAAATTGTTTTAAATCATATGGAAAAGTTTGGTTTAGTAGATGAAGAATTTGCAGAAAAATTAGTTACATGGGCTGATATTATTAGAAAAACTTTCTATGATGATGGTGTTGATGAAGTAGTATCAACAAGAAGGTTGTGCCATATTGTACAATCATTCTCTATCTTTAAAAATAAAATGAAAGCAATTGAATTATGCATCGCTAGGTTTGATGATGATACAAAAGAAGCATTCCTAGATCTATACACAAAAGTAGATTCAGGTGCATTAGATAATGAGGAGAATAATGTCGAAGACGAACAAACGAACGAACTTTAAGTTTAATGAAGGAGCTCTTATTGAAGAGCTCTTAAATTATGTTAGTGCAACCTATGATGGTCATTACAGTAAAAGTAATTTTCAATCAACTGAATTTATTATTGATTGTGGCCATGGCATGGGTTTCGCTTTAGGAAATGTATTGAAGTATACGCAAAGATACGGCAAAAAAGAAGGTTATAATAGAAAAGATCTATTAAAAATACTACATTACGCTATTATTGCATTACACGTACATGATGAAGAAAATGAAAAATAAAGGAAAATATTATGCAATTATCTGAAAATACGGTTAATATCCTCAAAAACTTTGCGGGTATTAATTCTAATCTAGTATTCAAACCTGGTCAATCGCTTTCAACTATATCAGAAGCTAAAACTATTATGGCAAAAGCTTCTATTGCTGAAAACTTTGATCATGAATTTGGTGTATATGATTTGAATGAATTTTTATCTGTGATGAATTTAGTTGATGCTCCTGTTCTAACATTTGAAGACAAGTCTGTTCTTGTTTCGAATACAGCAGGTGGTGTTAAAAGGCCAAATTCAACAAAGGTAAGATACTATTATTCTGAACTTGATATTCTTACACAACCAAGTAAAGATATCAACATGCCAAAATGTGAAGTTAGCTTTGATTTATCGTCTGATGATTTAGATAGAATCAAAAAAGCTGCAGCAGTTCTTGGCCATACAGAATTAATGTTTAGTTGTGAAAGTGGTGCATCACCACGTGATAGCGGTGAAATTGTTGCAAAAGTCTTTGATGAAAGAGACGCTACTGCAAATACGTTTAATATCACACTTGATGCAACATCAACAGAAACATTCGATTTCGTCTTTAGTATTTCAAATTTAAAAATGCTACATGGCGATTATAAAGTTTCGATTTCTTCAAGACTAATATCTAATTGGAAAAATAAAGATATTCCGGTTGAATATTTTATCGCTCTTGAAAAATCGTCAAGTTACGGTGTATAAATATATTATGCACAGTAAGTATTCTCATAATATTATGAGGATAATACGGGAAGATGCCGAATGGTTCGGGTCTCTCAAAATTAGTCTACTTTGCAAAGGAGAAGAAAATGGCTGAATTAGATAATAAAGTCCTTCCTGAGGGAGGCGAACAACCTGAAGCTCCTCAGCTTTCGCTGCAAGATATCGCAACGTTTGTACAAATCATTGATATTGTATCAAGACGTGGTGGTTTCGAAGGGCAAGAGCTAGAAGCTATTGGTGGTTTGAGAAGTAGAGTAGTAGCATTTCTAAATGCTGCCTCTGAATCTCAAGGGAAAGATGCTCCAGAAGGGCTCGTTCCTGAAGCACCAGCAGGTGATGATCTACCTGAAGAGGTAGAAGCTGAAGAAGTTAACTAAACTTCTTATTGTGGGGGTGAAATTCCCCCGCACTTTTTATTATATTGAGGAATTATATTATGGACAAAAATGAATTATCACTTTTATTAGAAGCACTTAAAAAAGGTACTGCAACGGTAACCTTTCAAAAAATTGACTCAGATGAAATACGAGTCATGCCCTGTACATTAAATCCCACAGTTCTAAAAGCAAATGGTGTTGACATAGTAATTGAAACTGTTAATCCTAATACAGATCACGTAGCTGTATGGGCTTTAGATAAAAACGCATGGAGGTCATTTCGTGTTAGTACAGTTTTAGGATGGGAGGTACTTTAATGAATGAATTCTTATGGGTTGAAAAATATCGACCACAAAAAATTAAAAATTGTGTATTACCTGATCATATAAAAACTACACTTGAAGAAATTGTTAAAGGTGGTGAATTACACAACATGCTTTTAACTGGCACAGCTGGCCTAGGTAAAACTACTGTAGCTAAAGCTTTATGTAATGAATTAAATCTTGATTACTTACTTATAAATGGTTCTGAAGAATCTGGCATTGATACACTAAGAAATAAAATTAAACAATTTGCTTCATCGATCTCACTCCAAGGAGGCTACAAAGTAGTTATCCTCGATGAAGCAGATTACCTTAATGCACAATCAACACAACCTGCATTACGTGGGTTTATCGAAGAATTTTCTGCCAACTGCAGATTTATTTTAACATGTAACTTTAAAAATAGAATTATTGAACCACTTCATTCAAGATGCACAACAATTGAATTTAATATTCCAAAAAAAGACGCAGAAAAATTATGTTCTGTTATGATGGAACGTTTAATGATTATATTAGAAGCTGAAGGTATTAAATACGAAAAACGTGTACTTGCTGAACTTATAATGAAACATATGCCAGATTGGCGTAAAGTAATTAATGAATTACAAAGATATTCTGTATCTGGAGTAATAGATTCCGGAATACTGGTTTCGCTTTCAGAAAAAACATTTAATGATTTAATTATACATTTAAAACAAAAAAACTTTAAAGAAATGAGACAATGGGTTGTAAATAATATTGATTCTGAGCCTGTCGCTATTTTTAGAAAGTTATACGATAATATGTATACATACATAGAACCAGCATCTATTCCACAGCTCGTTCTTATTTTAGCAGATTATCAATATAAAAATTCTTTTGCAGCTGATCATGAATTGAATACTGTTGCATGTTTAACTGAAGTTATGGCGGGGGTACAATTTAAATGACAAATGAAGAAATGCTTAAATTAGAAATTTCTCAAATGCAAAAGCAAATACATGAACTTCAAATAAGAGTTAAAGATCTATTAGAAGAGAATGTAGATTTAAAACGAAGATCGAAATTGCTTGATGATTTGGTATACGATAGGTTAATGAAAAAATGAATCCATTTGACTATTTAAATTCTATTAACAATACTAAAAAAGATATTATGGTAGATGATATTGCTGAAAAAGATTACAATGCTTTTATGGTAAATCGCGGCTTATCATATTTTTCTGATACTATTTTAATGGCAAATGAAATGAATATAAACCATCACCTAGAAAGCCGTCTTCAATTCGATTTTCTTATAAATATAATTAAGAAGAAACGAAGATTTTCTAAGTGGTTAAAAGCTACTGAAGTTGAAAATCTTTCAATTATAAAAGAATATTATGGATATAGCGATGAAAAGGCTAAGTCTGTATTGTCATTATTTGGAAATGATCAAATAAATGAACTGAAACAAAGGATTTACAAAGGTGGAAAACGAAAACAATAATATAGAAGTCTCATGGTCACCAGCCTCAATGTTGGAGATTACACTCAACGAACCTGATGATTTTTTAAAAATCAGAGAAACATTAACACGTATCGGTGTAGCATCAAGAAAAGATTTAAAATTATATCAATCATGCCACATATTACATAAACAAGGCCGATACTTTATAGTACATTTTAAAGAACTATTCTTATTAGATGGAAAACCATCTAACTTACTTTTGAATGATATTCAAAGAAGAAATACTATTGCCACGTTGTTGGCTGATTGGGGACTTATTACATTAGTAAATCCTGAAGAAGCTAAAGACATTGCCCCACTTAGACAAATTAAGGTTATACCTTTTAAAGAAAAGTCTGAATGGCAGTTATGTCCAAAATACAATATAGGAAATAGTAATAATGATAAGAATTGAAAAAATCCTGAAAAAATTTCATAAACTTATGAAATCAGGTAGAATAAATAAAGTTGTAAAACTTATTTGTTAACTAGAATAAAAACTAGTATAAATAATATTGAGGTGCCGAATAGGTCGGGCCTCGAAAATTAACCTTGCTTAATAATAGGAGGAAACATGGTTAGAAATACTTTGAACGTTCCGCGTTCGCTATTCGTAGGCTTTGAAGGCCTTTTTGATGAGCTAGAGGGAATACATAATTCCGCTAGATCTGGTAATGACAACTACCCACCACACAACATTGTAAAAATCGATGATGAAAAATTTCTCATTGAAATGGCTGTTGCTGGTTTCACAGAAAAAGATATCGACGTTGAAGTCAAGGAAGGTATCCTTAAAGTACGTGGAAAAATAGAAAGCGATACACGTGAATATGCTTGGAAAGGTATATCATCCCGCAAATTTGAGAAGAGCTTCCGTCTCTCAGAATTTGTCGTAATAGATGGTGCCGACTTAGAGAATGGAATACTCGTGGTTTATGCCAGAGTTGAACTTCCAGAAGAGAGGCGTCCTAGGAAGATCGAAATAGGGTCTGCTGGGGCATCAAAGAAAAAATCTTTTTTGAAAGGCTAGTATCAGCGAACACCCAGTAGATTAGTAATAAACTTTTTTACTGGAGAACAGCAATGAAAACATTGATGCATTATGTGCACAAGCACGAGGACATTGCAGAGACCCTAAGTGGAATACTTGTTATGCTCATTACTATGGGAACAATTTTAGGAATTGCTCCATTTATAATGATATTAGCAGGTAACTAATTAGGATCTGTAAGACTCAGGGGGGATGGAAACATCCCCTCATTTTTATGAAAAAAAGTGAAAATAATTGTTTACATTATTATAAAACTATGGTATAATATATACTATATATTGGAAATGGTTACATTATGAAATTTTATACACATGTCACAAAATACGGTAACTACATCTACTACCGTGGTTATGACCATAACAAAAAAATCAAAGAAACAGTAAAATACGAACCATCGCTTTTTGTTGCGACAAATAAGCCATCTGCGTGGAAAGCACTCGACGGTACACCTGTTGGCCAAGTTAAATTCGATTCTATGAATTCAGCAAATGAATGGATGAATAACAACAAACAAGTAGCCGGGCTCCACATATTTGGTAATACCAACTATACCGCCGCGTTTATCAATGACTATTTTCCTGGTCAAATTCAATTCGATCGTAACAAAATAAATGTCACTACTATCGATATTGAGGTTGCGTCTGACAATGGTTTCCCCGAACCAGAACAGGCTGATAGTCCGATTATATCTATCACATGTAAGAATAATATTGATAATACATACTATGTGTGGGGCCTCGGTGAATATGATACATCAATATCCTATATGAAATCTCATAGAGTTGTATATTCTCGATTCAATACCGAAGCTGATCTACTAATTAACTTTATAACATGGTGGTCAAAACCATCTAATATGCCAGATGTTATTACTGGTTGGAATACATCATTCTTTGATGTTCCTTATATGTACAATCGTATGTTAAAAGTTATAGGTGAGGTATATGCTAAAAGATTATCTCCATATCCAACTAATCGTGCTGCAATGCGTATTGATGATATCCCTGGCAAACAAACAGCTCGTAATGGTAAACGATATACAATTATGGGCTTATCTAATCTAGATTATCTTGACTTATTTAAAAAGTTTGGTTATTCATATGGTCCACAAGAAACATACAAACTCGATCATATTGCTAACGTTGTTCTTGGTGAAAGAAAACTATCTTATGAAGAAGCTGGTTCACTTCATACTTTATATCAAACTGATCATCAAAAATTTATCGACTATAATATTAAAGACGTTGAATTGGTTGATCGTCTAGAAGACAAACTTGGATTAATTACACTATGTATGACTATGGCTTATAAAGCTGGTGTGAATTACAATGATACGTTTGGCACAACAAATATATGGGACACAATCATTTATCGTAAACTATTTGAGCATAAAATTGCAGTACCACTAAAACGTGATCAAAACAAAACATTTTATCCTGGTGGTTATGTAAAAGATCCACAGGTTGGAATACATGAAAACATTGTAAGTTTCGATTTAAACTCACTATATCCTTCAATTATTATGCAATACAATATGTCACCTGAAACTATTGCTGAAGGTGAAATAACTAACTTTGACCTAGAAGGAATGCTTGCAGGTTCTTACAAACCAGACAATAAGGGTAAAGCACTTGCTGCAAATGGCCAATACTTTAATACTGAATTCAAAGGTATTATCCCAACTATTATTGATGAAATGTACAGTGAACGTGTTGAAATTAAAAACCAAATGATTCAATCACAAATTAAATTACAAAAGGTTGATAAGGAAGATAAACAAGAATTATATGCTATTGAACGCGATATTGCAATCGCAGAAAACCAACAAATGTCTATTAAGATTTTACTTAACTCACTTTATGGTGCGATGGGTAATCAATACTTTAGATTTTTTGATCAACGTGTAGCTGAAGCTATTACATTGACCGGTCAACTTACAATACGCTGGGCTGAATATGCTCTTAATGATTACCTAAATAAAATATTACGTAAAGGTCAAAGTTTTAAAGATTATGTTCTTGCAATCGATACTGATTCTCTTTATGTTGGTTTGGAAGATTTAACCAAAGCAGTTCAACCAAACAATCCTACTGACTTTTTAGATACTGTATGTGAGGATAAGTTTGAACCGGTACTTGCAAAAGCATATGATAATTTATACTCTCAACTTGGTGGTATATCTAATCGCATGGTTATGAAACGTGAAGCTATTGCTAATCGTGGTATATGGACAGCTAAGAAAAGATATATTCTAAATGTTCAAGATAACGAAGGTGTTCGTTATGCCGAACCAAAACTAAAAATCATGGGTATTGAAGCTATTAAATCTTCAACACCTGCACCATGTCGTGAGGCCTTAAAACAAATATTTAAAGTAATTATTCAGGGCAATGAATCAGAAACTCAAAAAGCAATTGATGCTTTTAAACAACACTTTAGTACATTATCTGCCCATGACATTGCCTTTCCTCGGGGTGCTACTAAAGTTCGAGAATTTAAAGACAATAATCAAATTTACAAAAAAGGTACACCAATTCATGTACGTGGTGCCTTACTATACAACAAACAAGTTGTTGATCTAGCATTACAAAAAAGATATGAACAAATCAAAAATGGTGATAAACTTAAATTTGTTTATCTACGTAAACCTAACAAAATTCATGAAAACGTTATTTCGTTTATCGATTATCTGCCTCGTGAGTTTGGACTCGAAAAGTATATTGATTACGAAACACAGTTTCAAAAAACTTTTCTTGATCCTATTGAACCAATTCTTGATGCTGTGGGTTGGTCATCAAAGGAGATCGCAACACTAGATGATTTCTTTGGATAAAAAACGGTGTACATATACTGCGTTTTGTGGTATAATATATAACATTGGAGAAAAAAAATGAAATTAGTAAGATTAACCTCGCAAGAGGAAATAATTGGAAATGTAATTGAAAGATCAGATGAAATAGAAATCAGCGATGCTTTTAATATGGTAGCAACTGAACCAGGTAAAATTGGATTTATTCCATTCATGGCTTATGCTAAAGATAATAGTCATGTAATCAATAGAAGACATGTAATTATGGTATGTGATCCAGTAGATGAATTAGTTGATCAAGTAAGAAGTATGACAAGTGGTCTTGTTGTACCAGATAAAAAGGTAATTACATAATGAGTATTAACTGGGTGGAAGATATTCACCAAATGCAAACAAAATATAAAACTCGTGAATGGGTTGAAAATAATCCAGAAAAGCTAAAAGAATTTTTAAAATTTAGAGTAGCATTTTTACAAGAAGAACTCGATGAAACTCGAGAAGCATATATGATAGGAGATGCTGAAGAAGTAGTAGATGGTCTCATTGATCTTTGCGTAGTTGCTATTGGTACACTCGATGCATTTGGAGTTGATCCATATAAAGCATGGGATGAAGTACTGAAAGCAAATATGCAAAAAGAGGTTGGTAAAAAATCAACCAGGCCTAATCCATTAGGTGTACCAGATTTGGTAAAACCAGACGATTGGAAAGCGCCATCACACAAAGGTAATCATGGTAAGTTTAACGATATTTGATTCTATATACGATAATAAAACAGAAAAAAGAATGGATTATAATTCATTTGATGAATTTGAAAGTATATTATATAAGCTAGCTGAAAGTGATAAGTATCCTAAGAAAACGGATGCACCATTAATTTCACCAGCAATTTATAAGACCGAGACCACCCGAGCAAATTCCAATGTAACCGGCTGGGGTGGTTTCGGCATTATTGATGTTGATGATTACGAAGGTGATATTAAAGAAATACATAATAAATATTCTAAATATCGATATGTTTGTTATTCAACAGCATCATCTACAAAAGAACATCCAAAATTTAGATTAGTATTTCCATTGACAGAACATGTTGATGTTAATGATATTAAACATTTTTGGTTTGCACTCAACAAAGAAATAGGAGACATCGCCGATGCTCAAACAAAAGATCTTAGTCGGATGTACTACATCCCTAGTAAATACAAAGGCTCTTACAACTTTATATTTTCCCATGAAGGAAGCGTCATGGATCCAAAAGCTCTCATGGAGAAACACAGATATGTCGTACCAAATGAATCGTTTTTCGATAAGCTTCCAGACGCAATCAAAGAAGGACTCATCAAACATAGAAAAGAAACACTTAACAAAACTGACTTTTCATGGACGGGATATCGAGACTGCCCTTTTGTAAATAAATCGCACATTGAAGAATACAAAACAATAAGTGGTAGTGGTTGGTATTCTAAAATGTATCAAATAATGGTATCAACTGCAGGTAATGCAATTGCGCGTGGTTATCCAATTACAGCAAAAGAAATTGCTTGGATATGTCAGGATTTAGATAATGATACAGGTAACTGGTACACTAAGCGTGATTTTGAAAAAGAAGCCGACAGGGCTATAGAATTTGTTTTTAAGAATAATTTATGAAGATAGGATTTACGTGTAGCACATTTGATTTATTGCATGCAGGACATGTACAAATGTTAAGAGAAGCTAAACAACAATGCGATTATTTAATGTGTGGATTACAAATTGATCCTACAATAGATAGACCTGATACTAAAAATAAACCAATACAAACAGTAGTTGAAAGATATACACAACTTAAAGCAGTAAAATATGTTAATGAAATAATTCCATATTCAACTGAAAGAGACTTAATGGATATACTAGAACTTTATACAATTAATGTTCGTATATTAGGTGAAGAATATAGATACAAAGATTTTACCGGTAAAGAAATATGTCAAGAAAGAGATATTGAACTATATTTTAACAATAGAGCTCATAGATTTAGTAGTACACATTTAAGAAATAGTATGTTAGGAAAAAGCGATGAATAAAGTAATATTGTATGTAGGTTGTTTTATATTATTTTTCATACCCGCAAAGGCGTATGGAAATGATTATGATATAACTTACCATGGTCATCAAGTTTATTTACAAAACGAACCAGTAATATGTTTAGCAAAAAATATTTATTTTGAAGCAGCAAATCAATCAATGGCAGGTAAAGTTGCAGTAGCCAATGTTGTGTTAAATAGACAATACTCAGAATTATTTCCAAACAATGTTTGTGATGTAATTTATCAATCAAAAACAAGAATTAATTGGAAAGGTAACGAAGTTCCTATAAGAAATCAATGTCAATTTAGTTGGTATTGTGATGGTAAACCTGATGTACCTAAAGATTCAGACACATGGTTAACATCCGTGTGGATAGCAGATTTAGTATTAACAGGAAAATATCCTGATATTACTGAGGGATCACTTTGGTATCACGCAGATTTTGTGGAACCATATTGGTCGAAACAATTAGAACATGTGGTTACTATTGATAACCATTTGTTTTACAAATGAGGTAAAAAAATGTATACGTATAAAGTAGATGTAACCAGAGTCGTAGATGGTGATACAGTAGATGTAGATATCGATTTAGGATTTGGTATGACTTATAAAAAGCAACGAGTAAGAATGATGGGAATAGATACACCAGAATCTCGTACACGTGATTTAGAAGAAAAATTTTATGGTAAGCAGTCTAAATATTTTTTAGAAAGTTTATTAAAAGATAAAGATGTAGAATTGGTATCACATGATAAAGGTAAATTTGGTAGAATATTAGGTGAACTTTTTCTTGAGGGTGAACCTTTATCTGTTAATCAAATGATGATACAAAATTATCATGCAGTTCCATATACGGGATCATCCAAAAATAAAATAAAAGAAGGTCATCTTTTAAATAGAGAAGAATTAAATAAACTAGGAATTATATACGAAGGATAATATGTTTAATTGGAATATATATGAAATAGGGCTAGATGAAAAATTAGTAAAAGAAAGAGCTATACATGAAGCTCGTCTAATAAAAAGTAATAAAAAAGATGCTCATCGATGTTTTGATACAGATATATTACCAAATACTATAAAAGGACATTATGCTGAATGGATTGCTATGACACTTTTAGGTCAAACAGACAACCCAGAAGAATATTTCGATACGTTTGATCAAGATAATGCTGGTGCTGAACATAAGGTAAGTAATGCTAGATATCAACTAAATAATAGAATTGATGAATATATGTGGCGAATAATAAAACAAGAAAGAACTAATTGGCCACCAAAACCACTTGATCATAGAGTGTATGGATGGATTGGAGACGCTTTAGAAGGTGATTATAAACTTCATGGCATATATGAATATGATAAAAAAATGAAAAAAATGGTTTACATTATGCCAGAACTGTGGTATAATAATAACTATAAAATAAGGAATCGACTATGAAAGAATCATTAAAAGTTTTACAGGAATGTGCTGAATTACAAACACGTAAATCACAAGATTATCAAAACGAAAACTCAAGAATTCAACAAGCAGATTATTATCCTCGAGGTATTGCTTCTATTCTTGATATTATAAATGCAAAAACTTTACGTATGTGGAGTGTTTTAGAAGCAATGGAATCAGATCCAGATTATGAACCTAATTTTGAATCACTTGAAGATTCAGGTAAAGATCTTATTAATTATGCTTCGTTTTTAGTTGCGTATCTTCGTGGTGGTATTCCTGGTCAAGACGCTATTGACAAAGATCTTTTAAATAGGAAATCGAATGTTAACAATTAATCAAATTAGACAATATTTTATTAATGAATTAAGCAGTAAAAATTTTACTGTTGATAGAACAGGTTCAAAAACTATTGAATTAATAGGTGCTTCATTTTATGCTGACGAACCAGCAATATTTGGTGTACCAAATGATGAATATATTAGAGATGAAATTGAGTGGTATAAGTCTCAATCAACAAATATTTTTGATATATATGATGACGACAAAGAACCACCAATGGCCTGGAAACTTACTGCAAATGAACATGGTGAAATTAATTCTAATTATGGTCATTTAATTTGGTCAGAAAAATACTATGGACAATTTGAACAAGTACTTTTAGAATTAACTAGAAATCCAGATTCACGTCGCGCATCAATGATTTATACTAGACCTTCAATATGGGAAGAATATAATGAAAACGGTAAAAACGATTTTATTTGTACAAACTCAGTAACATATTATATTCGTGATAATGAATTACATTGTGTAGTACAAATGCGTTCAAATGACGTAATATTTGGTTATCGTAACGATTACGCTTGGCAAGAATATGTTCTTGCTGAATTAGCTACTGAACTCGATGTTGATGTAGGTAGTATTTATTGGCAAGTACAAAACTTGCATGTATATGAGAGGCACTTTAATCTTGTCAAATAAATGGGATAAAAAATATATTAGACTAGCTAGAGAAATATCTATGTGGTCAAAAGATCCAAGTACACAAATTGGTGCAGTGGCTATAGGTAAAAAGGGCCAAGTCTTAGCACAAGGGTACAATGGTTTTCCACGCGGTATTGAGGATAGTGAAGATCGTTTAAATAATAGAGAAGAAAAATATAAGTATGTAGTTCATGCAGAAATGAATTGCATATACAACGCCACTTATAATGGTGTATCATTAAATGGAAGTACAATGTACATTTATGGATTACCAGTTTGTAGTGAATGTGCTAAAGGATTAATACAAGTTGGTGTAAAAAGAGTTGTATCAACACCGGTTACAGATGGCACACCTGAACAATGGGCAGTGTCGACTAGATTAACCAAAGCTTTATTTAAAGAGGCTGGGGTAGAATACGAATATATAACTACTATATAGTTTTGTGCCCATAGCTCAATTGGATAGAGCAACAGCCTTCTAAGCTGTAGGTTCCAGGTTCGACTCCTGGTGGGTGCGCCAAAAAAAGAGGAAAAAGGAATGATGTACGTGGATTACAAATTTGCAATAAATGAAAATGGTTTGGTGATGTTAGATACAGAGCCAGGTGAAATGATTGATATTAATAAGCTTCCACTAAACGAGGGCGATCGCTTTGTCTTACGTATTGGTGATGAAGGTAATATCATGTTTGTGAAACAACATGTTAGCGACACACATGACTGGTAAAAAAAATGACAAAGTTCGATAAAAAAGAATTAGAAAATAGTAAAAGAATTTTTAAATCGGCAACACCTAAATACGATGTTAGCTGGTATTGTAAGTGGATAGCATCTGCTTTTATACTAATGGCAATGTCAATTCGAGGTGTCGATGGAATGGAATTATACGACTTATATCTTTCAATTGTAGGAATTTTCTTATGGTTGATTGTATCAGTAATATGGAAAGATAGAGCATTAATACTACTAAATGGTGTAGGCTTAATGTTTTTAATTAATAATTTAGTAGCAACAATAACTGCATAAAAAAATGATAGAACATATTATAATACCAACTCTGGGAAGAATGGATAAGCAATTAACTTATAATGCTCTTCCAAAAAAATACCAAGATATAACAAAATTTGTAGTACAAACACATGAATTTGAAGATATGAAATCTAGATATGGTGATAAAGTTTTATGTCTACCAGAAAATATAAATCGTATTGCACCTACTAGAGAATGGATATTTAATGAGTTTAAAGATTCAATTCACTTTGTATTTGATGATGATTTAGAATTTATTGTAAAAGAACCAAATCCTGGTGAAGGAACAAAATGGTTAAGTCGTAAGTATACTGATGAAGATTTTGATGATGCTTTTAATTTAATAAATGAATGGATTGATGAAGGTATTTGTTATGGTGGGTTTTTGCCGGTTTGGGTAATTCCTGATTTAAGACAATGGCCTATTAGAGAATGTCAAAGAATAATGACTAATGTATTTTACAATGGTCCGAAAATACCAAGAGATATTGAATGGAATAGATTACACGCAGGTGAAGACTTTGATGTAAACTTACAACTGCTAACACGAGGTTTTAAAAATAGAATATCAGCTAAATATATGGTTGGTTGTTCTGAAACTAATGCTGATGGTGGATGTTCTACATGGCGAACATTAGAAGTTGCTAATCAAGCCCAACAAGATCTTGCTGATTTATGGCCTGAGTTTGTAAAAGTAAAAGAAAAAGATGTAGTATCAGGTCCATGGAAAGGTAAAAAGAAACTTGTTGTTACCATATATCATAAAAAAGCTTATCAATCCAGTCAAATGAATTCCTTGGAGGAGTTCTTTTAAAATGAATTACGCCAGTATTGTACCATTGATAGGTGGCGAAACCATTGCTATGGAAAATGTATTTGGTAAAAGACCAGATTATATGCTAACCTTTGATGGATTTCAAGCTAATGAAACACACTTGATTAATTATTATAATAATGAAGTACCATATTTAAATTTGTCTGAAGGTGAAAAGCATCCACATTCTGTAGATGTAGTGAATACAGTATGTCCATGTGCTGGATTAAGTTCATTATCACCTTCAGCTTCTAGTAATAATGAAGCAAACGATTGGATGTATACATCAGCTGAATATGTATTAGAACAAATAAAACCTAAAGTCTTCTGGGGTGAAAACGCACCAAGATTAGCTTCAGCAATGGGTGAACCGGTTGTTAAAAAACTTAGAAAAATTGGTGAAAAAAATGGTTATACATTTTCATTAATAAAAACAAAATCAATATTACATGGATTATCACAAGTAAGAGATAGAACATTTTATTTCTTTTGGAAAGATGATAAAGTACCATTATTTAATTATCATTATGAACCACCAGGAAATATTGCTGACGATATTCGTAATGTAGAAAAACGTGATGATGATCCTATGAGTCAAATTTTATGTAATGATGGTAAACCTACTGACAATCCATATTATAAATATGTATTAGAAGTTTTAGAAGGTGGTATCACACATCAAGAGTTTCAAAGTAAAATTGAAAAAACTGTTAATCCAATGGATTACATTGAAGAAAGAACTACATATAAAGAAGTAGCAAACTGGATGCGAGAAAATGGTTATGAATCTACTGCAAAAAAATGTGATAGACAATATCATAAACTTAAATCTGGTGGTAATATAATGAGAAAAACTACAGAGATTCCTAAAGATAAAATAGGAGCTTTTGTAGGACACATGCCAACATCATTAAGTCATCCTGATGAAGATCGTTATTTAACAGTAAGAGAAGCTTTATCACTTATGAAATTACCTGAGGATTTTCAACTATTAGATCCTAAACGTAATTTAAATCACATGTGTCAAAATGTACCTGTAACAACCGCAGAATGGCCAGCTAAAATGATAAAAAAATATTTAGAAGGTGATTTAGATATGATTGATACTAAGTATTTAGTATTTGATAATAGAAAACAATCGTATGATTATGAAAAAAACTGTTTACAAATCACCGATTTTATGGTATAATATAGGTATATTATTAAAAGGAGAACTATGCCAAGTATTAATTTAAATAAACCTCCACAAAGTAAATGGAGAAAAAGAAATAATAAAAAGCCTCAAGGGCCTATGCCATTTGACGTCGCTTTAAGAAAATTTAAAAAATCCGTTGAAGCAGCTGGTATTATTCAAGAAGTTCGTAAAAGAGAATTCTATGAAAAACCAACTGCTAAGCGCAAAAGAAAAAAAGCAGAAGCTATTGCCAGATGGAAGAAAAAAGAAAGAATGCTTAAACTAAATGGCTATCCTGAGCCAAGGAGAAGATAATGTCAGTAATGGATAAACTTAAAAAGAATTCTAAAATTAAGTTTACAAAAGAACTTAATAAATCAGAATTTTTTACTGAAAAAGATATGGTATCAACAGATGTACCTATGGTAAATGTTGCATTGTCAGGTGATCCAGATGGTGGTCTTACTTCAGGTCTAACAGTATTAGCTGGTCCAAGTAAACACTTTAAAACATCATTTGCATTACTTATGGCTGCAGCATATTTAAAAGAACACGAAGATGCAGTGTTATTATTTTATGATTCAGAATTTGGTTCACCACAATCATATTTTGAAGCATTTGGTATCGATACTTCAAGGGTGCTACATACACCCATCGTTGATGTCGAACAATTAAAATTTGATCTAGTAAGTCAACTAGATAATATTGATAGAGGAGATAAAGTTGTAATTGTTATCGATTCTATTGGTAATCTTGCTTCTAAGAAAGAATTAGAAGATGCTCTTAACGAAAAATCTGTTGCAGATATGTCAAGGGCTAAAGCATTAAAAGGTTTATTTAGAATGGTTACACCTTATCTAACTATGAAAAATATTCCATTGCTTGCAGTAAATCATACATATCAAGAAATTGGATTATTTCCAAAATCAATTGTATCAGGCGGTACAGGTATTTACTATTCAGCCGATAACATTTGGATTCTTGGTAGACAACAAGTTAAAAAAGGAACCGAAATACAAGGATATAATTTTGTTATTAATGTCGAAAAATCTAGATTTGTTAAAGAAAAATCGAAAGTACCTATTAGTTGTAGCTGGGAAGGTGGTATTGAACCTTATTCTGGCTTGCTTGATGTTGCCCTGGCTGGTGGCTATGTTACTAAACCATCTATGGGTTGGTACGCAAAAGTGGATCATGCCACAGGTGAAATCATTGATCCAAAAGTTAGAGAAAAAGATACACTCACGAAAGAGTTTTGGGATCCAATCTTTAAAGAAACTGATTTCAAAAAGTTCTTAAAATCGTATTATCAAATTGGCCATAAACCACTATTAGATATTGAACTTAATGTGGAAGGAGAGGATGGATAATCATTACACTACGCGAGAACATCCTGATTCAGATTTTTACGCTTTAAAGTTTACAAAAGAATCGCCATACGAAAATGTTATGGTAATTTATGGAACGGTAAAAATATTAGAAGATCAACAATTAGATATGGCAACATTACAGTTTACATATAATATTGTTGATCCTGGTGATTATGATCACGATGATTTAAGAAAAAATGAAGACTTTAATAATTATCTAGGTGATTTATTAAAGCATATTATTAATGAGGGAACAATTGGAAAATCAACTACCGACTCACGTACTGAGTCATTTACTTCATAATGAAGAGTATTGCCGAAGAGTAATTCCATATATTGAAAAGAATTATTTTGAAGGTGTACACAAATTAGTATTTGACCTTATAGTAGGGTTTGTATCTAAACATAATAAACTACCTACCGGTAAAATACTTGAGTTAGAACTTAAGAAAATCTCTGCGCCAGAAGATTCATTAAATCTGGCCTCCAATCTTATTAGTGAAATTAATTTAAAAACCGACGTTGATACTGATTATTTAATTGAAGAAACTGAAAAATGGTGTCGTGATCGTGCAGTATATAATGCGATTATGGAATCAATTCAAATAATAGATGGTAAAGACAAAGAAAAAACTGAAGGTGCAATACCAGAAATATTATCAAATGCATTAGGTGTTTCATTCGATCAAGCAATTGGTCATGATTATATTGATGACTCAGATGGCCGTTTTGATTTTTATAATAGAAAAGAAGAAAGAATACCATTTGATCTAGATTATTTCAATAAAATTACAAAAGGTGGTATACCAAACAAAACGCTGAATATTTGTTTGGCTGGTACTGGCGTAGGTAAATCTTTGTTTATGTGTCATAATGCTGCGTCAGTATTAACACAAGGTAAGAATGTTTTATACATTACTTTAGAAATGGCTGAAGAAAGAATCGCTGAAAGAATCGATGCTAATCTAATGGACTTACCAATTCAACAATTGTCTAATTTACCAAAAAATGTATTCAATGAAAAAATAGGTAAAATCGCTAAAGGAACAATTGGTAAATTAATTGTAAAAGAATATCCAACAGGTGCTGCACATGCGGGTCACTTCAGGGCTTTATTAAAAGAACTTAAACTAAAAAAGAACTTTAGTCCTGATATGATTTATATTGATTATTTAAACATTTGTGCATCATCTAGGATGAGAAGTATGGGCGGAAGTATAAATAGTTATACTTACGTAAAAGCAATTGCTGAAGAATTACGCGGCTTGGCTATTGAGTTTAAATTACCGATTATGTCGGCAACACAAACAACAAGGTCAGGTTTTAGTAATACTGACGTAGGACTTGAAGATACTTCTGAATCCTTTGGCTTACCAGCCACTGCTGATTTGATGTTTGCTTTAATTTCAACTGAGGAATTAGATGAACTAAATCAAGTGATGGTCAAGCAACTTAAAAATCGTTATAATGATCCTACCAAGTACAAACGTTTTGTCGTTGGTATTGATCGTGCTAGGATGAAGTTATACGATGTAGAAGAGTCTGCTCAATCAGATATAATGTCTGATATGAGTATTCCCGATAAACCAATCGCAACGTGGGGGGATAATGAAAGAAAAGACACGTTTGCGGATTTTAAAGTATAGGAGAAAAATATATGGATATGTTACTAAACGCAAAAGACTGGGTCATGGATAGAATAGGTGAAAGAACATCACTTGATGGTGTTGCACTTATTGGAATTTGTGGATCAGTTATTTTATTCGGTGGCCTAGCTAAAATAGCAGCATGGGTCGGTTTAGGATATGGAATATATACTCTAGTTAAATCTGAGGGTTAATGAATGTTTAATGTTCGCGTGGTCTCATATAGTAGACCAATGAGTGATGAAAATTTAGATGATGATTTAATAAATTTGGTTGCTTATTGTGCAAGGGTTTCTAATCCTGGCAATCAAAACAATAATAAGACCGCCGAAAAATTGATTAAATATTTGATTAAAAATAAGCATTGGTCACCTCTCGAGATGGCCAATGTTTGTATGGAAATTGAAACAACACGGGATATCGCTCGACAGATCTTGAGGCATAGATCTTTTTCATTTCAAGAATTCAGTCAGCGATATGCCGATCCTACCGAAGATTTAAATTTTGTAACTAGACCAGCTAGATTACAAGATACTAAAAATCGTCAAAACTCAATAGAAATTCCTATGGAAGATTCAATAAATCATATATGGGAATCTTATCAAGAAGTCATTATTGAAAGATGCAAACATGCATATGATTGGGCTATTCAAGCAGGCATTGCAAAAGAACAAGCTCGAGCAGTTTTACCTGAAGGTTTAACAATGTCACGTATGTATGTAAATGGAACTTTAAGATCATGGATTCATTACATTCAATTAAGATCTGAAAATGGTACTCAAAAGGAACACATTGATATTGCTAAAGCTTGCGCAGAGGCAATTTACCAATTATTTCCACTAGATGATGTAATTTAGCATAGTTTTGTTACAATTGTGTAACAATTTCAATAAAACTGTTTACATTTACTCTAATCTATGGTATAGTATAACTATAATTTGATAAAGGAGTAAATATGAAAAATTATAATATAATAGCAAAATCGAATAACCAAGATAAATCTTTTTCAGTGGAAAAAATAAAAGATTTTTTAAGAAATGAATTAGGATATAATTTAAATCCAGTTCAAGGCACATCTAATAAATTTTGGGTTAGTGGTAAATATATTGAAAATGCATTTAAAGAATTCATAGATGGTTCAAAATATTACAAACTAATAATAAATGATAGCGACTTTGGTATATCAGCATCTGGTGATTTCAATGCATTTCAAATGTCTGGAATCATAAGAGATGAAATCAAACAAGCAATTAATTAAAAAAACTGTGTACAAATCAATAAAAGTATGGTATAATAATATTATAAAATGGAAAAGGAGTGAAAAATGAGTAATATAATAAATGATCAAATCCTCGAGCAAATAGCTGAAGAGGTCAACGAACTATCAGATATAGTAGTTGTAAATAAAGTGTTCAATAGACCGCCAGGGTCTCCATCACCAAATTCTGACTCGTGGGATGAGTTCTTTGCATTCGCTGATATGGATAAGCTAAGAAATGATTTAGTGATGAAAAGATTTGAGGAGATGTCAAGATGAATGAAGATATGATTAGAGATATGGTGGGTGCACCAACTTGCCAAGAGGAGCTCGATGAAAAAGCTCGAGTAGAAAGAAATGAATGTGTATGTGGAGTTATTAATTGCCCAGATGAATATGCACATACAACATCGGGGTATTAATATGAAAACAGTAGAAGTTATTGTAAGCAACGATTGTTGTGACTACAAAATAGACAACAATCAATTAATCTATAACGATTTTAAAGGCACAGGCGACGATACTTGGGGAGAGGTGCAATTATTTGAGCATTTTTCTAAAGGTGATATTGCCTATATGAAAAAAGAGTTTGGTCAAGATTTTAGGGTTTGGTGTAGTCAGTTTGGAGATTGCAAAGAACAATTAATTGATACAGACGAACTTGTTGAGTTTAAGGGGGTTTACTCATGAAAAGAAGCGATAGTTATATAATGACAGCAGATGTAAAGTGTGCTGGTGATATGTTAGAAATAGAAACAATTAGAAAAACAATTAGTTCAATAAATAAAATTAATAAAAGAAATGAACAAATTGAAGAATATAGATATAATACAGGTTGGTCAGATTTACCAGCTCGTAAATACCCTAGATATAGAGTTAAACTACAGGGAAGAGGTCCTAGAACTAAACCTTCTATTTTAGATGGTAGAGGATTTAGAGGCTACGATCAATCACTTCCATTAAGACACGCAGAAAGATTGGATGTATATGTACATGAAAGATGATAAAAAAATGTATAAAGTTATTGCAACAAACAAAAAAACCAAAAAACTAGTTGCAGAATATCTTTTCGACTCAGCTAAAGAAGCTTTAAAGTTTCATTCAGCCATGGTTGGAAAAGGATTACACTCAGAACTAACAAGGATCTAAAATGTTAGAATATTTACTTATATTTTCTGTATGCATAATTGGTGTAGGATATTCATCATACAAAATTGGTATACGTGAAGGTAGCGAAAATATGTTAATAATGCTTGAAAATACTGATATTATAAAAATGGATTTTAATGGTAATGTAATACCAAATCCAGATTTTTATAAAGCAGATGAAAAAACAAAAATTTAAGTTACTATATATTATAAATAGTAGTGTATAATTAAAAGGACTGCTATGTTTGACTTCAAATCTTTTCAAATATCAGAAGCTACGGCTTTAGATAAGACAGAGCTTCAAAAACCAAATTCTAATACAGGTGAACCTCGTATAGATATTTTGCGTCGTATCATAAAAGATCAAAAACCACTAGAACTTAAAAAAGGTGGAACATTTGTAGTCGCTGATATTGATGACGCACTTCAAAAATTAAAACAATTCGAAACACAACCCTCAAATATTAGCTTTGTAAGCACTGATGGTACCATGGTTCCATTAAGTCAAATGGCTAAATCAAAAGTATTTGGCGGTGGATCAGGTGGTGCAGGTGGTGGAACTGCTAATACTAAATTAACTGAATCTCATCAATGTGTAATGTTACAAGCAATGATGGATAATGGCTTACAAGAAGAAAGTTATTTCGATACAGATATTATGAAAGCGGCCTTTGCAAAGGTTAAAGTTGATGAAAGTGAAAAAAATATTCTTGCACTAGAAGGTGACTGGTTTACATCATCATATAACATAGCTAAGTTATTAATTAAAGAAGGTTATGTACATAAAAATCATGTCTTTCATAGAGGAAGTAAAGAGATGATTGAAATTTATAAATTAAAAACGAAAGCTTTTAAAAACATGGGATTTAGTCCTTTAAAAGATGATAAATGGAATCCAGGTGATATATGGGCTATAGATAAATCATTTAATATTGATAAAGAATTACCAACTGAAACTGTTAACGGTTTAAATCAAGCTTTAATAAAACATTTTAATGATAAAAGATTAGTTGGTATTTCATTAAAAGGACCTGAGAAAAAATACCCACCACCAATGAAAGAATTTAATAATCAATATCCACCGGATGCTAAAGTGTTTAAATATAAAGGAGTATTATTACAAGCTGCGACAAGAGGTGATTTCTGGTCATCAAAAAATGCCACTATAAAATTTGATGACGGCGAAATGACTTTAAAAGATAATAGTCCAGGTGATACAGTAAAAGCAGAAATTAAAGGTAAAAACGCTAGAGGTGGCGGTTTATCATGGGGTCCAATGTCTGATTTTATTAATAGAGAAACAAGAAAAAAGGTACCTAAGTTTAGGAAAGGTATTTTATCAAAAGCTAAAAAAATAGAAAAAGGTGATCCAAGAACAACTAAATTTTTCTGGAGTTTGTATAATTACTTTTATAAGAATGATACATATGAAGATTTCATACAAAATTTAAAGAAAAAAGATAAGTTTTGGATATCAGCAAAGCTAGGTGCAATGTACATTTGTTATATGATTGATAAAGTTGGTGGAAAAAAGGCCGATGCAATTGTAACTCATTTTGTAAATTATGCTGGATCTAGAAGCGCAGATGCATCCGTATATGTTAAGGTAGGAAAATAATGAAATCATTTACTAAATACGTACCATTACAAGAAGCAGCAAAAAATACTCATATGACTCATATAGAGGATTTAATTCTTGATGGTGGAGTTAAGGGGGCGCGCCAGGCTATCATCGCACTTAGGTCGTTGCGAGATATGTTACAAGGTAACGCAAAATCTGCAGTAGACGTTACAGTCAAGTGGGACGGCGCCCCCGCCGTATTTGCTGGATTAGATCCAAGTGATGGACAATTCTTTGTGGCTAAAAAAGGAATATTTGCAAAAAATCCTAAAGTATATAAGAATCATGATGATATAGATGCAGACACCTCTGGAGACCTTAATAAAAAGTTAAAATTAGCTTTTGATAATTTAAAAGATCTAGGTATAAAAGATGTTATACAAGGTGACTTTATGTTTGATTCTAGTGATTTAAAAACAGAAACAATTAATGGTATAAAACACATTGTTTTTCATCCTAATACGATTGCATATGCAATACCAACTGATAATCCATTAGCTAAAGAAATACAAAAAGCTAAAATAGGTATTGTATGGCATACGACATATAGTGGTGGAACATTTGAAACAATGCGTGCAGAGTTTGGTAGAGAAATAGTACCAAAATTAAAAAAGAGCTCTAAGGTATGGATGCAAGATGCAACATTACCTGATTTATCTGGTACAGCAACTTTAACTAAATCAGAAACAGATGAATTAAATAAAAATTTATCAGATGCTGGTAAAATGTTTAGAAAAATAGCTGCAAAAACTTTAAAAGAAATAGAACAAAATAAAGAATTAAATATGGTCATTAACATCTACAATAATCGCCAGGTACGAGCAGGTCAAAGAATTAAAGATACTAAAAAACATGCAACAGGATTAGTTATGTTTGTAAATGATAGATATCAAAAAGAAATTGATAAAAGAACATCGCAGGCTGGAAAAGATGTACAAATTAAAAAACGTGATGAATTATTATCATTTTTTAGTAAAAAGAACATAAAAAACTTACAAAATGTATTTGATTTGCAAAATTTTGTGATAGATAGTAAATTAATTATTATAAATAAACTAAACAAACTAAGTAAAATTGGTACGTTTGTAAAAACTAAGTCCGGATTTAAGGTAACCAACCCCGAAGGTTTTGTTGCCATAGATCGTATGGAAGGTGGAGCAGTTAAACTTGTTGATAGATTAGAATTTTCTACTAACAATTTTAGCAAAGATATTATAAAAGGTTGGGATAGTCCTAACTAATATGGGAAACCGAGGATTAAATGAAATCATTTAAAGACTTTCATGACGAGAACCCTGTGTCATCAGATTTTTCTGAAGCAATGACAATGGCTCAAAGAATGAAAATGAAACAAGCATTTAAGCGTAATCGCGCTAAAATCATGTTAGGTCGTAAAAAGGCTGCAAAGAAACTCGCTTCCCCAGAAAAGCTACAACTTAGAGCTAGAAAACAAGCCAGGGAAATTATAATTAAAAAAATCTTAAAGGATAAAAGTAAAGCAGATTTATCGTTTGCTGGAAGACAAGCTCTTGAGAAAAAAGTAGATAAGAAAAAAGCTGCTATAGCAAAAATAGCTAAAAAATTATTGCCTGGTATAAAAATTAAAGACAGAGAAAAGCTTAAAAATAAAAACAATGCTCCTAAGGCAAAGGTATAAAGATGCAATATAAAAGTTTTAAACATTACGTATACGAAAACGAATATTCAAAAGAAGTAACTTTCGTATTCGGTCGTTTTAATCCACCAACAAGTGGACACGATAAATTATTTAATGCATTAAAAAAAGCCGCTAGGGGCGGACCATATCGTATATACGCTTCCAAATCAGTAGACCCAAAAAAGAATCCATTACCATTTAAAGAAAAAATTAAATTTATGCGTAAAATGTTTCCAAAACATGCACGCAATATCATGGCCGATAAAGATGTAAGAAATGTATTAGATATTGCAGTAAAATTATATGATCAAGGTTTTACAAAACTTAATATGGTAGCAGGCTCTGATAGAGTAAAAGAATTTGATTCATTACTAAATAAGTATAATAATCAAAAATCAAGGCATGGATTATATAGATTTGAAAATATAAAAGTAATAAGTGCTGGTGAAAGAGATCCAGATGCAGAAGGTGTAAAAGGAATGTCAGCATCTAAAATGAGAGCTGCGGCTTCTGTTGGAGACGTACAAGCATTTACTGATGGATTAAAACCATTAGGATCAGCTGCGCAAACTCAGATAATTGACTTGTATCATGCAGTTCGATTAGGTATGGGATTAAAGAAAGAATCAACAAGACAACATGTAAAATTAGAATCAGTATCAAAGCAAAGAGAAGAATATGTTAAGGGTAATCTATTCAAAAAAGGTGATACTGTATTAGTTAAAAAACTAAACCAAGAAGGTGTTATATCAAAACTTGGTACTAATTTTGTAGTAGTTGAAATGGGCCAATGGAAAAAAAGATTTTGGCTCGAAGACGTAGAACTAATAAGTGAGTATCAAGAAATGGGAACTAAAAAATTACTAAATACATATAGAAAAGCAACACCAGGACAATCGGAAGCTCAAGATCCTGATATCAAAGATAGAAAAGGTACACAACCGAAAGCATATTATGGTAAAGATGCATCCGGTAAAGAAATGTCAAAATCAACGAAAGTTGCTAGAGATAGACATTTCAAAAAAGGAGCAAAAATGGATGATGATAATCCTAATGCATATAAAAAAGCTCCAGGTGATGCTAATGCTAAAACAAAACCATCAAAACATACTAAAAAATATCAAAAAATGTTTGGTGAAAATTTATTATCATTCGAAGACTTTCACGTCTCTGAAGGTAAAGCTGATGCCGCATTAAAGAAAAAAGCTGATAAAACTGGTATGCCATTAGGTATATTAAGACAAGTATTTAATAGAGGTGTCGCTGCATGGAGAACTGGCCATAGGCCAGGAACAAACTCAGTACAATGGGGATTAGCACGTGTTAATTCTTTTGTTACTAAATCAAAAGGAACATGGGGCGGGGCTGATAAAGACCTTGCTGCTAAAGTAAGGGGAAAATAAAAATGAAAACGTTAAAAGAAATAAGATTAGAACTTAGTGAAATGAAAACTAAGGATATTATGAGACAATTTGGTAATGATAGAGAATGGATGGGAATTGTCAAAAAATATAAAAAAGATATAGAAGCCTTTGTTAAATCTAAGGGTAGAAAAACTATGAGTATGGATGCTGAAGAAGCTATAATTGATTGGGCTGTAGAAAATGATTATATGGGTGGCCCAGATGATATGGATAGCTTAGATGATTTTTATGATGAGCATATTTTAGGAGAATCAACTATACGTGAAGCGAAAGGTATGAATATTATAGTGCAGGTTAAAGGCTTCAAAGGTAATTTAAAAAACTATGATGAAGAAAGACAAGATAGTGGTGACTTTGATTTAGGTAGTTTATTTGATATTGATACTGATTCACCAGAGATAAAATATAGTGGATCTACAGTTACATATAGCTTTGATGAAGATGAATCAGGTTATAGCGCTAGTGACATAAAAGGTATGTTTCAAAATGCTGTAAAAAAATCTAAAGATTTTAATAAGTATTCAAAATATACTGCAGATATGATTAAAAAGAATCCAGATAAAGATCCATCAGATTTTCCTGGTAACAAACCACTAGATAATTTTTATGTAGGTGCACATGATAGTAAAATGGTAACACCTGGTAAACCATTTATGTATTCGGTTAAATTAAAATAAAGGGAGGCTAATATGTGTAAATGTTGTAAATGCTGCAGCTGTACATGTTGCTAAAAGGAGAAATTAATGAAAACATTAAAACAATTAAGAGAATTTAAAACTGCTATATCGTTTTTTGATTTAAAAACTGCTACTAAAGCAGAAAAGCTAGCTATGAAAATGAAAATATTTAAAGATAGTGAGAAAAAAGGTAAGCAATATACTGTTCATGTAGACGGTAAATTTTCCGAGATATCAAAGTGGTTATCTAAATTAGATGCACCTAATCCAATATTAGATACAAAGAAATGAAAAGTTTTAAAGAACATAACCAACAAGACGAAGCTGCATTAGTTTCTAGTGATCGTAATATTATAAAAAGTATTTTAAATAGGTTAGAAGGAATGATGGTAAAGGCTTTAGAAAAAGGTGATGTTGAAATGGTTAATAATATAGCACGTATTGCTAAATTAAAAGTAACTAAAAAAGGACAAGCAAAGGGAAAGGCGTTTAGATACGACCTTAAAAAATAATGATTAAATTTAAAGAATTTTTTGCAGAGGGACCAGGAAGTAAGCCAGAATCTTGGGAAGCTGGATATAAAAGAAGAGTTGTAAAAACTACAAAACCGGAGCATAAAGAAAAAGGCTATAAATGGAGAATCAAAGGTAAAGATAGACCTGAGGTTACCATTAAACTCTATAAAAGTAAACCTGATTATAAAGAGTTTACTAAGCAAATGAAAAGAGTTGCAGGCCATGAATTTGGTGGATAGTTTTAAATCTCATAGAGGTTTAATGGAGGGTGTAAATGATCCCGCCATTTTTAAAGCTGTATTTTTGGCAGGTGGACCTGGATCAGGTAAATCATTTGTTGTAGGAAAAACAGCTTTAAAATCATTAGGATTTAGGTTAATTAATTCAGATGATGCTTTTGAAAAAGGATTAAAAAAAGCTGGATTAACAACCAATCCAGATGATATTGCTTCAGCTCAAGGCCAAAAGGTAAGAGCATCAGCTAAAGCTTTAACAGGTAAAATAATGGTTAGAGCTTTGCAAGGTAGGAATGGAATTGTAGTTGATGGCACAGGTAAAGACTATGCTAAAATTAAAAAGCAAGTCGATTTACTAAGAAAAATGGGTTATGCTGTTTATATGATATTTGTAAATACAGATTTAGAAACAGCATTAAAAAGAAATAGTCTAAGACCTAGACAGTTACCTGATGATATGGTAACTAAACTATGGAAAGATGTTCAAAAGAATATCGGTAAATTCCAAGGGTTGTTTAGAAATAGACTAGTTGTAGTTGATAATTCTGAAGGATCAGATATAGAAACTGCAACGTTTGATGCATATAAAAGAATAAAGGCCTGGTCAGAAAAAGCACCAGAAAATGCAATAGCAGTAAAATGGATAAAGAGTCAGAAATAGTAATGCATAGTTTTTTAGAACACATAGAAGAAAGATTTGGATTATATGAAGGTGTACATGTTCCTTTAGAACAACCAATGATCGAAATTAGTGAGGAGCCTGAACTTAATAAACCAAAACGTTCAAGTGGTAAAAAGAAATATGTAGTTTATGTAAAAAACCCTAAAACGGGAAATGTTAAAAAAATAGAATTTGGAGACGAAAAAGGTGGACTTTCTGCGAAAATTAGCGACCGCGAAGCAGCTAGAAATTTTGCGGCAAGACACAATTGCGATACTAAAACAGATAAACTCTCTCCAGGGTACTGGGCATGTAGATTGCCAAAGTACGCAAAAGAATTAGGACTTAAGGGCGGTGGAAATTACTTTTGGTAGGCCGTATTGGGAAGACGGCGACATAAGGGAATTTGATCCCAATAAAGATGACGCAGAATTTGTGTGGCATCGTGATATGGAATGTAGAGAGATAGAAATATTAGAGGGTGAAGGTTGGCAATTTCAAATAGAAAAATGCTTACCATGGTTATTAACAAAAGGAATGGTATTTGATATACAAAAAGGCGAATATCACAGATTAATTAAAGGAGTTACTCCACTTAGATGTAGGATTTACAAATATGGCAACAGCACAAGAACAAAGAGCTGAACAATCAGCAAGGCTAGATAGAATAGAAACTAAAATAGATCAGATGTCTGATGCTATTATTTCACTTGCTAGAGCTGAAGAAAAAATTATAACTCTTACAGAATTTGGAAAACAACAAGGAGAACAAATTCTAACTCTTATAAATAGAGTAGATAGGTTAGAAGAATTGGTACGTAATAATGCGGCCACTGTAAATATTATTAACAAAATATTCTGGGTAGTCATAGCGGCAGCTGCCACTGGGATTACAGGAATGCTTTTTATACAATAGGAGAAAAATATGAAGCTTAACGATAGTATAACTCAAAGCGTTGCTGCAGCCGTTAGTGACGTTGTCGAGGGAAAAAGTAAAAAAGAGGAAGTAAAATATCCTCACATGATGTATGATCCAAAAACTGGAAAAGGTGTTGAGGCCAAAAATGAAAAAGACCACAATGAACTTTCCAAAAAAGGTTATACACACGAAAAACCAAAAATAAAAGAATATGAAGAGCCAAGAGCAAAAGGTGAAAAAGATTTTAAAGACAAGCATGTTGTTAAAAAATCTGGTGAATTAAAAGGTGATGGTACAGTAACTAAAGAAGATGTCAAAAAAGAAGGTAATGCATTTACAAAAGCTTTAATGGCAGCTAGAAAAAATGGTGATGATACATTTGTTGTCGCAGGTAAGACATATAAGTGTGAAGACTATGATGACGATGGAAAGAAAAAAGAAGTCGAAGAAGCTAAGTCAAAATTTTCAAAATCATTACTCAAAAAGGCTAGTGAATTAGCACTTAAAATGGGTGGTAATATGACAGGTGCAGTTAAAAAAATCGAAAAAATGAAAAAAGGTTTATCTGATGATCCTGAAGTAAAAGCAGCATTACAACTTGCAAATGAAGCTTATCATGATGATGAGAAAAAAGACAAGAAAGATGTCAAAGAAATGAGCAAGAAAGAAAAATATCAAAAAGTTTTTCAAGCAGCTTTGAAAAAGTTTGGTGTTAAATCACCAGGTGAATTAGAAGGTGACAAGAAAAAAGAATTCTTTGATTATGTAGATAAAAGTTACGATGCAGGTGAAAACGAAACTGATTAAATAATTTTATATACAGTTGTATATATAATATAGTATGAAAGTATTTGATAAATTGACTAATAAGAACTTTACACTCTTTGCTTCACAACATTACAATAATCCAGAATGTATGGATATTGAAGAGTTTAAAGATGATTTGAGAAGGTTTAAGTATCTTAAGAGATTGCTTAGGAGATATGAAACTACCGGTGATTTACAAGAAAGATTAATATTAAATCACATTATAGTTATCTACAATGTATTTGGTATAGCAGCCGCAAATAGAATGATGTGGTTTAAAGTTGAAGAAGAACATTATTCAGCATTAAAAACATTTCTTGTATTTTTGCATTATTTACCAGAAGATTATAAGGTAGAAATACCACTAGATAAAATAGTAATAAAGAGACTAAGAGAACTATAATGGGAATTATTTCAAGAACAGGAGACTTATTTTATGCCTTTAGGTTTTTAAAGTTACTTGTTACACCCTGGGATAAGATGGTTGCTTATGAGCTTGGAATCATTGATGAAAATGGTAAAGTTTTAAAAAAGAAAAGAACTACACCAGAAGAAAAAGCAGCGTATACTGTTTTTCATAGATTAGTTTTTAATATAAAAAGATTACTTGGTAAATTACCCTTTGGTAAAACTAAATTAGCAACTTATGCTTCAGCACTTTTTTTAATTAAAGAAAGTACTAACATATCTGAAGATACAATACATGAAGTATTAAGTGAAATATTTGATGATTTAGAAAATCAAATCGATTTATCAGAACATAATGTAAATCATAAGCTTACACCTGGTACATATTATCTAGTAAATGAAATAGCTTCTATAGATACAGGCGAGATTATTGGATTTATAAATAATAAAGTTAAGGCGAATGACTTTTTAGAACCCGTAGGTAGTATATTTGGATTAAATGTATATCAAGTTGAACACCTACTAACTAAGCAAAAGCTTTATATAACAAGTGCGGATATAAGAAAATGAAAAATTTTAAAGACATGTGGGAAGATGCAGCAGCTAATTCAGTAGCTGGTGGTGGTGTTTCACTACCTGCAGATGCCATGGGAAAAAATGTAAAAAAGAAAAAAAGAATATATGACGGACGTACCAGAGAAGGTAAAAAGTTTGTTGAAAGAATTTTAGCGAGAAGAGCAGCAAGACAAGAACAAAAGTAATTATGACAAAAATATTGAGTAGTATTATAATGGCGATGTGTGTAAGTGGATTCTTATACTATCAATTCTCAGTTGTTCCAATGAAAAATAAATTGGAAGAACAATCCAAAATTATTATAGCACAAGATCTTAGAGATAAAGAACAAAAAGCTGCTATAGAATCAATTCAAAAAAATCTAACTATTACTTCAGAATCTTTAAAAGGATTACAAGTAAAAAACCAGGCTTACGAGCAAGAAATGGCTGAATATATGGATATATTTAGAAGGCATAATTTATCTAAATTAGCAAGCGCCAAACCAGGTCTAATAGAAATAAGATCAAATAAAAAAACAAAGGAGGCTTTTGATGCGATTGAAGCAGATAGTCAGCGTATTAGCTCTCTTAACGATTAGTGGTTGTAGTTTATTACAACAGGCTCCTAGAGAAGTTGAAATAGTTACAAAACCTATTGCAATTGAAATTGTGCAACCAACATTACCAAGAGCAATAGACCTAAAAGAACCTAAATGGTACGTAGTTTCAGATACTGTAATAATTGAAAATTGTTTAAAAAATCCTGAAACTAAAAAATCTGATTGTAAATTAGGTAGAGAAGACTTATATCCGGAAGGATATACATATCTAGATAAATTTATCGATGATATAAAAAAGAAACATGGTGGAGATATAGTTTTTTACGCCATGACAGTTGATGATTATGAGCTTATGGCTTATAATACTCAAGAAATAAAACGTTATATTAATCAACTCGGTGAGGTGATTGTTTACTATAGGAATGTAACAATAAATGATGAAAAAGCTGGAGCAGTTGAAATTAAAGTGGAGAATGATGATGGCGACAACTAGAATGAAGGAGCAATTGAGTAAATGGGATAGAGGTGTAATAGCCGCTAAACTTTCTGCAATTGCTTATATGAATGAAAAGCCTGCGATCAACGCAGCAAAAAAACTTGGGTTTCCATGGGCTAAATTAATTAGTAGAGATGGTGCCGAAGTATTGGTGGCTAAGGATAGAAATGATTTATGGTTTGCTTTTAGAGGCACACAACCTAATAAATTAAATGATGTCTTAGCTGATTTAAATTTAATTAAGCAAGCAGCTAAAGCTGGTGGCAAAGTGCATGGTGGATTCCAAAAAGAAGTTAATGATCTTTGGATGGATGTATTATCAGAATTAGAACATAACGATCAGTTAAAAGTTCGAAAAGATGTTTACATGACAGGACATTCACTAGGTGCAGCAATGGCGACAATTGCATCAACAAGATATACACCACATGAACTATATACTTTTGGATCTCCAAGAGTTGGTGGACCAAGATTTATTAAGCACGTTAAATGTCCACATTATAGATTTATGAATAATAATGATATTGTTTGTAGAATCCCGCCTGCATGGTTAGGATTTAGACATCATGGTGAAATGATTTATTTTGATAGAGATGGAAATAAAGCATTAAAACCTACATGGTCAGATTTATTCTATGGTGTAATAAATTCATGGAAAAGATATAAATTTTTCGATGGTATTGTTGATCATGGTATGCCAAACTACGTAAAAGCAATTAGCAGACTTGCAAAGAAAGAAAAGTAATGGATTCACTAGCTGGTCTATGGAATGATTTATCCTATTTAGATGGAATTATAGTTTCCATCTATTTAGGTATCATGTATTATGGAAAATGCTGGATTGACCATCACTTTAGTAATAAGGAATAAAAAATGCATTGGCTATTAATACTAACACTAAAATCTATACTATCATCAATCATTGGTAGTTCTTTTTATCAATGGTTTCAAGGAACCTCTATGGGTATATGGTTCCAAAAACAAGTAGATAAGTTTATGGAATATTTCGCAGAAAAATATGAACTCGAACTACTAAAAAAAGACGCAAAGTTCAGAAAGCAGTATCCTCTTGCTGCACAAAGATTAGATGAAATTGAAAAAAATTCACATCCTTGTAAAGAACTACATGAGTTTGAAGCCTACCCAGCATTAATCAAACGAATTGAAAAACTAGAAAAAAATAAGTAAAATAACTGTTTACTTTCACCACAACTTGTGGTATAATATATAATTATAAAATGAACACTGGAATTAATACAATGTCACTACACGTCAAAAAAAGAGATGGTTCACTGCAGCTATTTGATTTAGATAAAGTTCACAAAGTTTTAGAGTGGGCAGTAGAAGGAATTTCAGGCGTTTCAATGTCTGAAATAGAAATTAAGGCAAATATACAACTTTATGATAAAATACCAGCTTATGATATTCATGAACTTCTTATTAAAAGTGCCGCAGAGCTTATATCAGAGCATACCCCCAATTACCAATTTGTTGCAGCAAGGCTTATATCATATAAGTTAAGAAAAGAAGTTTATGGTCAATATAAACCATGGTCATTATCAGAGTTAATTGTAGAAAACGTTAATAGAGAAGTCTATGATGGCGCTATAATGGAAAATTATTCTCCTGAAGAAATTGATGAATTAAATAAATACATTAAGCATGATCGTGATGATAATTTCACGTATGCTGGAATGGAACAATTTAGAGGAAAATATTTAGTACAAGATCGTAGAGATAAAACACATTATGAAACACCACAAATGTTATATATGATGGTAGCTGCGACTTTATTTATGAATTACCCGAATGATAAAAGATTAAAATATGTAAAGGATTATTATGATGCGATATCTCAATTTTATATTTCACTACCTACGCCAATTATGGCAGGAGTTCGAACACCTACTCGCCAATTTTCATCTTGTGTACTTATTGAATCCGGAGATAGTCTTGATTCAATTAATGCTACTGCTACTAGCATTGTTAAGTATATAAGTAAAAAAGCTGGAATTGGAATAGGTGCTGGCTCTATAAGAGCTGAAGGTGCAAAAGTTGGTGATGGTTCTGTAGTACATACAGGTCTTATTCCATTTTTAAAATATTTTCAATCTGCAGTAAAATCATGTTCCCAAGGCGGTGTACGTGGTGGTGCTGCAACTGTATATCTTCCAATATGGCATTATGAATTTGAAGATTTAGTTGTACTCAAAAACAACAAAGGAACTGAAGAGAACAGAGTACGACACATGGATTATGCTTTTCAATTGAATAAATTAATGTATGAAAGATTAATAACCGGTGGTAATATTACATTCTTTGATCCGAATGATGTACCTGGTTTATATGAATCATTCTTTGATGATCAAGAAAAGTTCCAAGAATTATATGAAAAATACGAAAGAGCATATTCTATTCGTAAGAAAACTCTACCAGCACTTGAAGTATTTTCTCAATTATTACAAGAAAGAAAAGATACAGGTAGAATTTATATAATGAATGTCGATCATGCAAATGATCATGGTGCATTTGATCCAAAAAAGGCACCCATTAGAATGAGTAATCTATGTTGTGAAATTGATTTACCAACATCACCACTTGAAGCATATGATGATCACACAGGTGAAATTAGTTTATGTACACTATCAGCAATAAACTGGGGTTTAATAAATGAAACGAATGAGTTCGAAAAATATTGTGATCTTGCTGTTCGCGCTCTTGATGAGTTACTTGATTATCAGCACTATCCAATTGCCGCGGCCGAAAGTGGTACTAAGAACCGTAGACCATTGGGCATTGGAATTATCAACCTGGCATATTTTCTTGCTAAAAGAGAATTAAAATATGATGAATCAGCATTTAAAATTGTTGATGAGTTTGCAGAAGCATGGTCATATTATTTAATTAAAGCTTCTGCAAATCTAGCTAAAGAAAAAGGTGAAATTCCTTTAAAAAACCACACAAAATATGCTCGTGGAGAGTTCCCAAATGATACATATAAATGTGCAATAGATAATTTGATAGAGCATAAAGTAAGATTACCGTGGGAAGACTTAAGAAAGCAGGTCCTAGAAACGGGAACCAGAAACTCGACTCTAATGGCATTAATGCCTGCTGAAACAAGTGCACAAATTAGTAATAGTACAAATGGTATCGAGCCACCAAGAGCTTTAGTATCATATAAACAAAGTAAAGACGGAGTCATGGCTCAAGTCGTACCCGGAATTTACAATTTAAAAAATAAATATGATTTATTATGGGATCAAAAATCTCCTGATGGATATTTAAAAATTTGTGCTATCTTACAAAAATACATTGATCAAGGCATTAGTGTAAACACGTCTTACAATCCAGAACATTACGAGGACAATAAGATTCCTATGTCAACAATGATTACTGATCTTGTTACGGCATACAAATATGGTCTAAAACAACTATACTATTTTAACACTTATGATGGTGCAGGTGAAATGACTGATAATGAAACTTACCATGCATATGATGGTGAACCTGCAATCGATGACGATGATTGCGACAGTTGCAAAATTTAAACAAAGGAATTATAATGGCAATATTAAAGAAAAATAAAAAATCACACATGATGAAAAATATGTTTTTAGATGAGTCAGTTGATATACAACGATTTGATTTAGTTAAATATCCACAATTAGAAAAAATAACTGAAAAACAATTAGGATTCTTTTGGAGGCCCGAAGAGGTAGATATTTCGAAAGATAAAAAAGATTTTGATGGATTAACTGAACATGAAAAGCATATCTTTACTTCTAATTTAAAAAGACAAATATTATTAGATAGTGTACAAGGTCGTGCACCAAATCTAGCGTTTTTACCTATAGCATCTTTACCTGAACTAGAAAATTGGGTTGAAACATGGTCATTTTTCGAAACTATTCATAGTAGATCATATACACATATTATTAGAAATGTATATCCAGATCCATCATTAGTTTTCGATACAATGTTAAACGTAAAAGAAATTTTAGAATGCGGTAATGATATTGCAAAATATTATGATGATCTTGTAGAATGTAATAATAATCCAAAAACTAAAATAATGGATCATAAAAGAGCTTTATGGATGTGTATGTTAAGTGCAAATGCATTAGAAGGAATTAGGTTCTATGTTTCATTTGCATGCTCATGGGCATTTGCAGAGTTAAAGAAAATGGAAGGTAATGCCAAGATTATAAAATTTATTGCGAGGGATGAAAATACACACCTAGCTGGTACAACAACCATCATCAAAAAAATGCTACAAGAAGATCCGGATTTTGTTAAAATATCAAAAGATATGGAACCACAAGCCATTGAATTATTTTCAAATGTAATTGAACAAGAAAAAGATTGGGCACACTACTTATTTAAAGATGGTTCCATGATTGGTTTAAATGAAACTATTTTAGGCCAATATATAGAATGGATTGGATGTAAAAGAATGAGAGCACTAAGCTTACCCTGTCCATACACTGTACCTAAAATGAATCCATTACCATGGACAGAAAAATGGATAGGTGGTGGTAATGTTCAAGTTGCTCCACAAGAAACAGAAATTAGTTCATATGTTGTTGGTGGTGTAAAACAAGATATGGATGATAAAAAACTAGCAGGATTAAGCTTATGAATGATATGGTCGGATACGTATTAGTAATATTACTTTCAATGGGTGGTTTAATAACATATACTTATAATGGTTTAGAATATAAAGGATATCCAAGTATTAGCTCTTGTACAGGTGAATGTTACGAAGAATATAAAAAGAGAGAAGGAACTATTGCAGAGCAACTTGCAAAGAAAAAGGCTGCAGCTGCGGGTGATCCATTTAGTTCTGTTAGAGGACTATGGGCTGGATGTGCTGCATGTCATGGACAACAAGGACAAGGCATGGGAATGTTTCCAGCTTTAGCAGGACGAGATAGTGAATATATAATTGATAGACTTACTACTTATAAAAACAGAGGTGAGGTAGGTAGAATGAGTGCCACGATGTGGTCACAAGCAAGTTTATTAAGTGATCAAGATATAGAAACACTTGGTAAATTTATTGAGGAAACTATGAATGAGTGATCCGTGGAAAAGAGATAGAGTTTTAGATACAATTGGTAATGCTTCAGATGATGCTGCAGATGTAATGTCTGGTTACAATAGATATCCTGAACAATTATCAATAGAATTAAATAAACCAAGAGATGCTACGCCTGAAGAATTTGAGGCATGGCGTAAACAAGATTATTGGAGCAGAGGAGAATACAATCCATTATTCATGATGGTTGTAATACCAACATTGATTCAAATATCAATGTTGTTTTTGATGTTTACAATTATACTACTAAATGATTACCTTTTTTAAAATTAACGGAGCGAAAAATGAAATATATAATTATTACTGGACTTTTATTTTTAACAGGATGCGGTACACTTCATAATACTACATTACCTAAAGAGCAATTATTTTGTCCTAAGGATACAGTAGAGTTTTGCGAAGGACGAAACCCACATGATTTAGAATGTGTTTGTGTAAATAAAAGAGTTTTAGATAGACAGTTACGTAATCTTATTATAAATTTATAGGAATTAATATGATATCAATATATGGAAAAGAACAATGTCCTTTTTGTGATATGGCAAAAATTTTATGTACACAAAAAGGTTTAGAATTCGAATACTTTCAATTTGGAACACATTTTACTAGAGAGCAAATGATAGAAATGTTTCCAAATGCTAGAACCTTTCCACAAATTATTGTAGAAGGAGAAAAAATTGGTGGTTATGACCAATTGAAAGAAAAACTAGGATAAGGAGTAGCCCATGGAAGAACAGGACTATTGGTATACCCATAGTTGCGAGTTTTGTTTTATGGAAACTAAAATAATTTTTGAAGGTGGTATACCTGATAGAATATATTGTCCACATTGCGGATCTTCTGAAGAGTTGATAAATGAACTAGATTTTGATGAATAAATAGGTTATATGAAATGGCAATATCAAGGCAAAGAATGGCATCCGCCAAAAGAATTCAGTCACAAAGACGCGTACGGTTTTGTTTATCTAATAACGAACAGAGCGACGGGAAAGAAATACGTTGGAAAAAAGTTTTTTTGGGCGAAGAAAACACTACCAATAACAAAGACAAGGAAAAGACGTAAGAAATTACTTGTAGAAAGCGACTGGAGAGATTATTATGGATCTAACAAACATTTACGAGCTGATGTCGATACACAAGGGTCAGATATGTTCTATAGAGAAATCTTACATTTATGCAAATCAAAAGGCGAATGTGCATATATGGAAGCAAAGGAACAATTTGAAAGAGAAGTCCTCCTGACAGATGAATATTATAATGGAATAATTTCTTGTAAAATAGGTGGTCAAACAGTTAAATATTTAAAAGAAAATAAAATTTAAAAAAACTGTTTACTTTTTATAAAAAGTATGGTATAATATAGTTATATATGCGTAAAAAAGATAATATTATACAATTTCCATTAGAAAGAAGAATGGCTGATATAGAAGCAGAAAAAGCTCTAGAAGCAATGGATGCAGAAAGTCAAATGGAAGCTTTTATAGATGAGTGCACAAACGTGGCTCAACTAATTTTAGTAATGATAGAAGATTTAATACATAATTTTGATGATGTACATTCATTTAATGAAATAAATTTTAGAAATAAAGATAACACAGAATCAAAAGATATGTTTGTTATTGTAAATTTATTATCATCAATGTTTATGAGATGGGGTGGAGCAAAACATTTTTTGCATGATGACCTCGATACAATGTTTGATAGATTAGTAGACCAACAGGGATATAATGATTTTAATTGACTATAGTCAGATCGCACTATCTAACATCATAGTGCAAAAACTTAATGATGAAAGCATGATTAGACATATGATACTGAATAGTATTCGAATGTATAATAAAAGATATAGAGATGAATATGGCCAAATGGTTATATGCGCAGATGGTATGAATACCTGGCGTCGAGATTACTTTCCTCTATATAAAGCACACCGTAAAAAGAACAGACAAGAATCTGATCAAGATTGGAATGAAATATTTAGAATTTTACATTTAGTAAAAGAAGAAATCCAACAAAACCTACCATATAAAGTTATTCATTTAGAAGGTTGTGAGGCTGATGATATTATTGGCACATTAGCTTTACAAACTCAAGAATTTGGCCAGCATGAGCCAATAATGATTGTATCATCCGATAAAGATTTTATACAACTACAAAAATTTAAAAATGTAAAACAATATTCACCTATACAGAAAAAAATGGTTAGTGATGCTAATCCAAGATCTTATATGTTTGAACATATTATGAAAGGTGATAAAGGCGATGGAATACCTAATGTCTTATCACCTGATAATGCTATTGTAGATGAAATTAGACAATCACCTATGACTAAGAAAAAAATAGAATATTGGGCTGAAAATGTAGATAATTTAAAAGATGTTATGACAACTGAAGAATATAGAAATTATCAAAGAAATAAAAAATTAATAGACCTCACAGCAATACCAGAAGATATACAAAATAGAATTATAAATACATATAACGAACAAAAACCAGCTATGAAAATGCGAGTTTTAAACTATTTAATTAAAAAAAGATGTAATCATTTGATTGAAGTTGTGGAGGAATTTTATAATGGATAAACCATTAATATCAGAAATATTAAAAAGTGTTAATAAATTAGGCACTAGAGACGAAAGAATTGCGTATTTACAAGAGCATACTTGTACTGCTCTAAAAGATATATTACGTATTGCTTTTGATGAATCAATAAAGTTGGACTTACCTGAAGGCACCCCGCCTTATAAAAAATACGATTTAGAAGTTAAACAGGCTGATGATTTTAGACCTTTAAGGTTTGAATATCCAAAGTTTGGTAACTTCGTACAAAGCGTAACACCTAAATTAAATAAATTTAAAAGAGAACAACTGTTTATTGCAATGTTAGAAAAGTCACACCCGGATGAAGCAGAGCTTTTGTGTAATGCTAAAGATAAAAACCTTAGCTACAAATATGTAACAAAAGCTATAGTGAAAGCTGCGTTTCCAGGTTTAATTAAAAAATAAGGAGGATATTAACTATATTATGATAGTACAATTAACAAAACTTATGGAGAATAAATATGAGTTTACAAAAATTGGAACGTCTCAAAAAAGACAAAAAAGAGGCAATATACTATCGAAAAAGATTAATGGAAAAAGGAAAGTCTGTATTAGCATATAAAATGGAAAAAAAGATTGCTTATATAGAACAACACATTAATGATATGGTTGAAATTAGCAGATAAATTTGTTTACAAAACAAAATATATGTGATATAATATAACTATGAATTTGTTTATACTAAATAATGATCCTGTAATTGCTGCACAAGAGCAATGTGACAAACATGTAGTAAAAATGATTGTTGAATCAGCTCAAATGCTTTCTACTGTACATAGAATGCTAGATGGTGTAAAAGAAAAACGACTATCAAAATCAGGCAAAAGAATGGTAGATTATTATAGGTTAGATGATATACGTGAAGATAAACTGTACAAGGCTGTACATTATAATCATCCTTGTACAGTTTGGTCCCGTGAAAACTGTTGTAACTATACCTGGCACTATAATCATTTTGTTGCGTTATGTGATGAATACACTTACAGATATGGTAAAATTCATTCAACTGATACTAAATTAAGAAAATTGCTAAAACCTTTACCTATCAATATAGATAGAAAAAGTGGAATGACACCATTTAGATTAGCAATGAAATCTAATCCTGAATGTATAGTTAATACACTAGGTGGAACTGATGCAGTAAAATCATATAGAAATTTTTATAAAACTAAACAGGCAAGATTTAAAATGGAATGGACAAAAAGAAAAGTCCCGGAGTGGTTTAATGCCGTTGTATGATTTTAAAAATAAAAATACAGGAGAAATCATAACACAAATGATTAAGATTTCTGAAAAAGAAAAGTATTTAAAAGACAATCCACATTTAGAATATATTTATAGTGCACCAAAAGTAGTAAGTGAAAAAGGTTCATTATTAAATAAAGCTGGTTCTGGTTGGAAAGAAGTACAAGATAGAATAAAATCTGGATTACCACCAAGACTAAAAGATAACATCAAAACAAAATAGGAGAATATATGAAAAAACCAGATTTACATAGAAGATTAATTTTATTCGTCATCGATTGTTGGCGAACAGTTATGGATAATAGATATAATCCATTAAGATTTATACCTGATCCAAGTGTACAATTTTATTTTACAATGGTATTGTTTATACTATGGAGTGTATACTTTGGATTTTTAGCTACTTTATATATGGGTTGGTTAGGATATGATATTGTCTTAAGTATTATTATACATTTATGTGTTTTAATACCATTAGGATTAACAAATGCTGTTTTTAAAGATGCAGAAAGAAATGGATCAAGATGGCATAAAGATTGGAGACATGAACAAGAATCTTGGAAGTTTTGGCGTAACAGACCATCACTAAAAGGTAAAAATATAATTAAGTGGGATATTGACAAAGAAGCATAATAAAAATGGGAAACTTTATACATGAACCAATTGATCTCGGTTATACTGACTTGGTGGCAACAACTACTGACACTGGTAGAACATATGCCTGTCCTGATAATTGTAATTATCCTAGTATTACAACTGTTTTATCAATCTTAAGCGAAGATGCTATAAGAGCTTGGAGAGCTAGAGTCGGTGAAGAAGAAGCTAATAGAGTATCAAAAAGAGCGAGTACACGTGGAACAGCAGTACATGCCGTTTTAGAAAGATATGTTGATAATGAAGAAGATTATTATAAAGATTCAAATTTAGTTGTAAAATCTAACTTTTTGGAAGTTAAAAAGATTATAGATAATAGTTTAAGTAAAGTTTATGCACAAGAAGCTCCACTATACTCTCATCATTTAGGAGTAGCTGGTAGAGTCGATTGTGTAGGTGTATGGAATGGAAAAAATTCCATTATAGATTACAAAACAGCAGCAAAGCATAAAAAGAAAGAATGGTGCGAAGGTTACTTTATTCAAGAAACTGCATATGCAATTATGTGGGAAGAAAGAACGGGTATGCCAATAACACAATTAGTTACTTTAATTGCTGGTGATGAGGGACCGCAGGTTTTTATAGAACATAGAGACAATTGGTCAAAAAAGTTATTGGAAACAATAGCAGAATATAAAAGAAGAAAATTATTTGGGAGATAAAATGATAACAGTAGGTGATACATTTCCAGAATTTGCACTACAAGGTGTTGATGATCAAAACGATTTTGTAAGAGTAAGTTTGAAAGAAAATGATTGGAACGTAGTTTATTTCTATCCTAAGGATTTTACATTTATTTGTCCTACAGAAATTGCGGGTATGGATATGTTAATGCCAGAGGCATATGTAATTGGAATTAGTGGAGATAACGAATTTTGTAAATTAGCTTGGAAAAAAGATAATGAATTAATCGGTAGAATAAGACATCCATTAGCCGCAGATTGTGGTTTAGGGCTAAGTCATGCTTTAGGTATTGTAAATGATGATGAAGGTGTATGTTATCGAGCTACATTTATTATTGATCCAGAACAAGTAATTCAACATGTATCAGTAAATGCGCTAGATACAGGAAGAAACGCTCATGAAGTATTAAGAACATTACAGGCTTTAAAAGCTGGTGGTCTTACAGGTTGTGAGTGGAATCCAGGAGAAGATTTTGTAGGATGAAAGAAAAAGAATTAAATTTTTTATTAAAAGCATTAATTTCAAAATTAGAAGGTCAGATAGAAATGGCTAAAGCTAATATTATGGTATATCAAAGAAATGCGGCCGGAATTGGTGAGCATATAGATATTGTAGAAACTATAGAATTAGAAGTAGCTAAGATTGCTGATGCAGAAGATAAAATTGATGCTATAAACAGACACTTTTAATTAAAAAAATAAACTTTTTTCATAAAAACTGTTTACAATAGATCATTTTTATGGTATAATATAACTATAATATGGAAGGAGTAAAAATGAAAGATAACATTATTTTAGTTGATTGTGATGGAGTTTTATGTGATTGGGAGTATTCATTTACTCAATATATGCATCATAAAGGAATACCTACAGTTGATGATTCACAATATAATGTTGGTAATAGATTCGGCTTAACTGTTGAAGAAGGTAAAAACATGGTAAGAGAATTCAATGATTCTGCAGCCATAGCGTTTTTACCACCATTAAGAGATGCAGTATATTATATGAAAAGATTAAATATGCTTCATGGTTATAAGTTTCACGTAATTACATCTTTATCAACAAATAAATACGCACAAAAATTAAGAATACAAAACCTAGAATTATTATTTGGAAAAGAATTATTCGATGATTTTATTTTCCTAGGTTGTGGTGCAGATAAAGATGATGCTTTATTAGAGTACGCTAATAGTGAATGTTGGTGGATTGAAGATAAACCTAAAAACGCTGAAGTTGGTGAAAATTTTGGGTTGAAGCCAATACTAGTAGCACACAATCATAATGCATTTGCAGCTCATAAATTTCATAGATTTTGGAAATGGAAAGGTATATATAAACATATAGTAGGAGAATAATGGCAAAAGCATTTGGTGCATATTCACAAAAGCACATAGGTATAAAAAAAGGTACAAGCCAAGGTCGTAGGCCCGATACTTCTACAATGAATAAACATAAAAAAAGATCATTTAAAAAATATCGAGGCCAAGGGAAATAAAAATGCCAGTTAAATTTAAACCATCACAATTACACGTGGATAGAGCTACCAAAAAAACAAGAATAGAGCATTTTTATATTAAAAGTACTCCTAAAAAAGAATTGTTTGATTATTTAAATAGTACTAATGGTAAACCTAAAATTAAACAAAAATGTAGAAATGAATTAGTGAGGCGCGGTATAAAAATTGTCTATTCATAAATATTGGAGATTATGGGCAAAAGCCTTAGGTGAAAAAGCTGGAACAACAAATAAAGAAGCAAATATTATAGCAGCTATCAGAAGTGTTATTGTATTAGTAAATTTTATAACATGTTTCTTTATTATATCTGGCATAATTCATAATTGGTAAAATGAAAGTTAACATTAATGTAGAAATTGATACAGAAAATCAAACAGATGTAAATACTATCGATGAGCTTATCGAGTTAATAAAACAAATTAAAGAACAAAGAGAATCAGACTCATAAATATTTCTTTTTTATAAATAGTATCTATAGTATTATATAAATAATAGTACAGGAGAAATTATGAGCAATGATTTATTAGATTTTGACTTTGGATTTACTGCAGTAGATGAAGACGAGTTAGAAGCAGTACAATCGGTAAAAGCAGAAGCTGGAACAGCCGCTGCTACTTCGCAACAAATGGAAGAAAAGCTTAATAAGCTATACAATTCTATACTTCCCTTGCTTTCAAATTTAAAGAAAAATCCTGAAAAAGAATATATTTATTGGCCAAATAGAGTAGCTAAAGTAGAACAATTTGAAGATTTAATATCGGGGATAATCAAGTAATGGCAATAGAATCATCAGGAGCTATATCACTAGGAACTGCAGCTGGTACAAATAGAAGTATATCAGGTGAATTTGGTGGATCAGCACCTCATGCTATATCAGAATATTATGGTGTAGCATCAGGCGTTCCAGGTAGTGGAGAAATTAAGTTTAGTGACTTCCATGGAACAAGTGCATTCTCATGGGGTACACCAAATAGTCCGACAAATGCAATTTGGGCACGAATAGCTGTAAGGTTTACACAATCATGTCATGCTAAATGTAAAGTAGGATTTCAATATAGAAGTTCCGGAACTGGAGGTAAAGTAAGAGCAGCTTTTCTAAGAAGTAATGGTAGCGGTACTGGATTATATGATGGAAGTAATGCTAATGAAAGTGTTGTAGATTTATTTCCATACACTGGTTCCGATCCAGCGTCAGTACAAATAAAAATGGAGTGGACATCAATAACATCAGTTTCAAGTGGCGGAAGTACATTTGAGGCAGATGACACAGCTGGAAATAGTTGGACTAAAAATACTTTCAGAACAATAGCCACAGGTACATCTGATAATTATAATGATCAATTTTCATCATTAACTAATAATGGAGATTTTACATGGGCTGAATGGGGAGCTAGCACTGGTACTGCACAAGGTACTACACAGGTTCAAATTAACGGTACGGGTGCATCAACCAATGGTGTAACAATAACTGCTAGAGCTCTAGATTCAAGTGGTAATGTAATTGCAACATCAAGTGGTATAACAATACCATTAACAGCAAGAGCAACTAGAGAACAAGACTTCGGTAATTTCTGTATACATGAAGATCACTTGATTCAAACAGAGGAGGGACTCATGCATATAGATGATATTGTAAATTCATTACAAAAAGAAGAATTTGCTGACTATCCAAGAGTTTGGGGATATAATACAGAAACGAATCAAAAAGAATTGACTAATGTAATTCAAGTATATAAAGTAAAACATGACAATTTATATACAATAAATGATACAAAAGTAACAGATGATCATATACTATATGCTGATGGATATAGACCAGTATCGGTAAATCCAACTAAAGCAAAAGAAAACTATGATAGAGATTCAGATGAAATTAAAGTTGGTGATAAGCTAATGAAATTTGATGGTACACTAGAAGAAGTAAATTCTATTGAAGTACTTGATGGTGAACATATGACTTATACAATTTTAACAGACTTAGGTAATTTCTATGCAAATGATATTCTAGTAGATTCGGAGATATAATATGGATATTGAAAAATTAAGAAAACAATTGATTATAGATGAAGGACAGGTAAATGAAATATATAATGACCATCTTGGTTATGCAACATTTGGCATTGGACATTTGGTACTTGAAGGAGACCCAGAACATGGGTTGGCGGTCGGTACACCTGTCTCAGAGGATAGAGTTATTGAATGTTTCGATAAAGATGTTCAAACTGTAATAGAAGATTGTAAAAAATTACATGATGGTTGGGACGGTTACCCTGAAGAGGTAAAACAAATCGTTGCTAACATGATGTTTAATATGGGACTCACGCGCTTGAGTAAATTTAAAAAGCACAACGCAGCGCTGCAATGTGGAGATTGGAAGGAGGCTGCTGTAGAAGGCAGAGATTCAAGATGGTACAAACAAGTGACAAATCGAGCAGAGAGACTTATGTCGAGACTAGAGGAAGTGTAGATTATTATCACACTTCAGAAGTTCAAGAAAACAAAGGGTGGTATTGGTGCCACGAAAAACGAGGGTATTTTAGATACTCAGATTGGTTTAAAACCAAAGAAGAAATAGGAGAAAAATATAATGTTAATTAAGTTACAAGGATCAGAAACAGATCTGACGTCAGCTACTTCAGTAGGTAATGCTAGCTTAGTACGCGTATATAATAGTGGCGGATCTGCTTTGTTAGTAACAGAAAAAAATGGTGCTGCTACAGTAGGTACTGTCACACTTGCTGGTGGAGCAGTAGAATATATAAATAAAGTTCCTGCACATACACTAGAAGGTGGAGCTGCTTTAAAAGTAGTACATGTAGGATTTGCTAATTAATGGCTGAAATCTTTGATTTAATATCAGAAGTAGGATTACCAATTGCCGGAGCTGTGGCAGCTGGTGTTTTTATATTTGTTATTATAAAACAAATGTTTTCTGGTATTATAGAACAAATAAACACCCTTGATATTTTTACCAAGAGTTTAGAAAATAGGGCACGGACAATGAATAATGAAATTATGAAAATAGATTTATTAGTTTCCAGTGCATTGGATTTAACACCACCAATTGAGAGAGTCGCTAGATCAGAAAATTTTGTTGAGGACGGCAAAATCGATGTCAGACGAGACTAGAATAAATGGAAAGGTTTGGAAAAAAATACAAGCAGGACAAGATTGGAGTAATATGGACACTTGGTTAGGTATGGGAATTGCGCTGTCAGTTTTAGTATTTATGATTGCAGCACATTATTTTGGTTGGGTAAATCCTTATAGTTGGAAATAAAAATGGATAATTTGAATCCAGCAGTATTAATTGCTGAATACGGTTTTAGTGCAGTAGCAATTGTTGGATTAGGTTATTTTGTTTACTTTGTTTATAAATTTGTAAATAAAGAATTAGAACCTAAATTAGAAGACATGCATATGTCTTTGATTAGATTAATAGATCAGGTTAGAATGCTTGATCAAGATATGATTAGATTACAAGAAAAAATAAAAGTAGTTTTAGAATATCGTGAAAGACAGGAATTATTAGATGAAAAACGAGAAGATTAAAGATAAATTAGAAATTAGTGCCTTGATTGGAATTTTTGTAATTAGTATTTTGGCTATATCACCTGGTGTAAATGCTGATGAAATATTTAAATTTAAAAATCCATCGTTTAGTGGTATAGGAACAGGTGCTCACTATTTAACAATAGAAAATCAAGAGCATAGTAGAAAAAAAGCTATTGAAGATGCATTAGAAGCAGCGAGAAAAGCCGCTCAAAGAGAAGAAGAAAATACAACATTAGCAAAATTTATTCGAAACTTAGAAAGTAGAATATATGCTCAAATGGCCAAACAATTAGTTGAATCAATGTTTAGCAATGATGGTTCAGTTAGATTTGGTTCATTTATTTTAGAAGGTAATACAGTTACATATGAAGTTATTACTAATGATGATGGTACTGAATATATTAAAATGACTATCGTAGCTGAAGACGGAACAACAACTGTTATAGAAATACCAATTGGAACAGGAAACTTTGGACAAGATCCTGATAACGGCTAAAAAACAATGGAAGGCGTATTAATATTATTGATTGTATTAGGGTTGATGAA
>VTLG01012210.1_pt1 | contig 66010 bp, 75 predicted proteins | sample 4694571 | NCBI WGS metagenome assembly VTLG01 (sample SAMN12604809, study PRJNA352737) | marine metagenome | biome: ENVO:00000447; feature: ENVO:00000209|ENVO:00000569|ENVO:01000036; material: ENVO:00002151; isolation source: viral sequences binned using virsorter ...
GTTCTGTAAGTCCATTTAGTAAATCAAGTGCATTTCCATTAGTTTCTAAGAACCTATAATAGTCCTTAAAGAAATTAATGAAATTTGGATACTCATTGGACAGATAATCTGGAACCTGCTGTTCAATGGCATTCGATACTTGTAAAGAATTGAACATTAGCTAGAAACTGGTGTTTGACCTACTCCTGATGTTCTAGATGAAGATGAAATTTCGTCTAGAACTGTTGTAACTGTAATATCTGAATCTGCTATAGTTAAATAGAGATCTCTCAAGGCAATAATATCATTCGAGGCAGGAACTAATGATACAGAGATGTATGGAGTACTTCCTACAGTAGAGCTTATATTAATACCATTAATATTTATTTCACCCATCGAATAATCAATAGTTCCGATGTTTTGACTATAATATTTCTTCTCACTTCCATCTATACGATAAATGGCAATATCACTAGTGCCAAATTTCTCCAAATACCAAATATACTCTTGATTTTCACCTGTTAGTTTAAATCCAGTGGATATAAGGTCAGTATTTTGTGAAATTACGTTACCATAACACACTTTATAAGATGCAAACACATTAGTCAGTGCTTCAATGTTCTTTTTCATCCTAATACGTGTAATATTAGATGTTATACCAACATCTGCAGCATCAATTAAACCAACCAGCTTAGAATACTTAAATTTACCGTTAAATCTCTCTAAATCTGCAGTATTACCGAAGTTTTGGATAGTTGAACGTACAACATTCTCAATATCAGCTGGTTTTCTCCTTGTTCTGTTATTATCGAAGTATACAAAGGAACTTATCTCCAGATATAAGAAAGAAGGGTCTGATATCTCAGGTATAACACTTAATATGGTGTATTTTCTAATTGCCTTTTGTAATTCCTTTTTAGCAGTGGTTGTAAGTGATTCTGCACCGTTAGGTTTTGCTACAATATATACTTTTCCATATTGCGGTGGATTTGCTTCTTCTCCTCCATAAACAGATAGAGATTGTAAGTTTGGATATAATTCTGCAACTAAGGTCTCATAATCCCGTACTGTAACAGCTCTTCTTTGGGAAGAATAGTATCTTGGAGCCAAATACTTGATAGAAGTTACGTCTTCTGGCTTTGAACCACCTACAGAATTAGTCGTAACTGTGATAGTTGGTGTAAGTTCTGTAATTATAGTAGAGCCACTTATAATAGTTCCTACAAACTCAAAGCTCGAACACTCATTTCCTTCATCCATATTAGTATCCAAGTACTCTATGGCAATAACATCTCCGTTATATACCTTACGACCAAATACACCATCTCCAAATATAATCTCAAACTGTTCACTCTTATTCTCTTGTACAAAGTAGATTCTATCAGTTGCAGATATCTCAGTAATGTCTTTTACAGGTTTATATGATAAAGGTACTGCATTATCCCATTGGTCAACAATAACCTTTAACAGATCAACGTCTGCATTGGCACTAGGGATGATAAATGACTGTTTTGTAGTTGTATCTACTGTATAGGAGAGATTTAAGAGGTTTCCCTGATAAATGTCAATGTCTGTAAAGGTGACACGACGAATTCCATTACCATCAACGTATGCTTCTCTTGTAGTATCTGCTAAAACACTGAATACAAAGGTTCCTTCTCCATTTTGACCTATAAATGCAGTACCTTTCTTAATGGTTAATGATTGCTGAGAAGGAGTAACCAAGAAATCCATTGTAATGGTTGCTTTTGCTGCTTTTGCAGACCTTGGGGTATATCCAACTAACTTAGCAAGTGATACTACATTCTCTCTTATGGATGCACTATCAAAAAAGACCTCATTCGCCACCAGGTTGGCGTTTAAGGCACTGTAATAGGTGTTATAGGATAATACATCCAATAACTGTGATAATACCGATCCCTCGAAGTTATAATCACTAAATGTATCAGAAGAACGCATGAAGTTCTTCAAGCTTCTTTTTACATCTTCAAAGTCGAGATTGGTTACTTGATTGAATGCCATTATACTCTTTCTAGTACTAGGTTAAGTTTTTGTCTATCCAAAGGTATGCCGATTATCTTATAGTAGATTGTTATTGATAATGAACCACTATCAATATCATCTTCGACATCAACTGTAATCACTTTAACCCTTGGTTCATATGCTTTTAAGGCATCTTCTATAGAAATCTGAATATCGTCTGATGTTGCAAAGTTAAAAGGTTCAAATAATGAATTAGAAACAGTACTTCCGAAAAATGGACGAAATGCTCTATCACCTCTAACTGTCATTACGATGTTTTTTACTGCAAATTTGATCGCTTCAGCGTTTTTTAGCAGTGGTAAATCCTTAGTAAGAGGATTTTTATCAAAATTAGGGTTTAAATCGACAAATTTCTTCGATACGGTTGCCATTTTATCAGGACTTTACCTTTTATATATCAAGCTTTTTCAGATTTGTCTTCTTTTTTCTCTGAAGAGGGTCTAGAAGGGTATTCACTAATCAATTTTCTGCCAGATTTGACAAATTCTTCACTTTTATCGACTCTGATTGTCATTTTTTCATTATTATACGATAATACTATCTATAAGCATAAAAAAAGAGGGTCTTTCGACCCCCTGTTTCATCTTCCTTGTCCTCGATACTTTTTCTTTGCTTTGTTTCTTGAAGTTGCACTATATTTTGTGTTTTTACTTGTGCCTTGACTGGTCTTTTTTGGATTCTTTTCTACTGCTATAGTAGTTCCAAATCCACCCATTTTTGTACGTACTGCCATATGTCGATTAAAAGAAGATATTTTCGTTGTGGTTGTAGGAGGGAGGTTGGATTCCTGTATACCAACAAGAGCGAGGCATTACTACAGTAGTAATTTTCACTCTGCCTGAGACCCGACTGGTAAGTCGATTCACCTTTCGGTGCAGCACCACCTGTGTCTCATCACCTTAACCAGCAAAATGCCAGTAAGTTTATTCAGTCACTCCCAATGTGCTGATCAGGCACGAATATAGTATATCAAATGCTCCTAGATTTGTCAAGCTCAGGCATAATATATCCAAAATTGATCACATGACGACATCTAGAGTCAGTATGAGCAACTCCCCTGTGCTTAATATCACCAGAAAAGCGTACTAATCGGTTTTCTACGCTATGAACAATGGTTCCATCCTCAAATTCGGTGTATCCATTACATGAATTTACATAAAATATCGCTGTTTCGAGGTTTTTTGCGGGATTTTTTCCATAATCACTCACAAAATCCCAATGAAACTCACTTTTAAAGGGTTTTTCACCCGCAAAGGTCTCTAAATTAGCTTTTACACGATAAATTCCCAGAGGGAGAAGTTTTTTAAACACAGGAACTACTAAATCGAAGTATTTCGACTGTTTTCTACCTAAAGTATAGTAGTCATGGATAAACATGTGGTCTCGAAAGTCCTCATTCCCCTTAATTACCTTATTTGGGCAATACGTCCAGAATTCTGGATAACGTAAAGTTTCTTTTATTGCCTCTAATGAATGTTGATCAAGAAAACCATCAATAACTTGGGGTTTCATAATTAATAACTATGTTCCTCCGTTAAACCTACTAAACATGTATCTTCTATACACTCAGCATACGTAAGTTCATCTCTAAAGTAAGAACGATATATCTTATCCCATATAAGATCGAATTCATCTTGATTCAAATTCTTAAATAGGCACCTTTCATTTAAATAAATGTGATACGTTGCTACTGGTGTGTAGGTAATGTTTGGTTGGTTATCGTTGTGTGTTTCGTAATCTCCTGACATTTTAACCTCCTGCAAATACGGAACTACTCCCTCCTGACACAGATGTACAAGTTGGGTCCCCTATTCTACCACATCCTTTGCCATTTACAAAGACCGTAGAACTTCCACTACTTATAGCAGTAGAATGTGCAGGACATTTATCTCCTACAGGGAACTTATGGGTTGTGTTTTTATCTCCTTGACGACTCACTGAGATGCCATTAGCAAATACATTACCAGAACCACTGGCTCGTACCATACCTGAGCAATGAGATACTTCACTGTCTCCTACTCTCGTAACTGCTGGCATTCTTCAGATCCTCCACTATCTATATTATCTATCGCTTTTTTAATGTCTTGATGTAACCTTGCTGTTCTATACATGGTCTCATGTAAAGTAACTGGTACATCTTGGGGTTCTTCTACTAAATGTTTAATGTCTTTGGGCATATCTAAAAACCATGGGTCGAACGGTAAAAATTGGGGTTTGGCGTAAAAGGTCATTAATCATAATAGGTATCTACAAATGATCGTATTCCTTCCCATTCATTATTAACTTGCAAGGTAGCAGTTTTAGTAACTGTACTGGTTGCTCCTCCAATAGTAGTAGTAACTACCACTTGTATCGTAAACGTTACAATAACGTAATTACGAGTGTCTTGGTCGAGAAGATAGTATTCCTTGTTTGCTGGCATATTAGATACACCAATAATTGTAGTGGGAGTGTCTACTAAATTAGTACCACCCTTCTCTACGTAAGTAAAACTATCGGAAAACGGATCATCAAAAGTTCCTGAGATATTAACGCTAGTAGTACCAGGTGTAATTGTCAACGTACTTGTTAAGTCAGTTGCTCCACCTACTACTGAATCAGATGCATTATAATAAGAATATGTTACTGCAGTACAGGTAACACTTGTAACTTCATCATCTTCATCACTGGTACTAGCAGAAACAGAATGATTTAAAGTATAATCTGGTCTTTCCTTCTCAGCGAACTGAGTAGTACTATCACCTTGTGGTGAACATGTTATACTGACAGTCATTGTGTTTCTCTACCCATTATCTGCTGAAGATACCAAGAATACTTAGCATACTCAGCATGTTGGTCTTCTGTATGAGGACCATCAGGTATATCTGGTTGAAACTTTATAACATTATCTATTATTAGGGGTATGTCACCTATACGATTATAGGTCTTTAAGTCACCATCCACTAATATTTCAAAATGTCCTGTAACGTCGTTCATTACATTAATGCTAAATCTTCATTCTCACTAACATCGAAGTTTAATAAAAAGAAATCTTCTGCTCCTTCGTAATCTCTAAAGTAATACGTTTCGCCATTGGGTGCTTCTAATATAAACTTATCAATGAACCTATTATACTCTATAGGTTTCTTTTCTTCAAGTTCATCTTCATGCATGAAATTTATCCTGTGAATTTTTCTTTATATAGAATTTTCCATTTCTGGGAATTTTTCTCTGGGAAATTTTTCTCACTCGTTGGGATACTTTTGTAGGTTAGATGGTACCTTTGCATTTTAATCGCACGGCCAAACCCCCGAAATCGGGCGAAATCGGGATTAGTGCGAATTGGGTGCTAGTCCCTGTCGGTGTATTCTCCGTATAGTACACGTGTACCGTTTAGAGAATAGGCGACCACTTCAGCGTGACCAAATTCTTGGGCGAGGTCGTAGCATATATCCCAACACTCGTCGAGAGAATCTCTCCACTCTAGGATTCTGTTATTAACTTCGATTGCATATGAGTTCATAATTTAAAATTCAAATTTGTTTATACTATTATTATATACCATATGGTAACGCAGTGCGAGGTATGTAACAATAGTTAATAATAAAAAAAGAGAGGTTAACCCTCTCTTATTTCTTTAATTAGGTTGTCGCATTCTGTTAGATTTGCTTCCCCCCAATCTGCTCCATCAGGTGTAAAGAATGACCCTATCATATATTGCATTTCATATAGAAATTCATTATATGTTTCGCATTCTTTAGCAATGCTATTAAAACAACTGTCGTTGTTTATCCAGAGAGCAACATTCCAAGTTGTCCAATCTGCCCACCCATTGAATTCAGTAGGTGTGTCTGATAGATTAAAACTTGATTGTGCGTAAGGCATGGCGGTTTTTAATGCGAGTTTGGTATATATGAATTATAGCAAAAGGGGGGTCTATAGTAACCCCCCCTTTGTTAAGAAAACATTAAATTGCTGATGTTCCCTTAGTTGCCCATAATGCAAGACGCATTGTAGATGCTTTGTAAACCGCTTCGGCATTTCTGCCTGTCTGACGTGCTGCTGTTTGTAGCACTGTGCGAGATGCCTTACGAGGTTGTCCCTCTGGGCAGTTTCCAACTAATACGTTTCTCGCAGTTTGAAAGATGTCTTTCTGAGTCATGATTAAAAATTCAAAATTGATTGATTACTTCTTTATTATAAGGGGTAGGGGGAAAGAAGTCACCCCCTAGTGGACACTTTAAAAATCGTCACATATACCGAAAGCGAAGTTATAATCTTCGTCGGTTCCCATTCCAGCGGATTCTAACCACTCGCTGTCCTCAGTGCCTGAGAGTTCATAAAGATCTTCTAATAGAAAATCTTCGGTATCGAGATCCTGCTCGATTTCTAATAATTCCGCTTCGTTAGGAAGTTGAGTTTTAGTTGTTGGAGTCATGAGACCTCTTTGTTAACTGATTTAAATTTAATTGATTTTGGGGAGTATTTCAACCCCCCGTGTGTCAGTTTGTTTACTGGCACATATCTTGAAATCTTTGGTTAGCAATTTCGATTTGCTTATCTTCGTCTAGGTAAGGGAATGCCTCTTGTACCTCTTCAAAGATGTTTTCAAGGATTTCAGCGTGATGTAGAACTGACATAATTTAATTTCGTATCTAATAGTATTATTGCAAAAAAAAGACCCCTATACAAGGGGTTGTGTGACACTAATCTGACTGGCACAAGGTCGGATCTATTTGACATATTTGTGCATTTCGCTGATTAGTTACTTCTTTCATATTCTTAATTGCTGTGTCCCCTATGACGTAGGCACATACAATAGTAACTAGGATTAGGGCATATCTCATTAGTATGACCTATAAGGGTGGACTATGTTAGAAGTAAAATCCAAAGCGTTTGAGATTTGGACTCTAGTGAAATTGTTTGTAGTTACAAACAAGATGGCAAAGATTAAAACGATAGTTTTCATTAGTGTTTGTCTGAGATGTTCCAAGTTCCAGGATTTGGAGTTGGTAGGGGTTTGAAATTTCTTGCTGCCATTGCTGCAAGTGCTGCTTGAACAACTGGGTCGTTCATTGCTGATTGATTAACTAAAACTCTGCCGTTGTAGATAGGTTTTAGTTGAGAGTCGAACATAATGAATTTGTTTCGTTATTATTAATATAGCATGAACTATACCATAGTGTGACTATGTTAATAATTCTTAACAATTCGGTTTGCCCATCTCTTTTGCTTACGTATGATCCTTTTATGGATCCGCTGACGTATAGCAATACAAAATCCTATAACATAGTTCATGCATTCAGTCAAGAACCAATAGCATAGGAAGAATAGTACAATTGTACTAAGCGACTTCATTAATCCTCCTGTGGCATACCCACGTTATCGCCTGCACCTGATTAGGTGAATACTGTTTCTCTTGATGTAAATTAATAACGTTAGCACTCTCTTTATATGCTGCTGATACTTCAGCATATAATTTGTTTGAGATATTAGGCACCTTATTAAGTGGGGTGTAGTATCCATTCCAAATATTGTAAGCGTGACCATCAACTGTAATTTCATCACACTTACCGTTAGTTGCAAGTCCCTTATAAAATGCTATTGTTTTGTTTCCATTGAGTAACCTTGCAATGTTTTTAGGATTATCGTAGTTATTCTCAAGCATCATAATTGCTTTATCTCTTTGTCCCCCAAATGTACATACTTTAGGGTATTCAATTTCAAAAAGAAATGCTCTAATTAAATTCTCAGCGTCTATAATGTTTCTATCCCATTTGTTGTTAGGTGATAAAGCACTTACAACGCCTGCAACTGTGTCAACATTTAGACCGTATTGGTTAGCAATCATTGAACATATTTCATGCCCCTTGCTATACCATACTTCACCATCTATCAAATCTTGTTGATTTGCTTTATAGTATGTTGAGAGAATGTTTTTAGTTAATGTCACTTGTTTGTTGTTGTTGATTACATCATAAGGCATAAATGCCCACTAAGTCAATACCTAGTAGACACTTTGCCAACTGTCACACCCAAACCAATTTGTTCTCTTCGTTTGCTATGTCAAAACAAATTTCACACATACAGTCAACGTGTGGAAAATGTCCTCGCCAGTCATAATCCTCTACACAAAAATCACCATCATAATAATAATATAATTCTGGTTGATAATCCTGTCCAGTTTGAAGTTCGGGCATACCATCAGTATGTTCATCATCATAGTTGCCACATACGTCACAAAATGCCATTACAACTCCTCAACAAATTTCTGTGCATTGTCCTTTTGTTGATTATCCCAAACTCTCAGTTTGAAATTCTTAACTGCTTTGTCTAGCGATTTCATGTCACCATCACATATTGCAGGTTCCCACTCCTCACCAACGAAGCAAAATGTTTTGCTTATGTCGTTGATGAGATCGAGGTATGCTAGTTCGTTAGGGGTATAATCGTCCATTAGAAATAACCTGCAATTTCCATTCCTGGTTCATCAAAAAACCAGGTGACATATACATCAGGATAATTCTCTCTTATCCTAGCATAAATTCCTTCGGGTGGACTCCATGCAGTGTTGAAAGTGACTTGAAAACTGTCTTCGTCAGCGTGAGCAATTTCCTTGTCGTATGCTTCCCACTTAGTATCCCAGTTGGCAAGTCGCCAAGAATACCAGCGATCATCTTGAGTTCCATCACTCCATTGATTAGTTGAACAAATAACCTCACCATTAGGGGCAGTCATTTCTTTAACTTTTGAAAATTCACCTCGTTTTGGGTCTTGTAATAATGCCCAGTTCGGTTCGGGAATAATCCTATTAAATGGGTCACTGGACTCAAAGATTTCCAATAATTTAGAAAATTGCTGTTTAGCACTTTCTGAGTCAGAGTTGCAACCTATGTCAACTCTATTGTAACAATGATTAGGCATAAATTCCCTTGTTGTTTACATTTGTATATTACTACTAATTAGGATACTAATCAATAGCATTTGTGCCAGTAATCTAACTGGCATACCATTCCTCATTTTCGGGAATGATCTCCTCTATACTCCAATCAGTAACAGATTCAGAGATCACCTCATGAGAGTTGATATCGGCAAGTGCTAAATCTTCTGCTTCCGCTGATGATTCTGCTTCGATAGCAACCGTAAAGTTTACAACTTCGTAACATTTAACATGATAAATCATGGGTGCCTCACTGTATTTCCTGGTGGACGTTTGAAGTCACACTTCATGTAGTCCCTGACTTCTTCAACTACTTCATCGAACATATCGTCCCAGTAGTTGTGTGCTTCTTCTAAGAACTCATGCTCACCCATCTTATCAAAGTAAGTAAACAAGTCATTAGAAACATACTCTTCTAAATCTTTTGTGGACATGTTATCCACCATTCTTTCTGTTAGAAACTCCTTAAGTTCTAACAATTCTTCCCGATTTAATGGTTCTGTCATTTTTTAATAGTTTCTACAGTTTTTATTATAAATGAAGAAAAGGGGGAATTCCACCCCCTTTGTGACAGTTATACAACTGCCACATCTTCTGTAGGAATTTCACGAGGTCTGGTAATTGTTTCAATTACTTCAGAATAGTCCTCGTTGTACTTTTTGTCTATTTCAAAGCATAACCACTCACCAAATGTAGTGTAAATGTAACAGTATTCCTCCCATGAATTAGCATTGGCGAAATACTCTTGAATAGTTGCATCAGTCCGAGGAGGGCAGTCCTCACCTCTTTCTGAATAGTAACATGGTTGTGGATCTCTCTTTTCATCGTAATCCCAACCTGTGTCAGAATAACAAGAGGACATGTCACCCCCGTCAATGAGTTTCTTGACTGCAGCATCTGTGTTGTAGTGCTGCTTTAGGATCCTACCTAACCACTCAGGATAACCATCCCAATGGTGATAAACAGAATAGATGTTCCCGTTTGGTAATTCTAAACCAATTCGTGATCTTGTTCCCAAGGTAATCTCCTAGTAAATGTGTAATAGGGGAGGTTCGATTTAAAGAGCATCTTCCTCTGGGGTCGCTCACCCTTGCCCCCTATACCATATATTATAATACAAAAAAGGGGTAATTCAATACCCCTTGTGACACTATTTCAACTGGATCTCGTAATCAATCTTTTTGATACACCATCCAGATGATGCTGTGACTTCCTCTATCAGGTCGTCTTCGTCGTCTGCTTCCCAAACACCTAGATGCCCATCTATTATTTCTTGTCTGTCCCAGTTAGAAGCAATAAAATAGGTGTCTAGGTCATTGTTGCAGATATGCTCAGTATTTCCCGTGATGTCTTCGGGATAGTCATCATCAAAATCAAATTCGATGTCTTTTACTAAGAATTTCAATGATCACACCTCTTGTCTGTGTAAGCATCTTCGTTCCAGTGTTCTCCTTCGTCAAGAACTCCTAGGTTGACAGCAATGCTATCATAGTATGCCATGGCAGATCTAGACATACGATTGCATGTATAGTCCCACCCTAACTCTGCGAAATCATCATAGAGTTTCTTAACGTTGATCTTTGACTTAGTTGTCATGCTTTGTAATCCTCCTTGTTGTAAAATGAATAATCACATGGTTCTGGGTCTGTGATCTTATCAAAGAGAGAATCATATGCAGATTGAGTAGATTCATCAATCCACCCCATGTCATTGAAGAACATGGTCATTTGAACAAGGACTTCTTCCTCATCCCGTGTCATATCTAAATGACGTATTTCGATTGTGTCTTTAATAGTCATGGAAGAATTTTGTCTTGTACTATTCTATTATTCCATAAAAAAAGAGGGTATTCAACCCTCCTTGTGACACTAATCCAACTGGTCTATGCTGTCTGTTGCTTTAATGCACCTCTCTTACGAGCAAGAGCAATAAAACGTCCGACTGACTCACCATTGCCAACAGCACTATTAAGTGTTGTTACAAGATCACCTTCAGCGATATCAAAGCGGTATGCTTTGTCTCTGTTAGTGGTGTATGTGATGTCCATAGTATTGTCATCATTAACAACAATAGGTGACACTACTGCAGATGACTTTTCAAATGTGATTTGCATAATCAAATTCATTACTAATTTGTCCATTATTATAATAGCACATGTTCCAGGTATTGTCAAGCATTGGGGACACCCTGACAACTGGCATTACCTGGAGGGTCGGACCTCAATATCTCTGGTAGTATTATTGTACAACTTGTCGGTATACTTCATCCAACCGATGTCACCAACCTCAGTGTGACCTCTATCATTGTAATTGGCACCACGAATCTCACCTTTATCATTGTGATTCTCACCTCTTATAATACCTCTTCCATATGATACTTTTGGCTGAAATAGAAAATCTTGACATAATTTATCAAAAGTTTCAACTTTTACTATTTTCACCCACTTTGAATTATACTGCCCACCTATTAACCTTTTCCATATTCTATACACTAATTGATAAGAATGGTAGGGCATTACACGTTCTTCTAAAAATGAACGTTTTGCAGGATTCCATAACTTTAGATGATTTCCTTCCAGTTTTAAGATATAGTACATAATCTTCATAAACTGTAACTTTATACACTATTTAGAGATTCTTTACATTTCTCGCAGTTTCTCACAAGTTTGTCGTTTTCCACAGGTTTTCAAAGTTTTCCACAGGTTTGTCTGTTTTTGTGGAAAACTCCCAGTTTTGCCATTTGTGTTGGTTTTCTGAATTACTTGACAGATGGGTGCTTGCGTGCTAAGACAACAACAAATCTCTACTTTTCCACAGATTATCCCCACCTTGTGGAAAACTTAGATATATTTAATTTAACATTTAATTAAACTAGTACAAACGTACAATACTTAAGTCAAGTCCCTTGATTCAACCCATACATCCTTATGATCTGTTGCCTTTCCTGACTGTTGTTCCATCCAATCAAACATGTGTTGTAGTTCCTCACACCTACGTTCCGCTTGATCTTTATCTTCAAACAGTTCATCTAGATTAGGAGTTCTATCTCCCCTCTTGAATAATACAGCATACTTGAGTGTCACTGGGTTCTTACCTCCAAAATGTTCTCTTTAGTATAGCATAATTGTTCTTAATATGATACTCGTATGTAACACCTCTGCTACTGGTTGCAATAATTGCTTGACCTTGTACAATAGCAGTTTCAATATCTGAACCAAATGTCTGTATTATACCTGTTCTAGCACTAGATCTTAACTGTGCTCTTCCATTAGCAACAGTACAATAGTATGATGGGACTTCGTTAGGATGGGACATAATAGCATAAACCTTCTTGGACATAATAATCACATATCCTTATCAATGATGGATACCTCGTTAGATGTAAATCCATATCTAGGACAGTTTGTATTAGATCTATTTGATATTTAGGATCGAAAGCACCATGCCAAAATGCTTCAACAGATAGATCAAGTTCCTCTATGATATTTGATGGAGAAGAGTGATTGTTGGTAGATACAGATTCCATAACGTTGATTGTCAAGTGTAATAGTGATTTGATCAGGAAATGTTCTAGAATGAGTACGACATCCCTGAGTTCTAAATGTAACAGTTCCTAAAGATCTGTCTTCATATAGTACCCGATCTCCTACTTGTAGGTCTAACACTTTCTTTGGTGTTATCCAATTTGGAGAGGGTGGTGGTGAGGAGGGTGTGGAATGATCCTCCTTCTTTGTTTGGGACATGCTTGTATTCTAGCAATTCTTTTTGAATAAGGGTACATATGAGTTTTGCTTGTTCACTCGTTATATCTACTACCATTGTTCTTCTCCTTCTGGGTAATCGTCAATCTCTACTATATCTTCTTCAGCATCATCATATGGTGTGGAGATAGTTCTCCAATAGTTTGAATCAGCAATTAATGCTTCTTTGATGACTTTATATGGAATGTTAGGTTGTTCCATGGTTAGAGGGGGATATGAAGGTGTTAGAGAGTACATTAATCAACAAATCCTAGTCCTGTTTGGTTAGGTTCTGCTCTTTCTTGTCTTAACTCGGTCAAGCGAGATTTCAGTTTCCTGAGTTCTTCGCTATCATAGAGATAATCCTTCTTGAGTGCTTCCTTCAACAACTTCATCTCACGCTTGGGAGAATAGAACTGTTGATAATTACGTAGTTTCATGTTCATATGTCACACGTGTAGTGATCGTTATGTTTGAGGTGGTTGTAACTTGCTTCAATCTTATTATATAATTGAGTAAGCATTTTCCCTCCCAGTTCCCCTTCGTCTCTTTTCGAGATGCAGTTGAGACCTGTCATGATAGCAAATAGTTCTTCTTTAGAGAGGTTCATAGTAAAAAATCGTCGCTAATCCTCCCAGATCATTTCGAGATTAATATCGTGAAACTCTTCAAGATAGTAATCTACTGTGATCTCAAGTTCTGCTGCTTTGGATTCGATATCCATTGCAAACTTGTTTGCTTCTTCTTCTGCCTTATCACAGAAGAGATCTAGTGATGATTCGTGCATTGGTGTTAGATCCATTTGTGTTATTCTACCACACAGTTATATATCCGTCAATGGTTTGCTCAAGTAATTAACAGCACGTTTAAGTGACTCAAGATTATCTCCCAAGTTACCTAGTCCTGTGTTACATTGCTTGCATAACCAACCACGAAACTCTCCTGTTTCATGGCAATGATCTAATTGCCACACCCATGTTCCATTTACACCATCAGGTACTTGCTCTTTAGATGCATAAACTGGTTTACCACAACATTCACATGGTGTTCCATGTAGTGGTGGTTTAAGGTGTTTATACTTCTTCCGTATGGCACTACGCTCTGCTGCTTTAACTTTGGTACATGAATAACAATTAGTGTTAACTCGTCTACGTTTGCCTGTCCATGGGTGCTCTAAACCCTTGTTATAGAACTGATTTGCATAGTACGGAAACTCGGTATTCGGTTTTGTAGTAAAACAGATGGAGCATTTGCATACCCCATCTGGAATGTTCTCTAAATTTCTTGATCTCATCTCATGTATAAGTAACCACCTGCCCAATCACATTTGACCTCAAGTGCTTGTCTGTCTCTGATTCTTCTTAAATCATATCTGACATGCTTAGAAGGTCCTTTCCATGATGCAGGTTTGTAAACTTCTCCTGTTTTCTTGTCAACAAATGCATGTACACTTGTCTGATCATTCTTACGATCAGCATTACATGCTGTCTTCATGATGATCTTGTGATACTTACGACCTGTCTCAACAGAGAAGAGAGCATAAGGTATCATTGTACCATTCTCAATCTCTTCAAGTTTAGTGGTGTAGTAAGTATGCTCCCATGAATCAGGAGTTGCTTCCATGAGGTTTCTCTTTGCAGATTTGATCTCATTCTGCTTAACGTCTTCTTGTAACCATGTGACTAATGAGTTAGTCCATGCTTCAACGTTCTCTTCAATGAGGTCAAGTGCTTGTTGTTGTGCTGAAGTAGTCATAATCCTTTGTTTGTTATGTACTTATTATAGTGTAAGATAACATACTATTCAATACTGTGTGTGACAGTTTATAAGGTGTCCATGTCCTTACCATGTCTACCATTGTTACTAGCACCTACTAACTCCTCAATATCTTTCTGAATCTGCCCTTGTATAGTAGCAGCAGATCCACGTGTTATTGTAGTAGGTTCTTTATGTAATCCTTCAGATAAATCTTCAAGGTCATCACCAGATTCCTTCTCTAGTTGATCTAGCACCTCTAGTCCACCCTTGACACGAGCACGTAATTCCTTTAGTTGTGATAAATTGTCTTCGGTGTCAACAATTTCACTATTGATCTTCGCTAATTGACTAGTCAAATTAGTCCTATACCGATTAAAGTCCATATAAATAGATTATTTGATTATACGATAGCATAAATACAAGAAAAAGGCAACCCCTAGTGGCATGGCATTAAAGGCATTTCAGAGAGAAGGTCTAAGAAGAGACAAAAACTTAGGAGATCTTCCCTCACCCAACACAGCATTAAATAATATCTTAGCGACACCATCAATGTTGGGTAGCAATGATTCCTTCACTGTTGATGACCTTGCACCTATCAAGAACATTTATATAACTAACATCACTGCATCAACATTCTCTACGTTGAATGGTGTTACTTTATCATTTACTGTAGTATTACCTGGACCTCCTCCTGAGATTGATAACACAAGTAATCCTATTGTATACAGACCACTCGTTAAGATAAAGAATAGATTAGATACAGCATACTTCTCAACAGGTGAACCATTCTTCTATGGTGGTGATGGTCCTGATGCAACATATTATGATGCTAATGATATTATAAGAGAGACAACAGCATTAACATATGATCAGATATATGGAACAGACATTGAACCAGCAATGCAAATTGTAAAATCTGGTAACAATTTATACAGAACAAGTGAGGGTGCTATTAGAACTACTGCTAATGGACAACTAACACACACATATGGCACAGTTGATGGATTCACATGGGTTAAAGAATATAGTCAATGGGATGTCTATCTAAATCCAGTATTAAATGAACTGACTGCAGAAGATGAGAGTATAAGAGATCAATTCTGGGAACGTGGTCAATTTGTGTATGGTAGTAAGGTACAGACATCATTCGTATCATTATTTGGTGGTGTTAACTGGCAGGGTTTGTTTAAACCAATAGAATCAGGTGATTCTAGATTCTTCTTAAGAACTACTGGTTGTACTCAATTCAAGTTCCAACATCCTCTCTATCCACCATACTCAGCATTTAGATATGGTAAGGTAGATGTAGCATGGGAACAGAATAATGGAACATTCACTGCTGGTGGTACATATCTAACTAACCTACAGGCATGGTTATCTGATCCTACTAGAAGATGGATTAAGGTAGTGTGTGAAGATAATGTACAACTACAAACTGAAGATGTTATATTCTTAGACACAGTTGAAGGACCACTACAACCAAGACAATATACAATCTATGGTCTAACAGATAAAGATCCAAGTGCTACACCACAAGATCCTACTACAGTAGCAGGTAAAACTACATTCTTTGTTGAAGCAACTACTGACTTCAACTTAAATAACGTTGATTATAGTGCTATACCTACTAAATCAGATCCTAGTCAAACTACTACAGGTTATAAAGGTACAGCAAGATACTTCCCATATGAGAGGAGACCATACAAAACATACGTTAACTCAATAAGACATAAGATAACTATACCTCTAAGTGATTATACTACTATTGGTAATGATGGTGCATTAGAATCATATCTACAGATAAACGATGAAGATATATATCGTTCTATAATGATAGAAGATTATATCTATGATTATAGAAGAAGAACTACTGATACAGTAGAAGATGAAGCTAATCCTGGAACATTCGTACCAGTACATACTGTAAGAAGATATAAGATAACTGCTTGTAATGATACAACTCAACAACTAACATTAGAGTTAGATAGTACTTATCAAGCTGTACAGGATAGTAGTAATAATGATCAATGGGCATATGTTGATCAACTAAGTAAACTATTAAAGTATAGTGGTACTAGTGCTGAGAGAATAACTGAAGTAAAGAACACTGGTTATATTGATGATAATACTATTGATACAGGTAATGATCTATTTGCACAAGGAACACCTAACTCACCAACAGACACATTATATTATGTGGCAAGATTTGGTAGTGCAACACCAAGATACAAATATATACAAATTGAACAATTCTTAGAAGGATATACTGACTATGCTATTGACTGGATATACTTCAGTAAAGATGAAGACATGGAAGGTGGGTCAGTTCAGAAAGCATGGGTACTATGGTATAGATCTGAAACAGGTGCTGATTATGGTCCTCTTGACTTCAAATATCTTTATGATAAAAACTATAAGTTCTATGAGATAGGTGACTTCAAGAGATTCTTAGATAACTCTGTACTAGGTTCTGGTACAAGTAGAGAGGATGGTATAGATCAGAGAGCATTTGGTAAACCCAAATTAATTACTAAGGGTGACCAGTATAATATGATGTTCTCATTATTACCAGTTAAATCTGAATATGATCCTCCTGTTAACTGGAATGAAGTTGCTAAATCAATAACAGGAACAATACCAGAAGGATCAAGGGCAGTTGATATTAGTGATGCATCTATTATAGAAGAAGGTAATTATATTATTGATAACTCAAGTGCTACTGCATGGACTCAAGGTACAAATGAGTTTGGATATAGAAGTAGAATCAATACTAAGTTATGGGGAACTAATACTATTATCACTAGTGTAAAAGCAACAGCAAGTGTTGAGAATAGAAACATATATGCACTAGACCATAAAGGATTCATCACCACACTTGAGATAACGGGTGGTAGTGGTAATAGTTACAACTACACGGGAGATGCTTCAGAAGTTAAAATAGGTCATGTTATTGTTTCACCAGAGTTTGCATCACAATCAACATATGTACGTATAGTCAAAGTAGATCATAATAGTGGTAGTAATAGTGGTACATTTATACTAGACACATCAGTAAACTTTAATGGTAACAATAAGTTAGTAGTAGTATATTATGATAGAGGTATAGACATAACAAAACCACTAGCAGCATTCTGTACTGATAGTGGTTGTGGGCAACATGCTTATAGTGGAGAGAAAACAAATACTGAGTTCATAGCAATCAAAGCAACTAATGCTAGTGGTGCTAACAGTGATTTAGATGCTATAATTGCTTCTTACACAGGAACATCTAATGTACAAACTATTAACAATGGTAGTGCAACAACTACTTGGTTATTAGAAAGTAATATGGATGATGTTACTCAAAGTAATTACAATAATAATATATGGAATAATAGTGTAGTTACAGTACAATGGGATGCTGATCTAAATGCAGAAGATAATGCAGATGGTGAAGGTTTAACAAGTATGAATAATAATACATATTATCCAATGGGTTGGCTCAAAGGTCTAGTTAGATTAAAAGGTAAGATATGGGAAGGTACTGCAGGTAATAATGAATATGAATACTATTGGATTGTTAGATTAGGAAGTAATTGGCAATCTAATGTAGATAAATTTCCAGTTCCAGCAGATTCAGAAGGTAATGCAAATGGTTTAAGTCGTAACAGATCATTTAACCCTAGATCATATTCAGGTTATGCTTGGAATATACAATCATATAGATTACAAATAGGTAGTGGTGGTCCTGGTAACTACCCACAAGATGGTAATATTAGTAGTTCTCAAGATCTAGATAATGCTCACGCTCAAGCTAATAGTGGTCTTAATGGATGGAAAACTGTTGGAGTGGATATTAATTTAACTGGTGGACAACAAGCATACTTTGAGAATCTTGATACTATAGCTCCTGATTCACCTAGTACAACATATGTACTAAAAGCAGGTATGTATATCAGAAGAATGACCTCTAATGGTACTTTCTGGATTTTCAAAGATTTCAATGATTTCCAAGATGTACACACAGTATGGGCTAACACTAGTGGTAGTTTCAATCCTACTGGTAGTGGTAACACTGGTACAACACAAGGTAGTGGTAGAGCACAACAGTTAGTATATCTAGAACCACAACAAGGACCAGTCAAGGTACTTGGTAATGGCATAAATGATAACTTTAGATACTTACACTATAGAAGAAAACAATATGAAGTAGTACCAGTAAATGTAGCTGTAGAGAATGCTACTGCTGGTCATATAAGATTACTTAACGTTAGTGTTACTACATCAGAACTGGTAGATAATATACTAACAAGTGGTACTAACAAACTGTCAGTGTTTACCTTCGCTAATACTACTGACAATAGAGAGTTATGTTGTCCACCATTGGATACATCTCCACCATTTGATAGTTCACCAATAGGATTATCTACTACTTCATTAGAACCAGACATGAGTATTGGTGGTCTTGTTAATGTTAGAAGTATAAATGGTAATCATCCATCTACTAAGATGTTCCCTATTAGTTTGACTAACCTAGCAAATATAGGTACATGTCCAGTTAATAAGAAGTTCCAAATTATGTTTGGTGGTGTTAAATATGATTTACTATTGGCTAATGAACCAACACAAGGTGGTGGATCAACTTTAGATAAAATAATAAATCCTGATTTATATCCTTAACTCTTCTTCATTATAAAATAGAAAGTTTCACCATTTATCAGTAACTTCAACTTAAATGCACTACCATCATTTGAGTCAAAATTATCACTAAAAGTACTATTCCCGTTAAATGAAAATCTCGATGAAGGCGACCCCAAATCCAACCCTATCTCTTCTGTCCATACTAAGTCGTTTATGGTTACATTCAACGATTGTGTTATTAATTGCTGGTTGGGCGTATCTGCTTGCCAAGGGTTAAAATCACTAGAAAATGATCTTGTCTTGTTAGCATAGTCAGATGCTAGTGGATTAGTTATCTGTGATAAAGAACTACTAATGTATATGCCTGGTGATAAATCAGTAAGTAAATCTGTTTGTGTTAGATTTAATTCATCAGGATCATATGATGTAATGAATCCATTGAACTTAATTTCTTTCTCATAATATAAATTTCTATCAATTCTAAACTTTGTACCTCTAAGATATATTGACTCATCAACATTATCTGTGATATTAGAAAGTTCTCCTGCATATCCATCAGTTATACCATAACTAAATCCACCTTGACCAGCACTATATGATGTCTCTCCATCATCTATAATCTCTGGTGTCTCTAAGTTCTGAATATTTGTTAGAGTTAATGAGTCATCTCTCTTGAATACTATGTCAGGTAATAATGTTAACGTAGGTACTTGTTGATTAGTATATTGTGTACTCTCAGTAATTGGTAATGTGTAACTACTGGAGAATAGAACCATATCTTTAACAGATTCTACAGTAGATCTAGGGTTAGTTCTAAGATAGAACTTACTACTACCATCAGAGTCAAATATACCATACTCTGAACTCTTATTGAATACAGGCGTACCAACACTGGGTGTTAATGTTGGATTAACATCAAATGCAACGCCATTAGGAAATCCTGATCCACTAGCAACTATCTTTACATAATAAGTACTAGAAATAGTAAACTTATCTACTATTCTATACTGTATATTATTCCATGTCTTTAGTACACCTATACTAGTGTTAATATAATCTGCCTGTGATACAGTACATGTCTGAGCTGATCCATACTTAGCAAAGTTATCATATATGTTTACCCACTCTCCTGTCTGTAGTCGTTCGATAAAGAAATATGCAGTATTATAAGGATCAGGTGTATCTGTATCTACGTCTGGTTCTACACTACCTGGACTTCTAGGTATCTTACATGTAACACTGATAGCATGATTAATAGCACCAGCATTTACCAGTCCAGTAGATAATTGTTGTGCTGTTCTTCTCTGATATATTATACCATTACCAGTTTGATAAGATGATAATAAGTTAATATCATTAATATCAGCAACCCCAGTACCATCTACATCTAATACAGATGGTGCTAATCCATCAATATATCTGTATATCGCTGGTCCTGTCTGTCTACTACCAGAAGAATCTGAATTAGTATTTAAGTAACTAGTAAAATCAGCTTCAGTATCACCATTAATATACTTGCTTAAATATATTACATCATTGGCATCAAAACCACCATTACCATTAATATCATATATGTCTAGATTATCTGTTATCTTTTCTTGTACTGCTATCTGTCTATTAATATCATATGGAAGTGTGGTTTGTGAATTAGGTTGTCCCCATACATTCTGACCACCTACCATATCAATAGCATAAGTACCATCTAAGTTTACACTACAGTTATCAAACGTAACTCTTAAATTAGTGGTAGCAATATCATTAACATCCCATGCAAAATTACCGACTGCAGTTGCAGTCCATGGTAATGCTGTTATTCTAATTACAAATCCAACACCAGCTCCAACAGTTTGGTCAGATAATGTTAATTTATCTCCCTGTGAATAGTTCAGTCCATTATTTGATATTTGTACAGATTGTACTGTACCATCTTGTTTAACAACAATGTTTGCTTTAGCACCAGTACCAGTACCACCAGATAATGATACATTAGTATAAGTTCCTGGTGTATAACTCTCTCCAATATCAAAATTAATATCAAGTCCACCTAGTGGATCAGATATTAATCCATCATTATCAAATCCAACATATTCTGCATGGAAACCTCTTAGAATATTAATAGGTTCAATATAAACATAATCATCATCAGTATATGTGTAGTTGGTATCCCATTGAAATTGTGTACCATTCTTTAATGATGCTACTGACTGATTAATCTCTGTAGTATTCTTAAATCTATTCCAAAATAATTGTGATCTCTGGGCAGATAATCCAGCAAATACTCTCAGGTCAGCATCAACAGTACCACCTGCTAAGTTTTGAATGGTTTGAGCACCATCATTTATTTCATCTAAATTGAGTGTTTTTACAAAACCTTGGTTAGCCATTTAATCTGTCCTAACGAGCCATCCTCTTGCTGTGAGGAAATTCTTTAACACAATACCACCAGTATATTCTGTTCTAGTTCCATAAACAGTTTGCCATACTTCTACTTTAATAGTAGAACCATGTGGTGGATAATTTACAACAGCACCAGCACTATTACCAGTAAATGTTATAACATCACCTGCATAATCAATAGATATTGTTCCATTACTAGTTATATCAACACCATCTAAAAATACTCTAGTTTCATATTCATTTGTTGTTTGTGATGGTGGATCAAATCCATCTCTAATATTAGCAGTAACTAAGTAGAAAATATACTGAGGATCTTGTGGTGTTGGAACCCATACTTGTTCTGAATATTCATCACCACTGTTGGGTATACCATCAGGATCATAATTGACTGTATTAAAATATCCTGCTTCAGTAAATTGATTCTGATCTACACTAATAGTTTCCTCTTGAATCTTAGATGTTGTTTGTGTTGGTATTGATACTGGTATCTTACTTGGTGGTGCATTGCCCATCATATTAAATATAACTCCACCTCTTGGTGCAGCATTATAATTATCAACTAAATCACTAAGAATAGTATCAATAATAAGTGTATTAAAATTATTATTAGAGAGATCTACTGATCTAATCCTAGTACATGTAGAGAATGAACCATCAATATAATTTGTAAAATTACAGTTATTACATCCAATGTTTTTGATATTAGGAGAACCTTGACTGAAGTTAGGTAAATCAGGTCCTAAATTAGGATTACTTGATACTGATAAGTATTCTAATGCTGGTAATGATGTGAAAACAGTAATTGCTGTTAGATCATTCTGTGAAGCATAAAACTCTTGTAGATTAGAATGATTAGATAATTGTACATTACCACTAAAATTATTATCTTCTAATCTAACATAACGTATAACTGAATTACCTGCAAATGATGGGAACTGTGTTCCTCCAGGTATATCTTTACCCCAACCAGTAGAATATGAAATTATTTCTTGTAATGATGGTGCTTGTGAAGGATCAAAGAACTCTCCTCTAATTCTTTCTTCTGGGCATAGTATTTCTAATACTGATAATAATGGTAAATTAAATGTAGCACCTTGAAATGCTGCACCACTCCATGTCTGAGTTGCAGTATCAAATGTACCAATATTTCTACCAAGAACACTACTACGTATTCTTATTGTTGTTATATTCTGAGCATCCTCAAATGTATCATTCCACATAATCCATCTTCTACCATGATATTGACCATTTTCAGTTGATTCTGGTCTACCACCTTCTATAGAGGTATTACGTAAATCAATACTACTCAAAGAACCATTTCCAATTAACTTAGGGAAGAACCCATCCATATTTGCAGCATAAAATGCAAATGATGAAAGATTTCCACAATCTTTAAAAACATATCCATTTAAATCTGCAGGATTAGGAGTGTTGTAGAAATAATTATTAGCACCACTAGGATTACCACCACCATTAGGTAATATAGTTACATTTGGGTTTCTGCCTGGAAATCTTGAATAGACACAGTTTACTGAAGATAGTTGTGTCTTTCCTGTTAAACCTTGAGGTATTGGTACAGATGTATCACCGATATCTATTCTCTTAATTTTAGTCATCTTAGTAAAATCAAGATTATTACCTACAGCAGTTAATGAATCATTATCATATACATCAAAGTATTCTAAATCACTATCATTACCATGTAGATAAACATCAGGATTAGAAAAGTCATCAGGCAATACTCTAAAACCATTACTTCTTATATAATAATTAACAATATTCTTTATATTAACTCTAGGTGCTATTTCTGTTCCACTAGTATACTGATATGAATTTAGATAATCAGGATATGCTGAGCTAGAAGTTTGGTATAGATGTTCATTACCAACTCTACCCATATAAAATGATTGTAATTTAGGACATCTAGTTCTAATATCTAATGCTTGTAAATATCCTTGCTTACCAAATGCATACCCACTTGGAGGTGCATTAGAAGCTGTAACTTCAGTACCACCACTAGGTGTATCTGTACTAAAATTAACTCCATACTTTACAGTTGGTTTATCAACATAAATGTAATGGAAATTATCCCATGTCTGTTTATCATAGAATTTACCCTTAACACTAATATTATCTCCAGCCATACTAAAACAATATGTCTGAGTTGCATCAGGATCAATTTTAACAGTATTATATTCAGTATCAGATATATTAGCCCAACTACCACTAAGTGATTGTACTCTGGCAAATAATACTAATGATTCACTTGCTACTAAGAAATCACTATCTTCTCTATAAGTACCATGTATATGAAGAGCAGTAAGTAATCTTGGTATTCTTTCCATTACATTAGTACCAAACTTTATTAATTCTTCATCTTCAGAAAGATATAATGGATTATAATGAATATCAATATAAGTTAATGTACTTCGTGGAGTAGTATAATTTGTACTACCATCACTTAGTGATTGTGAGAAAATACCAGTTGCAGGTGGTAAGTTACCTTGAGTAGGATAATACTCATAGTTAATATTTCTCCAGTCAGGCATCTCACCTAACAAGTTATAATTAATATTAATAGATTGTAAATATAAAAACTTAGCAGCAGGTAGATGTCTAAGATTAATATTAGTTCCAGTAATACTTGTAATATTATTTGGTGGGTAATATACTCTAATATCTCTTTCTTTATATGATTGAGCACCATAATATAAATTAGACACATTATTATTTCCAGATGGTACTGATACTATTTCTGGTTCAGAATCATCAGTTGCTTTAAATGTGTATATTGGAACTTGTTGTACTCCACCTACAGTAAATGGACTGAATGCAAATGTCATTGATATTGTTTTAAATGCTGTAGTGAATATAAATGGAATACCTCTCATAGCATAAACATATTGCTTACTAACAACTCCACTTTGATTAACATTTAGTTCAATAACATCTGTAGCAACTTCAGTAGCAAATCTAATTGGTTCGGGAGTATCTAATACGTTAAGTAAACACTCACTATTATCTGGTGTAAATCCAGAGTTCTGACCTATCTTTAAAACACCTTTTACCTGTACTGATCCACCATATGATATTGCTTGAGTTAAATTAGTTTCATCACTAGTAGCACTACTCCATGAACTTACTCGTGATGTTGATATGTCACCATATTTAAGATTACTTGCATTCTGTCCAACACCACCATCATTAGGAATATACTTATATCTTACTGCACCTCCAGACACAGGACCATATGCTTCTAAGTTACCTTTAGTTGCATAGTTGAAACCTGCTAAATTATTAACTAAATTTCTATATCTACTTGTATCTGCACTTAATCTATTAAGATACCTAGTCAAGTTAGTATCAAGACCAGATACGTTTTGTAAATCTATTTTATTAATACTAGATGATATACCTCTAATAACTTCAAGATCTCTTATATCTAATCCTAAGCTCTGTAAGGCAGTAGCTTTCGACTCAATATCTGAGAAATTGAAAGATACTTTAAGACCAAATAATACCTTATTTACTATGGATGACATGTTACAACTGTTCTACGTAGGTTATATTAATGGTTACATCAATGTTAGTACCATCTAATGCTCTTCCCGTTACAAATACTGCTTCAGTATTCACAATATCAGGAGTAATGACTTTTCTATCAAATCCGAAGATGTCAGTCAGATCAAACATTTTTGTCTCATCATTAATATATAGAGTCGTCATTGTATTTCCAGGTCTTAGTAATGATTCTGCCTGTCTATCAACTTGAGAAGATGATAATCTATTTACCTGTGTAAATGCAGGAGGTACTAATTCATCTATACCTGATGGTGTTTGAGATATACTACCATTACCATTAACATCTAATTCACCTGTTTGATTATTAGTACCAGCATTATATGTACCAGAATTAACACCATCAATTTGATTAATCTTCCATTGTGGATTCTTAGTAGATACATCACCTAGTAAATTAATATCATGTATTTCTCCAGAATATACTACAGAGGAATCATATAATTCCATGAATGCATATAGTGGGAATGCATCAAACTCAAATACGCCAGTACCACCAATACCTGGAGTATAACTATTTGGTGTATCATATCTTCCTGTACCATCTGCTATCTGTTGGAACCATGCTCTCATCGTTACACTGTTATATCCAACAGAGAATTGTGTTCCTATTCCAGCAGATACACTACCAGTACCAGTAGAAGTAAACTTAGCATCAGATAATGGTGTTGTTACTTCAGTACCATCACTTACTTTAAATAATTTAATTGGTATTGTATAATAAGTAGTTTGGTTTCCACCTGTTGGTGTATTTGTATATGTTTGTTGTTCTCCTGCAAATCTTATAAACACCTCAGTTTCATAATCAGCAGCATTACCATCATTATCTACAAACACTGATTTAATGAATACATTGTTTGCAAATACAGCTAACTGACCATTTTCAGGACTCTTATTTCCAGTATATATTGGTGCTTCAGATTGTAAGAAATAAGTTGACTTAGCGAGATAAGGAGCAATAGTTGTATTATCTAAATTTGACCATCTTGGTTCAGCACCATTATTAGGATTAATAGTTCCTAATTCTGTTGCTGTTCTTTCAATACATGTAACAGTTGATGGATCATTCTTATCAAGTTTTATCTCTGAACAATATCCACTGTAACTACCTTTAGGATTACCTATTCTAAAATCTTGATAGAAAGGATGTATTCTTCCAAACCAACCTTCACCTTGTTCTAATCCTCTATAAGAAATTTCTTGGTTATATTGATGATAATCAAGATAAACATATTCAGATTCTGGTAGAACAGTAACATTAACTACTGAACCATTTCTTAGTTCTGTAAGAGGTTGAGTCCAATTAGTGTCTGCTTTTAACCATCCTGTTAATTCACCTGTAAGAGCATTATATTGTGGTCTATGTGGAGTGAATCCCATTCTCCAATTAGCTTTCTGACCACCACTTTCTTGTGGAACTGGATTTAAGAATTTAAAATATGATATAGGTCCTGATACTGCATTAGGTGATGCAGCTATCATACTCTTTTGTGATAATCTAACATCAAATGTACCACTAGTACCAAAGAATTCTGCTGGTGGGAATGGCTCAGTATCTTGATTAGCAATGATTTTAGTTGGATCTAATTTTCTAGCATATTTTAATTCATGTCTATCACCTTGTACATACATTAACATATCAACTGAAGAACCAGTTATAGCATTACTTGCTGCACCTAAATTATTACCAATATAAGTATTCCAAATCTTCTCATATATTACTTTTGCTTTATAATCTCCTACATCTAAATTAGCAGCTGCTCTAGTTAGTTCATCTACAATAAAGACAGGTTGTACTGTTACTGTTGCACCATTTGGTATTCCATTACCAGATTGATCTCCTTGTGGTTGATCCATTGTAAGATCATAATTATTTCCATTTGCAACTATTGATAATATTTTACCACCAACAATATTATCAGCATTTACATTACCATTATAACTACCCAGAACAACATCACCAGTTCTAATTAAATTAATAAAACCACTATCTACAGTAATTACTGTACCTGTATCTGCAGTAGGAGCTTGTGTTGTAAAAGTAAGTGGTTCTAATATTAGAGTATCGAATGTTCCATCAGGATCTATTTTCTTTAATCTACGTATTTGACCATTTTGATTTGCTGTAATATTTGGCATATAAACAAATCCATTACCTCTACATGCTGTACATTTAGTAAAGTTAAGTTCACAGAATCCATCTGCAGTGACTGATACTTGTTTTGGAATAATAATCTTCTTGTTAGGTATATCAACTCCTCCACCACTAGTAATATTAGTTTTAGGATATATTCCCATTAAAGTAGTATAATCACCAGAAGAACCTAATTGTTTAACATCTGATGTCTCAGAGTATACATTAACAGTACCTTCGTCACCACCATCAATATACATTGAAGTACCATACTTATATAAAACTTGTGGTGATACTAGATCAGGTGCTTGCCCAGAACCTATTCTAACTTCATATTTAAATCTAAAGAATGGATCACCCATAGAAGGAACATCCAATTTGTTTTCAATAACGAACGTATGTACTACTACCCATCTTGCTTTACCATGTTCAACTGGGATATATGCATACATTCTCAATCCAATAGCACCATACCAACCAAACTCAATCTTATACATGGTAATTTCGTCAGTGTTTAATAGATAACCACTTGGTCCGTTACCATTTAAACTATCACCATTAAATTTCTCCTTACCGAGTTTAACCTCTTGCATAGTATAATTTGTACCTGCAATAGTTTTCTGATATGTTTGAACAAAACTAGGATCTACCTGTCCTAGATCATCTGCTACTCCTAATTCTTGTAGCATCTTAGTGTCATAAGGTATATTAGATCTTCTTATAATATAGAAATTGGCACCTTCTCTTCTGAATACATACTCATCAAAATCATTAAAGATTCCCCATTCTCCATAGTTAGAACCTTCTGTCTTATCCATGAATGCTCTAGTACCATAAGTATACCCACTAATACGCCCTGGTTGGTACCTAAATGCCTGTCTGGACTGCAGTAAAGCATACTGACCCCCAACTGGACTATAACCAGGTACAAAGTCGTCTGAAGAGGGATTTTGAGATTGTGATGCTTCTTGGAATGGTTTATTAATCCATGTCTCTTTATATGGATTAAGAACCTGATGAGATCCTGGAGTACCTGTTTCAATACTACCTGCATTTTCTCTTAAATCTAATCCAGTACCTCTTAAATCTAATCCAGTCAATGTAAATGAACCATTGATATCATACTTAACTGGTGTTGTGCCTGAACTGGTAGGATCATTATCTACAGGTATTGCAGCACCTTCTAATAAACTCTGAATATCTGCAAACTTAATATAATCTCCACTAACTGGATTAACTAATTCATTACCAGCTACAATCTTTTGATAAGTTCTTGTCCATATATCAACTTGAAGATAATATCTATCTGGATCATCATTATAATATAATCCATTATAATATGTTTTATCATCCCATAAATTTACAGCTGGGAGAAATCTTGTAAGTAATTGTCCATACTTATAGTAATTTGATTGAGGACTATCTGAAGGTACTTCACTATCTCTTAGAAATCTAAAGTATTCCCATAATGACTTACCTAATTTGCAGAAGTTAATCCACTTTGGCCAACCAGTTGGGCTATACAATCCGAGAGTATCATTACCTTGAGCATCAAAGTTTTGTACTAATGGTGGATATGGAAAAGTATATGGAACAGGGTATGTAGATATCTTTAATGCTCCTTCATTCTTCTCTTCAGAAATAGTTGCTGCATATCTTCTCTCACCATTTTCTGTTGGTCTATTAGACCATTCAGTAGGTCCTGTGGGAGGATTATCTGTATAGAATACAAACTCATCACTATTAAAACCATATGTAGATACATTAGAAAATAATGATAGCTGTGTCTCAGCTCTGTCAATACCTAGTAATGTACTACTAACTTCTGATGTAGATGGAAATACTTCTTCTATCTTCCATGTACCAGTTCTTTCTTTTGTTATTAATCTTCTAATATATGTAACTTCACGTGTTGGAGTTTCAGTACTTGGATCTGTACTTAGATTGAATTGAATCTCAAAATTACCACTAGTATTATCTGAAGAGTAATCATATATTACTGTACCTAATGAATCTCTTATAACACTAAGACCAGATGTTGCTGGTATTTCATGAACACTTTCAACTATAAATGTTTCAAATTTATGTCCATCAGGTACACCTTGAGTTGATGGATCATCATCGAGATCTTCAAGTAATGGATCACCTGTTGCTATTTGAATTCTTGACCCTTTAAATATTGCTCTCCATGTAGGATCTGGGTTAAAGACCTTTACATAGGCATCTTTCTTAAAATCTGGTGTTCTACTAGAATCTGATTTCTTGACTTCAAAAGTATTACCAAATACTATAGTATAAAAATTAGATACTAATCTAACTTCATCTGGTACAACAACTGAAACTGCTTTCTCAGATGTTAATTCACTAGTAACAAATCCTTCTACTTCGGTAATAAGATCATTACCAGCTTCGTCTGTTAATTGTGAACCCTCAACGTCTTGAAGAACAACTGCTAGATCTCTCTTAGCAGCTGCCCTCTTATCATATCCGATTTTAACATCAAGTGAATTACCTTTTAAACTTTCACCTGAAAACGTTTGTTCGTTATCAATGTTATCTGGCACAATTACTGTTCCTCCCAGGTAATAGCAGCACTTATAGTTGTAGCAGCAGTACTTGAATTGTACGTGCTAGATTGACTTGCAACAACGAATAATGTTTCTACATCATCTGTCAATGGGAATGATAGATAATCTTTATTATAATCAAAGAATTGTTGAAGTGGGAACTGTTCGCCACTATTAGCTGGTGTAAACAGAGTCGTAATTTGTTGACCTGTACCAGGTATAGGTGTCCTCTGCTCAGTACTAATTGATATAGCAGAGAGTGCAGTTAGAGGAGTATCAGAAGGTACGAATGAACTACCATCTATAGAGGTTGGGTTAGGTTCATAGAACTCTCCTGCCCTCAAGAAATCACCGTATATTAATAAATTAATATTTGTCTTCTCGTATGCATTGAACAGATAATTACCACTTGCAGATCGTTGTAGCAATCCAAATATAGTTATAATGTTAGAACTATCTCCATCATAGAATCCTCTAAAGTATCCATATGTTGACTGACCAGCTTCTAAGTAAGTTGAGTTATTAACATTGGTACTATTAAATATAGTTGGTTTACCAATAGATCCTATGTTAAGTGCATTTCCTATGCCATAAGTTGTAGTAAAGCTACCAGTAGGAGTATCTTGTGTCTGGAATACTGGACTCTTAAGAAGTTTAACAGTTGCATAACTTCCAGAGTTACCAATAGATAAACGAGTAGGATATACCTGTACTCTATTTCTAACACTATTAATTTCTTCTCTACACTTAAGACCAAGAAGTATCTTAGGTCTGTCTATAACAAACTTAAATGTACCAGCAGCAGTAGAATCAATAACTTTGTTTAGATATACTTTTAAGTTACCAGTATCTACCCAAGTAACTTTAACTCCTGGTTCTCTGTTAGGAGTAATAACAGTAGCATTCATTAAGAAGGTTAAATCACCACTGACTGTCAAGTTATCCATAGTTGCAGGTATTATAAGATGTGGTTCTGGATCTTGTGTAGTTCCAGCACCCTCATTATTACTTGCAAGTAATGATGCAGTAATTGTATTACCAAATACATCTGCTGTTGCAGGAGTTGCATAGTTGAACAGACGAACTGTACCACGGTCACCTCCATCAATGTAGTATGAAGCACCATACTTGACTAAGTATTCAGATCTAGATGAAGAACCAGCAATGTAGTTCTGATCTCGTGTATCATTCCTATAACCATAGGAGAATTGAGTACCACCACCATACACATAGTATGTGATAGGTAGAGTTGGGTTTCCTAATGAAGCAACCTTCAACTGGTTAGATGCTCTTAGATGATGAACACGTACCCAACGTGCTTCTCCAGAATCTAATGGAACATATGCTAAGAACAAGGCACCAACAGCACCATACCATGAGAACTCAATCTTGTACATGGTCACGTTCTCTGGATTCAGGTTCCAGTTAGATGTTCTAGTTGTGGCAGAATCTGTTGCTACATCTATAACCTTTTCACCTGGGAAGTGATTAGATCCATCACTATAAACTACATCAGAATATAGTACACCTGAATTAGATTGACCATCAACCTTTTCTCCACTAAACCTAGAACGTGGAACTCTGTATTCATATACAGTCCAGAACTCTGGTTTAACATGGTTAAATATCCACTCATTTAATAGATTATTATTAACATCATCAACACCTGATTTCAATGTAGTAGCACCACTAGCAGTATTAGCAGCAACGTCTGTAGTAATATATCCTATCTTTTGTGCTGCAGCATCACCATATGAATATAAGTATGGGAAGCATCCATATGGGTTTAATTGTGTGATCTGATCTGGATCAGCAGCATTAGGTTCACCTTTATATGAATTATTAGTTGTGTTAGGTAGTATAAATGGAGCTGGTGTTACAATATATGGTAATTTCTTTTGTATAATAACTGCTCCAACGCCATTACCTGCAGTACCTGACCAAGCATGAGCAGTAGTATCAGTAACAGCACCTTGACCACCGTTTACATTTATAGTAATAGTGTCATTTCCAACTGCCAATATTGGTATTATCTTATCATAAACATAATCAGCACCATTAGCAGTACCAGCTTTTACAGGACGTGGATAATACTTATCAGTAGTATTACCATCACTATTAAAATCACAAGTGAAAATTAATGATTCTTCCTTAAGTTTGATACTATCACTAGTAGTTAATCCATGTCCAGCACCTATTGTTAATACAAGTTGACCTGTTGTAGGATTGTAAGTAGCATTAGTAACATCCTTGACATTTGCACTAAGTGATTCATAATTAGCAGTACCAAATGTTATTGGTGCAACATCAGTAAACAATGCACCACCATCTAATCCATTGGTAGGATTTCTTGTTATCTTAACTCTCTTACCAAGTACTTCATGTACAAAGTATATTCCACCATCTACAATGGCATCATTACCTGTACTTGCAACTGTATTACCTTGTTTGTAAATGTATATTGATGATCCTTTTCTTAAACCTTGATGTACTACTCTACCAGTTCCTGTTTGATGTGCATGAACAACAGTAGATCTCTCTAGTTCAAAGGTAAATGAGTTATTAGTTACATTTGAAATAGGGAAGACATCTGGATTATCCTTAGCTGGATATGTCTTAGCACCATAAGAACAACTTGTTAATACATCTTTTATTTTAATTCTATTTTGGTCAGCATACTGAGCACCATCAGCAACAGTGATCTGTACAATACCAGTAGCTACATTATAATTAAATCCACTGATAGCTGTGGTGTCAGTATATGAAGGAGTTGTTGGAGTTGCACTTCCACCACTAACATAATGGTTTACAACTCTGACTGCACCTGCATTTGCGGTTGCATCAGCAACAAAGGCATGAGTTGTAGTATCTGTAATAGCACCTTGCCCGTAGTCAGATCCAGAAACATTAACAGTAATTGTACCAGCACCTGTATCTACTGATTGTATTTGAATTTCTCTATTATAAACATAATCAGCACCACCATAATCTACACCTGTAGCAGGATCTAAATCACCAGCAGTAGCTGCACCTGTTGCTCTTGGATATTTCTTAACAGAAGTATTACCATCACCATTAAAGTCACAAGTTAACCATATTGATTCTGGTTTTAATTTAATCCAATCACTAGTACTTAATGTTCCAGCAGCTGTAGTACCAATAGTAAGTACCATTGCACCACTAGTAGGGTTGTAAGATGCATTGGTTATATCAATTGTTGTATCACTTAACTCTGAAACAGCTGGTTTGCCTGGGAATATTTCAAATACTTTAGCACCTACAACACGCCTTACTATAAATGTGTCAGGACGATCTGTTTGTGGGAATGTTACACCACCACTTAAAGTAACAGATGATATTGTTACCTTATCACCTTCCTTTAATCCATGTGCAGCTACAGTAGTAACTCTAGCAACTCCTAAGTTATCTGGAGCTTGAGATCCATATTCAAAATTGTCTAAGTTTACTGAAGAACCTGTGGTTTCAGAACTCCATTTACTGACTGTTCCACCACTAACATATGACTGAGAGAATGCTGCTTGTCCATTCAGAGCTGGATTCTGGTCATATACAGATTTACCTACAAATACATTAAGAACATTAGTTGATGGTTTAGATTCAATTATGAATGTATCCTGAGCATACATGCTTGGATAGTTCTTAGTACCTGTATTACAGGTCATTAATAGGTCTCTTAAAGAAACACTATCACCATCTTTTAGACCATGATCACCGACTGTAGTAACAGATGCCCTACCAGTTGTATTATTATATGAGAATGTATTTACGTCTACTTCTATTGGATCTACTTCTAACCATTCACCTACTGATCCACTAATTTTAATTTCTCTCTTTTCTTTTAATAAGGATGCATCAAATAATCCAGCATGGATATTAACTAATCCATCACGAATTATAACAGCATCACCAGCAGTATTTACGTTTACAGCACCTGTATTTTCACTACGTAATGGGAATAACTGTGGTAATTGCATAATACCATAGTCATCATACTGATCAGAACCATAGTTAAATGGTGCTGAAGTAAAGAAACTTGGTCCTTTTTGTTGTGTTAATGACTGAGTTCTTCTTACACAACAGAAATTATCACCACGCCCTTCATTTATACTTTCATAATAGTATCCATCAAACTTATCAAATATACCATACTTCTTAACTGATGGATGTGATACCTGCTTCTGTGGTTCAGAAACCTGATAATCTTCTTGGTTATTACCTGTAGGTTCATCAGTAGCACTGTTTAATACTGTATATGGTGCACGACCAAACTTAACACCAAACGTACCAGCCGAAACACGACCTGGTTGGTATCTAAAGAATCTCTTAGAGGTTAATATAGCATACTCAGTTGCTGGTGCTTCTATATGGGCACCTGCTTCCGAAGGTACATGACTTAAACCCCAATCTTGTTGTCCTGGAATTCCAGTATATTCTACCTTATCTGAAGGTAATACTGTCTTTAACTGTACTGGAGTAGCAGTCCACTCAGTTGGGTTAACATCATATGTGTTAACGTCAGCAAAGATACCTAAAGCAACTTCAGAACGTGGTATACCAAGTAAAGATAGAGCAACTTCAGATTGTTGTTTATTCTGTTCCTCAACGGGAATAGCAGATTGGTCACTTGCTATAACAACGGGAATTGATTTATCCGCTGATTGTTGCCCAGTAGGTACTGGAGCCGTTCTACCGACTACAACAACCGACGAATTATTATTAACATTAGTATTCTCAGGCATTGTTTTAAACTACTCCGATGACACCCTTGGCTATTGTGAAGTTTTTATCCTTCCTTATATATCCTCTAGCAGCAGCGTCAATATTTCCTTGGAAATTAACTATACTACTATTCAATGTATTTATGATATAAGTATTGAAGTCAGGTGAATAGAGATCCAACACGTATGACTGTGACTCAAATCTAATAGCAGATACTACTAAATTCTGAGGTAAACTATATCCAGTTTGAGGATTATGTTCTTGTAATGTAACTACATCATTAATAGCAAACTCACCAACATATGCTTGGTTAATTTGAATGACATAGAATTGATTTACTTCATCATATCTTAGTACACCATCTATGATGTAATCATTTGCACCACCTATTGCAACCTTCTCTAATCCATTTAAGAAATAAACTAAGAAGTTATAATTAGGATTCCCTACTGCAGAGTTAAATCTATAAGGAATATTATAAACTGCATCATTTTGATTAGGAGCACCTGGTGTTACAGCAGAAGGAATCTGAATCTGTACTATACCATCAGATCCATCCGATTCATATCCAGCAGATAGAACAGAAATATTACTACTTCCACCCTGTGACTGATATGTAATTGGACTACCAGTTAATATTTCATTACCTAAGTTATTAACTACTACTTTATAAACATAAGGATATAAAGTAACGTTAGTCATATCCTTAGCAACGTTCTGTTCAATGTATGTAAATTTAATTGGACCACCAGTACCAGTACCAGTTGTTTTATCACATGTAATGTTAACTGAGTTAAAGTCACTATCGTAAATATCAGATGATGGAATCCACTCATCATCAGGACCAAGTATTAGATTATTCTCTACGTTAGCACTTCTAGAACCATAAGTTCTTAAACCACTACCAGAGTTTCTAATAATACATGAGTTAAATGCTACAACTTGAGTTGTAGTTATATCTGCTGGACCTGGATTACTTAAGAATGATGAGTCAGATACTTTAAGTACTATAGCATCAGTTGCTTGTAATGGATTATCAAAGGTTACATATGTAAGTGAGTTATCAAATACTGCTGTATTTTGTAATGAGAATCTAACAGCACTCTTAGCATATATTCCATCACCAACAGAGTTCTTAACATCAACACTCTCTATAGAACAGTTAACAGCATCTTCAAGATATACAAGTGTATTACCATCTGGTCTAGTACTATCACCTAACCTTAAATTACAATTATAATTACCATCAACAACTAATGACTTAACACTACTATCTTTAATAGAAACAGATGTATTATCACTATAAAGATTAGTACCTGTAGTACGAACTCCATAACTACCAGCACTTCCCCATGGATTTCTCATCCAAATGGCAGAATAATATCTTGAATATTCTGGACTTGCAGTACCTTGATAGGTAGTATCGAAATATTGTTTCTTAATAACAGTTGCTTTACCAGATCCATTAAGGGAGAAGTTATCAGGTATAATAAAATTCTTAACGTGATAAGTTCCACCTAATAATAGTAATGAATTTAATCCTTTAGCGATAACACTTTGTACAACTTTCTCAAGTGATGCAGTATCATCGTGTACAACTTGGATATTAGCGTTATTAAGATAAGAAGAGTTTAAGTTAGTATTATCAAATAATGAATCACCTGCATCTGGATCTGTTACTGTAATAATATTATTATTTCTATCTACAGCAGCAACTTTACGTTCAGACCATCCAGGATAAGGACCAAATGCATCAACAGTTGAAACTGCTAATTTACATGGTATAGTTTTAATTACTTGATATGTAGAACTATATGATGAATCAGAGTTCTTATCACCCCATGTAGTTCTATCATAAGGACCATAATCTCTATATGTGAATAAGATAGTAGTTGATGAACCAATATCTCTTTGTCCTAAGATTGCTATTAGGTTTAAATTCTGGAATAGATGATTAGGTATAGGTGTTCCATCTCTATCAATTACACCTTGTACATCACTTGTATAACGATATAACAATACACCATGGTTTGCATCAGGTCTGTATATTGCAACACTGTTATATTTTTGTTCGTTAAATGAACTTAGAGAATCATTAGTAACATAATCTTGTGTATTAGTTGCACTATGTCTTAATTTCTTAAGTGATGAAACAACTCCAGTTTTAAAGTTAAGTAATGCAGCATAATATGTGTAATTTATTGCTGCTGTAGCACTTGCACCTTGTGCTGAACAATAACTAGCAGATGCATCATCTATTTGCTGCTTCCAGTTGAAAAATACAGTAGTACCTGCAGTATTCTTATCATATTGTTCTATATTAGTTGTATTAATACCAAATATCTTTACGTATTGTGGTACATCAGTACTATGTACAGAGAATGTGGCGACGTTATCTGTAGTTAATCTAAGTGTATTACCAGTACCACCTAAAGCATCTCTAGCACTTATATCATATACCTTGGGGTCACCAGTTACACCAAAACCAGCAAGGTTACTAACGTCTCCTGGGTTATCTGTAAAGTATTCAAGTTCAGTACCTGCTTGATTTACTCGTAATAACTGTTCTGGTTGACCTATTTGTGTTAGACCAATACCACCTTTAGCTGGTGTTACTACTGGGAAATCATTAAGAGTTAAATTCTGATAACTTGTTGCTCTTATTGTACCATTAACATCGAGGGTTGCTAAAGGATTTGTAGTGTTGATACCTACTCGATTTTCATTACTTGGGTATGCACTTCCTGTTCCATCAATACTACGAACATTAAGAACTACATCACTACCAGTGTATATTTCTAATAAATTAGTTGCTCCACCAAATCTCATTGTGGAGGTTGATATATCATACCTTATTGCAGTATCATAATTTGCTGCTTCACTAAGAATCTTGATCTGTCTATTATTAAAAGTAACTTCAGTTGTAGATAATGTAAGTTGAGATGTACCACCTACAGTAAGACCTAATGTATCAGGACTATCCACATGATATAGACCAGTCCCAGTATTACCAGTACCAAAGTAAACTGATGGTGCAGCAGAAGTACCATCAGTCGATAAGTTTAAGAATGGTGTATTAACTATGTTCGTACCAGTTAGTGTAATACTACCATTATCAAGTGTTAAATTTCCTTGTCCTAGCGTCAAAGCTGGATCAGATGACTGAGGTGCAGTTATCGTTACTAGATTTCCAGAAGCATTAAAATATGTGGCACCAGTACTACCAACTTTTACCTCCAAATCAGATTGGAAAGTAATCTTCTGGGTCGCTATATCTGCATTAGTAGCGTCCAAGTAAGTTTTATCAAACTTACCCTCTTGAATTGTCTGATCCTTAATGACGTTGGATGTTATCCTGGTTAATGCCATTTATCTTACAGTTTCCTATACTATATGTAGTTTAGTTTGCGAGAGCACGTATGAAGATCTTGGTATTCTGAGCTGGCTGGGTCTTTAAGTAGATCCTTGCACCATCAAAATTATAATCTTCATATGGTTCTTGAAGAACTCCGTTAATGAATAATAAAATAGATCTTGCATTAAAATCATTAAAGTCCATTCCACCACCAGTGTCAGAACCTAATGTTTTAAATGATCCTATATCAGTATCAGTTCTAAATCCATACTGAACACTTGTTGCAGTGGATTGTGAAGCACCGATATAATTGTAAACATCATTAAATGTGTTTACCTGTGTTTCCATAGCGATTTCATTGTTAGCTGTTGAAGTATTTGTCTTAACAGTTAAAGTAATAAAGAATGCTCTATTTGATATTCCATATGTAGATCCTTCTTTAATAGCAACGTTACCATCTTTATCTACATTAAATACACTATCAGATCCATTAATAAGATCAATAAGTTTAGATCCTGTAGCTCCAGAAAATGTATTTGTATTAGTGTCAACTGTAATTTCAAGAGGTTTGAATACTACAGAGTTATTACCCCATGTTTGGAATATACTTAATGGTGTCTCTTTAGTTCCAGCAACGTTTGATGTAATTGCTGTTCCTTTATTGGAAGGACTTCCAATATCAAGATATCCACCAATTCTTTGATTGGTTGTGATATCTAATGCATAATTAGTATTTATCGTTGTATCACTGCTGAGATCTACTATGTCAGATCCAATATTTAAACAATAATTACTACCATCTTTATATGAATGTATTTTATCTAACTCTAATAAACCAGTAGTTTTCCATTCTCCCTCATCATTTTTAGACCATCCGAAGAATCCACCTTCTTTAGGATCACTATTAAATTGGAAGTCACCCTTATCACCACCACTAGGTGCAGTATCATTATTAATAAGTTTACTAATAATACCATCAGGGTTTCTTAAACTAATACTAGAGAATATATTATCTCCTTCACCTGTAATTGATTTAAGGAATGTAACTGGTCCTTGGAAGTTAGTATTTAATATGTTACCAGATCCACCAATAACATTTAAGTTATCAGTAATAGTAAGTTCTTTAAGTTCTGTAATCTCGTTCTCTGTTGTCTTACCAGTAACAGCATTAATAACTGTGTTACCAATATAGAGATCACCATTAGAGTTTAGACCAGAGTAGAATGCAATACCACCTTGCTCCTTAAGTGACTGAGCATACTTTTGCTCATCAGGAGATAGGATCTTAGTTTGCTTAATTGGGAATGCAGTTGAATAGTTACCTGGACCAAAACCAACATATTCAAATGTATGGTTACCAGAACGTATCGTTGATGGTCTTCTAAGTTCTATCTGATAAGTATCACCTGATCTTGTTGGGTTAAGATCAATCTTTCTTATCTCACCACTACCATCTCCAGATTGAAGATTAACTGTAGTAGCCCCATGTGTACCATCATAATTATTAAGGTTAATAACATGTGATAACTGACTGTTAGAAGTATTAATACCAGCCCATGACCATTCTAATTCATTATTAAAGTATTCATCGAAGAATGAAGATAATGATTCTTTAGTAATACTATATGATGGGTCTGCAGGATCAGTTGTAGCAGCATTATCTCCTCTAGAAGTTTTAACTTTACCTATTAATACTGGATCAGCACTACTTCTTGCTATGAGAGGATCACTAACTGGATTATCAATATCAATAACAGGATATAAAGTATCAGTATTTTGACTAAACTTAAATGTATTACCTGGTAATACTGAAGTATCTACACTTACAGAACCCTTAAGGATAGTTAGATAGTAAACACCTGGAGTTTCATTAGTTCCATCCCATGAATATGGAGTAACTTCTTCAACGTCATATACGTAGTAAACTTCGTCATATTCAAAACCAGATCTTCTAGTGTAAGTAGAAGTAGGTGCAGTTCTTGTAATACCAGCTAAACTACCTGGTGATGCATCAGTTCCTAATGCAGTAGTAACAATATTCAATAATGTGTAAGAAGAGTTTCTTACGTTAGCACAAGTTCCTTGAGCATAAGCAAGGTTTGCTGGATTAGTAATTGTTACTTGGTTATAGAATATATTTGAAGTAGCAGCTGGATCTCTGTTTAAAATAGCACCACTAACAGGAGTATTATACATAACACTCTGCATCAATGGCTTCAAATAAGTATTGATCATATCAACAATAACATCTCTTGATCCTAAGTACTGTGTTACTCCACCTGGAGATGGTAAATTATTATAAAGATTAGCAGCATCATATGTCTCACTGTTACCACCATAACGTAGGTTAAATGCTACAGCATCAACTAAACTAATAATATCATCTTGACAGTTCCAGTCACCACCTGCAGTTCCTTGATCAGGTACAACATATGATGGATTTGCTGCCTTATATCTTGCAACTGTTTCCCATGCAAGGAATCTCTTATTAAGTAAGAGTAAGTTTGCACCATCAGTAAATCTATCACCCATTCCAGATATTCCACCACCCTTCTTAATTTGAAGAATATAACCTGTTTGTGGGTATGATGGTAAAATACCAGTTGCTTGATCTCTCTTAGTTACATAACGTAATCTGTATATCTTATCATTATCAACTCTCTCATCTACAATTCTCTTAAGATATGAACTAGGTGTTGATAGGATACCACTAGAATGATACTTTTCACCAACAGCGTTATTACCATCTATAGTTTGATAAATCTGGTTATTTACACCACTTTCAACGTTAACATACCACTGTGTTTGACTTAAATCATAATCAAATATATTACCTTGACTAGATCCAACAGTATCAATTTTTGCACTCTGTTCTGAAGTTGTATTTGATCCACTTACATACAATGGAACATATATCATATCTTTTACTGTAGAACCATCTTTGTTCTTAGTTCTACCACCAACAGTATACTTACCTGCATTAATAGTTAATGATCCACCAACAGTAAGAACACAAGGAAGACCACCTTCACTAACATTTGGTGAATCAATAGTAATTACATCTCCTGGTTGTAGATTTGTTCCATCTAAACCAACCCAGTTAGTAACTGCAGTTACAGTTCCACCAGCTATTGTTAATGTCCAAGTAACACCACTTGCTGTAGTTGTTAATGAAGATCCAGTAAATTTACTACCACCTGAGGTTACTACTGCTGCTTCAGTTCTTCCAGTTAGATATATCCTAGAGTTTGTTGTTTTCTGTGTATCAATTGCTTCCCAATAAACGTTAGTATCAGTTGACTCAATGTTTCTAGGAGGAATGATATGTGTTATTTCTCCTAAAGCATCTTTATTAAATGCTCTATCACTAAATCCGATAGAACGCATAGCGTTAGAACCGAAGTTAGAGTTAGAGTTGGTAACTGACATATCACCACCATCTTCAGCAATGAAGTGATCAGCATAACCAACAGCAAACACTGACACTGCCTGTATAACAGCACGATTAGATGCCTTTACATGGTAACTTCTTTGTAATGGATTATATACTGCATCAATATCTGTATGGTATGCAGTTGTACCATCGTTAGAATAAATTTGACTACCTGAACTATATTTCAGGAATGCACCATCATCTTTCTGTAGTGATATACCTGTGTACTGTGCAACCACCATAGATTTAAATCCAGATGCACGTGAACCATCAGCGTGCATACCACAAGTACCATAGGTAGAACGTAATGAACAGTTAAAGATATATGGTGAAGCAGATTCAACAGTATCAATCTCTACCTGTGCAGTACATCCACTAGGTGTATAAGTAACTTGCCAGTTAGCAGTAGTATTGTCTTGGTCTGTTTCTAATGCATTTAGACCACTTTCATCAGATGCACTTAACTGGAATGTAAATTGTGTCTTAGTTATTACTGAACTTACTCTCTTCTCACCAACGTAGTATGGGTTAATACCTGCATTTCCAGTAACATTACCAGCAATAACAACATAGTTATTAGCAGTAAGGTTTAATTCTTCTTCTAGTGTTACAGTAACAATATTTGAGTTTCTTGAAACAGATGTAATATTAACTTGATCCCCAAGAGCACCAACGATTCTATTCTCTTGTATCTTAGGTTCAATCTTCTCAGCATTAACTAAAGTAATTGAGTCAGCAACCTTTCTATAGAATTGGTATAAGTCATGCTGTGATGCAAATTCAAATATAGTAAGTTTTGTATGAGATCTTATCGGACTTACTAAAGATGACCAACTTGATTGTGGTTCTACAGTACTTGTATTGTAGATACCGTTAGGGTCGCCATCCAACATAGTAAATTGCCAGAAATAGCAACCACCAGTAATTCTGAACAATGCAGTTCGTGAATTATCATCTTCATAAGGAACCTTAACGATCTTACCTGTTTCTGAGGTATTTGATGGGTATCCATTTGCAGGTGTATAAGCGTGAGGTTTAGATAGATTAACTTTAATAGTTGAAGAACCTAGATTAGTATCAACACTACTAATTCTAGTTCCTGGTTCAATAACAAGATTACCTGTTTCTACTACTACTGAATCAGCAGCTGCAGCAATAAAGCTATGAGCATAGTCACCACCACTCGTAAATGCATTAGTTGCTGTTCCTCCAGCCCATGTGTGAGTGTAGTTACCACCTGTGATAACAGCGTTAGATGCAGTACCACCAGCCCATGTATGAGGATCGGTGTTACTAATAGCACCTTGTCCACCGTTTACATTAATAGTAATAGTAGTTGCAGTTGAAGCAGTAATTTCTAGAGATGTTTCATAAGCATAATCTCTTCCACTAGCAGTGTTAGCACCCGAAGCACGAGGATATGTACCACTACCAGCACCACAGTTAAATGTTAATGAGTTAGGTGCTAATTTAATATTAGTACCTACTGCTAAGTTATGAGCACCAATAGTAAGTTCTAAATCACCAGAAGTAACGTTATAAGCAGCATCAGTTACATCAAATGATACTGATGGAGATTTACCAACTTGAAGATCAACTGTTCCATTAGTACTATCTGCACCAACAACTTCAACTGGAGAATCATATGCTCTGTCTAATTTCTTTGTAATACTATTCGCTACAGCAGATACAAATGAATGAACATCTACGTTTGTAGATGGAACAGCATGTAAACATTGAATGTCAAATGTATTAGTAGTACAGTTAGATACTGGTATCCAATGACCACTAATAGGATCGGTAGATCTTGGATATGATTTCTCTGCAGCAGCACCTGTAGCACCACCAAAGTTACAACTGAATGTTAATGCATTATCAGCAATCTTAATTAAATCACCATCATCCATTCCATGCTTATCAATGGTAATTGTTACTATACCAGTTGAAGGTACGTATGCAGCAGTAGTTGGAGTTAGTGTAAAGGTTGTAGTTCTTGGATATGTCTTAGTTGGTGTTGCATAATCATCCATATTACAAGTAAAGGACAATGCATTATCAGCAATCTTTACAGTGTCACCAATAGCAATACCATGACCAACGTTAGTGGTCAACTGCATTACACCTGTAATAGCATTATATGTGGCGTTAGTTACATTATGCTGAACATTTGGAGTTGCACCAACGTTAATTGTAACATCATTAGCACCACTAACACTATCAATAGGTATTTGGGTATTATTATATGGATCAGTTGTACGTGGATATGTCTTTCTTTGACTACCACCATCCATTGAACATTCAAATGTCAATGCATTGGTGTTTATTTTAACATAATCATTAATAGTTAATCCATGCCCTGTAGGTAAACTAAGAACTAAATCACCAGTTGATGGAGTATAAGCTGCATTTGTTGGAGTGAAATACTTTGGACCATATACACCCTTTTCAAATGCTGATTCTATAATCAGATCATTAATATCTGTAGGAGCACCACCAACAGCAACCTGATCTATAGTAAGTTGACTAAGGTTGTTTGGATCTGCAGTATAATTAAGTGTTATTTCAGTAGGTGCAGTATTAGTACCACCACTTGGAACGTATTTTGGTCTAATCTTTGTCTTTCTAAGATCTAAACCAATAATAGAAGTACCCCTAGGTATGATTAATCCACCTCTAGGAGCATTAGTTACTTTATATAAATCGTCGTATTGTTTTGTTGCTGCATTCCATGCATAATTTCCTGGTTGAGGTGTATCAGTAAATGTAGTGACACCTGATACGTAATTACCAGCAGTAACTGCATATGCTTCTGTTCCAGGTCTATTGTCTACAATATGATCTCCTGGATATAATAATATTGTAAATTGATCGAATTTGTCGTCTGCACTACCTGCACTTACATATGAATATCTTGCCACTTCAAGAACTGCTCTTGCTATCGTCTTGAATGGTCTTATGGGTGAATTACCCTTATTGTCAATTGCATCTGTAGCGTCAAAGTCATCGGGATTAACATAGAGAATCCTTCCTTCTACGGACGATATAATATTTTGTAAGCGTGTTAATGCCATCGAGTAGTCCTATTATGACACGTGAATATATTCCTTGAAAGTATTTATAAGACAAAAAAATACCCCCAGTATTGGGGGTAGAGATTTACTTAATTGTGTTCGTTGCTTTGAGTACTTCTTTAACAAATGATTCCAAAAGGAGTAGTGGTAAAAGAATTAATGATAGACCATCACGAGGATAATCTTTAATAAATGCCTTTACAGGTTCAATTGGTGTTTGGGGAGGTACATTAACCACAGGTTGATCTGAAGTTTCAATAACAATGTCTGCTATTTCTTCTTCGGGTCTTGGTGGTACATTTGATACTTCACTCACAGGTAATTTTGCGGTTGAAGTATTTAGTGAAGTTTTCTTGGCAGTTGTTTTACGAGCACGTCTTTTGCGTGTTGTTGTAGTAGCCATTAAATGATTTGAACTAATAATATTATACTCAAATAAAGAGATCAGACAACCCTTGTTGTGGCGGTTCTTCTTCTGGTACACGATTCTTTATTAACTCACCATAATCTTCATGAAGTTCACATCCCATATAATATCTGTCATGTTGCTTTGCTACCATAGCAGTTGTACCTGATCCCATAAATGGGTCAAGAATAATATCACCAGGTTCAGAACCTGCTAGTATACATGGTTCAATCAACTCAGGAGGAAATACAGCAAAGTGTGCTCCCTTATATGGTTTCTTTGTTACTGACCAAACAGATCGCTTATTCTTCCGTTCATATGACTTGGTAAGACCACTATGAGGAACCAAGCCACTGCCAGGATTATGATACTTACCATTGCTACGGTCTCTTGTTCCCCAATCTTTTGCTGGTTCTTTGATTGCTTCATTGTTGTAATAATAATTCTTGTTCTTACTGAGTAGAAAAATATACTCATGTGCTTTAGTACATCTATCCTTTACTGACTCAGGCATAGGATTTGGTTTATGCCATATTATATCTTGTCTTAGATACCAACCATCAGCACGTAATGCAAATGCTAACATCCAAGGGATACCAATTAGATCCTTACTCTTTAATCCTTCTAACTTATTACCTCTAACTGGGGAGAATGAAGGTAAATCTTGATTAGTTTTACTTACTGTCTGTTTAGGATAGTTACCATCACTTCTATAATTGTAATAAGAATCTCCTATATTTACCCATAAAGTTCCATCATCAGTTAAATTATCTCTAACTAATCGGAATACTTCAACTAACTGTTGAATATATTCCTCTGGTGTCTGCTCCATACCTATTTGCTTCTCTTCCCCACCATAATCTCGGAGTCCATAATAAGGTGGAGATGTAACACACATTCGTGCTTCATCAATAAAAGCAGGTAATGTCTTTCTACAATCCCCAAAAAGGATAAGATCTTTCACTTTTTAAATACCCCTAATTTTGCTAAGAGATAAATTGATAATACTGTCCAGAAGACAACTTCTAATCCAATGTTGTTCATTTAACCACCGTTAAGATCACATCCAATAGTTCCACCTACAACTGCACCTAAAGGTATTGCCCACCATCTTCCGTCTCCTCTTGACATTGCTGCACCTGCACCACCACCGATTAATGCACCTGCTATCTTACCATCGGTACAATCGTTCTCATCTACTTGTCTAAATTCTTCTACTACTTGTCTTCTTGGTGTTCCAATAGCACGACTTTGTGGTTCACAAGGAAACTCAATAGTTTCTTTCCATGAATGAACAAAACCAGGATCGTCTTCAGTACCTGGTACATATTCTTCTCGGTATTCTGTTCTATAACAAGTTTTAGTTCTAGAATAACCTGGTTGTTGTTCTGATGCTTCTGCTGGAGGAGTTATTGGTGCTGTACACCCAACAAGTCCTACTAAAGTAGCAATAGATAATGCTTTCTTCATATTAAAGTTATCAATAAATTAATTATACACTAAAAAAGGGGGTTTGACAACCCCCTTTATTTACATTAGTATCTCCTTACATATTCGTTTACAACTTGCGTGTTCTGATTCACATTCAATCAGACATTCGTAGTAATCATTAAGTGCTTCCTGACTAGAATTAATCTCGTGTTTTGGTTCAAAATGATTCCAATCGGCAATCTGATTATAAGACATAATGTTGTGCATTCTACTCTCCGTTAACATTTGAAACAATAATATAAGAGTTTTAGTGCATCGGTTTTCTCCGTTTGACTACTAATATTTATATCTTGGAACAACCATATTACAAATATTTTAACAAAAATTTATGCCTAGTACTCATACTCTAAATTAAAAAGGTCGTCATCTTTTCTGCAAAGCGACAGAACATCTTGAAATTGTTCTGGAGTTTCACATATAATAGTTTGACTACTTTCCTTATTGGAAAATATTGTGAACCGTCTAGCAGGAATGCTAACAATTACACGTTGTACAAACTCATCTGTGTACATTGAATCTGTCATAATGATTTTAACTGTAGCATAGGTTATTCTTTATGTCAAGTTTAGTTGAGGTCGATACGAGGTGCTTTATGCTTCATCTTTCCTCCAGATTCAAACAAGGAGGTACTTCCACACTTCATCCCGAATTGCCCTGCTGCTGATATATTTACTTTACCTGACCCTGTTTTTATATTAAATGAATTACTTCCAGCACCAATAGAACCACTAGTTTGAGCAGTTGGAGATCCAATAACTCTTTTACCTTTTACATCCCATTCAACTCTACCAGTTATTTTATTGATAGAATTACTCTTAACAGTCGTTCTCATATGACCTTTAACATCTATTTGCATATCACCTTCACTCTTAAGTTGGAGAACTCCTCCTTTACTTGTTTGTTCAATAATATATGTTCCATCAAAGGCATCTCTCATAACTCCACCTTTCTTTAAATTACGATACAAATAAGCACCATCTAATTGATATTTGTTTACATCTACCTGATATGTTCCTCTAGCATTTACACCACCTTCTGCCATGTTAATAATATACTTATCACCAACATCAAGTGTATATAATCCATCTACCTTATCATGTCTATTACCACGTACATGAGTATGCATATCACCTTCAACATCAACATGAGCATTACCAACTACATGTAATACAAATCTATCACTAGCATCTTTTTGTTCTGTGTCTACTTTCTCACCAGTTTTAACATGGATATGTCTAGCAGCAACAATATTAATATCTCTTGCAGGTGAATGAATCTGTATATCACCAGTAGGATACATCTTAATATAAGACCCAGTAGTCCCATGTCTTATTTGAATGTGTTCTTCACCCTTTTCTTCATAGAACTCTATCTTATGACCACTAGAATATTGAGTAGTCCTATTATAAGGATATCTTTTTTCCCCACCGTCATTATTATCAGCGAGAAAATTTAATACTTCTTGTGTCTTAGGATCTATTGCCATTATTGGTCTCCAGGATGACCAACACAATCAATGATGGTCTTGTATATAGCGTAATCAGTGATATATCTCTCAATATCTTTTCTGGGAATATAATTAATTATTGGTACTATTACAGCAGATCTTAATCCACCAACGTCACCTTCACCACAAAGATATATCTCAGGTTGAGCAGTGAATCCAAATCCCTCTTTAATTATCTTAAGGGCAGTCAATCTACCATTGTCTATAATTGGTTTAAATTCTGGTAAAATTGGATTAGCAGTTTCTTTCTTACCTTTCTTAACACAAACTTTAGTGCCAGCAGTTAAACCATATCCTGCATTAAATATTGCAGGTGGTTGAGCAAAAGTTATAATACCAATCCAGTATGGATTCTCTACATCTATACCATACATTTGATCATACAATGGATCTCCATTATCGTCAAGTTTTAAAGGATTGTTAGATACAGATCCATCAAAATATGGATAACCACCACCACTTTTAGTAACAACTACATTTGTTACCTTTCCATCTTTTAATATTGGTTGTGCTGTAGCACCATCACCATAACCTGCATAGGATACTACAGAAACACTTGGTACTGTTTTTAGATTATTACCACCATTAGTAACGTTAATACCAACTACTTGTCCAAAATGATTAATTGCAGGTATCCCTTTTGGTGGATCAATATTAGATCCAGGAATACCTTGCCAACCAGTAAAGAAAGTACTAGGAAATGCAGGTATTAATGTATCATTTGCTTTAGAACAGTTAATTGTTCTATCAGAAGCTTTAGCACCATTCATAATTCTAGTACTATCCATATCTTTAAAGAAGGCAGCATCACCAAACAATGATGGTACAACATCTTCACCAAATGCTTCTACTCTATTAAATAATGAATCAACAAAATTATCTGGTCTATCTCCTTCTTTAGTTGTATACTCTCCAGTTCCTGTGTAACATGACATATCTACATTACAGAACTGATTTAATACATCTCCTAATTTATCTAAGAATCCATTTTCATAACTTCCTTTAGATTCTATAATTGATGCTGCATTTGAAATTGCATCTAATGCTGCTTGAATACCATCACCAATCATTGATACTAATAACTCAGTTAAATCTCTAGCAACACAGAAACCAGCATTAAGTAAATTATCAAATAAATCATTTACCATATTAGTAAGAGTTCCTAATAATTGCTTGGCAAGATTATCAAAAAGACATTTAACAATTTCCATAAATGTCTCAAATATTTCACTAGCATTAAATACAACTTCTGGATCTTTATCAGGAGTTAAATTTAATGCTTTAGTTAATGGTGTAAGAACATTCTCTTGGAAGAACTTCTTTAATTCATATAGTATTACTTGTTTAGTATCACCTAGTATACCATTAGAAACTTGTTGTAATCTTGCTACATATGATCTTGTTAGTTCATCTTTATTGGATATCTTTCCAGTTACTTTATCAATAAGTAAATCACCAACAATATCATTTCTACGTTTCTTTGTAAATAATTCACTAAGTATTCTTTGAAACTCAGATTCTGGTCTATGACCACATTTTCCATTTGATACTGAAAATGTGATCTTCTCTATATCTAATTGTTGAGAATCATTAGTACTATTTTTACCTGTTCTCTGTCCTCTACCAGAAGGTCCTACTGTTCCTTCACCTTCTGCAGGTTTATTGTTAGCAGCAGTATCTGCACGTGTTGGTTCATAGTTATTACTTAAACCAAGATTACCTGCTACATCTGTATATTGATTACCTTTTTCAACTACACCAAGAGACCCAAAAACCAAAGGTTGTTGAGCACTCTCTCCGTCTAAAAATGTTCCTATAACCCATGCACCGATACCTAATCCATGAATAGAACCTTGACTCTTATGCCATTGTGGGGCACTAGAAGGCATCATAACAGTTGCCCAAGGTAAATCTTTAGGTGGTAAGGTCTGTCTATCACGAGCATGATAACCCATGATTCTTACTTTTATTCTGTTACTCTCTTGCTTATCAATTAAATCTTCATGATCTATATCAATAGCACCATCACCCTCGACTTGACCTACCCAAAGACGATTTCCTTGGGCACCAAACCAATAATTAGATTCTAAGGTATCTGCAACTGCCATTAATCATCGTAGACCAAACATTCTGGTTCGTCAGGGTGCATATCACAGAATAATTCTAAAGCATTGGGATCATGATGATCGCCTGCTTTGATTTCATCTTTGTGATGATCTGCATAAACTTCTAGTTCATGTAGTTCTTCTTTATAGTGTCTTCTTGCAGCAGGATTAGTTTGTGGATCTTCTAAGATCTCTTTATCATGCTGAATGTGATCTTCTATTGTTTTCATAAGTTTAAACTCCGAAAGAATCTCGTACAAGTGAAAGATGTGTTCTCATGGTTTCGTCATATCCAATATGGCGTAACTCAAAGATAATATAACGCCCTGATTGGTTTTTGTCAACCTCACCGTCTGCACCATATATCTCTATCGAAATAATGTCACCAGCTCGTAACTCAAGGTTTGACATACATGTCCCAGTTAGTATTTGACCAGTAAAAACACCGAATCTACTAACTGCTTGTCCAACTGTTTCAAGGAACATTAACTTGTCGCTAGTGTTGTCTTGATCAGATCCTAAGAACAAATCTTTAGTATATGCAATTGTCATAGTACGTGTTGATACATCTGACAATGCTGACTTATATAGTTCAGGTAAGTCCTCCTGGGCAGCAACTTTCTGCCATTTTGCATAATTATCCTTTATATTATATCTATATGTGTCTACTTCACAATCTACAACATCAAAGAAATCTATCTCTCCAGAATAGAATCCTTGATCAAAATTCTCCATTATATTTAATGTTTTAGGGAAATTTATAGCTTGTAATCTAAATGCTTCATCTGCACCACCACCAGTACCTTGACCAACACTATATGCAGCAGCTTGTCCACTTTGTCCAGCAATAGAATCAAATGATCTAAATTGATATGAATCATATCCTTCCCAAAAGAAATAACCAGCACTAACATTAGCACCACCTGACTTTGAAGTTTTCTGATCCATAGATATAAACTTATTTCTAGTCCATACTAAAACTTCATATGGTTTTGAATTAGGTGGTATAAATGTAACCTTATTATAACTATCATCTATACCATCTAAATCTATTGGTTTCTTAGATTTTAATTCCTTTTCTATAACATCCTTAACTAATTCTTTAGCACTAATAGATGTATATTTCTTACCAATTCTTGTAACAGCATTATTCAAAGCATCTTCTCTACAAAGTTCAATAACGAAGTCCTTTTTAGTATCATTTACTTCTTTACTATGAACTTGATATATGAATAAAGATCCATTTGCAGATTCTCTTGTAAACTCTAATCTCTTATCACTAAACTCATCAAATACAACAATTTCAATCTCTTCCATACCATAGATTGCTTCAAATAAACTAGAAGTAGTATCCTCAATCTTAAGTGTAACAGTTAAATACTTCTGCATTAATCCTTCAGAATATTCAAACTGTTTAATTGCTGATACATCAATAGCTACCTTCTCTTTCTTACCTTCATGTGGATGAATAAAAGCAGATTCTATCTCAAAACTATTCGTCTGTAATGGATCACTAAGGTTCATAATCGTGGTTGTAGAGATGAATTTCTAGCAGCTGGAGACATTGTAGAACTCTTTTGGCTATTTAGAGACATTTTGTTATTATCTGTTGATTGTTGATTCTTTTGTGCAGTAGATACACTCTTTGTGTTTATACTTTCCATTGCTTGCATCATTTTATCTGTTACTGACTGACCTTTTTCTATAGAAGCATCTTTAACTTCATCTGGTTTTACATTCATACCATCAAAGTCAAATCTATTACCTGTATAGTGATCAGCAATACCAAGTAATCCACGTTTAAGACCACTACCTAAAGCACTTCTAATACCTTTTAACTTTTCTCTTCCCTTACTTATAGTATCTTTTACAGCACCAAATGTAGTAGTACCAGTAGTCATAGTTGTACTAGTACTTCCTTCAGATATTTGACCAGATTGTGTTATAGCTGCATGTATATTAGGATAGTCCTCCTTAACTTGTTGGAGATTCATTGTTGTCCCACCAACATTAACTACTTTATCTCCCCCACCACTAGCAACTCTATCTTTTAATTCTTGCTTTTTGGTCTGGAAATCTTGTTTTAGTTGTTCACCTCTTGAAAGATCTTCACCATCCTTACCATCCTTACCCATCATTCCACGAATACCTTTAATCGCTCCAGCAAAAGGATTCAGAGGACTCATGGCTAATTTCTTCATGGTATCACTCTTCATCAACTTACCTAATGGTTTAGATATTCTCTTACCAATCTTTAAAGCTTTCTTTGCTACTAAGTTAGGTAATTTAAAGATTGACTTTGCTGGACTAACAACTTTCTCAAGTACTTTCTTTCCAATACCACCAATATCTGTTTTACCAAGTTGAGATAATCCAGTTTTAGTATTTGTACTTTTTGAAGTTGGACCAGGTTTACTAACTGATTTCGATGGTATTTTTGGTTGTTTACCTAAGTTGCCACCACCACTCTTACTATTAACAGAAGGTGAAGGTTTGATTACACCACCTTCTTTAAATTGAGGAACTTCTTGCTGACCACCATCATTAGGTTCCATTCCACCAAAGTTAGATGTCTCTCGTGGAGTAGGAGTACTTAAGAATTTATTAGTGTCAATTTTACCACCTTCACCTACAGTTTTTTCATCTTCTGGTTTATCTGGTGCTAGTTTAGGTTCTCCAGCAGTATCTACTTCTGCTTGAATATCAGCAGCTTGTTTCTCTGCATCAGCTAATTCTTTCTCTTCACCCTTAGTTGGATCTTGTTTATCTAATTCTTTTTCTTGATCTTCAATTTCATCTGCTTGATCATTAAGCATATTATGCATTGAATCAATAAACAATGGAGTAAGGAACATAGCTAACCAAGTTCCCATAGTATCCATCAGCATCTTTTCAAGCCAACTTTCATTATTATCTTTATCTTCTTTTAAGTTGTCATCTGTACCTTTAGAACCTGGAAGTGCTTTCTGATCACTATCAGGTGGTCCTTCAATATTCCTTTCTCTTGTCTTGGCACCGATTGAGGTGTCCATTTGTTTATCAACTTTCTTTCTTAACTTAAACCTATCTTTTGAAATCTTATAAAGATCAAATATTGCTTTTCTAGTTTTAATTATATTTTCTAATACTGATTTCATTCCTCCTGTTAAAGGAGATCCACTACCTTTCTTAGGTTTTGCTTTACTACCAAATCCTACTCCAGTTTTACCTCTAGTTTTCCTTCTCTTTTTACCATCAGCAATAGGAAGAGCTTTATCACCTTCAGTACTACCTTCATCTAATACCTCAGGTTCTATTACATCTGCTTTTGCTTTCTTTTCTTGTTCATCCTGTTCTATTGACTCATCACGTTTCTTCATAAGACCCGTAATATCATCATACCATGGTGTCTTATCTTTAGGGAATGGTATATTTGGATCTTTATCTATTTGATCTCTTAAATCATCTATACCTCTTTTAGCCCATGGAATATCACGATGATCCATTGGATCACCTTCCCAATCTTCATCTGGATCCTTATCCCAACTAGTATCTTGCATAGGAGATACACTTGCTGGTAATGCTTTCTGCCCTTTTTTTCTTTCAATAGCAACATCACCAGGTTCCATACCCTTTGGTTTTGATGCCATAGTCAATCTATCAGTGAATGTACCATCCCATTCACCTATAGCTTTACCTATACGTTTAGCACCACGAAGTCCACGTTTAGCACCAATACGTAGTTGTTGTTTTAATATATCTTTCTTTGATTTACCAGGAGGAATTCCACCACCATCTTTTGTTAATGCTCCTCCTGGTGATGGAACAATTGCTCCACCTTTAACAACAGGAGTTGATGGTTTCTGAGTTACAAGAGCACCACCTTTCTGTTGTGCTTCTTTAAGTAAACCATCCATTGATTTTCTTGGTTTACCTGATGGTATTGCAGCAACATCAATAGCATCTGTTTTATCACTTTTAGATGCTTTAGGTAATTTATTTGGAACTGGCTCAGCTGCCATTAAGTTAGCTAACTGAGATTTATTTAATTTCTTATATGGCTTACCAAATCCGTCAACACCATAGTCCATTGCCTTGACATGGGTTTCTAACTTTGCCTGTAAATCTGTCTTACCTATACTTCTAAAGTATTCGGCTTGATCTAATACAGATCTTCTTTGTGACATCCATACCTTATCTGCCATAGTTAGTTACCTACTATCTTCTTGCCCCATACAGCATATGCTTCTTTTTCACTACCACCAACATTAACTGGAATTGGGAAAGGTAATAATTGTGGTTTTTGAGTAGATGCACTTGGTATAGAACCTATAACCTCTATTAATGGAGGTACAACTTCAGATAAATCTGGTTCTGGTTCTGGTTCTATGTTATTTAGTTTAGGTGATGTAGGTTGTGCAGTATCAGGTGTTATTTGATCTGGACTATCACCTTTAGGTGAATTATATTTAGAAATGAAATTGTCCAAATTCTGCATAGTAGTATGCACAGCACCTTTGTTAATAGTATTAGATTTACTAAACTTATTCTTAATATGACTAAACAACTTCATACCCATACCTATAGGTGTACGCTTGAGATATGATGTAACTCCTGATTTCAAATTATTCCATAATCCTTGTTTCTTTTCTTCTTTAGGAAGCATCTTTTCTATATCTGCAGGTTGATCACCTTTTAAATCTTTTGTTTCTCTTTCTAATTCAGCACTTTCTTGTTCTGTTTCTTTTGGTAATGCTTCACTAACCATATCACCAAGTAATGGTGCAACAAACCATGCCAATCTACTCTTAGGAACGATATACTCATCCTCTTTACCCTCACCCACCATGATTAATTGAGGTTTCTTAACCTTAGCACCTTCTTTAGCACCCCCAGTGAACATGTTATACAACCATCCACCAATAAATTCACCAATAAAACTACCAACTAAACCACCAACAAATAGACCTACTTTAGCACCACTAAGACCACCAAGCCATGTTCCAACACCAGGAATAGGTATAAAACTACCTAATGCTGCTCCGATAGCAGGACCTGCCAATAAACCAAGTTTCATACCTACGAAAGCACCAAGACCAGATCCTACTGCTTTAACTCCTGCTTGTGGAAGAGGTTCCTTAAATATAAAGTAATTTATAGCAAAATCAATTAGAGCACCAACGATTGCTATTCGTTTCAAACCTGGTGCTACAGCACCTTTATAAAAGTTCTTAAACATCTGCAGCATACCTTTAGTAGCTGTTTTCTCAGCAGTTTTCTTGGCAATTTGCTTAGTACCTATCTTAGCAAGTCCTTTACCAGTAACTTTACCCCATACATTCTTTGCTAAATTCTTTGCACCACTTAATAAAGGTTTAGCTGCTCTATTCCAAACAAACTTTGCTGCTTTCTTAGGTAAACTTGTTATAAATCTTCTTAATTGTCTAAAAGGTCTTAATAAAGTTCTCCAAGCACGTTTAGCTATTAATTTCCATTTCCTTAGAAAACGAGCTACCTTTCTAACTAACTTTATTCCCTTCTTACCTATTAATCTCTTTATTCCGTTCTTTAATCTTTTCCAAACTGCTTTCCATGCATTTCTAAGCATGTTTCTGATCAATCTACGAAAACCCTTATCTAGATTTAATGCATAATCCGTTTCAAGTTCTTTCTTTTTCTTCATACGCCTTGAAAAGGCAGCAGAATGCACAACTTTATCTTTACCAAGCTTTAATGAACCAAACCTTTTACGTTCATAATCTAATTGTGCTTTAGTGATAGAAAGTAGTAATCTAGCAACTTTTGCTAATTCAGCAGTTTCTTTCTTTAAACTACCTTCAGCTTTTGTATCACTCTTCTCTTCTTCCTCTGGAGGTTTATCTGGATGTTTTCCGAAAACTGCAGTTTTGACATCATGAATTGACTTCACGAGATTAGTATAACCTCGCATAGCTAAAGAATCTTTATTTGACTTTAAGAGTGCAGTCATCTACATTCTACGTTGTTTTGCTTCTTGTATCTTTTTCTTTTCCTCTTCCAAGTGTTGCCTTAATAAGTCAACGTATATGTCTCTTTCCCAAGGAAGCATATTATTAATATCTGCAAAGCTATACTTATGATGTTGCATCAAACCAAAATTAATCCTTATATGGATTTCAAGTGAGGTATGGAAGAGGGCTACATGAAAAAATTGGACAACCCCTCAATTGTATAAGAACTTTCGACCTTAGTATTGGGATTTCTTATCTTAACGGTATGCTTAAGTGATGGCATAGTTTCAAAGAATGTCTGAATTTTAGCAAACTGCTTACTATTCATTGATTCAATAAATTCTTCAAACTCATTGTCTGAAGTTGTAGAAGAATCCCAAACATCTTCTTCATTATAAATCTTAGCAATTGATTTTGATATAAGTTTAAATGTATCATCTATAGTTTCTTCTTGTATAGCAAGAGAATCAATATTTGGATACTTCATTTCAACCCAAAGATCATCATTAATTTGTATTTGATTAGTATGTTCTTTATCATACTTCACTTTGATTTTATCAATAGGTATTCTAGTTGTAACCTCAGTTGTATTATCATCAGGGCAAATCAATTTAACATCAATTGTTTCACCTATAGATTTAGCCCTAATATTTAAAAAGATATATTCAACATCGAAAGATGCAAGATCCTGTACTTTAATCCCCTTTGTTAAAATACATGCTTCCATAAGATCCTGCATTGCCAATGAAATTTGTTTGTCATCTTCTGACTCCAATGCCAACAAGAGAATCTTTTCTTCTTTGACCAAAAATGGTCTATACTTTATTTTCTTTTTAGTTGATGGTACAGTCAACTCATAGGTCGGGGTATTTAACGACGGTAATGCCATAATTTATGATATAGTTATATTCTATATATCGACTTCAGCGATATCTTTTTCTTCTCTCAAAACTTCAAAATAAAAGTTTGCCATAAATTTAACTGGTTGGTTAGGACCATTACTATAAGTCATACTAGATACAGTATAAGGAAAGGCATTAATTAATCTATATCTAGATACTACCTTATCTCCTGTTTCAATCTTATCAATAATAAGATCTGCAGTATAATCATCATAATAATTAGTTCTTATAAAACTATCGGGTGATGCACGTCCTCTAGAAGCTGCTATATCACTTTCATCATGCTGAAATATAAATTCACCCCATTTTTGAATTATTTTATATGGAGTATGGTCATAATCCATCATAAATGTTATCTGACACTCTGGAAATGACTTAGTATGAGCATACTTCATATTAATACCAGGAACTGCACCTCTTAAATCACCAGTAGCAATACTATATCCAGGAACTTGTACTTCATCGGCAAGGAAACTAATCTTTTGCGTTTGTTGTGTATCTAAATCACCTGCAAATTTCCTTTCCATAGTAATTGGTTGTTCAGTAGGTGAATATCCTAATGCTTCACCAAGAGAACGTGAACCTGTTTTAGGTAAAAAAGCTATCTGATACCTATTTGAATTGGCAATACCAAATTCACCTACTATATTCTTTCTAATATCTTCTATTTTCATCTAAATAGCTTTGAGATGGTTTATTTATATTTAGTATGGCATACTCTGGAAAATACAGACCCTCTAATCCTAGAAAGTATAAAGGTGATCCAACTAATGTAATTTATAGGTCATTATGGGAACGAAAGTTCATGCAGTGGTGTGATTTAAACACAAATATATTAGAATGGGGGTCTGAAGAGTTCTTTATACCATATCGTTCTCCAGTTGATAAAAGAGTTCATAGGTACTTTCCTGACTTCTATGTAAAATGTCGTACCACACATGGTACTACAGCAAAATACGTTATTGAGGTAAAACCACTAAAACAGACATCTCCACCAGAGAAGAAGAAAAGAGTAACTAAAAAGTATTTAACAGAAGTTACTAGATATGCCATTAATGAAGCAAAATGGCTGGCTGCTAAAAAGTATTGCAATCAGCGAAACATGGTATTTAAGATACTAACAGAAAAAGAACTAAGGGTATGAGTATTCTTACTATAATAAAAGAGAAGAAAATAACAAATAGAGCAAAACAAAGAACGGAAGCGTTTAACTACCTCTTTGATCATGCAGTAGATAGCGTAACACCTGCTCAATTTTACCTTTTTGAATATAAACCAAAATTCCTTAAAAGATTAGATCATTGGGATAGATATCCAATGGTACTTGTAGGTGATCCTACCCCTAATGGGTTCTATGGTGCTAATCTACATTATATGCCACCAGCAAATAGAGTAAATTTAGCAGAATCCTTAATAAATAGTGGTGGTAATATACCTCGTTATATATGGCATAGATATATAATGGAGAAAGCAGATAATTTATTCTTTAAAATTCCAGAAGAAGATGTGTTAGAAATGGCAGCATTGCCATTAGAACAATTTTATGATAAGCGTAATAAATTTATTAGTGCCAAATCAGTTCAAAAATAATGTCTAAAGAAGTTCCAAATCTAATGTATCCGAGATCAGTAGTTAACACAGGTTACTACATGAGTTTCTATGCATATGATTATAATAAAGCACAAGCTCTCAATACAAAATCTATGAGAGATATGCTTTCTGGTGCTATAGCTGATACTAAGAATGGGGATAAATTATTAGAATTAGAAAGTTTAAACGTTGATACTGGTACAACTGCCACGGGAGATACTACGGGAGAATGGAGTAGAGATACCGATACACCTTCTAATACTATGGAAGGTGTGGTAAAACTTTATATTCCCCCAAAACTAGAATACAAATATGGTGCTGAATGGAATGCAACTCAATTTGGTGCTGTTGGTGCTGGAGTAGGTGGTGCAGGTAATGCTCTTGGTTCAGCAAGTGCATCAGTCACTGCTAATATGTTTGATAAGATAATAGCAAATAAATTAAATGAAGCACCTAAAGCAGATGGTATAAGTGGTGATACATTAATGGCAGGTGCATTTGGAATGACATTTAATGATAATACCTTACAAACATTTACTAAAATGAAACCAAGGTCATTTTCATTCAGTTATATGCTGGCAGCAAGAAATGAAGACGAAGAACAAGATATTAAGAAAATAATCAAATTCTTTAAAATGGCAATGCATCCTGGTAGTAAAAGATCTGGAACAAATACTAGTTTATTCCTAACATATCCATATATCTTTAGAATAATCCAATCAGGTAAAACTAAAGGTCAAAAGTATTGGTCACCTTCTAGATTCATGGAGCAATTCTTACCAAGTACCAAATATTGTGCTTTAACTGATGTAACTGTTGATTATACACCTCATGATGTATTTTCTTTAACACGTGGTAATTTTGTACAAGCAGTTTCTTTAAATCTATCCTTTAATGAACTAACAAACCTAACAAGGCAAGATATTCATGAAGTTGAGGATACTGCTACCTCAGAAGATTGGGGTTGGGTAGAAAAACAAAGAGAGGAAGCTACAACCTAATGGCATATTTCAGTAACATACCAAACTTACTATATCTTAAATATACCCAAAACCCCTTTGATGGGCAATGGTTGGAAATTAAGAATATATTCTCTAGAATTAAAGTAGTAAATGACGAAATAGGTAGTGTAACCGTATTTGATGATTATTTTATAGCAGATGGAGATAGACCAGATACCATCTCCTATGAAATGTATGACGATCCTAACTACGATTGGACTATTTTGCTAATAAACAATATGATCAGTTTATATAATGATTGGCCAAAATCGAAACATTCCCTTGATGAGTATGTTAATTACAAATACCAAAATATAGAGGATATTCATCATTACGAAGCAATAGAACAGACATATAAAGGTAATATAGTAGTATCAGGTGGTATGAAAGTTGATGAATCATACCAATATGTTACTCCTGAGGGATTAACCTTAACTAAGGCACAATCAAGAACTGGTGTTACTAACTATACTTACGAAATTGACGTAAACGAAAAGAAAAGAGAAATAAACCTAATAAAACCAGAATTGATACCACAGTTCAATCAGATGTTTAAAGAGAAAATGAGGTTTAAACCAAGTACCAAATTTATTAACGAAAAAAGAAGAATAGCATAATAGGTATAAATACCTATCGACCCTTTTGACGAAAAATTGCCGAGATTTTTAATCGGCACTTTTTGAAACAAAAAGGTCAATTTCGTTTTCGGGGATTATTTAGATTCCATTCTACTAGACCAAATGGATTTAATAGTACCCACTTAGCATAATGAACACCTCGATAACACAGGAGAGCAAAGACCCTCTCTGGATTATGGATTTCTTCGTCGAATTCTGGAACTTCTGGTTTATTAAAAGATACATTGATACGTAACATTTGTCTTTACCTCCTAACATATCTATAATGTTATAAAACTTAACATTAAAAAAGACCCCCGAAGGGGTCTTGTAAGTTCCGATTGTAGAGACGCACGAAAGGTCTCAGTATTATTTAGAACTGTTCGTTTGCCAACTGATCAAAGTAACTAAATGCATCTTCATCAGTATTAACAGATGATGGTGTTGCTATAGAAGGTGATGCAACTGAAGGACTTGGTTGAGATTCAAACTTTGCAGCAATCTCATTCTCTAGTTCTTCTTCATCTACACGACTAGTACTACCACCCTTAAGAACAGTATCTAATCTCTTCTTAAGTTCAGCATATGTCTTGAAGTTAGAAGCAGAAGTGAACTCATTGAGATCATGTAGACCATTATAGATCTCTTCTAACTTAGCGTCATCAAAACTACTAAGAGTAGATGGACGACCAAAGACAGAACTATCATAGTTCCAAAAACCTGCAACCTTTTTAATTCTTAGGTTGAAGTCAGCACCTTGCCAGAAATCAAATGGATTGATTGCTTCTTCACCATCAAATTCTGGTTGCATTACAGCAATTATTTTATCGTGAATCTTCTTACCATACTTGTAAAGGAATTGCTTACCTTCATTTTCTGGTGAAGCAGGATCCTTAATAACATATATGTTACTATAGTAAGAGAGTTTTCTCTTCTGCTTCCTTGCTATTTCTTTGTCCGAATCTAACCCACTGTTCCATAGAGTTCTATTAACTTCTCCAACAGGATCATTCTGTCCTATTGTAGTTAAAGAGTTCTCAATGTACCATCCACCTGGTCCTTGGAATGCATGACTCCATACCTTTGCCCAAGGTAATTCGTTACCTTTAGCAGGTGGTAGAAACCTGATGATAGCACTACCGATACCGTCCTTACCCATCTGGGGTTTCCAAAGACGATCATCTATAAAACCAGAAGTTACTTCGGTCTTATTAATTTCACTATTGAGTTTATCAAGTAGTGAACCTTGCTTTTTTAATGCAGCAAATGACATATGTATTCTCCGTATTTTTGTATTGTTAGGATTGTATATATTATACAGTGTTTATAAGAGTTTGTCAAGGTTATCTCTCATAGATTGCAATGCCTTTCTCGCTTCTTTAAAAACAGGTAGACCCACCAGATGCTCTGGTACACCTAACTCCTTGGCAGCATTTCTAAAGTTCTCTTTAACAAGTTCACTGTCTTCATCATTCATAAGGTATGCCCTACTATATAGGGTCTCTTGTTTGTTCACTAATGTCTCTAGATCATCTATTACGTCTTGTCTTTGCTCTTCATTCATCCTAGTAAAGTATGGAACTTTCATCATCACATCCATATAGGTTGCCATCATTTCTTCTATTTCTTTTTGGACTATTTCCGAGTCGAATAACTTGCTCATAAATTTCCTATTGTAATAGATTTAATCTTATCGTAATCCACTATAACAAATGGATCATATTTTTGCAAGAGGTTTGATACATTTTTCCAGATAGAATCACTGAGTAGTGTATCATATCTTTCTATGAAACCTGTTACCCTATTTAACAATACCATAGTTTCTGGCATGATATGATCACCAAGGTATAGTTTAATTACTGTAGAGTGTGAGAAATTCTTACACTTCATTGCATTATTTAAACTACCACACCTATCAACAATAGTTTTTAAATCATTCTCATACAAATAAGAAATACTCTGTATCTTTTTCTTCCAATCAAGGAAGTTCTTATCATTCATTTCTCCTACCCATAGGTTAGAATTAGATAAGAAGTTAGATACAAAGTATGATTCTAATTCTTGTTTATTATATTTGTTAGCAAGTTTCTCAAAGAAGTATCTGTCTTTTCTTTCATTAAAATTTGCTACAGATGCTTTTGTACGACCATTATATTTAAAGTAATCGTATCCTTTTCTAGAGAAGTGTGCTTTAATTGCTAGGTAGATTGAATAACAATCAAATGCATTCATATAGGTAACACTGCTTTAGTTGTTTTCTTTATAAAGTTTAACTTTATTGCTTCTGCTTTAATCTTTTCCTTTAGAGTTGGTGCTATCAACTTAGTAACTGAATCAACTTCTATGTCTTTCGACTCACAGAAGTCAACAATAGCATCAATGTAACTCAGGGTTCTGTTACTATCTTTAACGATGTTCTCAATCGTTAAAGAGAATTTGTTCTTGTCCATAAAAGTGTCGTCAATTAATTCATTAATGTTTTTAGATTTACTGGGCATCGTTATACTCACTAATATAATCTTTTAATAGAGGTACATAATCATCAGGGTTCTTTACAAACACCTGAGTATCCCCAGTTTGACATGTAATAAGAGTAACGATCTGTTCGACTTTAATACCAGATCTTTCCTCATACATTTTAGCATACCCTGTCTCTTGAACAAAGTATCCTTCAACCCATTCCTCTTTCTTTTCTTTAGAGGATGTCTTGAAGTCGATGATTGATAATTTACCATCGAACTCTGCTATACAGTCAACTCTACCTGCAATTTGAAACTCATGACTATAGAGTGCTGCTTCTTGATAATGGATGTTATCAATACGATTAAGCAATGGTTTTGCTTGAGCAAAAAGTATCTTAGCAAGATGCTTATCAACATACTTATCTAAATCTAGTTCATTGTTAAGGTAATCCTCAACTATACTATGAACTGTAGTACCTACTGAAGTAGCACGTCTAGAGATTTTGTTTGCTTCTTCAGCACCAACTCTTGCTCTCCACTCAGCAATTGATTTTCTACTTCTAAAGGAACAGATAGTAGAGATTGAAGGATATTTATTATCCCCTATCTCATATACTCTTTTACCTTTAACAGTTTTAGCACTGATGTCCTCAAGAGACATCTCCATAATAAGATGATTAAACATTAAAGACCTATCTGTAACTTAGTTACTATGTAGTTTCTAATTAAACCACTTCTAACAATATCGTTGACATCGAACTCAATGTTAGCGAACTCATCCATGATCTCAAGTATCTTCATGAAATCTAAGATACCATTCTTTTCATTGGTCTTAACTAGGTCTGTCTGTGCTACGTCACCAGCAAAGATGATTTTAGAATCATTACCTACACGAGTCATGATTGAATCTAACTCATGAAAGTTTAAATTTTGACACTCATCAACAATTACTATAGCATTGTCAAGAGTAGTACCACGTAAGAAAGAAGTACTCCAGAAAGAGATTGTTTCTTGTGCTTTTAGATTATCGTAAAGCATTTCAAATGCAGGATCATCAGGCATCTTGAACATATACTTTACCATATTCTGGTAAGGTATTTGGTAAAGATGTGCTTTATCTTCATGATCTCCTGGTAGGAAACCAATCTCCCTAGTAGGTACAAGTGAACGTACAACATAAAGTTTCTCGTACGGTGTCTTGTTAGATAGAATCTCTTTTAATGCTAGGTACATTGCAATGAATGTTTTACCTGTACCTGCACAACCATATAAGAATAGGTTCTTATTCTCTTCGTAAGCATCAAAAACTAACTTCTGATTGTCGGTCAGAGGTTTGATGTCAGTTAATTGTTCTGAGTTAATGGGTTTCTTACGTCTCATCTTCTTAGGGGAACTGTTTACGAAATCGAAATCAGAAGTTTTCTTTCTACGTGGCATTTAGATGTTGCTTGTAAAGGAAGTGTCGATAGTTGAACCAGGATTTGCTTTCTTAATACTCTTAAGAACATCTTTGAAACCATCTGGTCTCTTGTCTCTTACATGAGCATCAGCAACCAAACCAGGATAAGTGGAATGATATTGCTCTAAGTGAGGGTTATCCTCCTTATATTTATCTAAGACAGTAAAAGACATCCGTTCTTCGGTGATTTCTCCTGTCTCTTTATTTCTAAATTCATAAAGTGGCATTACCTAAACCTCTTAGATACAATCATCTCTGATAAGAAATCTCCTAGGAATCCTAGGATAATTTGTAGTGTTGATTTAGCAGCATCACCTGCTAACTCATCAAACATATACATGTTTAATCTGAAAGCATAATTTGCTTCAGTTATTATGGCATCAACTTGCGTTTGTGTCAAGGGCAAACAATTTAATGTACCCCTATAGTTATTTTTAAAGTCAACTGGATTAAGTATATCTTTGAACTCATAGAAATTAAATGCTTCATCATCTAATTTCAATGATCTCTTTGCAATACCTTTAAGTATCTGCCCACCTGATAGATCACCCATGTACCTAGTGTAATGGTGTCCTATGAATAGGTATGGTTCTTGACGACCAATCTCTCTTATCCTATCAATATATCTTTTGGTAGCAGGACTAGGATATATGTTTTCATGCCACCCTTCTCCATAAAAGTAATCTAAATCTTTTGCTAATGACTTATGACGTTTTAGTTCATCAAACAATAATGGACTCACTTCATCGTTCTCTTTTAAGTGCTCTGCAACGTCCTCTAAGGCAGTGTAAACGAAGTATAGGTTAGCAACTAAGGTTCTATAACTCTCCTTGTTTACAACCCCTCTCAGGAATGATGCAACGAACTTAGTGTTCTCTGCTGCAGAGTGTGACTTTTTAGTACCTACTTTAATTTGCTTTGCAAAGTCCTCTACCATGATAATGCCTCCGATACTACAGGTAACTGTTCTTTAAATACAGTTCTACATTGTTCTACTATATCCATGTGCTCTTTCTGAGTACCATGAGCAGAACGTAATTCTATGTAGTGAATCCAAGAACGTATACTACCTGTCATATAAATCTTGGTTGGTGTTGCTAAAGGGAGAACAAACCTCGCACATTCCTTCGCAATGCCCTCACGGATGAGTTCATTATAAAGATCAATTCCTTCAGCGAAGTAACGAGCAATGTTCTTTTGGAGATTCTCCTTTTGATTCTTGGGGATATCATTGATAGAATTTTGGCGATTAGTTTTGTCTTGTCTCCTTAAATCTGGTATAGGTATGCTTCCTAACATGTTAGTGTCAGCATATCTCTGACTAAATTCTTGGAATGTAAAAGATCTATGTCTCAAGATCTGTGCACCGAGACCTCTAGTTGTCTCGATTTCTAAAGTCATGTGTGCTTGCTCAAATACAGACCAATGCTGATGTTTGATACAATAACTCAACAGTCCTGATACATTTGGGTTCTCTTGGTTCTTAGGGTTAGAAACCCTAGCAATGAACCCCATTGTCTTCTCAGCATCAGGAGTAATACTAATCAATTTTACCATAAATTAAATAAAACCTTTATCTTGATAGTAACCATACATGGTTGTGATATCTTCTTCAGAAGTATCCCATTTGATGTCACCTACATCAATTGCTTTCTGACAAAAAGTATATGCTTTGTTGTCGAACTCTACCTTAGAATGAGATAAGGAAGTCATACATACTTCTCTTGCTTTGATTTCGTAATCGTCAATCATTTCTTTTTCCTTTGGTTTTTAGGTTTAGGATTTGCATCCCACATCTTTGGACTGATTGTACCATACCAAGAGTTTAAGTGCAATAATTTGCCACCTAATGTCTTGAGTTTATCATAGTAAGCATCAAATACAAGTGAACTCTTTTGTGAGAGTACAAGATCATTGATAATCTCTTCACCAATACTATAAATGACAAGAGTAGTTCCCTGTGGGTACTTTGTCTTGTCAATATCTTTCTCTAGAATATCATGTTTAAAAACTTTGAGTTGATATTCTAGGATCTCTTGTTCTGTAAAAGAAACTCTTTTCTTTTCCATCTTTGGTTTAGATTCTGTTGTCATTCTGACCACTGAATGTTAGGAAAAGCAGAGGTTACAACTGCCTTAGTAATTCTATACTTCTTATGCAATTGTTT
>VTLG01013957.1_pt1 | contig 65999 bp, 70 predicted proteins | sample 4694571 | NCBI WGS metagenome assembly VTLG01 (sample SAMN12604809, study PRJNA352737) | marine metagenome | biome: ENVO:00000447; feature: ENVO:00000209|ENVO:00000569|ENVO:01000036; material: ENVO:00002151; isolation source: viral sequences binned using virsorter ...
ATGCGTAATGTATAATTTGCGTAAAGTAAGCAAAAGGATTTTGGGATTTCTCAGGATTAAAATTATGTATGTACTGAACGCAATTTTCGATTCCATCAGAGATCATGTCCTCCTTAAACATGTAGTTAACAAAGTTTGGTTTGAAAGATAGATGATTTGCTATCTTCAAGAAACACTCACCAATATATCTTGGAATAACTGGTTTAGGTAACCCCTTAAGTTGGGCAATTTCTTTATCTTCTCTATACTTAATTAAAGCAGCAAGAAATTCCTTATTGTTAACATAATGTTCTGACCTTTTTCTCTTTGTCATTCCAGGTGATATTCCCATAAGTCTTTATCACTATTATGTAGATAGTATAACATTTCTACTACTAATTGACAAGGTGACAAAATGACAGTAAAATAACTCTGTCAGGGTTCAAGAGGGGAATTAGGCTCTTTAGGGCTTTCTTTAAATATCTTTTCTAATTGCTTCTTAGTATCTTTAACAGTTCCTAAATATCCCATTCTTCTATTAAGTTGAGAATGATGAGTAATAGTTTTATCAGATGATCTTACATAGTCTTGATACATCAGAATCATATCCATATCAGATGATTCTGATAATGTAAGAACATTATCCATATTAATAATAAACATATCTTCTGTGGTTGTTTTTAACCACGGTTCTACTTTATATCCTACTGTCCCTACTTTTGCTTTAATAGCAGATATAATAACTGGATGATGAATTAATAACATGGTTCTATCTTCTTCTTCGGAAGCGGCAACCTTTGCAAATATTTCTTCCCCAGATTTAAGTTTTAATGTTGCATAAAAATCATCTTCAATGGACATAATTTTATTTTCCTCTTAATTGTATGCTAATTATTTCATAATTAAAATTTTCTTCATTATAAATTTTAATTCGTTCTATGAAATGGTTTAATGTATAATTTTTTCTTGAGTTGTGAGTGCAATCATCAGAGATATCATAAAGAGTTGCTTTTACTTTGTTAGCTCCTTTTCTAAGTACTCGTCCAATGCTTTGAAGATTTCTAATCCTCGATTTTGACGGTGAGGCAAAGATAATATTGTGGAGATTGCGAATATTAATACCAGTGGAAAATGTTCCATAGGAGGCAACGATGATTGCATTGTTCTCCTTTTCAGTTATTTCCCGAACTAATTCTCTTTCTTCAACATTCACTCCACCATGGATAAAGAATACTTTATGTTCATCTCGCTTAGAATTATTTATCTTCTCGTAGAGTACAGCTCCGTGAGATTCTACTCTAGCAAATAATACCAGTGTATTACCTTTTAGATCTAATGTCAAATTTTTTATAAAATTATTTCTTTGTTCATGTTGTATTAAATATTCAATTTCATCTTGATAAGTGTCAAATTTCTGAGGGGAATGTTTAAGAACAAGACATTGAATATCTAATGTAGAAAGATGACCTTGCCTCATTAATTCATCTGTTTTGGTTACCTTATATGAAGGACCAAACAACCCCTCTAAGACCCATTTATGCGTCTGTGTGCCATCTAATGTTCCAGTAAACCCAAATCTATATTTGGCATGATGTAACTTTGTCATTATAGATATAAGTGACTTACTCTTAAATAAATGAGCTTCGTCACCAATGACTACGTTATAATCTTCAAAAAACTTTCTCTCTAACTTATAGACAGATTGCCAGGTTGTAATAGTAACGGGATATTCATTGGTTACCTCTTTCCCTGCGTATATACGGTGACAATATGACTCAGCATCCCAACCATAATCACAAAAGTCTTTATACATCTGCTCTACAAGAGATGTCGTGGGAACAACTACGAGGATTTTTTGTTCTTTCGCACAATAATATCTTACAAGAGCGTAGATCATCAACGATTTGCCTGAAGCAGTGGGTGATATCAATAGCTTTCTATTATGTTTTAAGGCATCGTATACTCCCTGAATCTGATATTTCCTGGGTCGATGATTGCAAATAGACTCCATATAATCTTTAACACCCTCAAACGATATTCCATCGTTAACTTCAAACGGGGTGCCATAATACTCATTGTCTTGAAACTTATAGGTATATCCGTGGTTCTCGCAAAATTGAACAATCTTATCTAACAGACCTACATAGATCCGTCTATTTCTCATATCAAAAAGATGTATTTCTCCATTCCAATTTCTCTTTCGATATTGAGGCATGAACTTTGCACCCTCAACTTCAAAAGTAAAATGATCTCTTAACTCATATTGTATATGAGGTTCTGAATCAATTCTTAAAAAAACTTCATTTGCTTTAGATATAACAAGATTGGCAGAAGTGTCAATCACCTATCCCATGCATCTAAGGATATTTATTGCTTCTCCCGATACCACAAATTACCTGCAATAGAAATACGAGATTCATTGCAATTATAGAAAGGATAAACCGCATGTTTTAATCCTGCAGGGAAAAATAACATCACACCTTCCCATTCAGGAGATAAATGGTATCCATATGTTTTAATATGACCTAAAATATCAGTATATTCAAATTCAAAATTACTTGCTTTCTTTTCAGGTTCTGTTATCCCATCTAAAAATGGTAACTTACATTGATCTTCCCATCTGGTAGGAATCTTCAACCATATTGCAAAAGAATAAACTCCACCATGATTATGAAAAGGATTGAACTCTCCTTGATTTTGATAATTAACCCAAAAACTTTGTAACCAAAACTCAAACTCTCCCATAATATAATCCCGAACAGGATGAGAAAAGTTATTCATATTATAATAGGATGTAATATGTGGAGATAATACTTCCTTAAAGAAGTAATCATCTTTATCTTCTATCTCATAACTTCCAGATATATTTCCTGCTAATGAATGCTTAAAGGTATCGGTTTTACGTTCCTCAATTCTCTTCCACAAATAATCTATATGCTTCTGATCTAATTTAGTTTCAATCCACCCCAGATTAGAAGGTGTCCTAGAATTCATTTTCATTTTACAATATTTAAATCCATAGACAAAGTATATCTTTCAAAATTAAAAGGGTATGAAGGAACACTATGTTCCATATATGCAGGAAATATTAGCATGCTATTTTGAGGAGCTTTTACGAATCTATGTCTAAAACAAGTACCATTATTTAAAAATGGAAAGGTTTTTATATAATAAACCATTGCATATCCACTTGGATGAATATGCCAGCACTGTTCTTCTTTTCTTCCTCTATTGCAATTTATCCATACTTTATCTACCCCAAAATCAATATTAATTTCTTTTTTTATTCTATATAATATTTTATCAATTATTGGTTTAAACTTATCATTTTTATATAATCCAGACCTAGTTTGTTTACTGGGTGGATAATCACTAGTACCAGACCCTTGGTTTAACTGTTCTCCTGTAAGAAGAAGTGGTTTGCTATATTCTATTAACTGTTTTCTTTCTTTATTTGTAAGAATATTTTTAATTATTTTTATCATCCTAATCCAGAATTAAATCTCATAAACTCAATAGCATTTTTAATCTGAAATGTCCGGTTCTGTATTACTTTAAGAATACTTTCTATGTATACCAACATGGTATCATAATAATCAATCTTAAGTGATGCATTAGATAACTTCTCATCTGCATCAAGATACTTAGTCATCGTATCTTTATCCCTAATCTTTTTACCAAAGGGATTTTCTACATAGACTTCTGGATCTGCTTTCCCACTAAAATACTCATACCGTTCATGACGGATGTTCTTCCTTTGTTGTTCTGCTTTCTTTCTTAGAAGGAATATAGTATTATATAATTCAAAATATTTCGCATGAAGAGATGGGATATTTAATGATTCTTCGTGTAGATTATCTCTGTCTATCTTAGCATCTTTTTCCCACATCTCTTGAATTACTTCAAGACTTAAACTCATAAAGCTTCATTTTCCATATTGGTAAGATTGTATATAGTATACTTGAAACTCACGTCTGCTGTAAAGTACTCGATATCTGTATCAGTTGCATCGAAAGTAACAGTTGAAAGAGAATAAGGGAAGAGGTCACTAAACACCACCTGAAATTGAGGAACAAGGTTACTACTTAATATCTGAAGTGTACCATCCGAATATATATCATCTCCTGCATTACCAAAGTTGCCGGGCAATACTGCTTCACCTTCTAATTTACGGAATTCATCCATACTTTCCGGATAACCCAATCCACGAATCCATCGTTGAAGTTCCATATAATTAACAAGATCTTCATCAACTAAGAATCGAAGACTTAAATCACCAAACTGAATCTTATCTCCAGGAGTATCAATATTCTTTAACCATGTAGGTTGTACTGCAAGACCAAGATCTAATGATGGTATATTAGCTTGATTGCAGAAAAAAGCCACTGCAGGTGCTCTCTTTAATGAGAACTTAAACCCAGTAGGTGAAAGAAAATTTCTATTGGATAGTGGGGTTCCTGGTCTATCTGCAGGGGGTTTTCTTACTGCCATTATTCAGTTCTGGACATTTGTTCTTCAAGTTTTTCCTTTGCTGCTTTAATTCCAGCAAGTCTTACTTCTAATGCATCTTCGTAACGATGAAGCATTTTAAGTTTAAATTTTTGACGGTCTTCTTGACTCATCCTGTTTTTACAAAACATTTTCTGTATCCCACTTAGCGCACACTGCTGGTAATCCGTTTTTAACAACGGTTTTAAGTGTTTTAATTACTAGTGGAGAAACTTCTTCTTCACTAATAGAAGTCTGGTTTTCAGAAATTCCTATTATCTGATTTGTATGTGTACTTACTATACCAGCAAGCTCATCATAAGTATCATTATCAATCTTACCTGCTATAGCATTTTCAAGTTGTGTTATACGTTTCTCAAGAGCAGCAATCTTTTGATCGTCATTAGTTAATGCAGTAGATACTTCGTTATTCCAGGCCATGATAGTTTACTAGACTACTTGTATTTAGACAAAAAAAGAGACCCCCGAAGGAGTCTCTTTGAAAGATATGTAATATGAATTACATGAGGTTCTTAACGGCAACCCTTCTATAGTAGCGGTTTGCGTTAGATGTAAGTGCACCGGAACCTTGGGTGAGACCCTCTGCGAATGGGTTAGCAACCATCCCGTAACGGGTCTTAAAGCCAATTTTTGGCTGGAAGGTGTTTTCTCCGACTGCACGTACCATTTGTAGCGGAACGTATGGGCAGTAGAATAGTCCTGCGTCATATGGGCTAGAACCTTTGTAACCAACAACGTAGTACTGATTACCACTGTTTGTTTGTGCGTTACTTGAGTTCAAGTTAGCAGCATATGGGTCGATGTAGACTCTGTACTTACCTTGGAGAACACCAGCAAATGTATTGCCTGTGTCATCAACCTGAAGGTTAGCATTAAGTGCAGGAGTGTAATCCAGAACACCGGCCATTGTAAGAGCACTAGCAACGTCTGCAGAGCAGAGGATTGTGTTGCCCTTCCCGCGACGAGTTCTTTGTGCGATTGCGTTGGCATCTCTTTCGATCTGGAATAGAAGTCCTTTGAACTTCTCAACAGACCAACGACCGTTACTGTCGATGTCTAGGTCGAATACACCAGCAGAAGCAGTGTTAGAAACAGCACCCTGTTCAGCAACCTTATAGATGGTACGAATAACTTCACGGTTAATCTCAGCAAGTATCTCTGTAGAGAGGATATTTGCTAGTTCCGCTTCAGCATTCAAACCATGAATTGCCTTAAGGTCTTGAGCTAGTTCTAAACTGTACTCAGCTTTGAGGGCACGTGACTTAGCAGTAACGGTTACCTTCTCAATGCTGAATGCCATCTGGTTGAAGGCATTGCTGGCAGAATCGCCAAGTGCTTCAGACTCAGATGTCAACATGCCCTGACCAACGTTGTAGTCAGTCTTAGTAGCAGTTGAAGTTGGGTTTAGAACAGATGGGTTAGTTCCCGACTGTAAAGTTGTACCAATACCAGTGGAAGTATTACCAAATCCAGTAGTAAGGTTGTTGCTGCTGTTCTGTCCAGAGAATGCAGAGTTTGCTTCGTCGTAGAAGGCTTCGGATCCGTCCTGAGTGTTGTACTTAGAACGCATTGCGAAGATAAGTCCAGTAGGACCAGACATTGGTTGAACACCTGCCAGATCATATGCGATCAGGTTAGGCATTGAACGACGAATAAGGCTGATTAGAACAGGGTCGAAACCAGCAACAGGACCAGTAGCAGTTGCATCGCCACTAAATCCTTGGGGGTTTGAACCATCTGAGTTTGTTGGAGCAGCCTCAGATAGTAGTGATCCACTGCGCTCAAAGGCAGAGGTCTCACGTAAAAATTTTTCTTGGTTTTCTAGCAGGACGGCGGTAACGGAGCGCTTATGTGCGTCTTCGATTTTCTCTAGCCCCTCATAATTGAGGAGAGGTGCCCACTTTTCCTGCAACCTTTCGGATTGAAACATTGCGTTTACCTAATTGTGTTTTGTTTGATTTAATTAAAAATTCAGTTATTTGCTGAAAGCTGAAAGAGTCTTCAGATAGGATTCCATAGAGCCAGATACTGATTCAGGACCTGCACTATCTACACCCTCTGAAAGGGTTTCAGTTTTAGCTGTTGTTGGAGCAGTTTTACCTGGGAAATAAGATTCCTTCAGGGTTTCCAACTTTTCACGATACTCTTCATCACTGTCAAACTCTACACTTTCAGCAAGTGAAGCGAGCTTCTCTTTCTGAGTAGCAGCAAGGCCATCAGAAACAGATTCTAGGATACCATCAGCAACCGACTCTGCGAGACGCTTGTTTAGATTGATATTCTTTTCTATTTGCTCATTGAGCTTGGTTTCCATGTCATCAAGTTTTTCTACCATACTCTTAAGGACATCATATTTTTCTTCAGGGATTTCTACATAATGTTCTTCAAAGAGACCTTTCATTCCAGAGAGGAATGATTCAGTCATATCTGCTTTGAGTCCGGCTTCTACTGCAAGTTGGTTTTCCTCGAACCATTCTTCAGCTACGTACTCAAGATAAGAATCTACACGCTCTTGAAGGGTTGCTTTTGCTTCAGCAAGATCCTCTTCTAGTTTTGCGTCATGTGCTGCTTGAATTTCTTCTCTAACGGCAGAAACCTTAGAGTTGATAGCAGCCTCAAAAATAGTCTTAGCTTTTGCCTTGAACTCTTCACTGAGTTCTTCTCCACCTAGGAGAGCATTAACGTCTGCTTCGACATCATATTCAACAGTGTCTTCGACTTGATCTTCAGCAACTACTTCTTGTTGCTCTTCTGTTGCTGGATCCTCGGCAACAATTTCTTGTTCGTCAGTCACTTCTACCTCGTCTCCTGCTTTAAGATCTTTTGCTAGTGCACCACTTACTTTACCTTTGCGATTAGTAATAGCATCCGACACTTGCTTTAACGTTCCACCAGGTGGCTTCAACTTCATGGAGTCGTTAGTTGGACTAGCATTCTCCGGTGTTGGTCCACCTAGATCCTCAATAGGAATCTTAGGATCAACTTGGTCGACGCCTTTCATAGGCATACCAGGTTTTGCATTAGCATTTACAGCAGTCTTGGATTGCTTTGGCAACGCAATTTCTTGTAGTTTTTTCTCACTAGCCATTGAAGTGTCTCCGATTTTTCCTGTTGAAATCTATATTTATTTAGAAGTTTTATAAATTTGATAAGAAATTATTAAATAGATCGAGTTTTTTCTCGTCTAATGCTTTCTGATCAACCAATGTATTGATGGTCTTATAGGTTTTAGTTGCGAACCTCTCACGCAAAATACCTCCATCCCATACCCAGTCTTTTCCTTCCATAATTCCCTCTACAAATGCATCGGGAGCTGAAGGATCTGCAACGATATCAGCAGCAGTTGCTAACATGAAATCGTCACCAACGACGTTTACACCTTCACGAGTTGGTTTCAATGAACCAATACCTCTTGAAGAAACACCTAATTTTACACCTTCGTCAATAAGTGAAGATGCAATTTTACCCATTGGTGTATTTAAAATCTTAGCTTTTCCAATAAAATTAGATCCACTTTCTTTTAAAGATACAATTTTATGAGAAACCCTATCGAGATTTACGGTAGGACCCTCTGGATGACCAAGTTCACCAAGTGCTCTACCAGGAGTCACATGATTTTCATTGTATCTACCAACTTCACGACGAAGAGTTTCCATAGGATACATACGACCATTGCGGTTCTTTATGTTTCCTTGAAGGAATACACCTTCAATATACATTGATTTCTTGCCGTTCTTTTGTTCGACTAGAAATTCAACATTCTCTACTTCTTCTCTAATGAGTTTCATCAGCTATCCCCAGAAACTTGGACTTGTTGATAATATAATGCTCCTGTAGCACCGCCAACGCCGATACCAAGTGAACTAACCTTAAATGAATTTCTCATCTCTGCAAAATTGGATGAGTCATACGCAGTTGCAATACCAGAAGTATCAGCATTAACTGAAATTCTAGTACTGTAATAACCAACTACTCCGGCATTTGACCATACTTTAGTAACAGTACCATAACCTACTGCTGCTTCAAAATATGGTTGACCATCTACTCTTAAAGTAACCATATCGTTTACACCAAATGGAGAACCTGTTCCTTCTGGGAAATCGATAAGAGTTGTAGTTCCAGTTGTAATTCCAACTACTCTCTGCGAAGCAGGTCTGTTAATTGAAATTGTTGTTGGTTCATTCTTAAGAACTAAGTAGTCTGCGGAAGATGCACTTGGATCAGTAGAAGTTCTAGAGATCGCAACATGTGCTCCTTGTACATTATCTGCACCGACAAGAACAACCCTCAAGGTATCAGACATTTGGGAGATAACTCCACTAGTCCTTGAGTGACCTGGATTAACAGATACTTGTACTGACGAGCCAGTTCCTACGGGTTGATGTGCCATTTATCTATAATTCATTTATAGTAGTTATTTATAGAGTTACTCCTCTGCCTCATCTTCAACTTCAGTCTCTACTTCCGATTCAGGTTGCCCTGCAATAACTGCAGCAGCATCATCTACTTCAGCATCCACTTCATCAGCTGATTCTTGATCACCAAAAAGTGAATTGGCTACATTAGGTCGATATGCGTCTATCTTTTCCGCCGACTTGGCAAATAAAATATCCTTGATCTTATCACTAACTTGAGAAGCCGAATCATCCGCAGCAATCATATCCATAAGTTCATCCATTTTACAAAAGACAATAAGTAACTAGTATTTATTTATAATCTATTCACAATCAGGGTCAGATTGTTGAGTTTGATAGTTAAATTCTAAAATCATTCTATTTAAATTCCGTTTCATTTCAACAACAAATTCTGTTGGTTCTTTAAGTTCTTCTTGCGGTGCAAGATTCTCTACTCTTTTATCCAAGTAAAAAGAAACAGCATTATGCAACATCCGTAAATGACCCATACTCCATTCTACTTTTATCTGGGGACCACCCCCATCTTCGGACATTAAATCTCGCCACCTTTAGGTTTACTCTTAACAATATCAGCAGATTGATCAACTGCTTTAGTATCTACATCCATGGATCTTAAGGGTGCATCTGGTTCTCCACCTGCACCATTAGAACCAAGTTCTCCTTCAGGTGGTATTGGCCTCATACCTCCACTACCTTCAGGATCCAACATTAGAGAAGCAGGATCTGGAATAGTTCCATCTTTAATTTCCTTTTCAATCTTCTCATCTTGTTCAAGAATCTCTTCATCACTTTGACGAAGAACTTGACGACGTACCCAATCTTGAGAATAATACTTTCCAATATATGGTTCTACAGTAGCAAGCAAAGCCATTCTTTCATTTTGAAGTTCTGCTTCCTTCAATTCTGTGAAGTGATTATCGTATAAAAAGTCATATTGAATGTGTTCACTCATGACTTCCCAGTCTTCAGGAGTAATTACATTCGTTAAAAGTAGTTGAGTTTTCAACATGTCATTAAACATGTTGGCAAATCTTTTTCTTAAACGTCCAACAAACTTACTAAATTTAACTTCATCTCTTAGAATTTCTGAAGATCTTCCAAGGTTGAATCCTCCCTCACCATCCATTCTAGATGGTGGAACATTGAGACTGCGGTAGAGTTTTTTCTTGAAATACTCAATGTCCGTGATTTCTCCAAGGTTTTGGCCTCCAGGAAGAGTAGAAATTTCAGTTCCACGTCCTCCCTCTCTTCTAGGTAGCCAGAAATCTTCCAACATTGCCATATACTTCTTGTCATCACGAATCTCTCCAGTATCAGCATTATAAACAAGCTTATTACGATACCTCATCATGACATCACGTAGGTATTGTTCTGCTTTAATTTTTGGTAAATTACCTACATCAATATAGAATATTCTACGTTCTGGTGCTCTTGAAAGTCTGTAAATAACAAGACTATCCTCAATCATTCTTAATTGATTAAGAGATTTGATAGCCTTATGCATATAAGAAAGTGTAACTCCCTTATTTCTATCAACTAAACCCGAAGTACAATAGGTAATTGCATCTTTTGCAATTTTAATTCCAGAACCTTGTCCAGTATTTGTAGGATTACTGGTAGGATAAATTAATTTTGGTTGATATACAAAATATTCTTCAAGTTCAGGAAACTCATAATCCATAGGATTACCAGTATTAATATTTCCTAAACGTTGCTTATCCTTATCAGTATTTTTTTGCTGCTTTACATAACGCATTTTCATTGCGTCAATGTAACGAACCTCTTGCAACCCTTCATGAGGTTTTTTTAAATCAATTATTTTATGATAATAAATTCTTCCATCAACATACCAATTCCTATAAATCTCATGTGCTTTTTTATCAAAATCTAATAAATCTTTAATAAATTTAAATGCTTCTCTAACTTTAGTCTTTATACCATCACTCGCATTTAAATGATCTAAATTAATTTCTACTGGACTATCATTTGCATCAGAAACAAGTGCTTCATTTACAATATCTTCAATTGCACTATCCGCTTCTGGATGAAGTGCCATTTCACGATATCTTCTAATTAAATCAAATTCTGTTTTATATACGCCTTCAATATCTACATAGGAACCAAAAAAACCACTACTCATATAGTGATCATTCCCGTCCTCATTATTCGGAGGTACGGGAGAAATCGCTGATTGAGATTGTGGTTCGGTATCCTCTATCGAGAACCCAAATAATTTAGCCATGATTTATTGTATCTTTCCTACTATTTAGTCTAGCAGAAACGGTCTATTTAGACTAGCCGTTAGGACTCCCTGCTCCAGTCAGCTTAAGGGACTGAACCTGAAATTCTACAGTAAACTCTTCAATTGAGTCTCCAGTATCATAAGAAAGATCAATATTAGATACAGTTGTTGGGAAGATGTCTATAAATTCGTATTCTTTTAATACGACATTTTCAGCTCCACTACTATCCTTACTAGACTTACTGGATCCTCTACCAAGTTGGAATACCTTAGCATTAGTCATATAAGCATTAGGATCAGTAGCACCAATGTTGGTATCTAGATCAGCAATTTGTTGAGTCCAATTTTCAAATGCATTTCTAATCTTAAAGTCTTCATCGTTGATTACTGTAACAGTCCATGTATCAATGGTTCTGTCTCCAGCAACTTTAAAAATACGACCTCTGAACGGAATATCAATGTTTGCGATATTCTGAGCAGGTAACGATGCACCTTTACATAAGAATTGGAAAATATCTGCGTCCCAACCTGATACTGCGTCGGGAAGTGTAGTAAGTTCTACCTGAAACAAATTCGGTCTTGCACCGCCTCCAATAAGAGCCGATTTAAAGTCCGAAATTGATTTGTTTGGTCTGGTTGATGCCATTGATTAGGTCCTCCTGTTGTTATTTAGAGCTAGAACTTAAACTCTACCTGCTACTTCTTCAAAGCTAACACCAGTACGTGTAGCAACGAAGGTCAAAGTGACGTAGTTGATAGACTTCGCAGGCTTCAGGAAGATGTCTGCGCGGAATTCATTATTATCAATAATATCAGGTGTATTGTTTGTTGTGTCACAAACAACGAGGAATCCATAAAGTCCTCTCTTAGCCTGAATGTCACGAAGATATGGTTCAACAATGTTGCGGAAGTTTGCTCTCGTCAACTCATCATTGAGTTCAAAGAGTTGAGCTTCTGCTGCTCGTTGTAGTGCTTGCTCAATTGTAAGGAACAAACGACGAACATTAATTCTGTCAAATGCAGATGCATAACCAAGTGCAGTCTTATCACCGAAGAGTAATGTTCCAATACCAGGTGTGGTAATGAAAGAGTTAATTCTCTGAGGATAAAGTCTGTCTCTCTGAGTCTTAGTAGGATTATATGCTAGTTTAACTGCATTGTTAATAATACCACGTTGTTGACCAGCAGGTGAGAACCAAGGATAAGCAACAATATTTGTGCGAGTCATTAGACCTGCAACGTCTCCATTACATGGAATGTAACGGAATGCATTATTAAACCTATCGTACATATACTTGTAACCACTATCAAATACACCATAAGATGAAGATGATAGAGGAGCAAAGTAATTAATTACATTTTCAGTCTGAGTTTCAGTATTAGTGATGTTAACAACATTTGCTCTATGTGGACTGATGGTAGCCATACAATCCATTCTATCTCCAGCAATTGAAAGCAGTTGATTTGCTTTTGCTTGAGAATCAGATTCTATGGAACATCCTGGACCCATAATGAGATAATCAACTTCTACCTCATCCTTATTAGCAAACAATCTGTAAGATGTCATCAAGTCTGCTAATGTAGCCTTCATTCCACCCTTAGTTTCATTTGCAGGAATGGAACCATAATCTTGACCACCTGTTAGGGTATAAGATACATTACCCAATCCAGAGTAAGTAACACCTTGTGCATCAAGACCCCATAATCCGTCACCAGTTGTAACTTTAGTGCAGACGGTAGAGAATCCAGATGATATTGGATCTGTACCCCACTGAGTATCTGGTCCCTCGGATGGGTTCTTACCAGCATAGACATTATCTGAATAAAGTGCCAAATAATCCTTGTAGTAAGTCTTAAGTGGAGGATTAACAGAAGAAACTGTATCTTTTGCCTTAGAAAGGTTAAGATGCTTCTCTATAATATTTCCTTTGATTCCAGTAACTCTACCGTCATCATCCACAACAACGACATGCATACCGTCGTTCTTACCTTTTCTAGTATCTACATAATTACTATCTAATGGCTTAGGTGCCAATGTCTTCCAGTAAACAGTAGCATTATTAATACCTAATGTTTGCTCATCATACCAGTCTTTAACTGATGCAGGAGTATATGCTGCGTTAGCAGAGTGTCCAGTAGTAACACCAGAACTATTAAGGAACTGAATAGATGAATCTGATTTAAATGCAGCAATTTGATTGCCTTCAGCATAATCAATTGGGAAGTAAGATGTTATACCACCAATTGCTGATATTCTATCAGTAATCTTAACATCAAATGTACTGTTACTGTTAGTGGAATCAGTGCTTACACCAGTAATAATTCCCTTCAGGAACCCTGTAAATCCACCTGTGGTTCCAATTCCTGGAATAATGTTTCCATCAATATTACATGTAGCAGCAAATCCAATACTACAACCAGCAAGTGCTAAGTTATTAGTACTAATACCTATTGTCTGGTCTGCAAGGTTATCAATCTGACAAACCTTTAATGTGTTTGCCCAAGTTCCTGGGTTCTTGGAACAATATGTAAAGGTTGCATCACTTTGATGATTGTTTAGATAATCATCATAGTTGTAAACTTTAAGAACTGCGGTAGAAGCAACACCAACACCTGCGTTTGCATTGTTGAGGTTGTCTCCTGCGGTTCTAACGACTTTGAGAACACCACCATATGAAAGGAATGATGATGCAGTCATCCAATATTCATACTGGGAATCCGTCCCTATTGGCTTACCAAAGGTATTAACTAAATCTTCCTCTGTTGAGATGTTGATTATGTCATCGACAGGTCCAATTTCAAAAGGTCCAGCAATAGCACCAATATTATCCAGTACATTATCAGCTCTTCCTACTGTTAAATCAACCTCCCTTACCAGTACTCCAGGAGATAATTGAGGAGTTGCCATGTTTTCGTTCTCCGAGTCTCAGTGATTATCTAGGAATTATTTATTAAAAAGGTACTTTACGAGAGATATTCCCACATATGCTGCATATCTCCATACTCATCAGCTTTAAACCACCTATCCCCGTCACCATCAACTTCTCCTTCTTCATCTAAACCATCAACCATGAATCCAAATGGAGCCATATCTTGTTCGATTTGATTCTTTTGTTCTTCATATAATCTTTTTCTTACATCTTGATCAGTAAGTTCTTTAAAGTAATCATTTTGAACTAACCATGCATAAATGACTAGACACATAGCAAGATCATCATTACAACCTTCTTCTGCTTCAAATGAATTATGCTTTTGAATAAAAGTAGTTAACTCTGATATAATTTCATAATCTTTAAATGTTATCTTATCTTCTTCAATAAGTGCCTTTAAGTTTAATGATCCAACCTTCTTAACCGTCTTGGACATCTTGACTCCCATTTGAGTCTTTTTACCAGAAAATCCTTGACCAATAACTTGACCAGCTCTTCCTCTCATCGAAGCCATAAGAAGATTTTCATATTCTAAATCATAATGAATAATAGATGCTACTTGATCTCCAATATCATTTACTTCACATAAAATAAATGCATTATTATACTTCTTTGCTACTTCCCAAATTACATTAGGAAATAATATTGGTTTAATCTCATTATTTCTATACTTACCAATAATCTTATGAGGAAATTCTGTAATATCAATAAGTACAAATGCAGAATAATCTTCTGCAACTCCTCTTGCAACATCCACTGTCATTAAGTAATCATGACCTTTGATTGGATTTTCGTAAATATCTAATCCAGCACTTCTTGTTATAGGACTTTCATAAACAAGAGTTCTAAGTTTAGATGGATTAATAAGAGTATCAACAGATCCTAAAAACTCACATTCAAACTCAATTTTAAATTGTTGTTCAGAAGTATTCGCAATAGTTTGTTTTTTCCAGTCAGCATCTCTACCAGGAACTTCTGACCAATGAACTTCCGTAGGAACATATTCATTCTTTCCTCTTTCTGCATCATGCCAATACCTATAAAAATGGTTCATCCCGTGAGGGGTAGAAACCATTATTACTTTTGTTGTTTTACCAGAAGTAATAGTAGGATAAACGGAACTAAAGAATGCTTCTGCAATATGGTTTGGAACGAACGCGAATTCATCGAGGAAGAGGATGTTAAACGACATACCTCGGACAGCAGACGCAGATGTAGAAGCTGCCAATATCTTACTGCCATTTTCTAACTCCAACGATCCTTTGTTCCATGATATTATCCCTTGCTGCATCCATTTAGGTAAGTTCTCATATGCTGTTTGCAATCTTGCTAATAATTCCCTAGCAGTTGCTGCTTTGTTAGCAAGAATACCAATATTAACACTATCATTAAAAACCACATAATGTAAGAGGTAGGCAACGACAGTCGTGGATTTACCAGTCTGACGAGGCATCTTACAAATGTTGAATCTATTTTCATGAAAGTTTTTAATTAATTCTTCTTGAAAATGATAGGGTTTAAATCCAACAAGTCCTTCATCAAGAGAAACGATTTTTACATATTTTTTAGCAAAATACACTGGATCACTAGTGCAAGCCATAAATTCAAGAATTTGTTCTTTTGAAAATTCTTGATCAACGTTTGCTTTTTTTAAATTGGGATTACCTAGATAAATGTCATCCATTACATCATTTCGCCAAACAAATGTTTATTGGGATCTTTGTTATTTAACATAAATTTTCTATCATGATCTATCGTTTTTCTTGTCATATCTAGGATTTTTTGTAAATTCTCTGCTTTCTTCTTCAATTCTTCAATTTCTTTATTTTCTTCCTCCCGTTTGGAGGAGTGGTTCTCCTGGGTCATAATCGGAAACTTGGTAATTCCAGAGACGTGCTCCAGGATAAATTTTCTGCAATTGATCCTGAACCTCTCTGCGTGAGGGTGTTTTGACGTAGGGGAAAAACATTTGAATGTTGTAACTACTTCCTCTCCACGACAAATAAACAGTTATTATATTTCCAGTCTTTCTTGGTAGGTATGTGGATTCACTTACTCCTCCACCATTGCCACCATTAGAGCCGTTGCCGTTCCCACCATTACCATTGCCAGAATGGCCATTGCCATTTCCGTTACCGTTATTGGTCCCATTTTTTTTCTTCTCCTCAGTATCACGTACAAGCCATCCTAACCTAGTAGTATGATAACCACGAGGGATGGGTTTACATTTTTTATCCTCATTACAATAGTATTCACCTGGAGGGCACTTTTTCATGAATAACGACAGCTCTCCTTCTATTTATCTTAATTATTCTTCACACCCAGCCAAATCCATTGCCATTTGTCCTCCTATCTCTGCTCCCTGTTCCATGCCGAGCATAGTAGCAGCACCAGCAAGGACCCAACCCACATAAGGAACAGAGGCAAGACCAGAAGTACCAACAGCGGCACCGATGCTACCTCCCACAATTTTTCCTGTGGATTCTCCTCCTCCAGCCGCCTTAATACATTTGACTTGGGAGGAACTAATCTTTGGGTCTTGGTTACCATCCAAGTGTCGAGTCCCATCCATCGTGTATTGTTCTTCAAAGTGAGTTTTTGACTTACCCAATCCCAGAAAGCCAGCAGGTCTATCGACGCTCTTTCTCACCCCCATTATTAGAGGGTCATTTGCTCGATAATTGATTGCATAACCTTCTTTCCCGGCTCTTACACTATAAGAGGTGTATTCTCCTACAGGAAGATTGAGTTGTGGAAAATCAGTTCTATTGGCAAGCATTCCAATCATCCCAATATGGGATATTCCAAAAATACTACCTACAACTCCAATTGAAATCCATTTCCATTTATTCATTACAAAATGGTATAATTCTATTATATATAGATGTCCTTATAGTCCTATAACAGTTAAAGGGTCTGTATAAACGGTTGCCACTCCAGCATTACTATCAAATTTAACTCTATTACTTTCAAAATTTAAATCCGTCATATTACCTAAACTACTTCCATCACTGGAAATTCCTACAGCACCGGTACTATTAACATTACTCAGAAGTCTAGGCATTTGCAGTCTCCAATACAGAAACAAGAATTTTTAATGTACTATTTGCACCCGCAGTAGCAACAATATAATCACTCGTTTCTAAAACCAACTTACCATCTAAAGGAATGTATGCATCATTAACTGGAACATTTGCTTCTTTAATTATTTCAGTAGTAGTGCTACTTCTTACATGAGAACAAGTAATTGTTGTAGCAGATGAACCATAATTGGTTACATGTGCATATAAAATAATTGCTGTATACCCAGTAGGAGCAGTGTATATCGTCTGACTTGCATCAGTAAGCTGCTTAGTGTATATTTTAAATCTGTTAAGTGCGAGTGCCATATTAACTGAGTGCTAGGATAAACGGTGTCATTTCTGAGAATAAACTCTTAGTGAAAGCTCTTCCACTAACTGTACCAGTTTCTTGGTTGATTTGCAAATCTTCACCTATTCTAAAGTTACCTGCTTGGTCCGTACTGGTATAAAGAACCTTTCCACCATCTTCAAGATAAACTTCATTTTTCTGATTAAGAACCCCTCCTCGTTTTGGAGTAGCTTCAGTAATTGTATTACCAGCACCAACATATTCAAATGTATGTGAACTAGCAACAATTCTACTTGCCTGAGAGAAGAATGCGGTAGATCCAACCCCAACTGTATTAAGTAAATTACTGGCAAGTGTTAATGTAGAGATACCTGAAGATACAGGTGTCGAACTATTTATTGTATAATAGATAGGATCCATTGACGCAGTAGCAGTTGCAGTGTTAATTCCTACATTAGGTCCTCCAATTGTTATTGTAGGAGTTCCTTCATATTGGTTTCCACTACTAATAATTGTGATTTTACTAATAGATTCATCTTCTACAGTAGCATATGCAGAAGCAGTTTCTCCACTAGGTCCGCCAGGAGCATCTATAGTAACAGTCGGAGTAGAAGTATATCCTGTTCCACCAGCACTAACTGTGATTTCTTTAACTGTTTTATAAAGCTTATCAAAATAAACCATTTGTCCATCATATGGTCTATCAACATCAATCTTTGCAGTACCAGCAGTTGCACCAGCACCTGCATAATAATGTTCTACTGTTGAAATACCAACATTAACTACAAACTTTGTGGTAGATGGAATTGAGTCAACCGTAAAAATATGAGGTCTTCTATAAGGATAAGTCTTTGATCCATACTCACAAGTTAATCCAATTCCTGCAAGTGTCACACCCATTCCAACTTGGAAATCATGGGCAGCAGTTGTAGTAATTGTAGCAATACCAGTATTATTATCGTAAATAAAATTATTAATAGTCTTCTCAGGAGCATACGTATTTACATTTACCTCAACATCAGCTTGGGATATTGCTGCTGATGACGTAACAAAACCTGTGTATTGTAAATCACTTACCCCTCTAGCAACTAATCCATACGTACCAAAACTACAGTTGCTATTAGCAATATCTGCTTGTCCACCTTTATCAACTCTAACTGCTTCTTGGCAACAAATAGTAAACAATGAAACTAATTGTGCAAACCCACCATTAGTAACAGCAACTCCAATTCCACCTTGATTGTATTGAGTGAAAGCATCAATATTCATTGCTTTCAAAAGTCTTGCTTGATCACCATCAATATAACATCCAGTTCCAGTAGTAGTATCACTAGTACAGTTTTGAATGTATGGACCTTTCCACTTTCCACCACCTACATTCTCTGCTATTTCATCAGTTGGGAAAGCAACGGCAGCTGCAGGAGCTTCATGATCCTTAAAGGTCATATTAGCTAATTTTGTTCCCTTTCTTACGTGGAAGATATCACTAGTAGTTGTAAGACCACTTACTTCCACAGTTCTTTGATCATCTCCTACAACAGAGACAAAAGCAGGAACTGAAATTGGATTAGATTCTGCATATTTCCCAGAAAGAACTTTAACCGTTGTTCCTGATGATGCAGCACCTACTGCTGCAGAAATCGTTAAAAAGGCATTATCAATTGATGTTCCATTATTAGTATCAACACCATCCTTAGCAACATATAAAACATTAGGTGCAGAGTTAATACCAGATGCAGTAGCACTAATTGTTACACCAGTACCAATAGTAACAGCAGAATTAGTAATTACAACATCTTCATCACCAACTGTTATAGTATTGTTAACACCATCTATAGTAATAGATGCACTACCAACAGTTAGAATACCCGTAACTCTTGCATCACCATCAACTAATAATGCAGTAGTTCCCACACCAATGTGGACTGTTCCTACTCCACTATCAGCACCAAGAGTTGTAACACCTAGAATACTCGCATTGCGACGAATATCCAAATCACTCATACCAGTGATAATACCAACAGATTCAATATTCTTAACTGTTTCAGTGTAAGTAGTACCACCAATGTGAACTACACCATCAAAATATGCTACATTATCATGAGTGTTTCCAGTGCTAACATATAAAGCCCAATCTGATCTCGCAGTAGTCGCAATACCTACATTTCTAGTTGTATGAACACCAATAGAATTAGATGCCCAAGTTCCACCAACACCTGTACCACCACCTTCACCAACATCCCATTTCTGTGTTGACGCATTCCATAAGATAGTATCACCATCTTCTAATCCATCAATATTAACATCATCAAGATCCTTAAGGAATCCGGCACCACCGCCACCAATAGTATATAATTGTTGCTCAACTCTATTAACAAATAATCTATAATTTGCTGCTAGATCTTTTAACGTGGCAAACTCTTGATCTGTTGGAGTAAGAGGATCCTTACCTTGCTTAAGTTTTGGATCAGGAGTCAAAGGACGATCATTATATACTTCCTTTAATTCCTGCTGTTCACCCTTTATCTGTTCAACAATCTTATATAATTCTGCAATATTAAGGGTATTATCATCAAATCTTTTATTGATTTTAGATATATCTTTTTGCAATCCCTTAACATCTTTATCATAATATTTTACCTCAGGAAGGCTATCAATTTCATTTTTTAATCCTTCAAAATAATTAGTGATTGTTTTATTAGACTCATAATTTTTATTATTAAATTCAAGGATCTGCTTTTCTAAATTTTGTCTTGTTTCATTAAGCTTGCTTAAAACCTGCTTCTTTAACTTTCTATCATCATCTTTAAATTGGGTATGATGGTCCCATATCCTAATAGCAGATTCCTTTATCTCATTGTATATTTTATCTTTAGTTACTTTTAAAGATTCTTTTAAAGTATCAAGTTCAACTCTCTGCTCAAAATCCTTAGTATCAAGACTTTCCGTAAGTTCATTAATATCAGAATCAAACTTAATTTTTAATTCTTTTATATGATCCCCTACTTTAATAAAATCATCATCAATTACACTAAAGGTTTTCCCAATCCATGAAAAATCAGGAACCTCATTAACCTCATTTACCCATCTTGGAAATGTGGGAATTTGACTTTTAACAGATTCAAGTTCTTCTTTTATTGATTGAAGATCTTCATCATAATATTTTGGTTCGGGTAAATTAGTTAATTCAGTTTGAAGACTATCAATTCTATCTTCAATAGCATCTACTTGCTCATCATAATATTTTACCTCAGGTAAATCCTTAACAGATTCCCTTACCAGATCAATTTGTTCACATATTGCTTCTACTGTTGGATCATAATCCTTTACTTCAGGAATACTTTCTTTAACATTTTCAATATGCTCAGAAAGTGCCTTCAGTTCATCATCATAATATTTTATTTCAGGAATATCAGGGATACTCTCTCGTAAATCATTTACCAGACGAATTAATTCTGGCCATGGAGGAACTATATCTTTAACTTCTAAAAAACTATTTCCTTCTGCATCTTCAATAGTTTGAGTTGCTTCTTCTATTTCTTCTTTTTCTGGTTCAACAAATTCCTCAACAGAAGGCAATTCTTCCGTGCTTTCTTCTGTTAAAAAATTATCAACCGATGGTAATTCGTTAGAATTATCCAAATCATCTATTGACGGCAACTTATCGTCAGGCATTGTATGAGTAACTTAGATACTTTAGGATTTCTCTCCTAAAGTTATTTATCCTCTTTAGGTACTCCAGTTTTTAGAAGTTTAGCAAGCTCTGTAGTTGATCCCACAAATAATGCATTATTTACTGTGGATGGACCTTTTACCTTAGTTTCTTCTTCTACATCCTTTAACTTCTTCTGAAGATCCATTAACTTATCAGTTGCGTCAGAGACACTCTTAATTAACTGTCCAGCAACCTCATATGCTCTGGGCATTTCACTCTCTTGAGCAAGTTCAAGAATTCCATTAATTGCTTCTTGTCCTTTCTCAATGATAGAGTATAAATTTCCTCTTGTATATTCATAATCTTTGGTTATATCATCTTTCGTTAGTCTATCAGGTTTCTGTTCGGGTGTAATCCCAACAGTCTCTTTTACTTCTTCAACTACTTCTGCAGTAATATTAAAGGTATCGTCGAGATTATCATACTTTGACATTTTCATTCTTATCCATTCCAAGTAGATGTTCCACTAAATCCAAAGTCATCTCCTTCCTCTACTAATGCGTTATCATCAGATGTAATGGATTTAACTGCAGTACCTCTTACATGAGCAAGTTTAGTGGTTCCATCTTGACCTCTCTTAACTGTAATCTTATTACCATCTACAGCCTTAACAAAGAGTTCTTCTCCACCAACATCAATATAAACACTGGTTTCTCCAGATGCTGTAATGTTAGATCCATCATCAACTTCAAATGTAGTTGCACTCTTAGTTATATCTTGAGCAAGGTTGGTAAGAACAGTTCCATCGTAGTTCTGAATTGCTCTTGGAACAACAGAATAAGTAAGATTGCGTTGTGCGTTGGAAGTATCTGTTCCTGTAAGATAATTGACAGTAGACCTTGTAATAATATCTTTGGAAGCGTCGGTAACAGGACCAAATAGATATGTCTTGGCAGTAAACCTTAAAGTATAAAGAAGAACTCTTCTTTGCTCAAAATCTCCTTCATAATCATCTTGCATTGTAATATTTTCAAGTATTACTGGAATATCTCTTTTCTCATTTATTGTTGAAACTAAATTTACCGTAAGGTTATATGATGGTTGAAAATAAGGTACTATTTGTTCTACAATCTGCAATGCATCATCATTCAATTTACACATAATAGCAAGTTCAAATTGCATATTATAAGGAACAGGCATATATTGTTTCTTCTCATCAGGTGTAGTAGAGTCAGGATTTTGTACTACAATTTGCTGAGTTGTTGTGACCTTTCTTGAAGGGTCATATGTCAATCCAGTAAATTCAAAAGACATCCTTGGTAAAGATAAGGATGTTGCCTTATTTAAATCAGGCATTTGTTGAAGTCTTGCTAAAAACTTCTGAGTAGGACCATAAGCTAAAGGAACTCTTACAACGCTATCATCATCACCACCAGTATGTTTAATACTGATGCTATTAAATAGAGTACCAAAAGATATAATGGTTCTCCTCAAAATTTCGTTATAAAAATATTCAAACATTGTTACAGTCCTTGTATCTTATATTTATGGAATACCAAATGGGTTTTGTTCACTGAAGTCTAAAATATCATCCGCAGCAGACTCTATATTAACATTATCAGCAAATCCATCCTCTGGTGGATCTTCACTACGCACTCTTAAAGCATGAACAGCACCTGTGCTACTACCAGTTAGATATTCTCCAATACTAAACATTCCAGAAACATTTGCTACTTCTAAAACATTTGTTGTTGCATTCCAAGTTCTTACTCTTCCAGTCACACCAGTTATAGAACCAGTAACGATTTCATTAAATTTATAATTGCCACTATTATTGAGTGAAGGATTACCAATCGTAATCGTAGGACTAGATGTATAAGCAGAACCAGCATTGGTGATATTAATAGCAGTAAGAGTACCTGCAGTACTTACAACAGCTTCAGCAGTTGCTGTAGTACCACCTGCACCTGGTCCAGTAATAGTCACAGTAGGTGCTGTAGTATATCCAGAACCTTCTGAAGTTATCGTAACGATTCCAACTGTACCATCACCAATAAAGACCGTTCCTGCTGCTCCAGATCCTCCTCCACCAGTAATCTGTAAAGTTGGTGCAAGAGTATAACCAGCACCAGGATTTGTAATAACAACTTGTTGAACTGACTTTAAGTTATCACTAATATTCAAATTACATACATTGATTCCAGAAATCATTGTGGCAGTTAGAATACCAGTTACCTTACCTGATGGAGCCGAACTAACTCCAATCGTTGGAATCGCACTATATCCACCACCTCTATTACTGAGATTAATTAATCTAATCGAACCTTCAGTGTTGAACCCAACTACAGCAGTAGCAGTAGCACCAGTTCCTACAACAGTGAGGGTTTGGGAAGAACCAAGAACTGTAGAAAGACCTTCTTCTGATGTTCCATCAGCTTCATCACCAACTAATGTATCATCAATTTCAGAAACTCCAGTATCAATAATTTCATCCTCATAACGGAATAGTTCACACTTTAATTCATAAACATAAGTCTTTTGAAGTTGATAAAATGGCTTCTCATGTTCAACATATTTAATTTCAAATAAACGATCTCCTAGTGGGAAATAAATCAAATCTCCCTCTTTAGGTCTAGTTGTTAATTTAACATTAGATTCGTTTTTAAGTAAAGGTTGAATATAAGTTTCCCATCTTTCTCTTGAAATAACAAGATTTACTTCATTTGTTTGTTCAATACCAAATTTTGAAAGAAGAGTGGGATTATCTCCATATCCATCAAAATTATCTACATATGCTTCTAAGGGATAAGAATCATCAAATACAGATTGTACAACTTCTCTTAATACTGTTTTTTCATTAACATACTTACGAGGAAGATAGTGTACTTCAATACCATACATCCTCAACTGTTCGTTGATTAAATCCTGAACTAAATTCTGTTCAGATCTAGCACCTTGTTGAAAAAACGGATTAAGTGCCATTATCTTAACCCACCATATCTAATGGTGGTATTTCGTAAGTATTGGACATTTGCTCTCTGATGACTTCTAAATCTTTTTCTGCATCATCGTAGATTTGCCGTCCATTTAATTCTACTCCACCTGGTAATTTAACTCCTTGGAATTTAAGTAAATTTTGTCCCCACTGTCTCTTGAGAAGAGCAGTTGTATATCTCTTTAAAAATGAATCATTCCATACTCTACTATAATCATTTGGATTCATTAACCTAAAACATTCCAGAACTATCCACTCATCTTTATTCACCGCTCCCCAATCAATATCAAGATATAATCTATCTTGTCTTTGATTAAATCTTATCTGTTTATCAGTAGTTAATAAGAAATCAATATCAGACAAATATGTCTGTGTCATGGCATAACTTAATAGTCCATTATATCCAAGATTAAAAGCAATATCATTCAAAAATAATTGATATTTGATACTAAACATATTGTTTGATATCGAATTGCTTCCACCAAAACGGAATATTTTATCTACTCCAATAACTGATGGTGGAACTTGTATATAATTACTATTTTCATACCAAGAAAAAGTAGTTTCTGTTCCTGCAATAGTTGAAGATGCAGTCTCTGTTGTTATTCCTGTAGCATCTTTACCAGTTGCCATCGAGGCTTTGCCTCTCTTAATATCAGCATCAGTAAATTTATATTTTAAATATGTCTTAACTACCCCATCAAAATGCCTTTCTTGAAAATATTGAATCGCATCATCTACAAGATCTTCTACTTGTTCATCAGCGACATTAATTTCCAGTACCGGAGCACCTAACTGCCTCTTGCAGTAACTTATAAATTCGGATCTACTTCCTGGTTGAGCCATTTATACAGTACCTCTACAATATTTAGGGTGCGGAAGCAATTCCAGTATATACTAAAATATTTCCATTTACTATATTGTAAATTGTTGCTCCAGAACTTACTAAAACATTATAATCATATCTACCATTAGACAAATTCGAGGTATCAGTTGATCCCATAGATATCTGAAATATCCCACCACCTGCACTAGTAAACCCTACAGTAAAAGTTCCAGCAGGTGTATCAGTGGCACCAATACCAGCACCTTTCTGCATTTGAGCAGATCCGGTCCAAACTGAAGTAGTGGTTAACCCTTGAAAATCAAAAGCAACATCAGAAGTATCAACTACAGTAAAAGTAGTCTTAAAATCAGCACCAGTATACATTACCAAATTAGCAGCATAAGCAACCCCTGCTGATGGATCAAATGTTAAGGTTTTACTTGCCATTAACTAACTCCTTTAATAGAGATTTTATCTCACCAATCTCACCTTTTAAAGTGGCAAGATCCTCTTCCATAGATTCAACTTTTTCATGATTTGCTTTTTTTGCATCACGTCCTGAAACATAATGCTGATAATCTATAGAATTCACGTTGACTATTGATCCTGTTCTAGGATCTCTTGCGAGATCGTTATGTCCTTCGATAGTATAATGGTCCATATTATGCTAATGCCATTACTCTCAAATCTCTCACCCTAGGAACATAGACTTGACTTGTAGAGGTTAACAGAAGTTTAATTCTATAATACCTAAAGGATGGCAATCTATCAGCAGTGAATGAATATTCACTAAAGACTGCATCCTCACCAAAACCATATTGATTGGTCTTAGGAACAAGAATATCAGATTGTCCGTCACTATCTTGTTTAGCAATTACTTCTCCTCTACTATTAAGATTGCTATATCCAGGGAAAGGTGTATAAATTGGATCAAATCCCATATCATTACCAATTGCATAGAATGCTCTTACCCCTGCATTTTGATGAACATGAGCACTTAGCAATATCTTAATAGAAGTAGCAGCACTTTCTAACTGAATTTCTTTAGTTAGATAAGAACAAGCAGTTGGATCATCAATAGCTGATTTTACTCTATTATCTGTAGCATAGTTGCTAACTACACTGTTCACTCTATTATTAGTAAGAATAGTACTTACTCGTTGGGCATCAATTACTGGACTTACTTTAGTATTTGTAGTTCCTAAAGTTAATCTCAACTCCATAGATTTATTACCTTCAAGAAGATCAAGACTTTCATCTTCGTTAATCTTAGAATAAATTGCCCTCGGACTATCTAAGTAATTAGTCTCACCTACGGTTACAGATTCAAATCCCTGATCAATATAAGGAATTTCACTACCACTAATACTTGGTGCGGATACAGTTCTTATTTCTGCACCTAATGAAGTTCCTTCAGTAGTTACATTTTGAACAATTGGAGTAACTATTTCAAAAGGCATATTTTGAGTTGCCTTTATGTTATATCCACCAGCATTTTGAGATCTACCCAAATACAATTTAGGATATCCAACATCATTACTTCTATCATCATTAACTGTACCAATTCCTGTCATATTAAGTTTAATATTATAGGAATCAAAAGTAATGGAACCAGAAGGTGAGGTAGCAGTAGAAGTGGATAATCCATGAGTCTTATTAATCCTCTTCAAGCTAACACCACCAAGTTCATACTTATAAACAGGTGTTCCTACAGAGTAAGTTACTTGATTATCACCTCTTGCAGAAATTGTAACAACATTTCCAGTTACGTTATTATATTCAATAATTTCCTTCCCAACTTTAACATAACCCCTATTAGTAGTTCCTACTCCCACATTTTCAAAATTCTCATAAGAAGATCCATCATCTACACTAAAGGAAGCTTCATTACCAGGTTCTAAAGCAATACTGAGTTTAGAAGGTTTAATATCGGTTTGTACATCAGATATCTTAACTAAATTATTGGTACTATACATTCCATGATTTTGATGATTCACCTGTACATGTAATCCATCAGATTCAACATCAATTGAATCGATTTGAACATCTCCACCAGTACCATTTCTCCAATTTAATTCAGTTCTAATTCCAGCACTACTTGTAAAGAAGAGAGTATTTGCAGCACCAACAACAAACTCACCTTGGACCTGATCCAAAATAAGTTCATTTGTCATGCCAATGCCAGCAACAGTAAATCTGGCATCTCTACCTACAGTTCCACTACCACCAGTAGAAAGTCCAATAGTAGTAATTCCCAAAACATCACCAACAGAATATCCACTTCCACCAGAAGAAATAGTTGCAGCAGCTGCTACACCATTAGCAACATAAACATTAGCAGTTGCTCCTCTTCCGTTGCCAGTAACAGTAACTAAATTAACACCAGAGAAAGTTAGATTTCCATCTAAAGGAGTGTATCCAATACCTGCATTTGAGATAGTTAGATTTCCAGTTACAGATCCAGCAGAACCTACAATATTTCCTGATGCAAGAGTTCCTAACTGATCAAATCTATTACCCATCTCATAACTATCACCTACAGTAGTTCCCAATCCAACTCTAATCTTTCTAGATTTCAATATTAAAGAATCTGGTTTAAGAGTTGGGATTTGATCATTTCCTTCAGTCAATTCTGGATTGTAGAAATCAACAGTTCCTGTTGTTTCAAATTCTGCTCTATAAAGAGTAAATTTAAGATCTTCCCATTGACTTGGTTCCCATGTAGAAGCATTTTGTGATTTAAAGAGTGATCCTAGATAAGGTTGATTAGAAATAAACGTATCTGTAAGAATATCATTCTCACCTATTCTAGAGATATAAACACTATATTTGGTGGAGTTAGATGCCAATGCTATAGCATATTCAGTGTTTCCACCTTCTAGGTAAACAGGTGCCTTAAATTCTATAGTTGTAGCAACCGATCCATCTGCAGAAGTAACAACATCATCAGGATCTAATACAATTTCAGAGAATGGAAGAACATGTTGTGTTGGGAATCCATTCTTCATAGATCTAATTTGGAATACCACGGGGATATCCATGTCATCTTTTGTTCTAAAGAAGACATCACATTTAGTTACAAATACACCACCTGCATCTTCAACAGCAAAGGATTGTGCTAAAGGATCATACCATCCTACAATTTGCTCATTATTAGTTCGTCCAACAACTTGAGATCCTACAACTTCGGTCCCTAAAGTTCTATTAACATTTCTACTCTGGAATTCTTGTCGTTGCTCAACTCTTGCATTCCTTACAGAAATAATATTCTCCTGAACCGTTTCTATAGTTCCAGATGCAGTAAATGTTTCATCTGTAAGAGTAGTTGCATTATCTGGATTATTGTCAGGATCATTAGTAAGAGTTAGAACTTTGCTTCCTGTTTCAAATCTTGGGAAATTAAAGTTATTGGGATTAGGAATAAAGAAAGATCCAATACAATTTGCACCAATATCTGATAATAGTTTTACTTCACTAATTGTTGCTCTTGCTCCACTAGATCCTCCTACAAGTAACATTCCTTCTTCAACCCAACCAAAATAAGAACCTTGAGGTTCATTAGATAAAGAGAATGTATCTACATTAAGAATAGTTGAAGTAGATGAATAAGAGGCTCCTAAAGCTCCATTATTATAAGGATTTTGTGAATATGTTTTTGAAGGAACATCATATGGCCCTTCTCTATGATTCTGTTGTGCCACCCTAAACGTGATACGAGGTAAAGTATCAGCAGTTACTTGACTCAAACCAGTAGGATTAACCATTCCAGTGACAGTTTCTCCTACTTCAAATGTTCCAGAAGTCATTGATACTTCAATAAGTTTAGGAACACAATATTTGGTAACATCTTGACCATCAAAGAATGCATAAAGTTTGGTCAAAGGCTTAACTTTCTTAGCCACAAATTCAATATTTCTAGATCTCATGAAAGAAACAAGATCTCTACTTACAACTCTATCTCCAACTGAAGTATTATCGAATTGTTCAGTAACAACCGTTCTTAAACCATTTCTAGACTCAACTCCAGTTTGACGTGTCTCACGTAAATTTTCTCTGGTTGTTGTAGTTGTTCTTCTTCTAATCCAACGAGCGGGGTTTCCGAATCCCCCACTAAAATTATTGATCCAACCACCCATACCAAACCTAGTGTCTGAAGTACGAGTTCTATTTCTAGTGGTGTCTACAACCTCAGTTCCAGTCCAATTAGTTTGCCAAGAATCCCAAACAATAGGACCAAATCCAGTTTGAGGATTTATCTCACCAGAATTAGCCATTTGATCAAATGTGGATTGATAATTACCCTCCATACTAATAACTTTGGCTTCTAATCTAGTTGTATCTACCCAAGTATCAGATGCAGGACTCAATTCCATAGTTCCCTGCCAGAAACTTATTAAGAATGGAGTAACACTTTCAGATCTAGTTGCAAATTGTTGTTTAATATATTCAACTTCAGCATAATCTAATGTTATAACATCATTCTTCTTTCTTACATTAATACCTTCAATAGTAGCAAATTTAAGATCATCTTGAGGATCATTTCCTACTACTGGACCAAAAATAAGATCAACAGAATTGGTATAATGCTTAGGTCTTAATTGCTTATTCTTTCTGTCTATAGAATTATTAATAACACTCAAACCATCTTCTTGTGGCTTAAATGTATCAAAATTATCTACAATAAATCCAGCTTTGAATCTATTCAGACCATCTTGATCAGGAACAAAGAAATTAGCTGTATTAGTTTCTAATAAAGAAAGAGTTGTATAATATTCAAGATTCTTGATTCTATTCTCAAGATTCTTGATATCTACCATTCTATATCTCTTATAATTCAAAAATTCAAGAGATGCCTGAGAAACATCATAAAGATATGGAGGAAGAGTTACAGTTGCTATTTCTATTGCATTATCAACTGGAACTGGTTTTACAGGATTCTCTGCAGGATCTCCATACTTAACTTGGAACTTCCCTTCTTTAGTAAGGAAAATTCTATCAATCCTTCCAAGGTAGAAGGAGAAATCCATCAATATTGTTTCGTCAGATGCTAAAATATTAGGTGCAGAATCTCCAGCAGCATTAAAGTTTCTACCCATGAATTCTAAAGGAGATCTATCACCTTCTTCAACAGCAGTGATTGCAGTAGTTCTAGGTCTAATATCAATCATATCAGTGTTAGATATTCCATTAACTCTAGGAATATCTTCACCATAATTATATTGATCATATGAATTAACAGTTATAATATCACCATTATCATTAGAATCAAAAGATCCATTCTCATAGTAAATTTTTATTTTTCTAGCAGGTGCAGAAGCATCTGATTTTCTCTTAATTACTCCATAATTATAGAAAGTAGATTCCTGCCCATCTCTAAATGTATAATTTGGAGATATATTAAAACTAGGAGAATTGAGAGTTGATATAACTGCTGAAGCTCCACTTTCTTGGAATGATACAGTTTCTCCTTCTTTAAATAAATTTTCGTTTTGATAAAGGAAGCTAATTGTACTACCATCTACTTTTTCTGCTACAAGTGCAATAGCATCACTAGATTGTCCAATTAATTGTTCTCCAATAATCAACTCAGTAGTTGTAGTTGTATTAGTAACTATAGAACTAAGAGTTGCTTTTGGTGCTGATGGATCACTAGTATCAGCAGATTCATAAATTCCATGAATATCTACAAGATCAGGAGCATTAACTGATATAAGTTCATCTTGAACTCTAGTTCCAAATGGATAACTTCCATATGTTAATCCATCATTTAACGTTGTTGTTCCTATCCCAGATCCAACTTGATCAGAATAATTAACTACTATAGATTTAACTCTATTCCTTATTTTCTGTTTTGCAGTTGGTTTTGTTTTCTTAATTGTAGCAATAAGAGTTGCTCCTTTATTACCTGCAGGAGGACTCTCTAAACCACGAATTTGACAAGTATTACCAGATCCAAAATCAAATTGATCTGTTGTTAATTCATGAGTCTTACCATCAGCACCAATGAGAGAATATCTCTTTGGAGTAAATGGTTGGAAAGATTCCGTTGCAGCAGGAATTGTAGGTAATGGAGTATCTATTTGTCCATTAGTAATGGTAACATCAAAAGTTTTTCTTATGATAATAGAAGCACCTGTTAAATCAACATTAGATATATTTGGTTTAGGAAGTGGAGTATATAAAGTATTATCAGAAGATTTTTGTAACTGTGTATGAAGGACCTTAAGATCAGATACATTCAAATAAGGTGTAACACTCGTAATACCAGATGCTGTAGTAGGTAGTCCACCATTACAAATTCCGGATACAGTTGCAACTCCCACAACAGTTACATGATCACTTGCAACACTAATAACTCTAGATAAAATTGGATCCTCAGATATAGCAAGATCACTATATTGAATAAGATTACCAATAGTAGTAATTCCTGGGAAATTAGGATTAGAACTCTGAATCTTAGTTCCAGCAGCTCCTTTATTTACTCCAACAGTAGCAACTCCAACATTATATAAAACATCTGGAACACAGTTACCACTAAAAGTATTAATACCAACAAGTCCATCATCTGTGCCATATACAGACTTTACATCTGATATAGAATGTTCTGTAACTCCTAATGCAATTCTTCCATTATTGACACCATTAATTATAAGTTGCTCATTCTTAATAAAGTTACCAGTTTTTTCATAAACAGTTAATCCCAATCCAGCAGTAACATTACTATAAAGGAACGCAGTAGCACCACTATTTTTTCCTTTAATATACGTAGGAACAGTTGCTGTAAGAGCAGAATTTAATTGAATTTCTGTAAAAGTTTGTACATCAAAAAGAGAAATATCCCATTGGTTCTTAACTTTATCTGCAGCATTAACTTCATAAGATCCTGATTCGAGTCTAAAATCATAAACCCTAGCAACACCAATACATCCACCAGGAGCAGTTTCAGAATTTACACCAACTCTTTCGTTACGCAAACTAAGTATATATGTACTACCAATTCCAACAGTAGGAGTTCTATATACATTATTCAATCTTAGAGTAGGACCGGTATTATAAATTAATGCTTCATCTTCAATAGTCTTTACAGTCCTAGGTTTGGGAGAATCTATAAATGTAGGAGTATCAGTTTCTATTTCATATCCTTTAACATATGCCTTTCCTGGAGAAAGACGATATAAAGCTAAATCATCATTTACTGTTTCACCACCAGGAGTAAACTGTCCAGCTTGAAAAACTCCTCTATTTCCAATGTTATCATTTAAAGAATTTAAAACAGTAACATCAAAAGGTTTTATATCATAATGACCACTTTCATCAAAAGTTCTTCTAGCAAGAGTATCAGTTAAGTCATAAGTAAATTGTCCTCCTGCACCAACAGCTGATCTTAAATTATTAGAATTAATAACCTTCTTTAAAACACCCTCTTCTACTGATGCTAATTCAGTAAAGGTAGAATATGCGTCGATCCCAGGACCACTAGAAGTATCTTGAAAATCATCTAAAGGTTTCTTAAATAGACTACATGAAATCTTTAATCTATCTGCACCTGGAGCTGAATAATTATTAAATCCTTGTGAATTATCATTTAAACTTTCATCTATATCCGAATTAACTATTTCCTCATTAACCTGCAATCCAACCCTATAGTTAGAATTGGGTTCATATTGACTTAAAATAAGAGTTTCTTGCTCTACATTAACAAAATTACCACGAATAAAATAAACACCATTTTGAATTTGATATGACGACCCTGTTACTGCAGCATTATTTGATATAGTAACTGCAAATGGAGCTCCTGCTGCAATAGCTGTATTGCCTAACAATCCAGATGTGACAATAGTATTAGCAGTTAAAGGTTCACCATCAGAAAAAACTTGAGTAGCATTATTGCTAGTACTGGAACCAAGATAGTTAATATAAAGAGTAAGTTGATCTCTTTCAGATTCTTCAGGTAATAAGACTTTATCTACAACAGCCGTTACACCTGATCTTTGGCCTGTAATTTTTGCACCAACTAATTGATCAGCATAAGCTGATACAGGTACACCTTGATAATTATTATTAATCTGAACACCATAATAAAGTCTATTATATCCAGTATTTCCGGGAATAACCTTATCACCTTCCTTAAAGAAATGTTGGCCAAACTTTTCAATCTGATGTTGTAGGATAGATTGAAGAGTTGTTAATTCTCTAGCCTGTACAGGATATCCTGGTTTAAATAAAACCTTATGGTAATCATTAGCAGCATCAAAATCATCAAAATATGGAGCTACGTTTAAATTCGTTTGCTGTGGCATGATTTCTTAGAACTGCAAAATAATTTTAATATCTTCTTTTTGGCTTGATGATCTAGTTATAGATGGTCTATTGTCAACAAAAATAATATTGCCCGCGTATTTTTTAACTTCGGGATTTGCAATACCACTACTAAACGTTTGGCCAAGGTAATATGTCTTATTATTTATTGAAGTAGATAGACCTGAAAACCCTGTATCAATCTGTAAAGTAGATCCAGTAGTTGGAGCAATATTTACAGTACCATCTCCTGTTGGAGAAGCAGTAAATGCATTTAAATTAAATCCATAAGTAGGTTCTGTTTGAGCAGTTCCTACAGTATTAAAACCAGCAAGAGATCTATCCTGCCAATACTTTAAAACACCTGTAGTTTGATCATAATTAATTACTCTTGCAACAGCAGTAGATCCAGTAGCAATAGTTTGGGTAAACTCAGTATCTGCTGTAAAAGTAGCAGAACTATATCCTGCTCCAGCTAATCTTAAAGCTCCTACTGCACTTGCTTTATCTGCACTTAAAAGAGAAGTTGATCCATATTGCTGAGGATCTTCAATAACACCAACTCTAGCAATCTGATTTCCAGTTATGAAATCAGGATTCTCATTATCATTTTCTATTCGTGAATAAAGAAGCACATTCATAGCTCCTAATTCTCTATAGATATCAGCACCATGTCCTCCTTGAGGAGAAACAATAACATCAAAAGTAGGTCGTGTAGTTCCAGTGGGAACTCCACCAGCTACTAAATCTACATTACCATAAGTGTATCCAGATCCTTGGCTAGAAATAACTACAGTATCAACTTGTTGATCATTTGTTGTAGTAATAGTACACTCTGCACCTGAACCATCTCCCTTAATAGGAACATTAACATACTGTGTTCCACCTGTAGGTCCCACTCCTTCACCACGATTAGTGACAGTTACAATTTTAATAGAACCATCAACTGCATTATCCCTCACTGTAGCATTATCTGTACTTGTAGACCAATCAGTAGGAACTGGCATAAAGTCAGTAGAATCAAATTTTACAATGTCTGATGGTTTAATAGTATAGAGATATTTCCAAATATATCCATCTCCACTACTTCCAGCAGATCTAGGTTCTAAATCAGTAAAAGTTGGTTCATCCAAAGATGGTCTTCCATTAGGGTTATCCGGATCTGTTCCATTTTGAAGACAAACATAAACCCTATAATCAGTATTAACAATATAATAAGTGGAAGAATAAAGATTAGTTGCACCAGAAACAGGAGCAGTATTGGACCTACTATAATCTGCCCTATACATGTCGTAGGTAGTTCCTGAAGACCAAGTTCTTTTAGTAATAACTTGTCTAACATCCGCAGAATTAATCTTTTTCAATGCAATCATTGTGTCCCAATAGTCATTCTCCTCAGAAAAATTATCTTTAGGAGATGGTGGGGTAGTATTCCAATCAGATTGATAGTCAGTAGGATTTGGCAATCCAATAAAAGAATAATAAGAATTTGAACTAGAACTTACTCCAGACACAAAATTCTTAGCATTTAATATTCTTATCTGATCAGTTATAATGGCAGCCATTTGGACAGAGATTTTTCTTTATTTATTAAGGATTTAACTATAAAGTTTTATAGTTCTTATATTTAAGGGAAGCAGATCTTCTTACAACCATAGAAGTTGTAATTCCACCTACTCCTCCGTCAGTATATGCATCATAAGAATTGCTTTCGGATCTTGAAGGAAGAACAATCTTACCCCAACTATATGATCCAAAATAATTACCAGTTTGGATTCCAACTCCACTAAAGGAAGGCCATTGACCACTCCAGTCGAGATGTTCACCTATTTTAACGAATACTCTCTTCAGATGCGTAGTACCAATTCCTACTCCATTAGTATGAACACCAGTAGGAGCTTGAACTATTTCAAAAGTACTGGCTTCATAAACATTATCCACGAATGCAGTACCAATTCCAATAGTAGCACCATCTGCAGCAAGAGAATCTATAGTTGTTGTTGCAATACCAACTGTAGAATCATTAACAACAAAGTAATCACCAGTGCTAATTCCACTAATAGTAACTGCAGTTCCTGCAATAGTAGAATTTCTCAAATCTGAAGTAAGTGGTATATGCAAATCAAAGACTAATTGATACCCTGTGGCAACCCCAACAGTAGTAGTACCAAATCCAACAATAATTCCATCATCTCCAGTATAACTACTTATCTTATTCTCTTCCTCAGACCATGTTGGAGGACTAATAAGAACCATTGGTGGATTGGAAGATGTATATCCTGCACCAACACTTGTTATAGCAATACCAGTAATAGTTCCTGCAGCACCAATTATTGGAGTACCATAAGCATTTGTAGAAGTAGTTCCAACACCAACTTCTACTCCATCAATAGATGTGGTTCCAAAACTAACTGTTGCAGTGCTATATCCAACACCACCATCAGAAATAAGAACAGAAGAAATTGTTCCAAGACCTGAGACGATAGCAGTTCCAGCAGCACCACTCTTATTTTCTTGAGAAATAAACTTAACTTTATTTTGGAAAGTAAAGTCATTAGCAGCACTTCCTAATACCTCATCTTGTGCATCAAAGAATGGTCTTAAACTTTCAACATATACAATTGTTGAACCAATACCAACAGACTTAATGATACAAGAACGAGGATTAATAACTGGTTCATAGATTTCTCTATCTTTACCAACACCCTTTTCATTAATAATCTTATCTTCAGTCTGTCTGCACCAGATTACAGGTCTTTCTAAATCCGAATCTCCAGTATTTCCTGGACCATAATAAGAAGGTGTTTTAACAACATCTGTAGAATTTACACTGAGTGGAACTCTTGCAGTTTCTTGCAACCAAGTATCTTGAGAATTCAAACGACCTATAGTCAAATTATCACCTGGCTTAACAGTTTCTAAAACTAACCTTTCAACAACATCTTGTGATCCTGTTCCCTTATAGAACATGACATCTATATTATCTCCAACCTTAGGTGCTTCTGTAAATGTGATTACACTTCCACCTGGGAACTTATATCCCTTACCAGGAACTTGAGGAATATTATTTACAAATACTAAGAGACATTCTTGAACATCAATTTTAGATCCTTTCTTAGCTACAATAGAAAGAGTATCTCCACCAACAGTCATTGGGAAATCAACTCTACCTCCATCAATATATCTCTCCATATTATCTAAGGTTTGAAGCTGACCAACAGACCATCCACTAAATGCATCACTGAATACTTTCTGAATGTCAATCTGGAATTCTGAGAATGTTTTACTTGGATCAGTTGGAATACCAGCAATTCCACCAATAGGAACAGTTAAAATCTCACCATTACCATAACCACTTCCTGTATTGGAGACTGTAAATGTGATTACACTAGATCCTTGACCCACAACAATATCAATTTCTGCTCCTGTTCCTACTCCACTGGTAGAAGAAGAACTATAACTTAAACCAATTCCAGAGTAAGAAAGTGGAGAATCAAAGACAACCTCAGAATATCCGTTAACAACCCCACCTCTAGCATAGATATGATTTCTAGAAGATACTCCACTATTAATTTCAAATGTCTTAGAATCAACAATACGTACCACTTCACTGCTGGTTCTAGCAGGATCTGCTTCCACTAAACCACGACCACTTGCTCTAGGAGCAACAATAGCAGCTTGACATGAACCATATCCAACATAATAAGTAGGAACTGTGGATACTCCTATGTTACATTCAAATGTTGTAGTTCCTACACCAACAGCAGTAACTTCTGTTCCACTATAATAAGGATCTGGCTTTCTAGGATACTTATGAACACTTGCATAACTGTCTCTAGAGCATCTGAATGATAGTGATTCAGTTTTTATACCAATGCTCTGTCCTGTCAATAAACTGTGACCAGCACCAATACTAACAGTTAAAATACCAACAGAAGCATTATAAGTAGCAGTTGAAATACTATAATTAGCAGTTTGAGATGTGCCAACATTTAAAGTAATGGTATTGGACGTGGTAGTAGTAATTCCTAAAGCAGTACTAAATCCTGGATCAGTATACCTTGGATAGGTGTGAATGGATGAATAATTATCCATTGCACATCTGAATGACAAACTATCTTGCTTTAACCTTACGCTGGTGGAAGTTGATAATCCATGTGAAGGAATTGTAAGAACTAACAATCCGTTACTAGCATTATAAGTTGCATCAGTAACATTATGATTTACTAAAGTGGAAATACCAACATTAACTGTAATTGTATTAGTATCTACAGCAGTAATTGCAGTTGGATATCCTACAGGATCTGTTGAACGTGGATATGACTTATTAGTAGTATAAGTATCCATTCCACAAGTGAATACTATAGAACCAGTCTCGATTCCAACAGTATCATTAACTGAATAACTATGTCCTGGAATAGTTAAAACCAACTTACCAGTAGATGCATCATACGTAGCATCTGTAGCAGTTGTTGTACCTACACCAACAACATTAAGACTTCCAATACCTGCACTTACAAATGTATGACTATAATTACCACCACTAATTACTGCACCATTTACCGAACTTACATACCGATGAGGATAAGCACCACCTGCAACAATAGCACCTGAAGTTGCAGAAACAAATTGATGAGTAAATTGATCCCCTACATTGGCATATCCAACATCAATTGCAATATCTCCATCATTATGTGTTAATCCATCAGTAGCAGCTCTAACAAATGTATGAACACCAGTATTTGTAGAAGGTGCAACTGGTAGAACATTAACTCTAAATGTATTTGTAGTTACATTAGAAACTGTTATCCATTGACCAGCAATAGTATCGGTTTCTCTAGGATAAGTGTGTTCACTACCATGATTATCTTTATCACAAGTAAAGGTTAAAGAATTTAGACCAAATTTAACCTTGTCCCCATTAGTGAATCCATGGGATGCAACTGTACATGTCATTATGCCAGTTGTTGGATTATATATTGCATCACTTACTGTATAATCAGCTCCATCTTTTGTAATTGAAACTGCATTATCATATGCTCTATCTTCACCTCTTGGATAATAATGAATATTTGCTCCAGCATCTAATCCACAAGTAAATCCTAATCCAGTAAAGATAACAACACTCTTCTGACCCGTTGTAGATAAACCATGACCCACTGCAGTTGTAACAGTCATAATACCAGAGGTATTATCATAAACAGCAGTGTAAATTCCTACCCTACCAGCATAATCACAAGTGAAAGCAATACCAGAAACTGTGACCTCATCACCACCAGATAATCCATGATTAGTCTGTGTAGTAATAGTAGAAATACCAGTTACAGAACTATAACCAACATTAGCAACCTTTCTAGGTGAATAGAAAAGATGATTCATATTGGTAACAGCAACCCCAGTAATATTACCAGTAGTAACTTGTGCTGTTCCAATTCCAATTACATTTGTCCCAACACGACTTAGAGTCTTAATACCAACATTAACAGTTTGAATACCGGCTCTATATCCAGATCCTGTATTACCAATACTAATAGACTTAATAGTACCACCAGTAGAGACTGTAACAGTTCCTCCTGCTGCTACAAGGGGTTGATAACCAAATCCATCTGTAGATCCAACGGAAACGATTATTCCACCTATAGGAAGGGTTCCTACATTAGGTGCACCTGGGACTGAAGATCCTGTTCCAGTGAAAGTAATTGTAGTAACTCCTGCTGTTCCTTCTTCTAAGGTATATTCATTAGTGGATCCAGGAGTCTGGAAGATATCATTAACAAGAATGATAGCATTATCAGTGGTAAGTCCAGATACGTTAGATTCCTCAGATAGTAAAGTGAATTCAGATTCTTGTCCGGTAAATTGAGCAGAAACACTATCAAAAATATAATTTCTATAATAAGCCTCATTAGCAGTATCTGGAACCCCAGAACGCATAAACATTCTTCCTTGGAAGCTAGATCCAGTCGCAATACCTACCCAATCCCTATCATCAGGTTGATTAGTAGCTGTACTAATAGGAACTAAACCATAAGGAGCCTCAACAAAGTTTATAGTGTTATCAACAATATTATAATTACCATCAACTTTAGTAACTAAGGTTGCTGTTCCATATCCTGCTAAAGCAGTTCCAGCCCAAGGTCTCTTAACTCTAACCTGGTTAGCACTTGTACCAATACCAACTGCATCAAGGCGCATTACCTCACTGCCAATTTGAATTAAATCTGCACCATAGAAAGAAGTAATTCCTGCTAAATTAATCGTATCATCAGTTGTAAGTACACTATCAGTTAAATGAGTAGTAACGGACGTTGATACAATAGGAGATTGTATAATATTGTCCAATGCAACCATAACTTTTGCGTTTTGATTAATTGCATTGAATCTATGAGAAGTACCAATACCAACACTAGTGATATCTACTACTTCTGGAACACTCTTTAATGCTTTCTCAGCAGTCTCTGCAATTTTAATAGTATCATCATCAATCTTAACAACCCAGAGATCCCCAGGAAGTTTATTGGTTGTACCTACCCCAACAAATCCACTTGTAGTCGCAATACCGACTGCCATTGTTTTACCAGTGCCAGCATGGTTATAACTAATCTTCTCTCCAGTTACAAAGAAGTGATTTGGTAGAACAACAGTATTATTATCAGCACTAACTATTGCACTATCACTACCATCAAATGATTTTTCAAAAATAGTATCAGATTCATGCTTCAATTCAAAAGATCTCTTAATATCACTCTCTGTCCCTTTATAATCTCCAAATCCAGATTGAATATATCCATTTCCAAGATCAACTACACTAACAACATCATCAGCAATCTTTAATGCATTCATATACACATTGACCTGTGTATCAATACTTGCATTAGGTGTAAAGAGAATTGAAACAGTTCCCGATGAATCACACTTAGAACCAAGAGTTCCAAGACCAGCATTACCAGAATAAACATTAGCCCATTCAGTATCAAAGGTTTCTGTTGTTTCACCACTTTCAAAGTCAGTTACAACAACAAATTCAGAGAATTGATATGCTTGATTAGTGGCATCAGTAACCTGAACAAAGCAATAAGCACATTCATAATCAGAACTAAACTGAGCAACTGTATTAATTCCAGGAGATCCAGCTGCAGCAATTCCTGTAGTATTGGATTGAATTTTAGCATGATTAAGATCAACTGTTCCTATACCAGTAGATGTAGAATCTCCCATGGCCACAACAGTAGTATTAATTACTCCAGTTGTACCAATACCAACATCCGAATTAGGAATAAAATCAATTTTTAAGTTTGATCCATCAATATAACCACGGAATGTTCCCATTCCAGAAGTAGCCCAACTATCTGGGGTAGTAATCATCCTTCCCCATTCCATCAACTCAACTTCCTCTCCATTATGAACAATATTCAGTTGAGTATATTCATATTCAGTATATTCTTGATCTGGGTTAATGGAGACCATTACCTTAGCAGATCTGTAAGTACTAGCAATTCCTACAATTGTAGTAGTACCTATTCCAGACAATGTAACACTTTCATTGTCAATTAAAGAAGGTCCAATAACAGTACTTCCTGCACTTAGTAAATTATCATCTAAATTGTAAGAAAGATTAGCAACCCAATAATCATTAACTGAATATCTCTCAGGATAGAAGACTAATTGACCCTCATCACCATTAATAGAGAAATCAAATGATCCTTGATCATATACAGTTTCAACTCTTCCATATTGGTTAATATATGCTAAACCACCATCATGAAGGATATCAACAATCATCAATTGCCTTTGGGCAGTAAACCTCTTATCTCTTACATAAGTAATATACTTTAATGCTCTTCTATCTGATAGAGTAAAGGTATCAACTACACTAAATCGAGTTGCTCTTGGTAAATGATTAAATGTTCCACTAAAATCATTAATTGAAACGACCCTATTACCTACCGATTCTTGATAATCTTGTAAAATACGATTGGAGAATGTTATTTCATTTGATAAAGTATTAGAACCAACTGTTAAAGCATTTTCTTTTACTAAATCAAAATCATAAACACAATTTGTATCACCAATACTATACAAATCATTGACAGCAGTAAAATCAGACAATTCAGTTGATAATCCAACTACCATGGATTGTTTATTATCAGGAACTGCTTCTAACTGATAATCAGAGAATTTCTTAAATCCTAAAGTGTGGTTAAGAGTGGAAACAGGGTCATCCCATGTATCCATATCTACTCTAGATCTTATAGAATAAGAAAGATTTTGATAATAATCACTATCTTGTATACGTTGCAAATTCTTATTAAAGAATCCAGAATCTGTTTCCCATCCACTTTCTACCCTAGAAGATGCGTCAGTAATAAGATAAGAATCAAATGATTTAATAGAAGATGCAACTCCTTGAGTTTTAGAAGATAATCCTTCAATAACATCGTTAATAACAAAATCATCATCAGAAGAAATTCTTAAAATTCCAGTATTTGGGAACCATTTCTCAACAGTTCCTCTTGTACTACTAATAGAACCAACAGCAGTTTCACCCTCTACAAAATTATTTGGTTTTAATTGAACATCAAATAATGGGAAATACTTCTCTGGAACTATTCTTCCAACTGAATTAATTGAATCAAATTGTCCTGGTGTAAGTTCAGGAGCCATCTCACTAGTAAAGTAATCAGAAAGGTTATATGTAACCGTTCCAATTCCACCATAATTCTGATCGACTGCAGTTAAAGTGAATAATGTATAAGCATAATCTTCAGAATTATATCCTCTTGCAGTTGTCCCTACTCCAACACTAATACCCTCAATATAAACATTATCACCGACTCCAAATGGGAAGGAATCAGCAGTACTAAATCCAACAGATAAAGTAACAGTTACATTCTTAGAAATTGTATTAAATCCAACGGTACTAATTCCTACACCATTAGAGTTTCTATCAGGAATAATCTTAGGTGGTGTATTGGTAATACCATAAGTATTCTTTAAAATTTCTACTTCAGGATTTCCAAGAGTATACTTAAGATCAATCTCAGAAATTACTTTATTAGTCTTTCCATCCAATACTATCAATTCGGGTGCAGAAACATATCCCCTTCCAAAAGAAGATACTCCAACTGATTCTAAAGAAGTAAGAGCATCAATTTTAATGATCTGAGGTAAAGAAACACTTGGTTTTAATGTAGTATCAGATGGGAAATTATATCCAATATCATTAATTTTTACTTTCTTAATCTTACCAATAGAAGTACTTTGTGCTTCAAGAACTGCACCACTTCCAACTGCAGTTGTAACAGTAGTAATTCCAGGAAGATTGAAATAATTTGATCCAGGATTATCTATTGTTAATTTTGATATTGATCCATATGCATTTACACTATCGGTAACATAAGATAAATTGGATGTTGATCCATATGAAAGTCTTTCAGGAATTTGATTTAAAGTATAAGTAAACTGATTAGTAGCAGCTACAGTAATCCTTTGTTTACCATCATACTTACTATCTACTAATTGAAGTTCATTTCCTGCAACAACATCTGCATCTACATCAATTTGTGCTTTTAAAGTAGGAAGAGTACTTTCTTGAATTGGATCAAATTTATAGAATAATATTTCTGGAACATTTTCCGTAATAGATACAGTTACATTAGCATTTGTTGATACACCCGTTGTTCCAGTTCTAGTAACATTAAACCTACTATCTCTTTGAGAAGTATCCCAAATCTTAGTAAAGTTTTCATCTTTATAGAAATTTAATCTAAACGCAGGATAATCAGTAGATTGATGACTATATCCTAAAGAAGAGTGTGAAAGATCAAAAATAGCATCTTGATTCTTATATGCTTTTACTTGAGGATTAATTGGATTAATGGTTCCAGTAGAAGTACTTCCAACACCAACAACATTTGGTTTTGGTTGTGTTGATTCATGATAAGTGTCAGCTAATTTAAATGTATTACTATCAACTTTTATTACATAATAAATTGCATTATCTGTAAGACCCTCACAAGGAGAAGAGGAGGTATGAATAATCTTATCTCCAGTTGCAAATCCATGATCACTTATAGTAAATGAATTGGCAGTAGTGTTAACTCCAGATGCTGCAAATGATTTGGGATCTATTACAATTCTTCTATTATAATCATTATACTGAACTACGAAAGTAGTAGACACTCCTGGACTTACATCCATATAAACATTATCATTATTCAACAATCCATGAGTCTGTCCTGTGGCAACCGTAGCAGTAATTCTACTGGCTTCCCCTGTAATGGGACTGTAATCAGTTTTAAAGCTGTGATAGACTCCAGTACCAATTCCAGAGAAGAAGACGGTTGTAGAGTCTCTCTGGGTGCTTGCAATGCCCACAAACGTACCGGTAGTACCCATACCTACCTTACATGTGGATATACCCACTAGATCTGCATTAATAACAGCAGCAAAAACTGTCTGACCATCTACTAAAGTGGTTATTCCAGATGCAGCTCCTGCTTTACCAGATTCCCATATAGTAATACCAGATCCATTATTTGGAGAATATGTTAATTTATCCCCTGTCTTTAATTGGTGTTTTGGAAGATAAATTGCTTTACTCTGTATAAAGAGTTCTGTTATTCCTACTCCAGGATTTGTAAAGACAATTGTTGATCCAATACCAACTCCAGATAAAGTAGATACACCAACAGAATCAACTGGATTGAAATAATATTGTGTGTTTATTCTATAATCATAAGTTGAATTAAATCCAGCATTTACTGTAATCTTTCTTGGATCTTCAAGAAGTTCTGTAGTTACTGTATGAGAAACTCCAGTAACTCCATTAACAGCTCTAAGAACTCTAATTCTTGATAAAAGAGGTTCTACATTTAATACTTTTACTGTTTCCGTTCCAATACCAAGAATATCATTTTCCCTTATCTTAGTATCGACTAAATCACCTTCAACATCAAAATGAGTAACGATTCCAGTAGCACCATCAGTTCCAATTGCAACAGATGTAGTTCCAACTCCAGTTAAAGTAAGACGATTAGAACTAATACCCGCAACATAACTGCCTTCAATTTTAGATGATGTTGTAGATAATCCACTAATAGTGATTATATCTTGATTAATCCAATTATGAGGTTCATCAGAAATAATTTGATATTTTCCTTTTTGCTCTGAAGGATAAATTTCAACATTAGATACTGTACTAGTAGCAGCACTTACACTACTTACATGCTTACCCAAAATTCTTGAAACTTTAGCATTAGCAAATGCTCCCCCAGTGCCTTCATTATTGAAAACCAATGGGTCATGAACTTTATAGTTCGTTCCACCAGTGACAATTCCAATACTTTGAATATTACCAGATTCTACTCCTTTAACATCTACAGTCTGAGATAATTTATTAGGAATAGGCATATAAGGATAATTCAAATCCCCTTCTATCAAATTATAAGGAGTAGTAATTCTACACCAATCAGATTTTTCTAATTCATATTGATCTTGATTAGAATTGGAATTGAAATTAAATTCAAGTGGAGTTGATTGGTAATTATTACCGATTAAATATGGGAATACTGGTAATTTAAATGAATTAAACTTACCACCCTGTTCAGCACCACCATCATTAATAGTTGCAAAATATGCATATGTTCCACTAGGAAATTCTGGTGTTACACAGAACCTTCCATTATTTTTATCAAGAACAGTTTCATCATTTACATGCTTATAAGTAAAGTCTTCAATAAAGAATCCTGCGGGGAATACACTCAAAGCAGGTCTATTTTCTTTAATAGATGCTTCCTGAATATATCCAGATTTCATCTGTCCTACAGTACCACCGGCTTGCTTAATATAACCGTAAGGACCATATATGGGATTACCATCATATGCCCATCCAATAATAGGAGAATGATTACTAGAAGGAGACTCTATCCCATTAACTTTTATTAGATCTGGTTCACCAAATAAAGACTGTCCTTCTTGATTGGTAGCATATACTGCTTGTCTAAGTTTTCTAGGAGCATATAGATGTGAATATTGAAGTTGATAATTAGTATTCAATCCTTTTTTAATAAATCCATCATCATCAACTATCTGTTCAGTTTGATAATATTTTTCAAAAAGGTTAACATTCCATTTTTGAATATATGGACGAAGATTTACTCCACTTCCAGCAGCAATAACATCAATACTTGTATTAGCTGCACTATATCCACCACCTTCTTCAATTACTTTAACTTTGTCTATAACATACTGTGCTGTAGTCCCCACTCCAACTGTCTTCATGATGGGTGTAAGAACAGCACCAGACCCATCTCCATTAATCACTATATCTGGTGGAGAAATATATTTCTCACCACCATTTACAACATAAGCAGCAATAATTTTTCCTTGATTGACAGTAATTGCAACCTGACCATTAATTCCGGAAGATAGAGTTACTTCAGGTTCTTTAATGAAATTAACAACCTCAGATGAACCATATCCAACACCATTATCCTCCATATGGATTGATGTTATTTCACCACGGAATATTGGTTGAATTTCTGCTTCAAAAGTATGTACTCCTATAGAATCTATTCCTACTTTACCAACTAAAGTTACTTCAATATCTTGATAATTGAAAATATGAGTTCCTACACCAACTGATTCTAAATTACGATACTGTTTTGTATTATAATAGAAATCTTTAGAGGTTGTTCCCACACCAACACTGGATAATCTAAAATTATCATCATCAACTCGTGTAACATAAAAATCAGTGGAAGTAGTAAGACCGGTAACAAAAGTTCCATTACATGTATAATTAACAATCTCTCCAGATTGATAATCATGATTCTTAATATTGACTTGATTTAAAGATGTGTTAATTCCTGCAGGAGTAGTGGTTCTTTTCTTATTTTGATATCCACTTCCACCAGATACTACATTGATAGATTCAATAATAGATTTTTTATTAATAGATTTTAAATATTGCTTACCTGAACCAAACGAAGTTAATTGAACCGTATTAATACCTGCTCTAGCACCAGCCTCAGTTGAATGAAGTCTTACTGTAGAAGGTCCTACTTGAGAAACAAAATAATGTGCCTCTGTTGTTAGTCCACCAATAACAAGTTGACCATCTGTAACATATACAACCTCCTCAGCATTTCTAAATTTATGATAAGTACTAAATCCAATGGTAGAAGGAAGACTTTCAGAATAAGAAGATCCTACAGTAGTTCCTAATCCAACTTTTGTGTTTATTGCCGCATCAAATGCAACTGAATGCTCAATCAATTGCATGTTAACAGAAGCTCTAGCATCTGATCCATTACCACCAGTAATTTTTATTGTAGGTGGTGCTTCATAATCAAATCCAGGATCAATAATCCTTAATTCTTCTAATTCTCCAGAAACTGCAACATATCCCGTAGCACCAACTCCGATAGAATCACTAATATTCAATAAAGGAGGATTAATTATATCATAACCATCTCCAGGAGCAAGAACATCAATACTTTCTAATTTTCCATAATGAACTTGATCAAATGATTTGTAATTTAAAATTTCTACTCCATTAATTAATATACCAGTTGTTCCAGGAGTAGTCTCATCTACGGTTCCTGTATCAATCGATGGAGTAATTTGCCTTAAAAGTTTTTGTGACTGTAAGGTTTTATTATTAAAATCATATGGTCCTATTTTATTCTCTGTTACAATGCCAGTATTAGAATTGGTATTAACAGAAACAAACTTACCATCAGCAAGGTTAGTTCTACTCTTAGCAAATTTTAATGTAGTGGCATTTACTCTTTGAACAAAATATAAACCTTCATCATCTTTAGTTCCATCAAACAATCCAGATTTTACTTCAAAATTGTCTATAGAAGTTCCACTGGTAGGATCAACAAAAGGATTATTAACTATTTGAGGAGTATAGTATATTGCATCTCCTGTATAGAATCCATGATCAGCAACAGGAACACCTGTAGGAGTTGTAGTTGAATTTGTAATAACTTTAAATTCATCACCACTAAAAGTTCCATCAAATACAAATTCTCCACCAGCAAGACCTAAAGACTGAGATCCATATGTTGGGATAGAAGAAGAAGAAACTAAAAGATCTGGTGACCCTTTCTTTTGATATACATTTTGAACATTAGTAGCATATATCGCAGCACCAGGATAGTTGATGGCATGGGATTTTAAAATCTGTCTTTCAACAGTATATGTCTGATCTGTATTAATTTCTCCTTGCCCTTTAATGATAAAAGAAGTATCAGAAGTTATTTGAGTAATACTAGAAATAGGTAATGCTATACCATCTGTTCCTGTAAATACTGCAACTGATTTATCTCCAACTTTAAAGTCATGTTTTACATTTAATTTGACTTCATAGGTCCAATCAGAAGAGTCTTTAAGAACTATACTTTTTACTTTATAAGTGGGTGAAATATTATAAAACCATTGAGTTGCTTTAAAGCTTGTATTACCAACACCCAAAGTTTTAATCTTAGCAGTATCACCCGATCCATAAAGACAGTTATTTCCAGAAAATTCAAGACTATTAAGAACAGATGTAATTCTTACTTCAATTGTTTCATCAGGATCTACAGAAGATTTACCATATGCAAAAGTATTGATACCAATGGTAGTTTCATCTAGAATTGTTTTTCCAATACCACTCAATCCAAAGAATTGAGTTAAGTTTTTAGAAGTATAAGAACTTACTCCTATTGTATTATCGACATAATTAAAATACAGTTCTCCAGTTGTACCAAATCCTACTGTTGAATCAACATCAATAACTGTAGTTCCTGATCCTACTTCACCAATTATTCTAGTTCTTGGATGGACATGAAATGTTCCATAAGTAACACCCTGAACTCCACTATCTCTATTATATCCAGCATCTATACTAAACTTATAAAATGTAGTTCCAGCACCAACATGAATCTTTTCTATATTGGTAATAGGAGCATATGCTTTATTAAAAGTATCATCAGTATCCTGATATAAAGTAGAAAACTCTAAATTTGCAGGATCTCCACTAATAGGTTCTACTACAAAATCATTTGTAATTTTATAGTTAGCATTAGATGGTGTAAAAAGAAATTCTGATGGTCTTACAATTTTTACATTTTCATTATATAAGGATTTAAATAAAATTTCAAAACCTCTATCTGTTCCTTTGCTAAGATAGAAATCTTTTGCTTGTTTTATAAAAATATTTTGATTTAAATTGGATGTAAGAGTTCTACCCTCAAAACCTGGTGTAAGTTGATGTTTTGTCTTAACTAAAAATTCTTTAAGGAAAAGAGAACTTAAATTTTGTACAATATCTCCTTTATCGTGCTCTTCTGCATCTGTAGATTCAAAAACTAATTCCTCTGGATTGGTAGGACTCTTATACGAAGTAATGCCACTAAATCCCCTTACACATCCAGTAAAGGCAAAAGTAGTTATTCCAGTATATGTAATAATCTCATCATTAATTTTCAATAATCCATAGGAATCTGGGAATCCCAAAGTTCCTGTAGGATAGTTCTTCATATCAACTTCAATGGTTTCACTGGTAATACCAACAGATGCACCCAACCCAACATGAAGAGTTAAATCAGTAGTATTATCAACCTTTACATAATCGTCAATATTTTGAATTAGGTCAATAGGACCACCTTGATACTCTTGTCCTTGATAGTATGTCTTTAAAAAATCTGAAACTAAAGGATAATCAGATCTCACATACTGTGGGAGCTGATTTTGAACTATGTTGTTAAATTGGACTCTTTTAGTTGCCATTTTATAATTATTCTATCTTAGTAGTTAAGAGCAATAGTTGAAGGAGCAGCGGCAGTTGCCTCTACACCAGGAGTGGTATTACGACCACCAGAACGAACTAAGTTACCATTAGGATAACTTGCAGATGTGATATAATTAGATCCCGATGGGTCCAATCCGGAAGCAATTTCATCAACTACAGTTTCAAAGGTACTATTACTAATATCTAGTTGCAAATAAAGATCCTGTAATCCAATAACGTCATTTGAAGAAGGAGATGCTGATATTTCAATAACTGTCTGACCATCTTTCTGCATGCCAGATTGAATATTAATAGGATTGAGAGTTATAACTCCATTCCTGTAATTAATAAATCCAACATTCCTTCTAATGATAGTTGGGGTCTGTGACCCTATTGAAGGTAAAGTAAAGAAGAATAATGTTCCATTTATTCTGTTAGTATTAGGAAGATCAGAAACATATACATCTTCTTGTATTCCCGCAACTCTAAATGCGGAAGATTTGATATTATATCCACTCATGCTCTTAATATGAAAAGCATTACCAAAACCAATTGAATATTCAGCAAAAGCATTCAATACAACTCTTAAATCTCTTCTAATATCAATTTGAGTGATATTTGAAGTAATTGCTTCATTACTATTATCAATTAATGACCCAAATTTACTATATTTGAATCTAGCACCATACTTATTCATCTCAGCAGACTCTGCATACTTAATTGAGTTGTTTTGAACTAAACTAGAGACGTATGCTGCAGATTGAGCAAGATTTGAGTTATAATAGATCTTAGAATTGACTTCAATATAAAGATATTTCAAATCAAGGATTTCTGGGACAATTCCAGCAACAGCATATTTCTTTAATTTGAGTTTTATCTCTTCTTTAAGTAAATTTGGGATAAAATCACCATTTTTGGGTTTTATACTAATAAAAACCTTTCCAAATTGAGGAGGAACTAAATCTTCCCCTCCAAAAACTGAAATTGACTCTGTTTCTGGGTAAATTTTTGCTGGAATTAGTGATTCATAGTCATTTGCAGTTATTGCTCGGTTTTGAGATGCATAAATTCGAGGAGCAAACTTTCTAACTGAATCTACAGACTCAATTTCTTCACCTCCTGATGAAGTTACACCAGTTGTAAGCAAAGAAATGCCTGAAGTGATATTATAGGTCGAAGCATTACGAGTATATTGGATTTTACCTGCAAAATTGAATTGACTGATGCCATTTGCAGAATCTCCACTTGAAATTATATAATCTACACTAATAAAATTACCATCTTCGAGTGCTTTTCCAAAAATTCCGTCTCCGAAGAAAATTTGGTATCTTTCATCTTCAACTTCTTGTAAATAATAAACTTTTGAGTCAGATTTTACGTCAAAAAGATTACTTTGAGAAGTATGTATAACTTCAATCGATGATGATTCAGTTGGTTTAACAATAACGTTAATTAAATCAGTATCAATGCCAATATTTGGTAAAATAAACTTTTCATTTGGAGTTCTTGTGCTATAAGTGAAAGTTTCAGTCAATAATGTACCTTCATAAACTGAAACATCAGTAAATGAAGCAATTCCATCATAAACTGGAACGGTAATATCACTTAAAATCGAAAAAACGAAGGATTGATTGCCAAATCCAGTTGCAGAAGCTGCCACAGGACCCTTTTTAAGGGTGATAGAAGCAGGTGCAGGACTAATATTGGATGTATCTACGAAAAACGATACTGTTGCCCTTGCTGCTTGTCTGGGACGAGGTGTATAACCAATGTTTCTTGCTAATGAAACGATGTTTTCCCTTAAAGTTGCTGTATCAATGAAGACCTCATTGGTCACCATGTTGGCATTATAAGATGTGATGTAAGTATTGTATGCCAAAACGTCCAAAATGGATGAAAGATTAGACCCATCGAAGTCATAATCGGTAAAATTAGAGTTCGATTTAAGATAATCTTTAAGGGTTGTCTTAACCTCTGCAAAATCGAGGTTAGAAAAATTGGCTAATGGCATTTTTATCTACTTGATTGCAAAACAAATTGTAATTCTTGATTAGGAACATCTGCTCCTATAATCTCATATGTAATATTTACATCAAAAGTATTGTTATCATAGTCCGGAAATGCCTCTACATTGATTAAAGACACTCTTGGTTCGTAATTTATGATGGATTGACGAATTTCATCAATAATAATAGTAGCTGTAATCTCATCAATATTCTCAAAAAGAGATTCTGTTATCCTAGATCCGAAATTTTCATCAAAAAACTTCTCTCCAGGAAGAGTAAATACAATATTTCTTAGTGAACGAGCAATTGCGTTTGCATTTTTTAAGCCAATAAGGTCATCATTCAGGGGATTTGCCTGAAATGTCATGCTAATATCCTTAAATCCTTGACTTACCCGTTGTAGCGGCACTCTAATACAGCGATTATTGTTTATTTATTAAGGATTTATAACTAAAACTCAGCCAAAGGAATTACATCAGTATCATAGTCTAAACCATCCTCTTCAAAATCCCCTTCAAAGTCCCCAAAAATCTCACTTTGGACCATTTCATCACGTTTTTTGGGGGTAAGACGATCGTGTGATACTTCCCTAAGCATTTTTCTTTCGGAATTTTCCATTGTCATCACTATTTTCTACTATTTAACATAAAAAAAGAGGGTCGAAACCCTCTTTAAGTTATTTACCTTGGCCTCGGTACTTTTTCTTAGGTCCATTACGAGACGTTGCGGATAAGAGGGTGCGAGCTGACTTCCCTTGACGAGTTTTTTTGGGTCTCGGCTCCATATAACCGTCTTTACTTTGACTGAACATCATTGCCATGAACTTAAATACCTCCGTGTTGTACTAAATGTGCTACAAATACTATAAAAATACCTTGAACGAGAAAAAGGGTGAACTTCATTAAATCACCCTGGTCTTTTCGTGCCCTACACGAATGCGAGGATCACACCAGATCTTGTATCCCTTCTCAATAGCATCAAGACAGAAGGAAACATCTTCCCCACACATATCCTGAACTGCTCCGGATTCAAAAACTTGCATCTTAGGAGCAAACCATGGATACTCAAGTTCTTCAAATACTCCGTGCTTAATAAGAACCCAACCAAAACCAGTGTAATCAACTGTGAAAGGCTTGTTACGTTTGCCCATTGATTCAACGGTTTCGTGATTCATCACTCCACCATTCTTACGGAAATCATCTTCTTCTAACCAGTGAGCAACTGATGTAGTATGACCGTCTTCTGTTGCATACCATCCACCAGTAATTGCACGTTCTCTTAATAATTCCTCATTATTAGTGCCATCTTCATTAATTGCTTCTGCAGGACATGCTAAATCACATAATTGCCAAAACTTACTTGTATCAAATACAATGTCAGAGTCAATCCACAATTGGTAGTCATACTTAAGTTTTCCATCCCAAGGAATTTGGTTTGGTCCACGCAATACATTAGCACCTAAACATTTACAACGTGCAAAATTAACCATTGATGAGTAATCTTGACTTATCTGAATACTCATTCCTGCTTGAACCATGTCAAAGCATAATTGCACAAAATTCTTTAAAAAGACAAATGAACAACCCCTCCCAGGAAGACAGAATACAATTGTCTTACCTTTCATTCTTTTTTTAATTGTATCAATATCCCACTCTGGTGGTTTCTTCGTAGGAGTCTTTGCTTTAACAGTAAATCCTTTTGCCATAATACCTAGATTACCTTCATTTCAATTATACAGTGTTATTATATAGATGTCAATATATTGCCTGTAAGTTAAATGTTATTGTTATTCTTGGTGTATTACCCGTATAAGGTTCTACATGATGTGGAATATATGCAGGAAAAACTATTATATCTCCTTCCTTTCCATCAAGTTTATATGTAGAATACTCATATTCTTTTAACCAATTTACTAATGTATTTCTTGAATAATCATTAGGATCTTCTAATACTAATGAATTATCACTATCTGTAATATGCCATACAATTGATAATTCACTACCTGGATGTATATGTGTTATATTATAATTTCCTTTGTTGTTAATATTAATCCACCAACTCTGTAAATTAAATCTAGGTAAAAAATTAAGTTGTTTAATTATATAATCAGTATATGGAAATGAATTAAAATTATTTGATACTAAACTCTGATACCCTCCTCGATTAGATCTTTCTCTTTCTATCGAAGAATTGTTTTCTTTATATTCTAAACACCAGTCATATATCCCAGTGGGCAATTTTTTATTCTTAAGATGCCAAACAGGAACTTTGAAAAGATGATATATTAATTGATCATTAGATATAGGTTGTGAAGATGTTTTAAAATACTCACTCAAAATGAAGGATCTCCTGCGGGGTCATCCCAAGTAACTGAACCACCACCTTTCCCAATTTCTGATTCACACTTAGTATAACTTAAATCGGCCTCTGTGTAATCCGTCTTCATGAGACCAACCATTGCTTTTAATTCTGCCCACTTCTCTTTAAATTCTGATTCGTTTAAACAAGGATATAAACATACGTCCTTTGCATAAATGTGATATACTTCAGAGTCTCCAGTAATATTAACTGTATATCCAGACATTTTTTATTGGGGTATTTTTTTATATATGAAACCTGAGGAGGTCAAAAAATTTTTTCGGGATTTTTTTATATACACCTCGATCTGTCACCTCTGTAGGTTAGGAAGGACCCTTTTTTTAAGCGGGCAACGCGGCACACGCACGATAACAACGAAGGGCAATAAACTGTCATATCTGTCTATAAAGAATGATAGCATATAGGGGTGCTATTTGTCAACAACACCCCTACACAGTTTGTTATACTTATAAGACTGTATATCTGACCTCTACGATATCATCGAGCACTGCCAAGATATCGTTGCCATTGTTTGCATTTTCTAGAAGGAAGATTGCAAAGGTTTTAGACATAATAAATGACCTAATTAGGTAGACTAAGTGTTAAAAACTGTGAGGCACTGACTGTCTCACATAGTAGGGACACTTTAGAGGTCTCAGTAAGAATAACTCAAATCCTCTATGTATGATTCAACATGTTCATCTTCATGTAAATCTAATACTTTGGTCCAATCAATATCTCTAGGGTTATAGTCATCGTGCACATCAACTTCCAGTGTTATTCTATACTTATCTCGTGTACAGTAGTTGTTAGAAACTGGCATGGGATTAACTCCTAGAGAGTGTTACTTAGTATTATAGAATCACTGTGTTAAAATGTCAAGTATTTGTAGTATATTTATACAGAAAACTTGATATTTTAAAAATTGTAATATCCTCACAAAATGTAAACGAGGGTATTGCAATTTATCCGTGCTAGTGTTATACTACGCACGGTAAGATCACAAGGAAAATGACACAAATAACACCCTAATTTCCACACATTGTTTATACTTTTCAACAGACTTGTGGAAAAGGTGTTAAAAACGCATCCCTATTTATTTGACCATTTATAAACCATTTTAAAACAATTTAACCTCTATTTGTTATACTTTTCCACAGAAATACCCCTTAATTGTGGAAAACTAAGGGGTTGTAATCTGTCTGTAGTTAGTGTTACTTAGTGATCTTATTAAGTATGTTTAATCATATCCTATCTCTTCAATTTCATCATTCCAATTATCATTATTTTTCCCCTTATCGTCCTCTAATATTGTATCTAATTGACTGATAATCTTACTGAGTAAAGTATCAATTTTAAACCCTAATTGATAGATCGATTCTGTTAAATTATCTGTATCAATCTTCTCTTTTTCATTATTAACCAACTCCTTGTAATTACGGTATGCAGGTGTATCAAATTGTGGGTCTGATTGTGGTTTCATTGTTGTTACTAAATGGTCTACAAGTTCGTTATACTTAGTCATCATATATGTCCTCTTCTAATTGTTCAAAATCAAGTGGAAATTCTTTGAGTTTACAGTCAACTAGTGCCTTCATCATTACATAAAATTGTTCACCACTGACTTGATTTTCATCACAAAAATGTTCACTTGCGTCTTCAATTAGTTCAAGCAAATCAATACTTTGTCTTTGTAATCTTTTGAGTTCGTTGTTGTTCATGACGGTGTAAATTAGTTAGGGTTGGATAAGGAATAGTTTGAAACTTTGGGAACCTATAATGATAATCTTTGAGTATCTCTTGATATAAATTAGGATACTCAGATTGTGGATAATTGTTCATACTTTCACCTCTGCTTTTACATCGATTTGTTTGAATAATTCAATGATTTTTAATGCTTGTTCATATGTCGCAAATGACATATATTTGCATTTGGGAGTATCATTAAACCAATAACGAATTGTGGTGTTCATTGTAATTTAGTGGAAGAAGAGTTTGTAATAAAAAAGAAGTGGAATACTACGTGAGTAGCATACCACTTCTGAAGTCAATTACCTCACTATCTGAACATCTGAAATACCAATCATGCTTCTTTGAAAATACTTTCTCACCTAACTTTCCGCATTGATCAAGTAGTGCATTGAGTCTACTTTTGGTAGTAACTGATTGCCAACCTCCATCAAATAGTTGAATTGAGTGATAAGTAATCCGTGCAATTAGATTGTTGTGAAGATAAACATGGCATGTTTTTTCCAGATCATCTTTACAAACAACCTCAGTATTTCCAGACTTCCAGTTAGTGCGGTTCACGATTGCTGCATTCATTTGCATTTCGATTTTACGCATGTTTAGGAAGTTTGACTGATTACATCATGGGGACACTTTACAGGTCTCAGTTGCTATAACAAATCCATGTCTTTACCAACTCTCTGTTTAACATTCTGATCCTTATTCTTCCAGGGATTATGTTTATCTACCCAGTATTGTGAATCTTTATATAAATCTGGTTCATATGGGTCTTGTTGATAAAAATCGTCGTCGCCCCTCGTATCACTTAGTCCGGCAAGTTTCTCATATAATGTATCATAATCTTTCCAATCTTGTGAACTAGTTAACAACTGAGTATCATACAGTTTTAGACATTCTTTGAGAAATCTTGCCTGGGATTGTGTTAGTTTTATATTCATATTGGTAGTAACTTAGTAAATGAAATAACCATTAAGAATGATAACATTATGACCACATCATGTGCTTTGGTTCTTATAAAGAATGGTAGACTAATTACATTGGCAATTAAGTGCATTAGTGCTCCTATGGTTGCTGATACATGGAGAACAATAAAATAGGCAGTAACTATTAGGAATGACCCAATAATTCTGCCTTGTGTGTCAAGTTGCATTAATCATCTTCTCCTAATATCTTATCAACTTCCCTTTGATATCCCCTTACTTCATTATCAGTTAGTCTGTAAACATAATCATCAATAATATGACTTAAGAGGGTCTTATCTTCCAAGACACAATATTCTAAATCATCGCATAATAGTCTGCGTTGTTGTAAATCAGTCATTGGTCTTGATGTTAAATTAGTCATCATACTTTCTCCCTTGTTGTAGGATTAACACCGATAACTCTTGCCTTTGGATTTCTATTTTTGGCAGTATCTATTGCATCGTTTCTGTTAACAGCATGAACAGATTCGGTGAATACTTTACCACCAACATACAATTTTACGTCCCAGATCATTAGTTTTCTCCTTGAAGTTTACAGGTGCAGGCATCATATATGCCTTGTAGTTTTTCTTTTAATTGGTCATCTTCTAGACTTGAAATGATAGTTTTGAGTTCCTCCTTTGTGAGATTTACTAACATTAATTACCCCCGTAAGTATAGATAACTACCTGCCCAATCTGCGTTAGCAAAGCATCTTTGACGTTCTTTAATCCTTCTAAGATCATATCTAACTCCTTTAGCAGGTGATTTATAACTTGCAGGTTTAAATACCTCACCAGTTTCTCTATTTACAAAGGCATGAATACCCCCTGCTTCACCATTATGAATCTTGTGATATTTACGACCAGTTTGTATATTAAACTTATAACGACCTGATGTAGAATTAGTGTCGTAATCCTCTTGCAATCTTGTTACTAACTCTTTCGTCCAATCTAATACCATTTCAGGAATAGATCTCCGATAAAGTTCTTCAATAGGATGCAAGATTTCTTCAACTGTTATTTCCTTTGATGGTTGAGTTACTGTCACTTTGATGCCTCCATTAGTTTAACATATAAATCATAAGTTGTATAGTTCTTGATATTACTTTCATATTCATCTAAATTAGCAGTACATCTCTTTAAATCTAATTCAAGTTTATGGAATCGTTCATCAACCATTGCCTTAAGTACATCAAACTCGTGTTTCTCAAGTGTTAACTTAGTCATGGTAAATCTCCAAGAAAAATGGGATCAAAGTTTTACAACTTTGTCCCATAGTTTGTCAAATACGTCAGGAGATGAGTCCTGTTCGTTCTCTTCATAACCTTCAAATAATCCAAGGTCAGATATACAAGAGAACATATCGTTTAGAAGTCTTACTTCATCGTGTGAAAGTTTCAAAGTAGGCATAATCAAATAGTGTGAAAAACTTAGTGAGGGAGCAGTGCATTGCTGCATCTAACTTGGTGGGACAACCCGTTTCGGGAATTTCCCTCCCTCACTATAAGGACACTTTAGGGGTCTCAGTTCCTAAACCTTGAACCCGCAAAGTTATGATGACTGAATATCTCACGATGTACGATCTTAAATGTACCAAACTCATTTGCTAATACATAACCTTCATGATCACATTCTTCCTCATCAATATAACAAGTAATATCATCATCTCTCTCAATAAATGCAAACATATCTAACTTAATTGATTCAACTAATTTCCACAATCTAATGAGGTTAGGATCACAATCAAAACCATCATCTTCAATATCACTTAATTCCCGAATATGTGCATTAAGTTGTTTCTTTATGTTTGCTGCTTGTTTATCATTAACAAACTCAACTAATGTTGACATTTGACGAGCAAACTTACAGTGATCAATAATATCATCAAGATGCTCACTAATTGTTACTTTAGGTCGTATCCATCTTACATCATTGTTACTTTCATATGTAAAGTATTTTAACGGATATGCAACAGCATTACGCAAATCACCCTCAGCAATGTAATATGTATGAGGTGCAATTATAATATTTGATGTTACTTCTTCGTCAAAATAATAGGTAATTGTATTAGGTGTGTATTGATCATCACCACCAAAACCGATGAAATCACCTTGATAGATGTTATCAGTCTCAGGAAGATAATCAAAACAAAAATGTAATATATCTGCTACATTTCCCTCATGGTTCTTATCAATATCCTCATGCGATTCATTGATCTTAATCTTAACTTTATTGAAGACAGATTTGGTGCCTACAAAGAAGTTTCCGGTTGCAGGATTGCGTCCCCAAACTATTGCTGGAGCACCGTCAATCTTTGCTGAAATGTTACCACCTGAACCAAACCAATCTAACACGGTTAAATCACCTGTTAAAATAGAATCTTCAGGGTGTTCAATGTGTTTGTTTTGCATGATTTTCATAATGTAGTATTGCATAAAAAACCCCCTAGTAGGGGGTTTTGGGGTCAGTTTGCCTTCTGTCCTTCAACTTCGTTAAATGCTCTATTGTAAGAATCCACGCAATAAGTAACAACTTTCTGGACAATTGGTTTGATTTGTTGATAACTCCAAACGCAATCTTTCCAGAGTTCTTGTGTTTCCCACTGATGGATTTCCCAACGAACTTTAACATCTGCCCTGTAATCTTCCAAAGAAAGATTTGGTTTTTCAGGACGAACCCTTGTGGGAGTTGAAGTTTCAGTCACTTTCTTTACATTCGGTTGAGTGTATTTAGTGACCGTAATTTCAGGAGACTTTTTAACAGTTTGGTTTGCAGATTTGGTTGCTGATGAACGTCTGCGAGTTGCCATAAAGTCAAAAAAGTAAAGTGAACGGGTGTGAGGGGTGAGGTGTCGGTGGGTCCGTCCCCTCACTATAAGGACACTTTAGAGGTCTCAGTTAGCATAAATTCATCAAAAAACTGTTCTTCTAATCTATATGCCTGATCTTCCCTCTCTTCATTGTTACTTAATCCTTTAATATCTTGGATACAATGTACTAATTCATGAAATATGGTCATAATATATTCATCTTCATCCAAATTTGCATCAATATGTAACAAAAACTCATCACCATTCTTCTCTTGATAACCTTTAACGTTATCCTCAGATAAGTCACAATGATATATTTCTACCACATAATCACTGATGCTTGGATAACATTTAGTCTCGAAGAATTTATATACTCTTCTTGCTAATTGTGAATCAGTATATGCACCAGAGAAACAAACAGTCATTATAACTTTGCCTCCACAATAAAATCCTCTTTGTTTACATCTTCCCCACAATATATGCAAGTTAATGCACTCCAACCAAAGTGGTAAACTGTTGACCATTCTCTACACTCAGGGCAGAGGATTTGCTTGCCATTCTTTCCTGCTCTAGTATAACGATTAACGTTCTTAAACATCATTAAAACTCCAGATAGTTTTGATCTGCTTGGTTATACAATACAGAGAGATTTGTAGGTGGTTCGATAACATTTATCTCAGGTAATTCACACTCATGATAATCACCATCATTTAATGCAATCATTGCACCATCTGCACCCTCTTGATATAAACTTCTTGCATGTTCATCTTCAACAACTACAACACGTCTTGCAGTTAAATCTATAACAAGTAAGAAATTAAATGTACTTACTTTCTTAAAATCTTCAACAGTTTTAGTTTCACTAAGAAATGATTTAACTTTAAACTTTTTAGTTGCTTTGGTATCTTTCCTCTTATAGAATAGATTCTTGCCCATCTTTAATTCTATCTTATCACTTTCATACACGAAATCATATCCATTCTTATCAACTCTTTCCAAATTAGAGAACTTATCTAATGCTTTCTCAACCATAGTTGCTCTAGCAAAGTTATCAGCATTGGATGTAAATCCTGGGTCATTATATAAAGAATCAACAACCCCAAATACCTTGTTCCAATTGACATCTTGCTCCAAATGGTCAAGAAATCTCTTCAATTTGAGTGAAATTTCCATGAATTTGGTGTCATAGGACAAATTAAGGACAATTTAGAGGTTTCAGTTAGTAATACTGGAAGATCCAAAAGTATTACTAACAACTGCATTAACACTTTTAGCAGTACTAATTCCTACTTTATCATATACAGGTACACAAACTAAACCAAATTGTTTCTGTTCATTACCTTTACGGATTACACGACCAATAGTTTGACTAATGGTGATAAAGTTCATATTTCGTAGAAACAATGCTGCCTCTAATCCTGGTACATTGATACCTTCACTCAAAATACTATGGTGAATAACAACAAATCTTTTACCTTCTTCTTTACCATATTGTGTTAATGTATCAAAGAATGTTTCACGATCTACTTTCTTTCCATTGATAACTGCACCAGTTTTAGATGTAATATACATCCATTCAAATCCACGATACTTTAACTGAGTACAAAAATCAGTTTCTGATATTATTCCAGTAATTTGTGAAGTTCTTCTTGCACAAATAAGAATTTTATCCACGTTCGCATCATCAATAGTTTCAACTAAATTTTCACACTCTAACTCATGAGTATTCTGATTACCTTTCACCATTTCTAGTTGTTTAATTACAACTTTAGGTGGAAGAATAAAACCATTTTCAACTAACTCAGGAGCAGGAACTTGCTCTAATACTTTACCATAAACCTCTTCATCATTCATTCTAGGATCTTGAACATTAGTGCTATGCTTAGGAGTAGCAGTAAAGAAATAGCACCTACCATGATCTCTAGTTGCAAAAAATTCAGTAGCAGGGTAAAAATGTCGTTGTACACTGTTATGTGCTTCATCAAAATAGACAGTATCTACATTTATACCCGATTCTTGAATACGATGTAAAGAATGATAAGTGGTAAAAATTAATTTATTATATTTGTAGTTATTATCGTTCCATTCACGAATCAAGTTAGAATTTGTAGTAGAATAGTGTTCAGTTTCACCACTATGTACATGCAAAATCTTACGTTGAAGCAGTGGATTTAATCCCAAAAACTCTTCAAAATCATCAGAATGTTGTTGTGTTAATAATATGCGTGGTGATACAACTACAATAGTTTTTCTATCAGGTTCTTTAAGAAGAAATCCCCATTTATTACCACTATTAAACTCTCTTTGTGCATCTTTAATCATGCACAAAGTTTTACCACCACCTGTAGGAACAATAACTTGTCCTTTAGAATTAGTGGACATACTATCAACAATACGTTCCTGATGAGGACGTAATTGAATCATTTTAATGCACCATACATAAAATCAATTACAAACAGGTTGTAGACCCTCCTAGGGGTCATACAACAAGGACAATTTAGTGGTCTCAGTTACATATACGAACTGCCTGGTTTATCTGTACCCTTTCTAATATCTTTAATCATTCTATCACCTGCTCTTTGCATCTTCTGTCTTTCAGTTCTAGTATATCCTGATGCTTTTTGTGCTTTATACTTAGGATCTACTTTCTGTTTTTTCTTCTTAGTCAACAACTCAGATGCAGTCTGGGTTTTTTCACCCCTTTCTCTTGCCTTACGTTCTCTATATGCTTTCTTTTGTGCTTCTCTAGCAGATAGTGCAGCACTACCTCTTTCTTTCTCTGGTTGTTGTTCTCTCCTAGATCTTGGTTTGTTAGTACCAATATCTTTACGTGGTTTATAATCTTTAGCAGGTGCAGTTTTACCTCCACCTATTGCTTTAACTCTCTTCTTTTCAGGTTCAGTCTTTTTACGTGATGCACGAATACGACCACCTTCACCAGGTTTTCGTGTTGCCTGATACTCTAGATCTTTATCGTATGCTTCAGTAATAAACTGTTGAAAAGTTTTCATCATTCAGTTACTACAGTTGAGTTCTCGAACCATTTAGGTGCATAAGTTACACCATTCTTAGTGACCTTAGTATTCTTCACTGCATTTGCATCTGCCTGAGCAGAAAATTGCAATCTATCAGCATAAGTTTCTGTCCAAGTGTTATTACCCTTCCAGTACACATCACCAGAATTTATAGCACTTGGAGTTTTAACGTGATATGGCATTTTTTTATGCTTTTTAGATATTTATGGATTAGATTCTTTATCTTCCTTATCTTTTCTAAGTCCTCCTTTAGATACTAGATCATTTGCAGTGAAATAAGCAACTCTTTTGCGTCGCAATTTAAGCAAACGATTATATTCTTCTTGTTGTTCTTTAGTATAAGAAAATCCTTGCTTTCTCCATTCTTCACGCAATTCTTTCATTTGTTTAAGGACTTCAGATGGTTTCATAATTAAAAATCAGTGTCAGAATTAAGGAATTGGTTGAAAGTTTGTTCTTCATCTTTAGAAGGTGGTTCATCACCAACTTCCCAAAGAAAGTCCATATAGGACTCAATTTCAAGTGATAAATCGTTTTCCATAAGTTTAATCTTACACTATCAGGACAATTTAGAGGTTTCAGTTAATAATAACATCATTAATCATCACATTGAGAATAATGTTCAATCTGTTCATGAGGAGTACGTGTTTTAACATACTGCAAATCCTTCCAAAATTGACTATGACACAATAATAATGTATGAATCATTTTGTGCATAGGATTCTTCTGATAGTCATCCTTAGGTTTAGGTTTAACACTAGTCTCTATAGTAATATATTCCTCACTATAAAAATAAACCCAACCTTCATCTTTTCCATACTCACCTTTATCCCATATAACATAATCATTCACCTTTGGAATATAAGGATCAGACATTATAATGCTGCCAGAAATTTGGGTTCATCAGGAATATATATTGATTCATAATCAGGATACATTACTGATACAATATAATATGCTAATTCACGATTAGGTGCAATAATATCAACCAATACTTCTATTGTAGACTCTGGTGTATCGTGAGGAGTACCACCCAATGGTAAAGATACTTCAACACCCCAAACATTCCCATGTTTGAGGTGTTCACTGAAGGATACATGCATATCTGGTTTCATTAGCAGTAAAACTCCTCTAGGTAATAATCTACAGTTATCTCAAGTTTTGCTGCCTTCTCCTCAATTTCATCCCAAAAGTCTTCTGCTGCTTGTTTCAATTCTTCCTCAGTTTGATTGGAATTGTTCATGCTGCTAACTCCTTTGGATAATTTTCAGGAATTTTAACAGTTTGAGGTTCACTATAATGTAGATCATAACATACCCACTCATTATTTTCAAATAAGTAAGCATATTCTTCACCTTCTGCAAGATAATCTTCAACTGTTGAATCAAATCTTGGTTCGGTATCTTCACCACGATCATTATAATATTGAACGTGATTGTCAACCTTTTCAAGACTCCAATTAGTATCAGAATCTATACACGAAATATCACCACCATCAAGAAGTTCTTCAATCTTCTCTCTAGTAGTATAATTCTGACGAAGATGAACACCTAAGAATTGAGGATAACCATCCCAATGATGATAAACTGAAACAACAGATTCATCACCAATTAACAGTCCAATGCGTGATCTTGTTGCCATAAGTGAAAAGAAATAGTTTGGTGAGCAAGGTCTTATCCACAACACTTAGGTTTGCTACATTGCCTTGCTCGGTGGTTCTCACCATCGGATTGCTCCGTACATCATAAGGACACTTTAGAGGTCTCAGTTAAAGTAATAAATCTGTTAATGGGGTAGAAATAGACTCCATTACCTCTTTAGGGGGAAGAGGTGAAACTGTAGGCACATTCAATTCCTTCATGATAATCTGTTTAGGTAAAAAGTTCCAACAATAGTAACTACTAGAAAATGTAATCTTATCCTCTGTGACCCCATCAGGATACATAAACTTCATTCTTTTATCAAACATTAAGAGTTGCAAGTCTCTATCTTTAAACAACATCTTAGGTGCAGTATCATTTAACCACGTATTAGTCATAATCAGAGCAAATGGTTTATTAAAATACAATGCCCTTTCAAATATCTTCTTTTTACCTGTAAAAGGTGGATTAGAAATAAGAAGATCCCATTTATCAGGTTGATAATGAAAGAAATTCCTTCCCTGATGTATATGAGAATAAACTACTTCATTAGTCTTTGATATTTGTTTAACAAACTCACTCTCACTAGTGTCAAATGGACACCATACAATCTTATCCTCTGGAATATATTCCAAGATAGGTGAAACTGCATAACCAGGGGTGTAACATTCATCGTTACGACCCCCAGAATATAGTACTTTACTACTATCAATATCATTCATTAACGTTTAACTGAACTAATATATCTTGTTGTTCTTTATTAGGTCCATCCTTAATTTGTGGGAAAGCAGTCTCTATCTCAAAAGGAAGTTGCCAGTCATTTGCAATCATATACAATGCAACTGATTTACAGATCTTACGAAACTCTTCCCATTTTTGTACCTGATTTATTCTACCAGCAAGAACTACCTCATCAGAATCACCTTTATTATCAAACCACTGAGTAACTTTTATGACTCTCTTTAGTTCATGATACAGTTTCATAGTAGCATAAACACGTTCTCCAAAGTATCTGTAAGGGAAACAATAGTCCACATCATAATCACTTAAGCACTTATTTTGTAACCAATCCTCACACTCAGCATAGGTCCAACCAATAGTTGATGTAGGAACATCTTTATCTTTAACTATCTGCTTAACTGCTTTATTTTTATCTTGAGTTAGCATATTTGGTGCTGCATCATATACAAAACGTTCTACAGAAGCAAGATCTAACTTTAAATCCCCAGAAGCAATTAAATCAGTGGCAGTTTTAACTATATCTGCAATAGAATTAGAATCTTGAGGAAGTTCATCATTTCTTCTATGAAGATAAACTATTCTATTATATTCTTTAGTACGTCCCTTAGTTCCAATAAATTCAACTATATCCATCCACGCACCTTCATTCCAACCATTTAACCTATCTGATTTAAACCTAGTCATTCCATTTTCACCATCATATATTTTAGATGGTTCATTAGATAATGAAACACAAGGTAATTCAGCAAAAGGATCAATACCTTGTCTGCGAGAATCTGCTATTTGTGTAACTTTAGTACCAGAAGAACCCTTTACTCTTATTGGGTTATCTTCAGTCACTCCATAATTAACATTTTTATACTCAATATACTTTCTACCTTTGTGAATAACTCCTTCACCTTCTCTAAAAGGTGCGAAGTCTGCTCCTGTTGCATTTTTTAGGTCTTGATAGGCAATACGACCTGGAAGAATTTCTGATAATGGGTTCATAATAATAACAATGCTCCAAATAGCACTTGCTTTTTAATAGTGTAGAATAAAATGGATAGGAAGTCAACCCCCATCCACGGCACAACCTAACATTGCACCACCAATAATTCCAGAAGGAATTGCCCACCAACGATCTTTTCCACGAGATCCAAACCCTGCAAGACCACCACCAAGTAATGCACCTGCAACTGTTCCATCAGAACAATCATTGGTATCTACATTTTCATACACGGTTACATGTCTCTTATATACCCTACCTTCTGCCACTTCACCACCACAAGGAACTTCTAAGGTTTCATTCCACGACTTTACATAACCAGGGTCATTGGCAGTACCAGGTACATATTCTTCTCTATATTCTGTCTTAAAACATGTACGACTTGCAGAATACCCTGGTTGATATTCATTAGCAATAGCAGGAGTACAAGCACTAAGTGCAACAAGAGTAGCAAGTGCAATTTTCATAAAACTTTTTGACTATAAGGGTATCATACACGAAACAAGATGCTTATGCAACTTTAGTGGACACTTCTGCAAGTGCCTCCATCCTAAGAAACTGCTCATCCCTATTATAGTAAAGAGTATAGTTATCAGTAATTAAATAATACCCATCAATATCCTTACCATCATCAGTATATCCATATCCCCTAACCCTTTCCTGAATACCATCAATACGTAGTTTCTTATTGCCGTTTCTCACGTA
>VTLG01005176.1_pt1 | contig 65880 bp, 94 predicted proteins | sample 4694571 | NCBI WGS metagenome assembly VTLG01 (sample SAMN12604809, study PRJNA352737) | marine metagenome | biome: ENVO:00000447; feature: ENVO:00000209|ENVO:00000569|ENVO:01000036; material: ENVO:00002151; isolation source: viral sequences binned using virsorter ...
GTTAAGGCGGTTAAAATAACAAATATTTTACCTCCCTTAAACTTTATACCACCTACTTCTACTTCTGCCATTGAGATTCCACCATTTCGTTCATTACTCCATCACTACCCGCAAATAGCAGGTAGCTCGCCATATTATTGTCTGGTATTATTGTATCAGGTAAAACAAGATCTGTAAAGAAACCGGATCTATCTTGAAGTGCTTGTTGAGCTTCAAAAAATGTTTTTGTATTTCCAAGAACTTGCATAACTATAAGCGTTTTAGTTTGATTTGCTGAGTCATATTTTCCTTTATCTCCCATTTTTTTTACAATTTTTTTAGCAGCTTTCTCTTTTTGTTCCTGCTTTTTTATTTCCTTTTTAGGTTCAGACTTATCTTTTGGTTTATCCATATCTTCTTCTTTCTCATCCTCAGAAGCCTCTGATGGGCTTTCTTCAGGTTCTGACTCTTCTGCCACTTCTTCTGTAGGCTCGTCAGTAGTTTCTTCCATAGGTTCCTCATTTGTTGCCTCCATTTCTGGTTCAGCTTCTGGTTCTGATTCAGTAGCTGTTTCGGTTTCTACTTCTGATTCCATTTCTGGTTCTGGCATATCTATATCTACTTCTGCCATTTCCATTTCTGGTTCTGGCATATCAAAGTCCATTTCCATTTCCATTTCCATTTCAATTTCCATACTAGTCATTTCCATTTCCATCTCAGGCATATCCATCTCGAAGTCCATTTCAAAATCCATCTCAAAGTCCATCTCCATTTCATACTCAACAGTCTCATAGGACATTTCCATATCTGGTTCTTCAAACTCTGGTTCAAAATACATATCCTCCCCTGGTCCTTCTACAATATCATTATGTTCAAATATATTTTCAACAATATCTATTACTTCCGTCTCGGTACTACCCCCATAGGATACCCACATTTCAACGTTAAGTATATGTTCTGTGACGATGGTTGATACAACATTGTATAAAACATTTACTGTTACATCATCAAAGAGCGGTCCAATGGCGAGGTTGATATCCCGTCCACCTACCTCAACAATTATTTTTGTAATTGACCCAGAGAAATCCCATCCACCTGTGTATTGTTGAAATCCACTTGCAACACCGGATTCAGATAATATATCAGTTCCTTGAAATATATTTGTATTACCATTACGTCCTGTAATGTGCATATAGATACGATCTTGTGCATCACGTTTATCTACTTTTATAGTGTAGTTTGTCCTTCCTCCATTTTCTATGTCTAATTCTGATATGTCTATTGTGTTAATAAATGTTGTACCCATTCCTGAGACACCCATTGTTGATGTGCTATTACCACTACCTGTTATTTGTGCACATTTATCGGCGCCAAGATTATAACAACTATTACCAGATGGCATATTTGCTGGTCCTTGTCCTCCCCAATCAATATCCATATCCCCTTCATACTTTGATGTAACATAATCGTTGTCACCATCTAAAATATCATTTGAATCAGGATTTGTTGTTGTTACTGTTGTGGTTGTAGTTGTGGTTTCTGTTGTGACTGTATAGCCATCCGCTTCGTATTCAATTGTTTCGACTTCATCTACGACAATTGTTTCTTCAACACCTGGAGTACATAATCCTGTTGCTGTAACAGGACACTCGGCTTTAAGGGAAGAAGGCCACGACGCCAGAATGCATAGCCATACCAAATAAAATAAATTTCGCAAGTTTTTGTCCATCCGTTAATCCAGTTGTTTGTTGTTCTTTTTGTTCGATTTCTATTTTTTTAAATACTAATGATCCATCAGGGACCATATCAGGATTTTCTTTCCATCCTTTTTTTGCATCTTCTCCTATTGCACCCATATAAGGACAATAGGTTCCTGCCATATGCATAGCATCAAAAACGCGTGGATCAGCACATAATGTTGATACTGCAGCTACCTTCATGCCCATAGAATAAAGAGATCTAGATAATTTTATTCTTTCGCAATTTTCATCGGTAATTGTAACGCCTGTTGCAATCCCTAGGATCTGCGTTTGAACTGCTGTTGATGCAGCTGTTTTACATATATCTGAATTATTAATAACGACACTTGGTGCGCTGGCTGTTGGTACTGATTTGTCAGTTACTACTGTGCTTGATACGGTGTTTGTATCAGCTGCCATTAATGGTTTTGTTAATAGCACCATTATTAATAATGTTATTAACAAAAATAAGTTTGTTAATATATATTTCACTATCGTATTCCATCAAGTTTCTTGTTAATGTTTTTGACTTCCACTTCAATGACAGCCAGTCTGGTTTCCATTTTCTTAAAACTGATTATTGCCTCTTCCATACGATCCATATCTTTTTCCATTGCTGTAACACGTTGTGATGTCATTCCCCACGTAATACCTAATGCCACAAAAACACCAATTAACCATATGCTATCTTTAAAATTAAATGTCATATTTTCTAATCGTTTCTATATCATTGTCCGGCATAAGATCTGCTAAACCACCACCACGGTAACTTTTTATTTCTCCACCCTGAGCACTATATTGTGTTGGAACAATTCCACCTAATTCTTCAACAAATTTTCTGTATTCATCCCAATTGTAAGTTATATCGTCTGGGTCTGGGTCTTGGCCTGGGTCCTGGCCTATAAATGTTTGATCTAAATCTCCGCCTCCACCTCCACCTTCCTCTACGGCTGGTGAAAGATTATAAAATAAAGAAGGATCAAGAGGTTCCCCCGTATATGAAGGATCTAGTGATTTTCGAAATAACTCATCACCTGTAAAAGCTTTATATATATTTTGAGCTATTCCTGACACAGGACTAGATAGAAATTTCAATACTTTTGGGCCTGCAGCACCACTAGCAACAGGAAAAGCTTCTCTGTATGCCGGTATGTCTAAATTATATAATTGTCGTCTAAAATTTGCATACTCAGGACTTGTTAATCCTGATCGTGCTAAATCTGGATTTATCCTTTTAAAATAATCAATCGTGGATGACCCTGGAGCTTGCGCTCTAATATTGTTTAATAAGTTTAGTCTATATTGTTGTGCTTCATCTAGTGGAATATTAGCTCCTGTTCCAAATGTATCATCTCTTAAACCAAGTCCTCCTCCTTTAGAAGCTGGAACACGTTTAAGATAATTAAGTAATTGTTGTCCTTGAACTGTATCGCTAAAACCAGGTCCTTTTTTAGCCATTAAACGATCAAGTTGAGTACGAAGCTTATGTTCGCCAGTAGGAACCATTCCAGCTTCTTCCCAAGATGTTTTTGACTCAGCAGCTTTTTGTAATCTTTCTTCTTCCGCAGCTTGTTTTAATCTTTCTTCTTTTGCTTTTTCTCTCTGATGTACTTGATATCTTCGTGCTGCTTCCTCCTGTGCCTGTTGATTGAATCCGCCTTGTTGTTCTTCTCGACGTCTTTCTTGACGAGCCCTAACACCAGTTATCCATTCTTTTGAATCATCTCTATTCCAGTAACCTGGCATTATGATGCTCCTTTCAATGCATCGACGATGCCACCACCACTGCCTGTTGCAAGTCCTTGGTTTGCTCGTCGTTGTGCCATTGCCATATCAGTTCCACCGAATGCAAGAGCTGTTCGTGTATTTGGTGCGAGAGCATTGTTGCCTCCACCAAGAGATGTCATATTAGTATTTGCGAGGCTTGAGCCTTTCACTGGTCCTGTCGCCTCTTCAATTGTTGTATCAAACGATGCTTTTGGTAGAGAAACATCTCGTCCAGGATGGCCAGCAGGCCTATCTCCACGATTAATTCCCGTATCCATTACTTTGTCAGCTCCCATACCAAATTTTTCAACGTTTCCTTTTAAATCTTCCATAAAATTCCAATGTGATTGAGGATCATCAGTTCGTGGATCTTCGCCGTCCTCACCCATTTGTAAAATAACTTTATTAAGCATTGTGCTTCTTTCTTCATTGTCTAATTGATCAGCAGTTGGAAATACTCTTTCCGCCATACGGAGAAGGAACGCCTTTTTCTGTGCAGTGACAACGGGATTATTCACAATTTCAGTCATTGCTTTTAATGCTGCTGGGTCTGTTAAAAATTCATTAAAGCCACGAATTAGCATTGCTGTAACGACAGCCCCCACTGGACCTCCTGCTGTTAGCGATGCTCCAATTGCCATACCACCAATTATAGCTTTTGCCCCACCAAGCGTGGCACGTCTTACAACGAACTGTGACGGATCAACTCTTTTTCCAAGATCACTTACGCTGATGGCATTAATGAATTTATCTACGTCCTTCCACGCACCAGGTTTACCTAATGCAACATCAAGGACTTTTCTCCCCTCATCACTGTTTAATCCAATTTGTCTTCCAAACTCATCATAGTCAAAAGTAACAGATTGAAACTTTGTCCTTTCAAGATCATTAGCAGCAAAGCCGTGTTTTTTAATTGCTTTTTTATCTGCTGTACTTAATGCTTTATAATCAGATGCTGTATGTCGTCCAGATAAATTCTTTAATGATTTTTGATAGGCATCATCAAACCATTTTTGCAACATTCGTTTTTTAAAATGATCAGGATCAAGTTTTGTGCCATGTGTTTTTTGCCACGATTTTGCTATGTCAGAAGCAGGATCAACCGTCATCATATTCATTAAGCTTTGCATAAATTTAGGATCTTTCGTTGCACGTTCCATCAATGGTTTCATCATTTCACTGTCATAAAAAAATCCTGGCTTGTAAACACCCTCTCCGAATATTTCTCTATTTACCATTTTCAATTGCTCGGCAATAGGTCCTTCGAATGTTGGTGCTACATTTGTTATCCATTTATTTGCTTTGTGTAGTTTATTCGTTAATGTTTTATGTAATGCCTTATCTTGTGCTGTTGCGCTTTTTGGTAATGCTGATAAATCGGCAATATCTTTTTCAAGCATTCTTTTTAGAATGCGGATGTTGGACATATCCGTCTTGTTCACCATACCTCCGCCTTCGGAGATGTAGTTAGCAATAGCACCGTTTAAATGTTCCTGAAGTTTTCGCACTTTTTTCGCTGTTATGTGATCGCCAGCTTGGCTTAATTCTTTATAAAATATGCCGAATGCCTCTTCTGATTTCGTTCCAGGGAATCTAATTACTTGATCATAGTTTCCTTTTAACGCCGCATCGTTTGCTTTCTTTAATGCCGTCTCTGCATATTTTTTTGTTCGTTTAATAGAGAAGATTGGCTTATCTCCAGCTTTTGTTGCCGTATCATAAAAATCATCATAAAGAACTTTCGCTGTTGCCATATAGTCTTCCCATTTCTTTCCTGCCATTGTAACCATATCAACACCAAGATCACTAAATGTCTGCATTGGTGCAAAGGCACCAAAGTTTCCTGCATAAGCTCGTCTAATTTGTTCTTCAGTAATGTCGGCTGATCGTTGGAATGGCGTTCCTACCCACGGGAAAACGCCAAGGACACGTCTAACACCTTTTACCCAAGGTCTTTTTGTTGCATGAACAATACCAAGGTCAAGTCCGTACAGATTTGACATATTAATAAGATCTTGTGTGCTTTTCTTATCAATACCGAACATACCACGCATAACAGGTTTACCAAAACGTTGCCACACTGGTAGCATTGAATAGGCGCCGCCTGTCCACGCTAAATTATCAGCATATTCTCTTAACATTTTTGTTTTTTCACGATCCCATACAAAATCATCATCAGGTAAATCTGCTAAGTGTCGATAAATTTCGTTAGCCGCGTCATGTGCATGTGTTCCTATATGATATCCAAGAACATCCGCTCCAGCCAACTTCAATGGTTGTTTTGCAAATCCTGTTACTGGGTTGAGTCCTGCGAATTTTGGTGCAGCAAGAGATCCTGCAACACCCCATGACGTTCTGTCAAGTGGTAATGCGTTTGTCATAGGAATGTTCGGTAAATATGGTAAGTCGAGCTTTCCGTCTTTAATGTTAGGAAAGAAAGGAATATCGATATCAGCTGTTTTTAAATCTCGACCAAGTGTTCCTAGAGGGTCACGCGCTTTTGCTTCTCTATAAGAAATGTCACTGATAATCTTGTTTAATTCGTTAAAATATTGTTGTGAGCCTTGTGGATATTGAATTCCCTCAACCATCTCCTTTACTTTGTCTTGTGCCTCAGGTGTGAGTTGTCCTAATTTTGATGCAAGATTAGCTTCGTCTTTTTCTTTTGCCGCAAGAACACCATCTTTTTCACCTTGCGTCATATTCTTGTATTGTAAAAGTTGCTCGTCTCTGGATCCACTTTTATCAATACCGAAAGAATCCATAATGTTATTATATTCTTCAATCGTCAGAGCATTAGGATCTTCAACTTGAAATTGTTTTCCATCTATAATAATGTTTGCCATTAGTTTTGTCCCACTCCTTGATTGATAATGTCCTCAACACTCTTGGTTACTTCAGTTTGATCTGACACTAGTTTTTCATCACCAAGTGTTTGTACGATAGATGCTTGTCCTTTAGCCAGTCGCTGATCTACCATTTGTAGTTTTGCAAGAACATTTTCTTTTGATTTAAGACCTGTTAAGTCAACAGAATCCGCTGCACGCCTGATGTCATCCACGTTCAAACGACCTGTTGGTTTTAAGGCACGAGCTAAAGCATAAATTAAAATATTTTCACGAACTTTATTGTATGCAAAAACAGGATCATACCCTGCTTCTTCCCAAAAACTTTGACTAAGTAAATCACGAACGCTCGCTTGTACGACTTTCTTCTCGGTGCCTTCACCAAATAATCCTTTTTTTGGAACGTCAATAATAAATTCACCCATACCGCCCTCTTCAGCCCTTGAAATAGCCGTTTGATCATTCATTGTTCCTTCCGTCATTAAATCACGGATATATAAATCATTTGCCGCGTTAAAAAATTGTGCCTCTAATTTTGGATTAATAGCACTCAACATATCATTGAAAGTAGCGTATGTTTCTTGTGTTAATCCATCAATGACACCTTGAACACCAAGATAACTTCCTCCTTGTTTCTGCATACGAAGTTCCTCTTGTACAATTTGTCCAAGAACATCACGTGCACTCTGTAAGTTGTGGTAATCGGCGCGAAGATCCATCATCTTACCTTGTGGTTTTCCTGATAATGTTTCATTAAGAGGAGACTCCTTTGGAATCATAAAGTCATCATCAGAGATTGGCTGATAGATTAATTCTTGTGTGTCTTCATCTTGTCCTACTAATTTTTGTATTTTACCATCTTCTCCAATAATTCCTGTTCCAATTCTGTATCCCTGTGGTGCGCTGTCATCGGCAATCGCCAAGTTGACGGCTGTTCCTTTAAGTGCGCCTTTTGGTTCCAGTGATGCCCTTAATTTTTCTAAGGATTCAGCTCCCGCTTGTCGCAGTCCTTCAAGAGCAAAGTCATGCTCCATGCCAGCTCCAAATTTCATTAAGTCAACATCCGATCCCATTGCTTGTAGCCAGAATTGTGCTTTCTGCGCCAATGCGTTTTCCTTTGATGCGTGGTGCTGGTCAATTGCTTTTATCGCAAGTTCCTTGTCTTGCGCTGACTTGGATTGCCTTTTAATCATCGCGCGTTCTGTTTCACGGCCAAGAGTTTGTGCCATGATGTCAAATGCTTGCTCCCATTTACCTTCAGCGGGAGATTTAAGCGTGAAAAGATCGGTGATGAGACGAAGCGCCATTAAATCGGTATCATCGTTTTGCTCCCCGCTATTAACAATCTTTTTCATTGCATTAAATCGTTGTTGTAGTGTTGGCTCCTTGCCAACGAATTCCTTTATGTATCCTTCCGCCGCAGCTTTCGGATCGTACTTTTCAAGTTGTGATTGTATTGCTTTTTCTTCTGGTGTTACTTCTGCTAGTCTTTCCTCAAATGTCTTTTCCTCTTTTTTTGTCAAGCCCATGACATTTTCCGCGTCTGTCTTTGGTATGATAGGGCCTGCTTCCGTATTAAATTCGCCTCCTGATGTTACCTCGTTGGCTTCCACCATATTAGGGTTTGTTTTGTTGGCATTACGGTCATTAGTCAATTCCATATTGACATTGGCGAGATGCACGGGAAGTTTTTCTCCCGTATAAGCTTTTAAATTGCCTTCTTGATTGAAGCCATCCATGATGCCGACATTGTCCCACTGCACTAGGGATTGTTTCTTCGTCCCCGGCTCAATGAACATTGGCCTTAATAAAGCGTTATCTACTGACATTAAGATATTGCTCCGCCGATTCCTTGCCCAATACCTCCAATAAGGCTACCAATACCGCTTAAAAACGGATTGTACTCACCTGTTTGCATTGGTGTTGCTTGTGGTAATCCACCAAGAATACCACCCATAAATTGAAACTGTTGATAAGGTTGCATCATTTGACGCAGTAAATTCTGTCGTTGTATGTTTAATGTGTTCTGTGCCAATTGCTGTTGTTGTCCGCCTAATGCTGAAAGTGATGCAATATCTGAGCCAAGTCCAGCTTGTGCCATTGTACCAAGTCCACCCATTTGTTGTGCACCCAGGATGCCAAGTTTTGATGCATTCTGCATTCGTCCTTGTTGTGATGCAAAATCCGCTCGTGATGCCTGTTGTGCTTGCTGATAGTTTCGTGACATATCTTCAAAGACACGTCGTGACATTAAGTCTTGTAAATTTCGTCCTCGCTCCGCTTCAACAATGCCGTGTCTTGCTCCGCCGAACGCACCGACTCTGCTTGCTGCAGCAGCGTCTCGTTGTCCTTGAATATCTCCTTGACGTTGCATTTCTTGCAATGCTGACTGTGTAACATTTTGTTGGTAGGGATCCATATAGGCGCCAATGTTGGCTGCCGTCGGCGTAAAGCCTTGTGCTCCCTGATAACCTGCTCCTATTGCTGTTTGCATGCCTTGTTGGGCTTGTTGTAGAAATGGTAAATATGAACCAAGACCTTGTTGTGCAAGACTTGCTGCTTGTTGTTGCAGAGGTGAAAATCCAGCGACCTGTTCCGTTGGCAGTTGCATTGGCGTTCCCGTCAATGTCTGCGCATTCTGAATCAGGTTCATCTGCGCCTGTTCTTTAATTTCGTCTAATGTTGGCATTAGTTATTCCCCCATTTCTTTGACCACTTGGTTACAAGTCCACCAATTTCTTTTAAACCTTTTGCTTGTGCTTTAATTATTTTTTCAGCCAATGGTGTTATTGGTCCTGCAAAGGCTTTAGCCACTTTACTTGTCTTAAGTGCTTCTTCGCCACCGTGTTTTACTTCTTTAGACCTGCCGCTTTTTCGTGTTTTTATAACTTTATCATTCATTATACTAACCCCCCTTCGAGTCTATGCATTAAGCTATACATTTTTTGTGCTCCGACACGACGATCACCGCCGCCGGCGTTACGAACAGCATCTGCTGTCATAACAAATTCTCCATCTGATAGCATTGCTGGAACGCTATCGCTTGTTCCTGTCCCCGGTCCGCTGATTGCGCCCGTTCGTCTTGGAAATCCACCTGCCTGGTAGCCTTGAATGATGCCACCATTTGCAACATCTATTGCTTCTTGAGGAGGTTCCGCAGATCCAAAAAATTGTTCAATAGGATTCTCTAATCTAGGATTTTCCAATTTACGTCTATCCCCTCCGTAACGATCGATAAAGTCTTGTTTTTTCGTTACCAATGAAATGGCTTGCGCCACTGGAACTCCCTTTTCAATAAGTTTATCAATCATTTCTGTTTTTACAAATCCTAGAATTTCCATATCCTCAAGCATTTCAATAATACTTCGTGGTGATGGATCAAGTTTTTCAAGATTAAACTTGAAATCGTCTTCGTCCGTGAAATAGCGCGGATCCATCGGCGTCATTGGTCCTGCATCTTCGTCCGGTCCTGTTGCCACCTCTCCTGGTGGTGCTACACCCTTAAAAGTATCATGATCAGGCTTAAATTCCTGGAAAGGTAGTACACCAAACGGTCCCGATCCTTCAGCGAATTTTTGCACGATGCCACCTTGTGCACCGACTGGAAGACCCATACCTTCTTCTTGGTAAATGTCTTGGTTCGCGATCGGCAGTCCTAATGCTCTAAGCCAATCAACATATTGCTGGTTGCCTGAAATTAAATTTGAAAGTGGATCGTTACTGATGTCATAATCAATAAGAGATCCAGCCTTACGTTTGTCATCTCTACTGCCTGCTAATCCTGTAAGACCTAAAATACCTGCTGCTGCTGGTCCCCATTGCGCTAATTTGCTTCTTTCCTCCGCTGGGCCAAACCAGGTGCTTCCTGTTTTTGCAAAAGGATTCATTGTTCTTCCAAATTTTGCTAGTCCACCTTCACCAGTTCCTGCATCTTTTAAAGCTGCAGGGATGCCTCGTAATCGTGGAATGATGTGTTTCCAATGAGGATCATATACTCCTGTAGAAAATGCACCTTTAACTTTTGGTGCGGATGCTAAATATCGTCCACCTGTTCCAAGCATTGCGCCTTGCAACGCGCCACGTTTCCAATCATCATCAACGAGTGCGCCAATACCTGCTCCAAGTCCTGCTGTAGCCCACGGGCCGACGCCAGGAATTGCAGCAGCAAGCAACGGTAACAACCGTTCACTTTCGCCCGGCATTACTTTTTGAACAGTTTCTTTTGCTTTCTTGAAAATCTTCTTAAGAAAAAACTCTGGCTGTCCTGTGACAGGATTAAGAGAGTTTAATTGATTACCAACAATATAACGCTCAGGATCAATACCCATTTTGCGCATTTGTTTGAAAAGTCTTTTCTTAAGAATAGGACTCTGATTGAGTACCTCCATAGGGACAACAGTTTCGCCTTCAGCGGCGTGTACCATATAGGTATCGCCATACCGACCAAGACCGCCTAATGCGGTTGCGACTTGTTGTACTTGATTAACCATCCATTACCTTTCCGACCATTTCACCGATACTATTGACTGTAATAGTTACGTCTTTCTTAATATCTTCTTTTTTTGTTGAAGTTGCAGGATTATTAACATCGGAATCAGCTTCCACATCATCCTTGTATTCTTTTCCTGTTTGAGCGTGGTAAATTTTTGTTTTGCTTTCAACATCTGCCTTTTTAAGGGCTGGTGTTCCAGCAACCACGGTTATATTATCATTTATAGTCATTTTTTATCCTCCTAGCAATGAATTATTACGAAATCTCCAAAACACTTAAAACAATATGCAAGTCTCCACCGTTCTGCGCCTGTACTTTAAGCACTTCTGATTCCTTAAAGACAATGGGAGAAGTTGAAGGAACAGGTGTATGAGAATCTGCTCTCAACAATTCCTCTGATGCTCCTTTTTGCACGACCCTGTTTGTCTCTAGATTATAGCTCACACTATCCGTATCCACGAGATAAACAGAAATTTTACAGCTGTTTTCTTCATCAATATTTGATACCCTAATTGACTTGACAATAGCGGTTGTTTCTGAACCCACTGTATATAATGTTGTTAGTGCACTAGTGGATAAAATTGCTTTATAATTTGTATAAACGTTTGCCATTTACCCTAAAAACCATGCTATTTGTTCGTCATCATCACGCAGTGTCTCAGGTGTATACGTGTTATTTAACAAAAAAATCAATTGTTCTAATGTTTGTATTAATTGTGCCATCTGTGTTTGATTATATTCTTTTGGTGCATCTGGTAATCGTGGAATATTAATTTTTGCCATTACCCGCCTCTCAATCCATCTGGTTGCATATCAACTTTTAATGTTCCATAACGCCAATGCTCATCTGAGGCATCGCTTTCTACACGGACAGCAAGTTGTCGCCCGCGTATGCGCGTATCTTTTTTTGTTGTACTTGTTGTAACAGCAAGAGAACTATGACTTTTTTGTGTCCCTAAAGGATATGGTCGTGTCTTCATTGTAATATCTACTGTTCCTGATTGATTTTTAAAATCAGGCACAACACGTCGTATAGACATAAATTGATCACCTTCCCCAATATCCATATCACCTGATTCAATGTATGCTGTCATTGCCGAGCCTGCGGCATTTTTTCCTTTTTCTTGTGCATAAACAAAAGTGCGCCCAGCTGTAACGCCGTACGCTGTTGGTGTTGATGATGTCGTGTCGGTTGCACTATATTCGGCAGCATACGGATTGGCATAAACACCTCTATCGGCCCAGGCACTTCGTGCTAATGTTCCAATGTACCATATGTTTTCAGCATAATTAAATGTAACTTGTCTATCAATTTGTGTAGAATCACTTGACGCATAAAACCAAGTTACTTCATTAAAGTCGGTATTAGCCGCGCAGAACACGTCACGTTGTGCGCTTTGTTGAATATCATCAAAAACATAATCAAGTACTGAACATGGAATTTTTTTCACTGCACCATCGTACATATAAAAAGAATCATTTCCCATCCAATAAGAAACACCTCCAACATCAATAGCTGCATGAATACCTGAGGCACCGCAATTAGAACCAATTTGTTTGAAACCAAATGTGAATGGTGGACCAATAAATTGCATTTGATACAAAGCTGTATCTGTCCAAATCATCACCGCACCTCTACTTCGAACAGCCGTTTCAATCTGATTACCGTCTGTCAGTCTTTGAGATCCTGCCGTGTTGGTTGCCGTCGGCGTCCATGTATTTGTTGTTTCTTGTGAAGACCATCTTATGAACATATTATCTTGTGTAGATGATGTTCCAATCGTTGTTTCTGTTGCAAGACAAATAACATGACGATCATCACCAGATATTAACATAAATCGTGATTTTGTAGGTGCTGCAGAAACATTCGTTGTTGATGCAACATTGCTTGAAAGACCTGATGATGTATCCCAGTAGTAGAGACCTCCATCAAATTTTTGGGCAAGAACATCTTCCCCCCAATTATCAAGAGCCCATTTTCCTGAATCTAGAAGCACACCTGTTGCTCCTGTTAATCCCGACCGAGTTGTATCCCATGTGGATGCTCCCCAAGAACTTGCCCCCCATCCGTAACCAAAGATGGAAGTTGCTGGGGATGAATTAATATCATAAGTTGCTGTCGCCGTTGCACCGGTTGCCGTTGCCGTTGCGGAAGCTGGTGCTGTAATAGTATATGTATCGTCGTCTGCGGTTAATATTTCAAATTCATTTTGTAAATTCGCTTGTGTCAATCCACCAATGGCGCCACTAACACTTGACAATGTTACAAAATCACCAATAAGAGCACCATGATCGGCATCGGTAACCGTAACCGTTGTTGATCCTGATGTTGTCGCAAATTGTGTAACACTTCCAGTTCCACGCTCTGGTGTAACATCAGCATAGCTTCCTTCGGAATAAGAATATAATTTTTTATTTGTACCAATGACAGCGTATTTTACGCCTTTAAGATTGGACCAGGTGAGAATAGCACGTGATGCACCAATTAGTGCGTCACTTGTTACTTTTTCCCATCCTCCTATTTTTTCTGGAAGTCCGTAACGAAAGCGAACATTATCGCAATCAACCCATTTTCCTTCAGCTCCTGTTTCTGTATTTTGTTTATCAATTCCGGGAGCAAACTGTAATTTTGCTAAAGGCATTTATACTCCTAATTTGTAGCGTAGTAAGGAATCCAAAAATCTGTTCCATTAACATCAATACGAATATGTCCAGTTAATGATCCTACACTTGTATCTGTTGAAAGACTTGAACTTTGATCGGAAGCAGTTGTTCCATCAAATTTAATAAAAGGTTCATCGGTATCATCTTGATCTAGTGATAGACATGCAATCGCCCCTGAAGAATTTGATTGATTTATTTCAACCATCGCTCCTGCTGGGTCTTGACAACCAAAACCAACTTTATCAGCGGAACCATCAATAAATAAAGCATCATCTAAATTATTTGTTTCGCATCTAAAGTCTAAGGATGCACCTGTTTGATTCCATACAAAAGCTCCACCATCTAAATCAACATCACCTGATGCTTTAAATCCCCCAACAACATCAAGCTTTGTGCTTGGTGTTCCTGTTCCAATTCCTATACGATCTTCACCACCATCGGAGAAGAAGTTATTTGCATCGCTATTTGATTCAATTCTAAAATTAAGATCGGCTGATGCTTCATTAAAAATAAATGCACCACCGTTAAAGTTTACAGCTCCTGCAACATCTAATGTTCCATTGGCTGTAATATTTCCTGCATCATCCAGGACATCGAACATCGTCGATCCGTCCGTGTATAATAAATGCTTGGAACCTGAAACTAAATTCGTAGCCGTACCACCACTAGGCTTGAAGCCTAGTGTATAAGTGCTCATAGTTGCTGCATTATCAACAATATACCATGACTCCACTGCTTCACATTGCATAGTTGTATTACCAGTCAATGTGCCTGTTAATTTTACAATTGCATTACTTTGTTCATCGGATGATGTTCCGTCTGTTGCTGTTAAAGAGTCACTTGTGCTCGCAATTGCAACCGATACATATCCTTTAATTGCTGATTCCAGCTTTTGTAAATTATTATTTGTTATTGTTCCCCAAGTTCCTGATTTTTCCCCTGTAGTTATTAGTTCTAAATTTAATGAACTTGAATATGTTGAAGCCATTTATTCCTCCTTATACGTCATCTATTAAAGCGGCAACAATACAATTTGCTGTTGCATCACCTGCATCACCTATATCAGATGATATAGCATGAATATTGGCGACTGTTACATTTGGTAATCGTCCAAACCAAGATTGTTCTGGCCCAATAAAAATACTATCCGCCAAATCATTTGCTGCTGTTCCACCATCTAAGCAAATAACAATACCATCTGCCGTGCTTGTGTTCTTAATAAATAAAAATTTTACTTTATCGCTTGTACTCACCGCTGTCATATCCGTATCTTGATCAACGGCTGTATAATCGATAAAGCGACCTGCAATTAAATCAGCGCTAGTTGTAGTTACCGCTGTTAATTTATAGTACCACTTATCATTCGCATCATCGGGTGTCACCGTCATAGATCCACTAATAGTTTTAGAGATCTCATCTGGTAAGATCGTTGCGCTTATTGTTACACTTGCATCATCTGCCATATTATCTTCTAATCTGTTGATCCTGTCACAACATCCGTCCAGGTCGATGTTTGATCATCATCAACCGCACTCCATAAAATAATGTTAGGACTTCCTGATGAGAAATTAACAAGAACCTGAAAAGCTTCACCAAATGCTACTTCTGTTCCAATACTAAATGTTGCCACACCAGCTGTTGTTGGTGATACATTCGCTCCACCAGTCGCCACTTCTGTTCCCAGAGTGAAGGTCATACCAAATCCAGTCTCCGCAAATTCAATGTTATGCACAGCGTCTAATCGTGCATCTTGAAATGCTTGTTCAGCAAATGCTGTGTGTCCTAAAAGCATATTTTATCCTGTACATTCATTAATTATCTATCAACTTTCCAACTTTTTGTCGCCATTTATTTCTTTCAAGTTTTTCAGCTACTAATTTTTCATAATGAGTCATTTTTATTTTTTGGCTTTTTTCCATTACGCCTCGTCTTATTTCATTTTGTGCTTTCCAAATTGCGTTATCTGCCATTCTTTTACTCGCTTCATATCCATTATGATTTCCACCATAATCAAGTCCTATTCCCATTCCAACATTAGGAGCAGTAATAACTCTTTGAACAGAAGGATTTTTAAGAGGTAAATCCATATCTTTAATAGCAAGTTGTTTTGTAAATGTCTTACCTGTTCTTTTATCTACAAATTCATATACTGGCATATCTAACTCTTTTTTGGATTGGCATCCTTCACTGCCTTAATTTTTTTAAACCATTCTCCTGTAGAATCACCTTTTCCGGCCACCATATCTTTATATAATAAATCCAGTTGCTCTTCCCAAGAACCTATACCTTCTACATATGATTGACTTCTTGTTTTTCTTATTACCGCATTATCATCATTTTTTTGTGCTTCTGCTTCATAAGAATCAAGTTGCTCTTTTGTTGGTTTAGCTAAACCTGCAATTTGCCATATGCTAATATAGGGTTTTCCTTGTTCGTGTTCCCTAATTTCAATACAAGGAACTCCGTGTTCTTTATCTTGAACGTGCATTTCGGCCGCTGTTTGTGAATGAGGTAAAGAATAACTAGTTCCTTTTTCTTCATTATCAAATCCTGTATGAACATATTTATTTCTTTCTTCATCAAAATCTTTCCCATTCGCCTTTAAATACAATCTTACTTTTGCTTGAAATGTCGCTGCCATTAACCTACCCTCCATTTAGTGAAACAGGTTCTATCTGGATTACCATTTCCTTTTAAACTTAAATTTCCTCCAGAATCTTGATAAACATCAAAATAGGTGTAATCATCTACATTAGCAATATATGCTTCAGTTACTGAAATAATATACTGACCTAATCCTGCATATGTTTGTTCAGCATTATAATTAACCCAACCAAAATAAAATCCAGTATTATCTCTTATTCTAATTTCTCTAAATCCTGTTGTATTTGGTTCCCATAAATTTTGAACGTGAGCCATAAACACACCATCAACTTTTGCATAAATACGACCATTCGTTGCATCATCCATAGCAGTTCCTGAATCATTGGAAAAATTAGAACTTCCAGAAGGGTCAGTATAATTTCCTCCAACTGACCAGTTTCCCCCTAAAGCGGAAGTAGTATTAGTTGTATTAGAAATAGCATAGGTACATCCACTTGGCGAAAATCCCATTCGACAACTTGCATTTGTGCTTTGAAGTCTTTGAAATTCAATTTTCTTTAATGTCCCACCATCACTAAAAACAAAATCATCGTCATCAGCAGGATTGGCACTAAGTTCTGTTGCCCCTGTAATACTCGTAACATCAAATCCGGAAGCATCTTCAAAAACCATTTCTTGTCCTGCTCCTGAAGACGTAAGAACCTGTCCATCGGTTCCTATACTTCCTACAATTCCAGACCCTCTTATATTAAGTCTGCTCCCTACAATTCCACTCATAAATTTCCTCCTATAATGTTTGGTCTAAATAGCTGACTACAACATCAACATCTGCTGATGAAGCAGTTATAAAACCTAGCATATCTGTGCCTTCTAAAACTATTTTATCATTATGAATAAAAGTTGCATTGGCCGCTAATGCTTGTGTTTTATAAATGTAGTGGTCTGTACCACCATCACCATCGTCAACATATAAGTCAAATGTCTCTGCAGCACCTCCTGTTTCACAAATCGAAATTGATAGAACAGTATAAGTGTGTCCACTTGATCCGTCTATTAATTTAGTTTCTGAGTTTGAACAGGTAGGTTTTAACGCTACTTTTAGTAATTCACTTGCCATATTTCCTCCTTAAAATCCTAATACCATTGTTTTGCCCGTACTAACTGCGTAAGGACTCCACGTTCCACTATTTACAACTGATGTACCTTCTGCAAATGTAATAACCCTATCTTCATCCATTGAAATAATAGGTGTTGTACCAACTGTACTGCCTTTACCTATTAATAAATCATCTGCTGAATCATCTAAAGCGATGTAAAAATCCTGTGCATTACCATCAAAAACTATTTTGGTATCTTCTGCTCCCGCATCACCTATTGTTAGTGTGGGTGTTGTACCTAAAACCTTTACAGGAATATTAAAATCAGCAGATGAACTACCAAGAGTAAGTGCATCTACGTTTGATGATATTGTTCCTGCCAGTATCTGTGCATAATGCGAGTCGTCTGCATCATAGAGCTTTAATCCTCCGGTTGCGTTTATTCGTATTTCTGCCATCTATTCCTCCTTAACTTTTTGGGTTAGAATCTTTTATAGATTTGATTCGTGTTTTCCACGCATCAATATCGTGATAAATTTCATCGAGCTGGTCGGACAAAGCTCCATAACTTCTTTTTCGTGTTTTTTTAACTTTAATATTTGTTATAAGTGTTTCCGCATCAGAAGCTACTCCATTTAATTGTGAAGTTGTTGGCTTTGATTTTCCAGATACATTCCAAGTTTTTATATACTCTCCATTACCATCCATATCATTTTGTATGACAACATTGTCTTTACTAATTTCAGCATTTAAATCAATGTCGGTATAAAGAGCTTGTATTTTATGAAATAGTGTTGCCGCCATTAGTTTTCTCCTCCTGCTATTCTCCAACCGAATACACAGTTATTACCTTTACTAGTAGCTAAATCTTGAGAATCACCAGAATTTTGAAAAAAATACCATTCAAAGTAATCAGCAGCATCAGCCTCAACAACAATAACAGTATTTTGTGTCAGTGTTACGTTAGATGCGTAAGATACCATCTTATGAGTTCCATAATAATTTGTTGTATTATTTCCATTAATGTGAAGTTCCGTTCTAGCTTCTTCACCTGAATCAACTCCAGGACAAGTAACTTTAGTACCAAAAAGCCAAATACCATCCATTCCTGAAGGAATTGTTACTCGACCTATGGTTGAACTGTGGTCATAAACACCATCTGTGTCAATTACTTCTGTATTAAATGCTAGTTTAACTGCTCCACCATTAGAAATTGTGAAGCCTGCATCGTGATAAGCATAAAACAAAGGTCTGTTTTGCATTAATTTTACATCTAATCTTTTTAAAGTTCCGCCATCCGAGAAGGCAATTTCATCATCGCCATCTGGGGGTACTGCAAGTGCAGTGGCACCTGTAATATCTCCTACTGCAAATGAAGCTTGAGCAACCCAATCCAAATTTCCAGAGCCATCAGTTTTAAGCACTTGGTTAGCTGAACCATCTGCTGTTGGAAGTTCCATCGTAGTTGTGCCAAAATCTATCGCGTCAGTTCTTACTGTTCCATCGACATAAATATTTTTAAATTCTAAAGATGCTGTCCCTAAATCTATATCATTATCGGTTACTGGAGATATTGCTCCATCTGAAATTGTTACTTGGGCAGTTCCTGAACACGCAATACTAATTACATCATCAGTATTTGCACTAATGTGTGTATCAGCATCAGCATCAAGAATTAATCCTCCTGCTGTGCCATTAATATCGACCTTGTTATCTTTAATAACAACACTATCAATAGTAACACCATTCCCAGATGTTTTCTCTGATATAGTATCTACTTTGATTTCACTTGCCATTATTTTTTATCCTCCCCATTAGGTAAATTTGCTTTTAAAATTTCAGTATAATGAGCTTCCAAAATTCTTTGTTGCTCTAATTTATGTAGTAAATCATCCTTTGTTTTTTGGATAATTGTAATATTATCGAAAGCAATTTTACCTTTGCCTTCTAATTTTTTTTCATCATACTCTTTTTTTTCAAATGTGAACATAAGTCTCCTTAACTTTTGGGGTGATCATCTTTAACTTTTTTTACGGCTTTAAACCAGTCTCCAGTTTTGTCACCTTTGTCAGCCGCCATATCCTTGTAGAGTAAATCTAGCTGATCACCAATTTCACCATAAGATATTCTACGAGTTCTACGAACTTTTCTATTTGTATCTTCCGTTGTTGCTGCTGCATCTAAAGCATCAAGTTGTTCTTGAGTTGGTTGTTCTTTTTCTGCAATAGTCCATTTAACAATTTTAGTTTCCCAATTTGTTTCATGAGCAGTAGTGATAAAACATTCATCATCAGTAAATTTTCTACCTAAATATAATTCAACTTTTGTTTTTAAGCTAGCCATTAATTTCCCGCTCCTAATAATCTAAAACCAAAAAAGAATTGTTTGTCCATTCCGCCTAAAGCTGCGGTACTACTATCCTCATGTTTTGCTCGTAAATCAAAATAATCATCATCATCAACAGAATTGATTATTGTGCTACAAACCATAATATTCTTATCTCTATTAGCATAACTTCCATAAGCAACAATATCACTTGCATTTTCATAAATAGCTATTTCGCCTTTATCAAAATCACTTGAAGTATTCCAAGTAATTCCACCACATAAAAAATACATACCTGGAACACCGGGAGTAAACCTAAAAGTTGATGAATGATCAAAAGTTGAATCAGGATCAAATCGTTCTGAAGTTAAACTCATAACAGCATAAGTATCACCTAAAGTTGCAGCTGTTTGTCTACCCGCATAAAAAGTTGGTCGACACATCATATGTTTCATATCTAATCTTTTTAAAGTGCCGCCATCGCTTATGACCATCTCATCAGCAGGATCAGGCTCTTCCGCTAATGCGGTGGCTCCTGTAATACTTGTTACATCAAAACCCGCTGCATCTTCCCAAGCTACTGCAGCTCCCGCACCACCACTAGTCAATACTTGACCATCTGTGCCGTAGTTAGCACCTGCAATTCCTATTTCATTTTGAGAAGTAATTCTAATCTTTTCTGCGGCAGCCTCTGAATGTCCTGTACTAAATATTAAATCTGTCGCATTGACAGAAGAAGTAAATGTAGCTTGAGCAACAGCTTTAATAGATGCAGCAACAGTAATAGCATCTGTTCCTCCAGCTTCGTGTGGAGCTTGAAATTCTATTTTTCCTATTTCATCATTTGCATTAATATCTGTTAGAGATGTAGCTAAAAGAAGTTTACCCGTACTAGTAGTAGCATCAGCAGATGCTCCCATAATTCTAAGTTGGTCTGCACTTTCATCCCATTCCATATACGCACCGGCGGAAGCACCAAAGAATTTTACGTCTTTTCCTGTATCATCTACTCCAACCGTTACAGTGCCACTGAATGTTGAACCTGCATTCTCATCTATTGCTAATGCCGTTGTCGTTCCTAAAGCAGAACCAACACCAATAACTAGGTCATCAGAACTATCATCCAATCCAATGTGAAAATCCTGTGCATTACCATCAAATAAAATAGTCGCATCCTCTGCGGTTGCGTTTCCTATTGTCAGTTTTGGCGTTGAGCCGTCTATTTGTATTGTTCCCATTATACTATTACTACGTTACCTGTTATCGTTACAGTTGACGTAAAAGTCACTGGCCCTGCAAGAACAGCAGATTCAATTGTCTGACTACCATCCATACTTGCTGCATGGTGTAGAATAGACTCATTAGGTGCAGAACACCCAATATACTGTATTCCATTAATTGTTGCCACTTCGCTCATTTAGTCCTCCTTATTCACTTATTGTATCAATGTAGCTTACCCACATATCAAGACCACTGGCTGTATCACAATCGTGCCACAATACATCACCGCTCGCCATAACAATTTTTGCTCCACCCTGGATCAATTCAATCGATCCGCCTGGGGGGATTGGAGTATTTTTAACAAGGTAATAGTTTGCACTACTTCTTACTATGTAAATATCCACTTTAATTGTTGTAGTGAGAATGTTCGTGCAACGAATGCCAATAACAGCATCATAGTTACCACCAGTCAATATCGCTGCTGCCGTGGTTCCTTGCGCTCTTGCTACTACATTTCTGAAATCCTGTGCCATTTATCCTCCTATATCACACCTGGGATCATAACGCAACGGCCATGGCTAAGGCAAAGCCCGAAGAGGCTCCTCCTGCCGTGACTGCCGTCCCACCTATTGTTATCGCGTCTGCTTCAACTGTCCCGTCAAAGTAAGCGTTTTTAAACTCTAATGAGTTTGTACCTAAATCTATATCATTATCAGTTATTGGAACAAGCGCTCCATCTTGAAGTTTTATTTGCTGTGTTCCGTCAATATCAAAAATAATAGCATTATCTGTTCCAAAATCTATGTTAGCATGTGAAGCCCCATAACCTAGTGCCAAACTTGTATTGTATATAGAAGTGATTGCTGTTTCGGCCCCACCAGTTAAAACTGCTGTTCCACCAACTGTTATTGCATCTGCCTCTACCGTTCCATCAAAGTATGCATCTTTAAATTCCAAAGAATTTGTGCCTAAGTCAATATCATTGTCTGTTATTGGAACAAGTGCGCCATCAGTAAGTTTTATTTGCTGTGTTCCGTCAATATCAAAAATGATGGCATTGTCTGTGCTAAAATCTATATTAGCGTGTGAAGATCCGTATCCTAAAGCTAAACTTGTATTATAAATAGATGTAATACTTGTTTGAGCTGCATCTACTGATAAATCAACAGTATTATCACCATCTTGATATGTTGCAGTTATACCAGTTTCTGTGTTACTAGAGAACATAGCTCCTGATGTATCTGCAATATATTCCGCTAATGTTGTTCCATCTACAGTGTAAGCATCAGCTTCTAATGTTCCATCAATGTCCGCATTACCTGATATATCTAATGTTGCAGCATCTAATTCACCAGATAAAGTAACATCAGTAGCACCAGTAATAGCTCCATTAAGTGCAACTGCACCATTAATATCTATTGTCGTAGCTGCTATTTGTATCTCTGTATCTGCTACTAAATCTAATTGTCCATCAGTGGATGAATTAATATATAAAGCAGAATCTCTAAAAAGAAGTTTGTTAGTACTATTTAATGTTAAACCTGTTCCGTCTGTATGTGTTAAAGTTGTATCAGAATCAGCGCCAAATTTTAATACTGCTGAATCTGATCCTAAAATAAGATCATTTGGTAGTGTAACGTCTGAACTAGCATCTTCATAAACAGCCTTACTTGCCGGTAAAGTTGTAAATACATCTTTTGTTCCAGCACTAAAATCAACAGCGCTATCACTATTTGAACTTGCAATAACGGTTGTCCTCGCTAATGTATCAGTTGAAGCATCAGTAACGGTTCCAACACCAGTTTCCCATTCAGATTCGTCACGATTAACAATGGCATAATACGTCGTATTGCCATCACCAACTCCTGCAACGAATGTTTGAAACCCTGAAACAGCACCACTTAAATTAAGCGTACCTGTTCCGGTTGTTGTTGATGTTTCCTTTACTCTGTCATCTATAACTAGAGCCATATCTTATCTCCTATGCCAGCCTTAAAATAGCATTACTTGCATCTGCCGCTGGGAATTGAATTGTAAACGTTCCGCTTGTAGATGTTTTATCACCACCAAAATCTAAAGCACATATTGCTTTATTAGAATTACTACTGTTATAAATTAGTGCTCCTCTTGCCGTAATTGTTGCTGATGTAAATGATATGTCAGCAAAATCACAAAGAGCAGTAGTTCCAGAAGTAGTTGGTGTAACACTTGTCAACGATCCACCGCCTGCTGTGTAAGTTCCAGAGGCAGATACCTCATTTGAACTTGAATAAGCGGTTGTGGAAGCACTTAAAGTAGCTGAATTTGTGTACAATGCAATTTTAAAAGTGTCACCAGTCGTAGCTGTGAAATTATGTCCTTCGACAAGTATTTCTTGTTTAAAACTAGTACAAACAGCTTGAGTTATTGCCATGTTTTATCCTCCTATATTTTTTTTACCGTGGTGCCTCTTGTGGCATTGGTACGTGAAGCTTACCTTCAACATACTCATCACGTCGTTTTTTACCTTGTTGCTCAAGGGCTAATTGTTTTATTGCACGTAAATAAGATGCTTCATACATCTGCAGCTGATCCGCTGGTCCCTTTAAAAATTTAAAGGCTTCTGCAAGGCATCCATATAACATTGCGCTTGGTGCATAGTTACTGAGCCATGTCGTTGTACTACTAGAGGAAAGTCTTGTAGGCATCCTTGTAATCCCAACCTCTACATTATACGCTGCATTGGGCGTTGGCGCAAGATATAATGAATTTTGATCCCAATGAGAATAGTATTTAGGAGTTCCTGTACTTGTTCTATCAGGATAATATTCATTAAGAAAGGTCAATTCTTTAAAATCAAGTAATGTTCTTGTCGGTGTCCCAGTTGCAGGCCAAATTTGAACTGATGTGACTGTAACTAAAGATGTTGGTGTTATTGATGACCCACCTGGAAGTGTTAAAAATGCATTATCGGATGTTAAAGTTGATGTTTGTTGTGTCTTAAAAACATCTAAATCCACATCTCGCATAATGCGATTTTCTGTATGTTCTATAAAATCATCAGTTATTGTAGAAGATAATACATCAGTACTAACCTCTGTATAATTTAAAATCTGTGTTGTTAATTCTGCGTATGTTGTCATGATGTGCTCACTATTACATATCCTGCCATTGTATTTACAATTGTAGGTATTTTATTTTGTGGTTGCATTGTATCATTATGATCAAAAAATCCTTTACCTCCAACGAAAACAACCATTGGCTCTTTTCGTGCGGGGCGAGCATTTCTCAAGGATTCAGCGTCATGATGGCGTGCTTTAGGATTTTCTTGAGGATGTTTTGGTTCAAATTCTGATTTATGTACCCAAGAACCATTCCATTCCTGGACCATTTCTTTGTAGGGAAATTCAAATCCACTACGATCAGAAATCATTTTTGCATATTTTCCTCTTGGATAAGCCACCTTAATGCACCGTTATTTCAAAATCTGGATCAAACTCTACTGCTTTTTCCTCTTTTTTACATTCACAATCTTTACATTCACATTGTCCACCACAGCATGAACCACCATTACTGCAATGACAAGAATGTCCACATTTTTTACATTCATCGTCCATTATATTACTCCTGCTTCTGGAACGAGGTGTACGCTGGCTCTTGTATTATCTTCAGCTGCTGCTCGTTGCCATTCATCATCATAAACTTGTTTTAATAAAGGAATTCTTTCCGGAGCTCTTTTCATCGCAACATAATATGCCAAACCTGCTGTTAGAGCTGGTAAGAAACGAAAAGGAACTTCTGTATTATTTGTATAATCTCCTGCATCATTAATTCTTGTCAATCCCCAATATTTAAGTGTATCCGCTGCATCAGGCGTTGGATATACATAAAGAGTAGGAGTTGACTGACCTCTTAAAAGATAAAATTGTGTTGGAGTTCCCTCTGTTGATTTTTTTGAAATATGTAAATATTCAGCACGACTAATTCTATCAACTTGTTTATCAACAGTTGTATTTGATGATGTATATAAAGAGGCAGATAATATATCAACCAAATCAGCATCAAGAGAATAACTGCTTGTGCTTGCTGTTAATGTTTTTGTGCGTAATTCAATTGTCCAAAGATTTAATCCTCTATTTGCCCAATCGGCAAACATAAGGTTTAATGATCTTCTAGCTGTTTTTAAATCATATCCTGTTCTAGATTGTAAACCACATCTTTCAAAAGCTTCAGAGATAATTTCTTCAATAGTTAAATCAAATGTTGTTGTTCCTGATAATGCCATAAATTATCCTTTAATACGCTTTTTTTTCTTTTTTATTTTTTTTCTTCGCATACTTTTTAGCGGCTTCTTTGCCCTTTTTTGTATACGGAAACTTTTTTTTACCAACTTTTGGCATTCGTCCTCCTTTATTTATTTGTTGAGATATCGAAACTCTCGATATCATTTATTAATAAATTTTTTGAAATTCAGCTACAATTGTATACATATTTGCTGCATCAGCTGTACCTGGAACTACAAGATTAACATCACTTTGGTTACTGTTGCTAGATTTATCTGCTGGTATTCCACCAAATTCTCTAAAATCCCAGTATCCTGTTCCTGTTAAACCAATTATAGGAATATCACCATCTGAATCTTCTTCGTCTAGACGAGCATAAGAGTCTCCTCCATCTCCACCTTGACAAGAAAACCAAATTCTAAGTAAAGCTAAATGTGCTACAGAAGTTCCATCAGCTCTTTTGTTCATTGCTGACACATCACCGAATACGGTTGTCGCACCTGTTCCGTCTGATTGATTAACTATTTTGATTGTAACGCGATTTTCGTTTTGCTGTAGGATCGTTGGTCCTGTTACTGTATCTGCCATTGTTTCCCTCCTTAATCAAGAAACGTGGGGCCGAAGCCCCACTATGTTAAAGTTTATTCATACATCATTCTGCTCATCGCAACGAAGTGAGTGTTTAGCGCTTCAGCAGCACCAGCATTCGCTTCAATTCCGTTGTAAGGAATGAAGTCAACATCATCGGTTAAAGCATTAGATTTAGTTGCTGTTGTTGATGGTTGCACAGCAGTTACAGCCGTACCTCCAGTCGAACCAGCAGTATTACTAATATTATACTGTATACCATTTACGTATATAGTAGCTTTTCTATCACTATCGATTTTAATTTTTAAGTGATAGTTTGTATTTGCTGCCACAGTAATCGGTAATACACTGATGTAATCAGTACCACCAACACTATAGACAAAGTGTAATTTAGTAAAATCACTAAACGTTTGACCAGAGTTATCTGCATCAGTCAAGAAATTAAAAAATGCTTGATCATCATCTGTTGCAAGTTCTGGTGCGTTTGTTAATTTTAATCCAGCCCAAACATTTTGATTATCAATTGCAGGCATTCTGATTGATGTTTCCCAGTGAACCTGATTTTCAGTTCCCCATTGAACACCACTCCATCCTGTGATTGCTCCAGTATCTGCTGTTCCATCATTATCTAAATGAGGGCAAATAATTGCTTGGTCTTGATCTGCTCCAGCAGTTGTAGCTAAAACTCCAGCCGCATCGGCAGGAAATGTAACTAACGCTGAAGTCATGTTTGTTCCAAGCGCTTCAAAGTCATAGTTCAAAGTTCTTTGAACTTCAACTGTAGATGCTTGGTCAAGATTTGCGTTTAATCCTGGACGTCTGTTAAACCATTCTTCCAGATACCATCTTCTAGCATCTCTTGGCCAGTCGCCCACTGTTCTATTGTGTTCTACACCTGTAGATGCAGTTACACTATATAACTCTACCCCATTTTTAGATCTTATTGGACCTTCAAAACTAGTATTAGCCATAATTTTCTCCTTTGGTCGTATAGACCATTCGTCATACAGTCTCTATACCGTCTGCCTAGCCAGTCTGTATAACTAAATTAATGCTAGGGTAAAGAGGGCGAACTAATTTCGCCCTCTTTTATTTACTTTACGCTCCTGGAGAGCCAAATACTCCACGCCAGTCAGACCAGCCGAAGCTGTATCTTTCTCTTGCTTTATATCTAACATTTCCAGTATCGAAGTCGCCTTCCATCTTAGTAGTGACGGCAGTTCTTTGGAACATTTTCAGGCCATTAGGCGCATCAGTTTTAATAAAGAATGCATCAGTATCTGTTAGGTAGTTATTTACCACATAGCCTTGTGGTATCATACCCATAGATTTGTGTGCATTAATATCATTATCTGCTGTTCCTGTTCTGCCTGGGCTTTTCATTAATCTTTCAGCAACAAATTGAAGATTTACAGGGATTATCATTTTAGCGCCATTAATAGCGATTTTTAATCCTCTTTCATCTTTCATTCCTGCGATATCAATTAAAGCTTGTTCCAGTGAAGTTTCGTTAAGATCTGCGGCAGTTGAAAGTTCGTTTTTCTGGTCACCACCAAGAGTTGGATGGTCAGTAGCACAAAGCTCTTTCGCATCTCCTCCTGTATAAGAGCTATTAAATGCTCTGTTAAGAACATTAGCACCCTTAGTTTGTTTAGTGATAGCCATAGAACGAGCTAAAGCTTTAGTATAGCGAGAACTTACTTTGTCGTACAAGTTATCTTCCACAGCCTCTTCAGTGATAGCAAATGCTAGTGCAATTGTTTCATGAGAGTATCTTGATGTGAAAGTTTCTTGAGCGTCATCATAGTCCACTGCTTGACCTTCAGCTTTAACTTTCGCCTGACCGAAGCCACTTAACATGACTTCTTCTTCGAATGCACGATCAGAATTTTCAGTATCGAAAATTTCTGCGTGCTGGTTTTCATATCGTCCGTGCTCCAACCCGAATAAGGCATTGAGGCCCGGTTCAAGTTCCTTGACCAGTTGTGATCTAGAAATTGCCATTTAGACCTCCTATATACCTGCTGTACCACTACCTGAATATAGATGTTCGTTAATACGAACAAGCCAGTTACAGTTAGCGGCAGTAGCATCACTATTATCGGGATCGGTAGACTTAGAGATAATCCTTAATTGTGCTGCTGTAGTAGCTACAGAAGAAGAATCTAATTCTTGCTTAGATCTTCCAATAGAAGTACTTCCAGAATGTGTAGCCACCATGTCAGCATTAGAGCCAACTCCGGCAGCAACAGTTACATCTGAAGAGTCTTCTTGTACTTCAAACAACATATCAGGATCATCAATGACGAATGCAGCAATATCGGTCGCGGTTGTAGACGCGGGCCAATATTTTGACCATTTTGGTTCTCCGTCTGAATTAACGTAGTAGCAACCATCAAAAACACCTACAATGTTTGTTTGAGCTGCAGCACCAACAGTAATAGTACCGTCTGTGTGCAATTCCACCAAATCACCAGTAAAGATGTTTGTGTTGTATCCAGACGCAATTGCGTATTCGGTTCTTGCGCCAGAAAATGGTTGACCACCTAACGTTCTTACAGGACGAAATCCAAATGGAGCATCAATGTTTGCCATTTTACAATCTCCTCAATCGTTAAATAGTTATTAAGTGGTAAAAATTCTGGCAGCTCACCCGCTAGACTTTTTTCCCACCAAAAGTTACGCGACTTTGCCTCTCAGGTTTACTGATTGGCATGCTAGGGTGTTCCTCCTTTAATAGTTCATTTTCGATCGCCTGGTCCTTATCTCTTGCTAATTGCGCAAAATAAGCCATTCTCTCTTCAACTATCTCGGTTGGAATACGAGCTAGCACTAATCCTCCTACTCCGATTACACCCATATATTTTCCTGTTGCGACTGATGGATACTGCCCTTCAGGGTATGAATCTGCCCTGACAAGCTCGAAACCTTCTCGAAGTCTAGCTGACATATTTTTTGTGTCATCTGATCCAAGAACTTCCGATCGTAACCACCTATGTTTATAGCCTTCCGGCGCAGGGGGTGCATCAAGTTGGGATGGTGGGGCCCAAGGTTTCCTTTGAGTCGCTTTTTCTCTGGAAAGGGCCGCGCGAGGGGTCTTCTGTTTATCAATTTTTTTGTTCATATGCCTATGCCTCCTTCACGTATTTCGCATATTCTTCTAGTGGCACACCTAACTTTTTCGCTATTGCTACTTGTGATGGTGTGAGTCTCACGGTTTTGCGTCCAGTCATTGGTTTTCTTACAGCAGAAGCGACAGTCTGAACGGGCTTTGTGCTTCCGTTTATTTCTCCCCCGTCGTTAAACTTATGGGGAAACTCTTTTCGTATTCTTTTATCGATCTCAGAATAATAATCATCTGAGTTCGGGTCAAATCCATCTTCATCAACCATTTTCTTATGAATTGCAAAGCTGCCATAAGTCATAGTCTCGTCAGTGCCAAACCAAGGGTTTTTCGAAGCCCAAGCTTCAGCTTTTGGATCTACTTTTGCAGGTTGCTTTGGTTCCACAATTTTTTGTTCTGGTTGTGGTGCTTCAGCTTTCTGCTTTTGCTCATCTAATGTAGCACGTACACGCTCTTTTTCAATAGCTAATTTCGCTATTTCTTGTTGCGCTACTACTTGAGCATCAACATCACCTGCTTCGACGGCTTGCTTTAATTTATTTTTAGCTTCGCCCGTCTGTGAATCAACACGTTGATCATACTCTGTTAAATAACCTTTATCAAGACTAATTACCTTTTTTTGTAATTGATCTTTTTCGCCTTTAACTTGCTGTGCAAAATTGATGGCTTCTTTTTCTCGCCTTTCAGATTCGCGTAGCTTGTATGTTAGCTTGCCAATTCTTTTTTTGACATCTTCACTGTATTCTTCAAGTTCATCAGTTTTCTCTTTTACTTCTTCAACTTTAGGAGCTTCTTCAGTCTTAACGTCAACTTCTTTTATTTCTTCTTTTACTTCTTCAATATTGGAGTCTTTTACTTCAACATCTACTGGGTTGCCAGTTGTATCAAGATCAACCATTGGTTCATCTTTTTTCTTTTCTTCAGGCATGGGCTGTCCTCCATGTTATTTAATTATGCACACTTGGTGATAGTATGTCCTCGGGATCTTTGACCACTGCCAAGATCTCATCATCATTTAATAATCGAAGTTCACCACCTTCGATTTTAATCCTAGAGCCCGCGTATCGTGCAAACAAAATCCAATCTTTAACTTTGCACCAAGGACCCGTAGGAAACTTTTCTTTATCCTTATAACAATCTGAACCCATTTTTATTACAAGTCCAACTTGCGTGTGAAGTTGTTGCTCCATTACTGTATTATCAGAAAGAAGCACACCACCTTTTGTTTTACCGATTCCACGATATGGTAAAATTAAAATTCTCCATCCCGTTGGATTCGGTGCTTTCTCTAAATTTGTCTCTTTTTCGACTGGTTCTATTTTTTTACTTTTTTTCTTTTTGTAGTATTCTGGTACTATTAGATTCATTACTCTCCAATTTATCTAGCAAGTCTTTTAATTCTTGTTCAACGTGATCAAGAGATTTCATTTGTCCTAACAAATTTTGATATGTAGGCCAGTCTTTAACCCCTTCCCCTATAATTATCTCATTTAATTGGGTCTGTCTAGTCCTAATATTACTAAAAATCTTTTCCGCAAATGTGATATAATCCATTATTGACTATCTTCCTCTTTAGCAGGTGACTGTCTTGTTCCACCTACATATAAACCAAACCATGCAGCGCCTGCACCTACTATGACAGAAACAAAAGCTGATTGAGCGTTCGTTGGGTCAGGTAGTTGCATAAACCATTCCGTTGTACGATAAAAAGCTATTCCATACAAGGTAATTAATAGTCTAGGAAATATCCTCCATGCCGTTAATCGTGCTGGTGTAATCATTAGTATTCGTATTTACCCTTTTTATTACTATTTGACAATTGTTCAAACAAATTTTCATGCTGGCGAACGATCTCCTCGTCCATGTCCATCATATCATCCATTTGATCTTCTAGTTTTTCAACCTGTCTTTCTAATTTATCAACTTTTTCTTGACTAACAACTAAATCTGTTGAAAGCTCAAAAGTTCTTGTTAGTGTCCATCCACCAAGTGCTATTAGTAATCCTACTAGCAATGTTATGGCTTTTTCCATCATTTGTCTTTTTTCTCTGTTTCATCAACAAATAGTCCTAAAACCCAGTCAATTTGTGAAATAGCACCTTTTAAACCCATCAATGTTGCTTCCAGGTTTCCTAGCGTATTTTTACCTTGGGTTATTTTTTGACTAACGTCGTTATGCTGATTTTCTAATGCTTTTTTTCTTTCTTGAATTTTTTCTTTATTCATCAGTTTTATCCTTTGTTATCAATAATTTTGCATTGAACGCAATGGTAATTCTTTGTCTATCCTTGTGAGGATTTGGGATCACATCATGTAATAAGTAGGATGGAAATAATAATATGTCTCCATCCTTTGGTTCGTGCCCCACCCATGCAGCAAAAGGCATACCGCTGGGAATTAATTTATTCATCTGTTCATGTGTAGCGAAACGTATAGCCCCTGTTCCTGTGCCTTGAACATAGTAAACACCGGAAACATCACAATAGGTCAAAGCATGGTGGTGCATTACATTAGCAGCTCCTGCTTCGTTAACATTAGTCCAATAGTTTATTTTGGCTTCTACATTTACTCCGTCAAAATAATGTTTGGTCCATTCTTGAACAATCGTTTGCATTGGTTTGAATAATTCAGTAGCACATTTGTACTTAAAACTACTTCTCCAACAACCTGGATTAGATGCCACCATACTTTTAGAATCTTTTTTTCTTTCTTCTTTTATTTCGGCCAAAACAAGATCATTTAAATCTTTATGTTTATCGTAATTAAAATGAAATAAAGGGGTTTCCTGTATTGGAATTTTTGATACTTCCATTTATTTTTTCTTTAATAATCCCATTGCACCTTTTCCCGCTTTGATGCCGAAGCTAGCCGAGCAGGCTATATATAATAAATGTTTATAATAGTCAGGAAGCGATTGCAGGGCTACAAACCCAGCCTCAATATGAGGTGTCATTCCTGGAAAAAATACGAGTGTCGCTGGAGCAAGTAGACAAATTAAAATTAGCTCGTCTTTCCACGACCCTTTCATTTGGTCTACGGCTGATGCTTCCCACGCCACTTTCCCAGCGATCTGGTCTTGCTTCAGCTTAGTTGCAGCTTTTATTTCTGTTAATTTGTTTTCAGCTTTCGCCTTCTTCGTGTCAACAAATCCTTTAACGGCGTCGCCAGCGACGCCGAGTAAAGGTTTTAATAATAATCCCCACATGGGTTAGGCGGCTCCGCCACCAATTTGGCTAATGACAACGATTACGATTATAGCTACAATACCAGCTTTAATCCAATCCTTCATTTTCCAGTCTGACCACTCTTTCAAGTGCGCCCATAGATCTTTAATCAGATTCATATCTTTTCTCCTGTTAATGAATAGTTTGCTTTATATCACTATCTTGTAAAGCAGTAAATGCTTGTAACAATCTTTTTGCCTCTGAAATACCTAATTCTTGGATATAAATGTTTCTTGCAGTCGCCATTAAAGCTCCTGCGATCTCTAAAGGAGAATTTTTTTCCGATTCGCGCACTATAAATGCAGTAATATCATTCATTAATGTGACCATTGGGTCATGATAAATTATTTTAACTTCTTTTTCTTTTTCGGACAACTTTTCCTCCTTTACTAGCTCTTATTGGAACATTTCCAGTTCCAGTAGCTAATTTTTTACGAATAGTAGCAGTATCCACCTTATATGGGGGATTTTTTTTCTTTTTATATAATTCTTGATAGTATTTTAATTGTTTTTTTGTTAAAGCCATTACTTTTCCCTCTTTTTAGCTAGTCTTTCCATTTGTTCCATCTTTTCACGTTGTGTTTCTGCTCTTTGATCGGCAATATCTTCTTGTGAAGATATTTTTTCACGAGAAATTTTAACACTATCACTTGCTTTTTTCTCTTCAAGTGCTTGTTTTTCACCATCCGCTTGTGCTTTTTGCTCTGCTTCCTCTTTTCTAAGCATTATTTCTTTATTTTTCAAGTCTACAAGTGGATCTTGTGATGCACTATCCATCATTTCTTGCTCTTCACCTACCATTTGTTCGGTAATTTCAGCAACTTTTTGTGCCACTTTCTTTTCTAGCTCCGCTTGAAACTGTTGTTGCAACTCTGGTGGTATTTGACCACCATATTGTTCAGAAACACTTTGAATTTCTTCTTGTGTTTCTTGATCAACAATTGCTCTTGCCATATGAGAAACATGTTCGGATATATGACCTTGCATAACTGTTAAAGTAGGGGGTGATGATTTCACCAATAAGGAAGACATAAATGCTCTGTGTGTGCGAATATGTGCTTCGTGATCTTGTTCTGGAAAAACTTGAAATGGTTTTCCTTGTAAAGAATAAGCATTTTCCACTGCTGGATCTAATGGTGTCGGTTTTGGAGGCGGGGGTGGAAGAATTAATTCAATATCAGGAACACCTAATGCTTCATACATTCTTCGATAAGCCTCATGCACATTATGCATATCAGGATTTGACTGTGCTAATTGTAATTGTGTTTGGGCTAACGTTACACGTTGTGCCATAGAAAAAATGTTAGGATCCGAGACAGGAAGAATATCCACCCTGTCATCAAAATCCTGAACTTTAATTACCCTGTTTCCGCCCGCAATGGCGTAAGGGTATTCAGGAGGAAGATATTCAAGAAAAACTTTTGATAATAATTTAAATTCTAATCGTTGTGCATAATGACATCGTTTGTGAATAGCACTCATAACTTTTGTGCCACGCTCTAAGAGAGCTAATGTTGTTCCAACAGGTGCTTGTTGAGCACCACCTTCTGCAAGCTTCATATCTGAAATAGCTGCAAAACGTTGACCTGCTTGAACAACAAATCCTAGTAATTGAAATAATGTAGCACTTGGTTCTTTATAAGGAAGAGGCATCAAAGAGTCTCTGATTGCACCACCTGGTGCATCTACATCTCTGAATTCTCCAGGTTGGAGGGGATTATCATCGTCCCTAATTCGCAACCCTCTAGCCTTAAATCCGGCAGGGAGATTGGACAACGTACCTGCGTCGATAAGTTGACGGAGGGCTGACGTTGCAGTTCGGGAAAGTCCCCCGAGCATGTGGATAAGACCGAAGCCATAAAAACCAAGGCCAGGTAAAAACTTATAATGAACAAAATATTGTTTCTTCGCATGTGATTGATCACCCTGTTTCCAATTTCTATAAATTGATAAAATTTCACCTGATTGTTCTTCAATAGTAACTATATATGGTAAACGAATTCCTGTTGGCTCTTGTGTTTGAACATCCAAGTCTTCAAATCCTATTATATCTAAATTAACATGAAACTCAAGAAGTGTTACAGTCATATTGTTTTGATAATCATCAACACGTCCCTCAAGTTCATCATATTTTTGTCCAACTTCAGATTTCTCTTCTTTTGGTTTCATAATATCAATGTCACGATAAAATCCAGACACTTGTAATTTACGTAAATCATTACCCATCATTTTCACCGAATGTGTAATGCGTTCACATGAATCTAAATCAGTTGCATAATACGGAATAATTAAATCTTCAGCTGGAACAAATTTTGATACAGCTCTTCCCATTGCACCATCATAGTAAACTTTTTTAAATGCCGATCCTGCTAACGGTAAATAGAAAAGTAACTGATCAAGATCTGGGTCGTATTCTTCCATCACTTCCGTGATTTGGTAATTCATAAATTCTTTGACACGTTCTGCTTGTTGGCGAATGTCGGGTGTCTCTTGTCCGACAACAATAGTTCGAACAGGACCGCCTGCTGGCAATAATTCTTTATAGGCTTGTGCTTGAAACTGTGTAACAGCTTCAGCGAGTAAAGGGTGTGTGACACCTGATGCACCTGAAAATGGTCGTGCACGGTCATCATATTTAAAGCCAAGAAGATCTAAACCTTCTGTGTATGTTTTTTCCCAATCCGATCGTGAATTTTTATCCGATTCAAATTCTGACATTAAATCAGCTGCCATTGGTCGCAAGTCTGATTCATCGACAAGTTCCGCTAAATTGGAATTATGGTCTGCTGATGGTTGCTCTTCTGTTGGATTAATAATAGCTGACCCATCATCTAACATCATTGCATTGCCGTTCGTTAACGGTTGCTCTACATTAATATCAATTCCTGGTGCTTTTTCAATTTCTAAATCAGGAGTTGGAATTTCTTTTTCAACTGGCATTATAATGGCCTCGTAATAGCGTTGATGGATTTAAGACTCGACTCAACTAGTCCTCCATATTTTTTATATATAGCTTGAGGATACAGGAAATTATCATTTAGTTCAAGCATAAATACTTGTTGTGTCTTTTCAGGAACAACATCAATATATAAATTAGTCAATGTAGCAGGCACATCTGTTGTTGTTGGCGGTATATTAACAGTATAATCTTCTCCAATAGTCGCACTGACTCTGGCTTGCGGATAAGCATCTGTTGCTGCACCAATTGAACGAAAACTGTCAACAATATCGCCTTGTGCATTTTTTACAACAAAAGGCGTCTGATTACGCCCAACATTAATTTCCTTCATAACAACTGTTGACCCCATTTCTTTAGCAATTTCATTCATAACTTGTGGAATCTTTTGATCATAAAGTTGGAAAAACTTATACCCAGAACTCTTTTCGTCAATAACAGTTTTAATTGATCCTTGCGGATTATTTGCATCTTTCCACGCTATCGCCTGTTCCTTTGTATCAAACATTACTGTTTGTCCTCCTTCAGTCATAGCGCTATACCGTTTCTTAACCAGGTCCTTATTCCACCGTCCGTTGACAATGTCGGCATTGGCGATGATAAGGCCTTGCTTGCCGTTCTCCTTCGCCATTCTCGCATTTGCTTTAATAGTCATACGCATTAAATCCAATTCATTCTTGAACGGAACGTTCGGGAATGTTGTGTCTATTCCCATATTTTCCATTTGTTTAAGATAAGTTCGAACCGTATCCATCTTCATCATCTCATCAATAACCTTTTGCTGTCTGTTCATTAAGTCAATCATTTTTGTTGTATCCTCTGGCTCCGCCTTGAAAACTGGCGAAACACCTCGTGTCTCCTGGTTATACATTTTTGAAATCACAGCTCCTGGTGCAACATCCACTGTTGGCGTAACTTTTTTCGGGAGCAATGTTGCCAGCTCATTGTCAATGGCATTGATCTCATCTATTAAAATTTTTAAACCTGCGTCAGGAACGGGAAAAGGGCGATAAACAGTAGTTGGTAGACCAACGCGTTCTTCTGTGGTTAACCCTTTTAATGTTTTCATTAATTCTTTTTGTTGTTTAAATGCTTGCGCACCCAAATCCGTCTGCCATTCCTGGATCGCTGTTACATTTATATTATCAGCTGTCGTGTAATCTTTATTTCGTGTGAAGGCTAAAACGTTCGGCTCTTTATAATGCCCTGACGAAACAAACGCCTCAGGATCACCTTTAACGGTTCCTGACTGAAAGACAACTTCATGATAATTTTCCCCTGATTTATCAAAACCTGTATTGTCGCTTCCGGCATGCATATGCTTTGCTTTCGCATCACCGCGACCACCTTCAGTCTTCTCGATGATGTTCAAGTTCCTCGATGCTGATTCCTCATACATTGATCTTAATTGTTCGTTTGGTGTTGCACGCTCAAACGTTTTTGCGCGGTTCAACTCATCCAAAATGCCTGCTTCCGCGAGTTCACGTTCATTAACGCCGTTCTTTCGAAAATATTCTAGCCATTGATCCGTTGTTGCACTTTGCGGTGCACCTTCCAAGTTCAATGATTTTTCTAATTTACTTTCGAAAACCGGCATTGGTTTATAATTACCATCGGCATCAACAACCATCGGCTTTCCATCCTGCATGACAACACTGCCGGGCTCTTCAACTAACCCCGGTTCAATAACATCTTCCTTACTTGTAATTTTTGTTGTGCCACCGACCTTCGGTCGAATAGCATTCTTTGTTTGTCCAATCGCTCCACGAACAGCCCTCGCCTCCGTGCCGATAACGGGTATCATACCAAGTGCTGCGAATGCTGCCATTAAGGCAGATTTTCCCATCTCGCCGTATTCGCCTGTCATGTATTCTTCAAGACCACGCGCTGTATCCTCATTAAACATTTTGTTCGCGCGCAACACACCGTAGAACGGGGATATATCATAACCCATTTGCTCAATGGTGTTCAGCACCGTAGCTGTTTTTGTTTCTTTTTGTTCGTAGTCCAGTTCCATTGGACGGTCGACAAATTTTTCCTTGAGATAATCAATCCCCTTCTTAGCACCTTCACCAATTCCTCTCCACTGAGGAGGGACGAATTGAGTCAAATCACTCATTTCAAACCCTTCATTATTTGGCATATCAAAAGCAGGATCGTCCACAAAATTAGGACCACCTGTTTTAAACTTTTTCACTTCTCCTCCTTCTTTCATAGTTCTTATACCAAGATTTTCTGCTCCTTTAGATATTATGTCAAGGCCTTTATAAACATTATTTATCATCGCTCTGGTAACACCGTCTTTTCTCATTAATGCTGGATTAGATTCATATTTTTTTATTAATTTTAAAAGTTTTTCTTCTATGGTTGTATGTTTCCCAAATTTAACACCGTCTATAATAATTTCAGCTCCTAATCTATCTGTTAATTGTGTATTTAGTTTATTTAAAGCAACAGTGTCTCCATTAGCCAATGCTTTTCTTATTTGTGATTCTAATTTAGGTTGTATTTCAGAATTAAATCTTGATATATCTAAATAATATGCAGAAGGTGTTCCTCCTGTTCCCGCTAAACCTTTTTCAACAGTTTTACCTATTTGAGTGTTTTCAAATCTATGAGCTATCTGTAAACTATTTCTAGGGGCTATATCACTTGGGGATGGAAATATTTTATTTAAAAATGGTTTTATTTTTTTACCCGCTTCATCTCTTACTTTATCAAACTTTTTGAAATATTCATATTGTTTATAAAAAATAGAATCTATATTTTTTAAATCTTTTATTTCTAAATCAAAATCTTTCATAAAATTATCAAAGTTACCGTCTATTCCCTTTTTTGAATTAGGAGAACTTACTCGTATAAAATCTAAATATCTTGACAATGATGTTTTATCTATATTTTTATTATTAGATGCAACATCATCTATAACTTTATTTTGAAATAAATATTTTTTAAATAAAGCTTTATCTGGGTCTTGTTTTTGAATAAATTTAGATCTTCTTAACTTTTCAAATCCTCTTTCTTTTGCAAATCTATCTATTTTATTTAAAAACAATTTTTTAGTATTACCACTAGTTAATGGTTCTAATCCAGTTGCACTTTTGTATGCATTTTCAAAAAACTCATATATTTGTTTTTGAGACATTTTCGATAAGTCCATATCTTTTGTCATGGTATCAAATTCTTTCATAACATTTTCATAGTCAAGTTCTGAACCATACCTCATAGCTGCTGCTTTTGAATACCCTCTGCTTAATCCTAACCTACCTAACCTAGTTTGTTCTAAACTTTTTACACTAGACGGTATCTCGTAAAAGTATTTATCTGAATCTTTCATCATTTCTTTTAACATTTGTTCGTCACTCATTTTCATGTAATTTTCTTTTATAAAATCATCTGCCGCAGTTTTATATTTTAAGTTTGGATATATTTTTTTAGCTTCATCTGATTTTGAAGCAACTGAAGAACCTTCACCTCCTACTTGAGACATTTTTAAACTAACACTTCCATCAGCGTTCGTAACGTATTGTGGTTCAAATCCTAAAGATTCTCTGAGTTTATTAGATAAGCCCGGGAATAAAGGTTTTTTTAAAGTTTCACTTACAGCTTCTTTTGTAGCTTTTGGAATTATTGAAGAAACCACGTCGGCTGCTATCAAAGCAGGAATCCGTCTTGATGGATTTGCTAAATATGCCAAACCCCTTTTAGACAGATCAAGTGCACTTGGAATATCTAAAACAGGTTGTAGTTCTTCAATATCAATATCACCTTGATCGTCAGCTATTTTATCTTTTGGCATCTGGAATGCTGGGTCGTCTCTAAAATTAACCATTATACCTTACTTGCATGTTTGACCTCCTCGTCAGGGTAGTCATCGGGCAGCGATACAAAGTTACCTTGTCTAAATCGCATGACCGCTTGTGTTGTGCTGTCGACTAAATCGTCGTGTTCACCGAAAGGGAATGCGGCACATTCTTCAATTACATCCTGCGCAAAGCGATGGTCGGCCGGATACCACACTTGCCCTGCCTCAAAGACAGGCGCAATAGAATTGATACGTGTATGTTTATCATTTCCTTTGCTCGGTGTAAAGTTTACAACTGGTATTCCTACAGTTCTAAGCTCGTGTGTCAAGGGTAAACCTGATGCCTTCGCTTCAATAATCACGGTCTCCGGTTCCCAGTACTTGTACTCCTTAAAGGCAATCTTCTTCAATTCAGGAAAATCCCACCGTCCTTTCTTCGCATCAATTAAAATCAGATTTGGTCGTCTGGTATCTTCATCCGGATAAAACACGCCCCACGTTGTAATAGCACTAAAGTCGGCGGTCTCCTTTTTACTGAACGCTGTGTCATAACTTTGAATGATATGAATAAGTCCAGGCATTTCTTTCTTTTCCCATTTCTTCCACCATTCACGCTTAATGATTGATCCTTCTTCGGACGTTGGATTTTGTTGCCATTGGGCTTGCCATTTCTGCTCGGACAAGGATGCCTTGACGGCGAGCAATTCGTCTTTCTTCCAGTAGCCCGGCCACACGGGATTACCTGACGGCATAATCGCGGGAAACTCAATAATCTCCCATTGGTCCGCCATCGGCTCCACCTGGGCCTTCATCAGCTGCCCTGTCAGATCTTTCTCCGACCACCTGGTCATGACAATGACAATGCTTCCACCCGGTTGCAAACGTTGCCTCGGTCCAGAGGTGTACCATTCATACGCCGTTTCCATTGCTGTTGGACTAAGGGCATCTTGCTCCGAGTGTGGATCATCAATAACTAAAAGATCCGCGCCACGTCCTGTAATCGCGCCCCCCACGCCTGAGGCGAAATACTCACCACTCTTGTTCGTTTCCCACCTTCCTGCTGCCTTGCTGTCGGCGGACAGCGATACGGTTTCAAAGACTTTTTTATAGTCCTCTGTGTCCATCAGGTTTCTGACCTTACGGCCGAAACGATAGGCGAGTTCAGCGGTGTGTGTGGTTTGAATGATCTTGGTCTGCGGTCGGCGGCCCATGACCCATGCAGGAAAGAGATATGACGCAAATTCTGACTTCGTATGTCTTGGTGGCATATTCACGATTAGACGCTTTATTTTCCCACTAACTATGTCCTCGAACTTTTGTGCTATACGCATATGGTGATCACTCTGAATGAATTCAGGCCAAACCATTCGGACAAAAGAAATAAAATTTTCACGTGCTTGATCGACCAAAAGAAGTTCCTTTTGGCGCATTTCTAATTTTTTTTCTAATAAACTAGCCTCTTCACGAGTTAAGCTTTCTATATCAGTATTTAATTCCATAAAATATTTTTAAAATTTTATATAATTTTTTAGGGCTTGGGACTCCTAAAAAATATTTTTAAAATTTTATATAATTTTTTAGAGCTTGGGACTCCTAAATGTAGTAGTATACATAATTATCTGGATAAATCAAACGCAGCTTTCACTCTCTGTAAGTACCTAACCTATAAAGGGGGGAAGCCCCCAAGCGTTGGAATTTTTCCCAGTTTCCCGCGGTTTATAAGTATGTAAAATCAGGAGCTCACCGAGCTGGTGAGGACCGGGACCGGGACCGGGACCGGGCATAAAAAAACCCCCCAATCGCTTGGGGGGTTCGTTCACTTGGGATAGTGAATTAGTTATAAAGCATTAGGAAATTTAGAATGTAATTCTTGTGCTACCTTTCTACCCCAAGCCTTTACGTCTTCATCGCTACTTGTCGCAACAAACTTAAATATCTCAGTAGATAAGTAAGCAGATACACCTTGCCAATCTATATTGAGGCTTACCTCATTTTGTAGAGTAGCAGGAGTATCAGTAGTAGCATTAATAATACCTTGAATATTACGACCAACAATATCATTAGGCATATGTCCTCTCTTTGTTTATTGTTTAGATGTTTATACTCCCACTAATTCCTAATAGCAAGAACTATTACAACTTTTATTTTACACTTGACAAACGCACTCCGTGGTGTCGTCCGAAGGTTATATTACTAACTACTATCTACTAATGAATATAAGGTAATGGAAATGGAAATGGAAAGGCAAATCCCCCCGCCTTGAAAAAGGCGAGGGGTTATTGATTAAAGTAAATTTACTGCTTGTTTAATGTCAACAAGTTCACGAACAGAAGTTCGAACAGCTTTACGAACAAGCCTTGATGAATTCTTTTCATCAAGTGGTTTTATTTGGTATTCAACTCTCTTTGTATATTTATTACGAAAGCCATCAATAACCTCAGAACCAAACTTATCTTCCAAAGCCTTAATGTTTAAATTTCTTGCTGTCTTCCGAATAACATTTATTTGAAAGTCCATACCAACCAAAGAATCGCGGTCATCAACGAATGTGTCAATCTGCTTTTTTCTTTTTGTAATTTCATCACTAATCATTTTAGCAATGATTTTCAGTTGACCATATTCATCGACAATCTTCGATTTATCTTTGTTTAGTAGTCTATGTTTCATCTAATGTCCTTTCTCTTAGTTAATTAGATACTTCGTATCTAATTACTTTTTTATCATTTGTCAATAGGATAAGTTAGGATAATTTACCACAGCCCTCTGAAGCAGGACCATCCCTCCTGTGTTATATATATCTACATACCTAAGGTTAGGTTGTAATGGAAATGGAAATGGAAAGGCAAATCCGATGCGACACGCTTCGCCTCAAAGCGAAGTTCTCTTTCCCGCACATGGTTAAACCTAATAATGCCCTCACACTCGGCTAGGTTAAACCTTAATGGAAATGGAAAACGAAATCAAAAGCGATACGCTTCGCCCGAACCGAAGTTCTCTTTCCTGTGCATGGTTAAACCTAATGATGTCCACACACATCAGCTAGGTTAAACCTCAATGGAAATGGAAAGGGAATCGCGGTCCGGGAAAAAAGTATGCACCTGTAGCTTCTATCTATTACGCCCAAGATAACTTTTGCTATGTTGTAATGGAAATGGAACACCACTCTGATCCTGGATGCAGCAGCCTTCGCCTCTGTAGTATATTAATATAGTTTTAATTTATGTTAATGGAAATGGAAATGGAAACAGCTGCCCGCTAGCAACAGGAGGCTGGCAGCTGTCCCAGGTTCGCAGGATAGGAGGACAACCCACTGCGAAACTCCTAAAATATCCTAATGGAGAGAAAAAGTCAACCGAATAACAAATACAAGAGGCACCCCAGCAGAAAGAGCCCGAACAGACGCCCGGTCCCGGTCATAAATAATAACACGGCCAGGCCTGCAAGAATTACAACAAATGGAGGCATCAGGCATTTTTCACCATTCCAGGCGCCGTCGCGTAGATTCTCTCCTGCATCTCGTTCCACGCAGGTTCTATATGCCCCCAATTAGGATCTTTCGCGGGCACGTCCACCTTCGCACCGTCGAACCAATCCAGATACCAGTACTCGAGGCGATGGATGGAGTCGTCCCGGTTCACGTACGCACGGAGCTCGTCGCTCGGTCCGCCCCAGGAGAACTGCCAGCGCCAGTATCCTTCTTTTTGTTCTTGATATGTATTTGGCTCTACATAATCAAGGGAGAGCCCTTCAAACTCGGGATCTTCTAAATCTTTTTTTCTGTCTTTCCACTGACCCTCGACCAGGTCCCTGCACTTCTTCTCTTTATCTTTCATGTTGCTTCCTTTCTAATGTGGGTGAGTCCGGGCAGGCTTGTCGGTACCTTCATTACAGCGTTTCACATTCCTGCCCTTGGGGGAGGTAGTTATAGAGAATTATTTCTGGTCTTTCCGTAAGGAAATAAATCCCAACTACCCCCCTAATTCTACTATGAAGAGCTGATTACGACTATCTTCTTTTCTCAATGAGCTACATTGACCAGCATAGTAGAGTACTTATATAGTCCCATTTTATCCCATAGTCAAGAGCTTAATGCAGCTTTAATCCACTTGATGAATCGTGGAAGTGCTGCGTCATCTTACATATATATCTAATTACCTAAGGGTTTTAACGCAATGGAAATGGAAATTCGGCAGCGGGCGGCAAGCCATGCTGCGGGAAGTGCGTGGTGCTTCTTCGAATATATGGCAGAAATCAAAGGATTTTAGTGTAATGGAAATGGAACTTCGCCGGTCCCCTTCACCAGGGGATGCAGCATGTCTTGAATATATGACAGAAATCAAAGGATTTTAGTGTAATGGAAATGGAGCTTCGGTCTCATACCGTGGCTGCGGTGCGTCATACCTCGAATATATGGCAGAAACCAAGGGGTTTTCAGTCCAATGGAAATGGAACTCTGATCCCGGGCCCGGAAGGGTACGCTGGATGCAGCTTATACTAAATGGTCTAATGAAGAATGGAAGATGGAGAATGGAAATGGAAGTTCACCAGCATCTCCTGTACCTGGTCCCAGTCCACGGGCTTCGGATATATGGCAAGGGCTGGTAGATCGAGGCCAATGGAATGGAGGTCGCGGGCAGCGGATCCTGAATATATATACACCCCACCCTGACCGAGGGCCTTTACCAAGATGAAAGCTCTTCCTCCCATCGAACAACGCTTGGTTAACCAGGATATTTGGTAAGGAGAAAGACGTATTTTTTTCATCTTAATACATTTCAATTCTACCCAAAATTCTGATGGACGCCCATCATTTCCTAAAGAAAATCCATTTAAATCAGGTATTCCCGGTGTTGCAACAGACTCTATTCTAGTCCAATGTATTTTTGGCGTGTTTTTTTGTAATTGTTTCCAAAAATTAGTTTCACTTTTTGCCATTAATATTCATAAACATTAAGCATAAGTTGAAATAATTTGATCTTCCACATACTTTTCATATCATCATTTTCCGCATTCTCAGAAGCATATTGCAAATTAGACACACGCCTCCAGAATAATCCCTGCTGTTCAGGCGTTTTCATTTTTAATTTCCTTTTCAAATTCTTCTCTGTTCCAATCATATCTTCGTGTCAAAATAAATGTCACACGTTCCCAATTAGAACGATCAACCTTCTGCTGTGTTGTCTTGGGGTCACGTAAAGCAACCTTATCAAGACGCTTTTTTATCTTCAGTAATTTTTTGTACATTCTTTTCACACTTCCTCAATCTCTTTAAAAAATCTGAACAATGCTTTCGCCATTCAGATCCCTTCACATCAAACCTTTGAAAATCTCCCTGCTGTGTCGCTATTAAAATAACCCCCTTCTTTATTTTAGTTCCAAACATCTTATTATGGGCCATACCATAAGCTGCTATTTGGGTAAAATAATCAAAGATCCACTCTCTTCTTTGGGTGCTACGTTTCTGTTTAAAGTCAATGATACAGGGATCACCTTCATACACACCTACTAAATCAATTACACCTCTGTAGTAGTCACTAAAATGGACACGAGCTTCCAAGCCCCAATACTCATCCAATTTGTTTCGAAGTCCTTTTCTCAATATTAAATTCCCAAGAGCCGTTGCTGTCTTTCTGTATGTCTTAAGCATAATAGGCTTCTCACCCTTAATCTTATACTCTAAATAGCCATGCATATTCTTGCCAATAGCAATTGACTTTTGCACTATTCTCTCAGCTTCTTTCTCACCAACTCTTTTTCTCCAAGCCTCCAGGCCCGACTTATCACTAGTCATATCCAAAACTCTTGTTGGAGATAACAATCTATCTTCAGGCCAGGAGTAATTATATAAATTTTTATGTTTAAAGTTCACTTATCTTTACCCCTTCAAGATCAAGATGTGAATTTGATATAATTACTTTCAAAGTTTCTTTAAGAGCAATCATATTATTTCGCTTCTTCAGTGTCTCCTTAACTACAGTGATATTTCTATCATTATCCTGAGTTAGAGGAATTGTTATTTTCAATTTAAGTGTTTTCATAATACTTATATAGTCCTAATTAGTTAGGATGTCAAGAAGTAGATTTTTCCCTGTTTTTCCTAGTTATTTCACGATGACAGTTAGCACATAGGATTAAACACTTCTTCAATTCTTTCTTTATGGCTTCAAATTGAATGTAGCTATTTTTCCTATTCGTACCAATATTAAATTTTTTCTTTTTAGGATCTGTGTGGTGGGCATCGAGAGCACAGGCATCTTTTTTGTAATTACAAACAAAACACCCGCGCTCTAGTTTATATTTATTGACATAATCAGTAATATATTGTGTTATTGCTTTCTTTCTTCTAGTAGAATAATCAGCGGCTTTCTTAAATACTATAGGACTACGCCAATTTTCAGCAAAGAAACCATCTTTTTTGATAATAGAGGTCTTATAGGCATCAAAAATGAAACCATCCTCCCTTACTTCTCCGTATCTAAACCTTTTGTTGGTCCTGGGGTTCAGTCTCATCATTATCTTTGTCCTCTATTACTTCTGTCACATCAGCTGGAATCGATAATTTCTTTCGCAGCTCAATTAATTTTTTCTCAACTTCCTCTTTAGACATCTGATCTATAGATCCGTGCATAATTTCTTTACGATCAATATACAGACCTGCAGCTTGTCCTCTTGATTTTTCTGCGGCAACAGCGGCAGGATAGTTACCCGCGGCTTCAGCACCACGTGATAATTCATCCAGGCGCCTTACGTGTCTAGAATAATTAACAGAATACCTTTTTGTAATTTCCTCTCGTCTGTCGTTTATCTCTCGAACAACAATAGGAAACATTTTAGGATTCTGTAAATTACAAGCCATTTGTCTTGCGGCTTTACTTGAGTATCCTGCCTCAATTGCACATTCAGTGGCAGTCATCCTGTCACCTTTCGTTACAATTAAATCAATGAACTTAAGTTGTTTCGGAGTAAGCTTCTCCTTCTCGGGAAGGGGCCGTTGCTGGTATGTCTTTGCTTGCTCCAAGGGTTTTTCTTTCTGCATCTTTTACTGCACCTCTTAAGTCACATTGTTTTTTTAGATTTTCTTTTAGTTCTTTAGCATGCTCGTTGTGACCATCACTCAACACGGCAACAGGATTATTAACAATAATCAATTCTTTGACTTCTAAATCACTAAGCTCTGCTTTTAACATATTAAGGGCACTAAAGTATAAGGCCCTTTTTATCTTCGCTTGTGGCATTCCAAACCTCCTTTAAGTTAATAGTATAGAATGTTATTCTTCAAATATAACATAAAAAAAGCGCATTTCATATTAAAAATCACAAACTTAGATGGTTACTTCAGTTACATTAGTAAAAGTAGTAAAGTAACCTAATAAGTAACTAAAAAGTGTATATATTTCAATAAATTAAGTGAAAAGTTACGTAGGTTACGTAGATTTTGAGTGAAATTAAAAAATAAAAAATAATTTTCAAAAAATATATTCTATACTGTAAAAATAGGGGGTCGCAGAGAAAGGAAAGAGGCGACCCCCATTGCCTGTTATAACTCGGTCTTCAGTCGAGATTTGAGTAACGCTACATAACACAATGGTGTTACATCTGGCAATTTACGAGAAAATGTTGTATAAAACAAGAGTAAAGTTAGGAGAGATTATGAAAATATGCAATGAAATACGAGGATATAGATTATGCATCGTGTTGTTTACAAATCAAAAAAAGAAAAAAACCCTATAGCAAGACAGCTACGTACTCCGAAATACAAAGCAAAAGTTATTCCGGATAAACGAGAGAAGTATAAGGAGAAAGATGCATGGAAGGAACTGATAGAAAATCTGAAGAGCCGGCGTTAAAATATCCCCTGGTCCTCGTCACGTGGTTCGATGCCAAAGATGGGCAGACAGGATGGCACTCTATAGAGGACGTGAAAAAAGAAAAGTTGGCGACGTGTCATTCAGCAGGATGGCTTGTGCACCACGACGAAAAAAGAGTTGTTATTATGGCTGACTATAGTAACGAAGAAAATGACCACGATGGTGGCAGACATATCGCCATTCCCGCAGGATGGGTCAAGTCCATTGTTTATTTAAAAAAAGATTACAGGAAAGTTTACGAATGATAGAAATTATTTTAATTTTAAGCGCTATTTCAACGCTTCTGCTGGCTTTTATCGCCTTTATGGTCTTTATTATTGGTCACAGGCAGGATGAGGACAGGAATAAGCATTGAACAATAAAGTCCAATCGGTTAATATTATGTATGGACAGAAAACAAATAAAAGAAGACTACGGTGACGAGCCTATTGCGTTTCTGCGCAAGGAATATGACAAGGCCATTTTAGGGATGAGTTACGTTGATGATAAAAATCTTGTCTGCTACGATGTGGAAAAGTGTTTAGAAGTCATTATGGAAAAGGAAAGCTGTGACTACGACCAGGCATCTTTCACGTTCAGATCCCGCATTGAGAGGAACCATTCAAATCTTTTATTTATTAATACTTGATCCCATACAATAATGTCTTGTATAGTCGAAACCTTTCACACACTAAAAAAGGGACTAAAACATGGAACAAGACAAATTACTTCAACGCAAAAACAAAACGCTTTACATTATGGCTTACCTGGCGGACCAGGTCAGAAAAATTGATGATGAACTCAATGGTCAGACAAATAATAATGAAAATAAGACCTATTATCAGGATAAAAGCGTAGAGCACAATACCCAGAAGTATGAGTCCTAAAGTGCTAGCCTTTTTTACGTGTTTTTTTATTTTTCCACCTTTTAGATAATTTTTTCCTCTTTCGGCGTCCCATTTTCCTTCTACCCCGGTGTACCTTTCTTTTCAGATCTGAGGTCATTTTTTCATTCAGGATCGGTTCCGCCGTAAGATGCTTCACCGTTTCTCTCAACAAGTTTTTCTAATTGTCGAAGGATTTTATCTAATTTTCTTATTTCTTTTTTTAATTTTTTCGGATCCGCAAGAATGTCACCTTTTATTATTACCTCAATCATGAACAGGCTCGCATAAGCTTACTGAGCTCCTTCGCCCGGTTCGGTGTCTGTTTCGCCCAGCGTGAGTCCAGCATCTGATCGGCGCATTCGCTGTAAGAAGAGGGCTTCTGTCGAAGGGCCGCGATCGCCTTACGGAATTTTTTGGTTCCCGCTTCGCCGAGCTGAAATACCATTTCCACGACAATTTCTTTCGCTGTCTCACTGACGTGCGGACAGCCGTCCAAGATGCGTTCGGCACCGTCAATTGATCGTTTGAGATCTTTGCGGAAAAGTTCGCGCAGCTCATCCTCGCCGTAGACTTCTCCTCGTTTAAATTTATCCTTAGGCGTAATGAGATGGCCCACGCCGATGGTGGGGTTGCCCAGATGGTCATTATATATGGACCGAACCATGCCCTCGTGGCGAATGATGCGATCTTCTAGTTCTTTCATGTTCATACGTTTACTCCTTTCGTATTTTTAATGCTTAGATGCAGGTTGAAGGCCATTGAGCGCCTTTCCCCCTTTGATCTAAACGGATAAACTTGATGTGTCAACCAAGAAGGAAACAGGTAAAAATCACCGGCCTCAGGTTTTACAAGATAACTGTGGTTGGCAAAGTGATTAGGAACGGATCCTAAAAACTCTAAACATCCCGCTGTTTTATGGTGGTCTTCCTTGGCGTATTCTTCCTCATAGTCAGGAGGCATTGCAAGAAAACAAACACCAGAGAGATTGGCGTCGTGAATATGCATCGGATTAAAATCACCGGCATATTGACTTACAATCCACGCTCTAATGCCGACAGCTGTATCACCAGGGACCGGTTTCTCACCAAGTGTCTTTAAGAGATACTGCTCCGCCATCGCAAGAAAAAATTCTGGTAGCCCTTTTATTTTATTATGGTCCAGGCTGACTTCGTATTTTATGTTTCCCGCAAGGTTGTGACTCCAATCAAGATCTTTTCTTTTTTTCTCATCGTTTAAAATGGTGTCGGAAATTTCATTTATTTTATGAACATACAAAGCAGGCAATTTTGTTTTAAGGATGCTGGGACCAAAAGGCTGATAGATATCATAACTGATATCTTTCATAATAGGCTGGTCTTTAGGATCCATGATGTTGTGCCTCCGCTTTATTCACCATATCAACAGGCCACATATTAACATTCGCAGCCACGGTTCGCCGTTCTCCTTCCCCAAAGAAAGGGTAGACGGAGTGTTGCATCCAAGAAGGGAAAACATACAATACACCAATTTCAGGTTTTATCGGTGTGTAGGCAGAGAATTTAAGTCTCTCTGAGTCCCTAATGTCTGAAATACCGTAGTTAAAGTTAAGATAGCCATCATGAGCGCCTGAGGCGTTAAATAAATCTTGTCCTGGTTGTAGTTGTCCTTTTTCTTCAATTTGTTTTGGAACTTTCGTCCACGTCGTTATCGAAACACCCATAAGGGATTTTGTTCCGTGACTATGAAGAGGATTGTAGTCGCCTTCATATGAGTGAACGCTCCACATTTCATCCATCTCTGGTAATCTATCACCTTTGACCTTGTTCCCCGAGCTTTCATTATAGCGTAACAGATATTGTTTAGCGACAGCGAGGCAAACTTCTCTAAAGTTAGTACATCGATCGTTATTATGGTCCATTAGAAGCTGCTGGCTTTTATTATGTTGGTTGATTTGCCCAACGAGTGTGTGGGCGTGTGATTTTTTGTTTTTATTTTTTTGTAATTCGTCTAAATATTCATTTAATTCAGTAACAATATCATCATCTAATTTTAATCGTAATAAAAATGAATAACTTAGCGAGAGCATTTCATATTTAAAATTAAGTTGTCGTCTCACTCTTTATCTCCTCTCGAATTGTTTCTTTTTCCCAATACGCTTTACCCTGCCTGGTAATAACTTCCCAGTCACGTAAATCATAAAGTCTTGTTGTTCCATCGATAAAATGAACAGACATCATGTCTGTAAATTCTTGCGTGATAGGGTGTGCTGTTTTGACTTGAATGACATATGCTACAGATCGATCAATCATTCTGAAAAAGTAAAATTTTTCCTTTTGTCATCTTCGAGAAAGCTGCATGCAAGACGCTATAATCTTTATCTTTAAATATTACCTTACTAACATTAAAAGCTTTTGTTTTCTTCTCTAGAGTGGGAAAATATTTTGTATCTTTAGCGAGAATATCATAAAATAGTTTTTTATCTTTGTGACTCATTATTATTCTCACCATTTGTTTTTCTTTTTTTAACATTTTTAGCATCCTTATCAACTAGAAAAGCGATATAACTGCCCATAGACATATATCGTGCTTCTGCAATAGGTTTGGCTAATTTGTAGGTGTCAATCTTCACGGCGATTGATTTGTACTTCGACGCATCCATAATTATTTCCTTCCTTAACTTAATATCAAATATAAAATCAATCCTAGTAATCCGTACCACAGGGGTTTTCGTAGTACCCATAGCACAGCAAGTAAAATTGGATAGAAAGGATTCATAATTTGGGTTTATATGGGAAAAATTGTTATTTGTCAAAACTTAATTTATTTTGAATAATAAAGGATAGTCTTCAAGTAAAGAAACTACAATATCTTTTAATTTTGCTTGATATTTAGGGTCTTTTGCGTAGGCATCTAACGTGTCGATAAGAGCAAAAACATCAACTTCTTCTATTAAAACTTGTTGCATTCGCAAATTTCTATATCCTTCAAAAAAACTGCTATTATTTAGTAATTCTACATAATCAGCAACGCTTTCACATTTTCTTCCATATTTTTTAAGAAGAATATTACTACCGAGAGCTTTAATGTGTGGCTCTGTTTTATCGGTTTGTATAATACCATAAAAATTGTTTGCTTCTCGCGCAAATCGTGATGTTCCCCAGTCTGATTCAATTATAGCCTGGGCCACACTTAACACAACAACTACTCTCTCATGAGGAGAAATAAACGCATTGTATGTCACTGTGCATTCAGCAACTCCTTGAACAAAATGGTCACGATCATCTTTTGCGTAATTAAAATCGTATCCGTTTAATATTGGGCTACATAAAACAAGTAATGTTGCACAAATCTCTTTGAACACTAAGCTCCTGTACCTTTCTTTTTCAATGAAGTCTTAAAAGTTTCCATTTCCATGCAATATGTTTCTACATATACTATGTTACCTCTTTGCATTTCATAGTTAACAATTTGATTTTCTACAATCACTCTTTTATCTTCGCATTGTTCCTTTTCTAAATAGCCTCCAAAACCTTTATAGGCAATGACAGGCACATTCGGATAAGACATTAATGCCATTAAAAACCATATTTTTATCATTATATCTCATTTAAGATCGCTAAAGGCGTCGACCCACGATCCTTGTGTTGATGCTTTTGAATATTCTGTGGCTCTTCCTTCAAAAAAGTTCATATGCTCGACGGCATTCAACATTGTATCTAACCACGGCAAAGGGTTTGTGTCAATGTTATATAAAGGATTTAATCCCAATTGTGTAAGTCGGCGGTCCCCGATCCATCGTATATAATTCTTTATTTCATTCGACTTTAATCCTTCTACTTCACCCATTTCAAATGCTAAATCAATAAAGGCATCTTCATGTTCCACAATAGTATTACAAGATGTATATAAATCTTTCTTTAATTCATCCGTCCAGATCTCTGGATTTTCTTTAATAAAAGTTCGAAACAATTTAATCATTGAATTACAGTGTAATGTTTCATCACGAACAGACCACGTTACAATTTGGCCCATTCCTTTCATCTTATTAAAACGAGGAAAATTAAGAAGAATGGCAAAACTTGCAAAAAGTTGTAAACCTTCAGTAAAAGCGCTAAAAACAGCCATTGTTCGAGCAATATTATGTTTCGATTTTGTGTCAAAACTGTGCATATAATCATATTTATCTTTCATTTCCTTATAATCAAGAAAAGCAGAGTATTCTATTTCTGGCATACCAATTGTATCCAGAAGAAAACTATAAGCTGCTATGTGGATGGTTTCTATATTACTAAAAGCACTCATCATCATTAATACTTCTGTTGGTTTAAAAACTTGCATATAGTGTGACATATATGCACTATTTACTTCAACATCCGCTTGTGTAAAAAAACGAAATATTTGTGTTAAAAGATTTCTTTCTTGTTCCGATAAATTAGAATTCCAATCTTTCACATCATCGGCCATTGGTACTTCTTCAGGAAGCCAGTGAATGCGTTGTTGCGTTAACCATGCGTCATAGCACCAAGGGTAGCGAAAAGGTTTATAGACGGGGTTTTCAACTAAAAGATTAAATCCTTTTGGTTGTGTAATAATTTTTGTATCGTTAATTGGTTCTATTGACATGCTAAACACTCCTCATAGTTGTTATACACATTATCATCAACAGATCCTGTAAACTTATTGTTAATGACTTCTGCGCGTTGAATTGATTTTGATCTGCAATAATACAGACTCTTTATGCCTTTCTTCCAAGCTGTATAATGTAGCATATGTAATGCTTTCTTACTTATATCTGCTGGAAGAAAAATATTTAATGATTGCGACTGACAAATATGTTTTGTTCTATCTGCAGCGAGCTCAATAATCCATCGTTGATCAATTTCAAAAGCTGTTTTAAAAACACCTTTTTCTCTTTCATCTAAAAAATCAAGGTGCCGAACAGATCCTTGGTTTGTCGTAATACTCGACCATATTTCTTCATCATTTTTTCCATATTTATCTAAAACTTTTTCAAGATATTTATTACGAACATTAAAAGATCCTGACAAAGTTTTATGTGTAAAACTATTAGCAGCTATAGGCTCAATACCAGGAGATGTTCCCCCACAAATAATAGAAATAGACGCTGTTGGAGCTATTGCCATTTTATTAGAAAAACGTTCCATACTGTCATATTTTAATGAATCCGGGCACGGTCCTCGGTCTAAGGCTATTTTACGGGAAGCAACGTCAACTTTTTCTTTAATCTCTCTAAAAATTCTTTCATTCCACACCTTTGCAAGAACTTCTTCCATAGATAAACTTTTTTGTTGAAGAAAAGAATGAAAGCCCATAACACCTAGGCCAACACTTCTTTCTTGCGTTGCCGAATAAATGGCTTTTCGAAAGTCTTCTGGTGCATTATTAATAAAATCAGATAAAACATTATCTAAAAACAACATAATATCCTCTATAAATTGTGGATCTTTACTCCATTCGTCATATTTTTCAACATTAACGGAAGATAAACAGCAAACAGCTGTTCGTTCAGTATTTGTTGGAAGTGTTATTTCACTGCATAAATTAGATGTTTTAACTGTTAAATTTTCTCTTTTATGCCATTCAGGTATAGCGTTATTAACGGCGTCAATAAAAATAATGTATGGTTCACCTGTTTCTATCCTCGCTGTTAACAGCCTTATCCACAGATTCCGAGCTGATACTGTTTTTTGAACACTATTATCACTCGGACTAATAAGATCCCACTCACCATCACTTTCAACAGCTTTCATAAAATCATCTGTAACAACAACACCGTGATGTAAATTAAGTGCTTTTCTGTTTGGATCACCACCGGTCGGTCTTCGCATTTCAATAAATTCTTCTATCTCAGGATGATCAATAGGCAGGTAGCACGCAGCTGATCCACGTCGAAGAGATCCTTGACTTATAGCAAGTGTTAGTGAATCTAGAACTTTTATAAAAGGAACAATACCTGATGTTTGTCCAACTTTACCAACTTTTTCACCAATGCTTCGTACTTTTCCCCAATAACTTCCAATACCACCACCACGGCAAGATAACCAAACATTTTCATTCCATAGATCTACAATACCTTGCATCGAATCCTCTGCTTCATTAAGAAAACAAGAAATAGGAAATCCTCTTTTTGTTCCACCATTTGATAAAATAGGTGTTGCAGGCATAAACCATAGTTTACTAATGTAATCATAAAGACGTTGAGCATGCTGTGAATCTTCGGCGTAGTGGGTAGCAACTCTTGCAAATAGGTCCTGGTAACTTTCCCCGGAACTCATATATCTATTTTCAAGAGTAGCTCTCCCAAAATTCGTCAAGTAAGAATCTCTAGATTCTTCCGTTTCTATTTCAATGTCTTTTCCCCATAAATTTACAGCATATTTAATCATTTTATTTTAACTCCACCTTTTCTTTATTAAACCAGTTCTCTACACTTTTTTCCCTATCTAAAACCATATGTTCATAATTTAAAAAATGAAATTTAACATTTAATTTTTTTAAAACTTCTTTAACATCCAATTCTCCACAAGTATAAAAATCAAATTGCATTAATGCAGGATCTTTTTCATCCCATATGTGAAACGCCATATGACTTGTCTTTAATAGACAACAAGCTGTCATACCTCTATTTCCTGTGTCTTCAACATAAGAAACCACAGGTTTAGATTGTGGTTGCATTCCATTACTTTTAATAAATCTTTCCATCCAAATTTCCATTTGAATTGAATCGGTTTTAATAGGAACTTGTTTTATAGTTCCTTTTAATAATAAATGTTTATGTTGTAACATATTAATTTATCTCTCCCCAAGATTTACCCTTTTCTAAATCGACAACAGAAGGTACTTCAAGTTGAACACAACTCTCCATAATTTCCTTTATTTCCTTTTCTTGTTTTTCGCTCTCGACCGAAAAGTCAAGTTCATCGTGAACCTGAATATGTGGAATATAACCGCTTTCATATAAATTTACCATAGCTTTTTTTGTTTGATCGGCAGCTGATCCTTGGATAATTTTGTTGAGGGCTTTATAAGTCCACGATCTTTTTATATTTTTACCATATTCTCTCTCTGCTACGTCACGAGGAAGAGATTTTGATGGTTCTACAGACCAAAGATTTGGCACCCATAAGTCAAAACGGCATTTTCTACCTAATAATGTCCTAACAACACCATCATCATCCGCTTTTTTCATAGCTTCTTCTAGTAAGGATTTAACAAAAGGAACTTTTGAATGATATTGATCAAATAATTTTTTTGATTCATCTTCATTTAATCCTAGTTGACTACCAAGCTTTCCTCTTCCCATACCATAAAACAAACCTAAATTAATTGTTTTAGCTTGTTTACGAGGAATATTAGCAATATCTGCTACTAGTTGATGAAAGTCCGTTTCTTTATTTTCGTTATAAGCCTCTACAAAATCAGAAGCACCTGGCAATCCTTTATGGGTTAAAGCTGCAAAATGAACAACAAGGCGTGGCTCTTGCTGATTGTAATCAAAACATCCCCACTCACAACCTTCCTCTGGAATGAATAAAGATCTAACCATAGGACCTATTAATTTATTTCTAGCAGGAACTTGTTGCAAGTTTGGATTTTGCATACTAAGTCTGCCTGTAACAGTTCCTCCAGAGTCTGATCGTAATTGGTTTGTTTCTCCGTGAATACGACCGTTTTTCTCGTGCTTTAGAATTGTATCTATAAATGTGGTTCTTGCTTTATTAATTTCTCTTGCTTCAACAACCATTTTAGCTAATGGTGATGAGTGACTTGATAAAAAATTCTTATCGAAGCTGGGCATCCCTGTTTTAGTTCTTGTATATTTAATATTTTTAGAATCAAAAGCTTTTGCTACAGATGCTGCAGCAAATAATTGAACATCAACGCCGGTCTCTTTTTTAATATCGCCAAGAATCTTTTTTTCTTTTCTTTGAAGATCTTTTTTATACTTCTCTGCCCTTTCAATATCAACTCTTACTCCTTTCCACCGCATTTCAAATAACATTGGAAAAACACGGGTTTCTAGGTCAAAAACAGAATTTAATTCCTGTTTAACTATTTCAATTTTAAAATTATTCCACAATTTTAAGGTTAATTCTGCATCCTGCTCTGCGTATGGACCTACATGCATTGGTGGTAATTTATACATTTCACTTTTTGCATCAATACCCCAATTTCCTGCAGCTTCATATAAACCTACTTCACTTTTTTTTGATTGTAGATAATCTTTTGCTAACTCATTTAATGAATAACGAAATCTGTTCTCATCAATTAAAGGCGCGGCAATCATTGTATCAATAATACGACCATTTATTTTCATATCCATTGCGCGTAGCCATCCCACATCATACATAGCATTGTGAAAAATTTTATCACACGGTAAATTTAATATATCCTGGAATGATCTTTTAAAAAATTTTTCATCAAAATTTCCTCCTCCTTCGTGAGCGATTGGAAAATATCCTTTCCATCCATCCACCGCAATAGCAACACCAATAACACGTCCATCATTTCGAGCCCAACCTGATCCAAGAGTTTTTATATTTGGATCATAAGTCTCTAAATCAATAGCTATTTCCTTTGCATCCGAAAAATCTGGTAATTTATCTGGTGGTATCCATTCACTTGCATTTTGAAATAATGGTATCTGTGTCATAATATCTCCTATCGTAAAATTTTATGGTAATTTAAATTGCCAAATTTATATTCTGGTGTCTTTTTACATTCATCACAAATTCGGTTCCCTGGTCCTTCACTACTAAATTGTTTTAAACACATTAAACATTTCCTCTTTTTTGTTTTAAAGTTTGATGCTGGCTTTCTAAAATCCTCATTATATTTACTCATTTCTCCGGGTACTCTATTTCCATTAATAATTCTGCATAGTGTATTACTTTTTCGACATCCGCTTTTTGTCCCTTAGCCTTATGTCGTGTAATATATTTAACAATATTTCCTTCACACCAGCCAAGTTTATTTTTCATTATGTACTCAGTTGGCTGAATTGCCATTTTTTTATAATGATTTCCACCTACTTGTTTGTCTGTTGCTTTACTCATACAAATATCTCCTTAAATTCTCTTTCACTTTGTGAACGAACAATATGTAAACTTTTCTTCGCACGTGTCATTCCCACATAAAATACTCTTCTCTCATCATCTGGATTTTTATGATATGCTTCTTCTGCTTTGTAAGATAGATCTGTTAAAATAACAACGTGATCAGACTCTCCACCTTTAGCACCATGAATTGTTGATAATTTGATACGAGGTTTGGAATTTATATTTTGCTTTCTTCGTTCCGCAGCCATAATATAAATTTTTTGTGAAGAAATAATTTTATTAAGTGCTTCATGCCACTTTGCACTCTTTGGAACTAGAAGTCCAAAATCTTTGTTAAGATCCGCATATGTGTATGTTTCTTTCTCATCTATATTAGTTAATTTTTTAAATCCTCTTTGTATTCCAAAGGAATCAAATAAATCTTGTTTGCTCATTCCAATATATTCATACATTATCTTTACTGAATCCCCAACAATAGATTCGCCTCGAGCAATTTTTTTCCAAGAATTAATAGCTCTCACCATTTTTTCCGAAACAGAAGGTTTATTAAATTTCTCATAAAACAACCCTTCCTGTCGTAAAAAATCTTCAACAATATCTAAAAGATACTTTGTTCTTGCTTGAATTAACCACTGTCCTTCTTTTTGTAAATTAATATGCGAAAATGAATTATAAATATATATTTCACCTTCTTCCGATCGTGAATTCCATTTTTTACTTACTCTGTTTGGAATACGGACAATTAGTTTATTTGCAGCTTCGTGAATTTTCTTTGGAACGCGGTATGATTTATTAAGAATAATACGATCCCAATTTAATCCCATTAAATGACTTACCGATGCTCCCGCCCAATTAAAAATAGCTTGATCATCATCACCCGCAACAAACGTTTGTTTCGAATTATTTACAAGTTTTGTTACCATATCCCATTGTAAGGGACTTAAATCCTGCGCCTCATCTACAATAACAACATCAAGGTTTGGACAAATATCTTGCTTGTTAAATTCAATAATCATATCGGTATAATCAAATAATTTTCTTTTTTCTTTGTAATCTTCTATTGTTCGATTAATTTGATCTAATTTTAACCAACCACCAGGTATGTGACCCCACTTTCTGTAAGCTTCATATAATTCTACTTTTCCTACACGGGCCAAATCAATAATACGTAAATAAATATCATCTTGTACAAACGCGCCAACATTATCAATTGTATCTTGAGCGTTTGATAATTTTAAACCAAGCATTTTAGATAGTTCACTATAATTTTTTGTTCGCATAACATCATTTGTACTTAATCCTAACATTTGAAATGCTAAACTATGTAGTGTTCTAAAGTACTGAAATTCTTTTCTCTCTAAATTAAATTTAAGACACGCTCTTTCAACAGCTTCAGTTGCAGCTTTTTTTGTGTAGGCGAAATAACCTATGCGATCAGGTTTAATACCTTCTTTAATTTTAACATCTACAACATCAAGGAGGTAAGTTGTTTTTCCTGTTCCTGGAGGACCAAATATAACTTTATTATTCATCAGCAAATGACCCTGTTATTTCATAATCATTTTGAGCTTCTATTATGCCTTCATCTAATTCAATACTCTCAAGTATGGATAAGCCAATTAGATATGGAATATAGGGAATTAAACTATTCCCTAACGCTTTAAGTCTGTCCACCCGGTTGGGTACGCCATGAGCCACTCGACCCAAGCGGGGTTCAAGGTCCCACCAACCTTCTCCCCAAGGTTGCTTTTGCCTCTGTCCGTCGTGCTGTCCTTGTGCATGAATTCCCTGGGTGTCGGCCACATTTTCACCGCAGCTGGAAGCATTACTTGGAATCCCTTCTTCTTGATGTCCCTCGCGTATCTCCCGTTGTCGTTCACGTCCTGTTTCCACATTCCCTTTGATGGCGTCGGCCACATTATCCATTCTATGTTTGTTAGTGTTGTCATCTCCTTGTCGTATTTGATTGTCTTTAAATGCGGTTTGATCTTCTCCCAGTCCTCCACTGACGGATGACTGAACCCCGCTTTGTCCCTCCTGAACCAATGCTCTATCGTTGTTTTCTTGATCGTTGTTTTCTCCACTAATTCTTTGATTGTTGTTTGACTTCGAAGATAATTCACGAATTCGTTCTGAGGAGGTAATTTTTTTCTCTCCTGCATTTGATGATCCTGATAAATTTTCATCAGTTCTGGATTCTTTTCTATCTCTTCCATCATTACTTTGTCTGATAGTTTTACCTGAACTTTCTCGCCTGAGCTGCGGTGTGTCTTCCCTTGCATCAACTTCGTCGCTGACTTCAGAGAGTCCTCGTTTGAGTCCATTGATGTCGGTGTCGGCCACATCAATTTCGGATGAGCCACTTGATCGTTCAAACTGATTGGCATTCCCTTTTCCAACTTCATCTTCATTCTCTTTTCTGAGCTCGGACCCCTGTCGCAATGTGCGTCGGGTGTTCTCCACATATTCGTTGTCGGTTTCCCGTATTGAATCTGTTCCGCTAAATTTCCTGGTGTCACCGTCTTTCTTCCGATGCTCTCTCGATATTTTTTCCTCTTCTCCATTGACTCTTTGCTCCTCGTTGAAATGGTAGTTGCGCTCGGAGTAAGCCACAATCCAGACTCGCTCTCTTTGGTGGTTGGCACCGACGCTCGAAGCTGAAATACTAAAGCAGCGCGCGGAGTACATTTCACTCTCCAGGTCCTGGAGTACGGTGTCGAGACCGAGTTTAATGTGGCCAGCAACGTTTTCTCCAATAACGAAAGAAGGCCGACATTCTTTGATAAGCCTAAAACAATCTGGCCAGAGGTGTCGCGGATCTTTCTCACCTTTTTTTCTACCTGCGACGGAGAAAGGTTGGCAAGGATATCCACATGTGAGAATGTCGATAGGTCCAATTCCATCTGCTTTGAGTTTTTCATAGTTTAGCTCCTTTATATCTTTATATTGTTTAACATATGGCCAATGTTTTTGCAGCACTTTTCTTGGAAATTCCTCAATATCACAAAAAGCTACAGTTTCAAATCCACCAGTCGCCTCTAACCCTAATGAGAAGCCACCAATTCCAGAGAATAGATCTAAATGTTTAAGTTTCATTAAAATGGTATCTCCTCTGGTATTGTAGGTGTTGCTAATGATCCTTCTAATGTTTCGCGGTCATCGGCTGGCAACCACCAGACATAAACTGTTTTTCCTCGAACCTTTTTACGTGTATCACCTCCACCGAGTTGCCGAATACGAGCAGCCATTTGTGTTGTTGTAAAATCATTAAATTTTTTCTTTCGTAAATATTCTTCAAGGGCAGCCATTTTAAAATATGTCTTATTATCTTCAGTAAAAGGTTTCCCGATCAAGATCTCATCAATATTTAATCCTTCTGCCTGTTCATTCATAAAAGAGTCAAGTAGATCACTAAAACGTCCCTCTCGTGTTACTTCTTCTGGCATTTCAATAACTTCAACATTTTCCAGTAAGCTTTGTACACGCACCGTCCAATCACGATTATTCATCGGATTAGGTAAAACATTTAAATTATCCATACACGCTTTTCGAAATTTATTCTGATCGAATAATTGTTCTGTTGTTAAAGATATACGTCTGCCATCAATATTTAAAAACCAGATAGATTCATCTGATTGATATTTTGTTAAATCAGAAAAATTGTGTTCGTAATCATTTCCTATGCCATACTTTCGTGTCTTACATAAAGATGAATTACAATGATTGCACATTGGTGTATCTTTACATTTAAATTGATATTCGTGTTTTTCATGTTGTGTAATTGTTTTTTGTACTTGTTGTGAAGAGAGCGGTGGCTTCATATATTTAAAATTAAATTCATCTACTTTCTCTTTCCATTGTCCTGGGTATTTCTTTTTTGCATAAATGGCATATTGATAAAGAGCATTATCACGTCCTCCTTCAGGAATACCGAGTTCGACAAGTGTTTCTATACAACAAGGACCATCACTAAAACCATTCTTCTCTTTTTTCTTTTTTACTTTTATGTCTTTAAATTTTTCAGGCGTCACTTTATATTCGTCGTAAAGTTTATAAAATTCTTCTAATGATAAAGCATTTGCTGTGTCGGGGTGAAAAGCGTAACGATTAGATTTATCCCCACCGTGATAAGGAAGATTTAAAAAATTTCCTGTATCCCCTCTTTCTGCTTTAATTTCTATTTGTTTTGGAAATATTTCACAACTCGCATAGCCAAGAGCTGCGGAGATTTCTGATAGTTTTGATCGTGCCAGGCGTGCAGTAATTTCGCCATCAATAAATATAAATAAATGTGCCCCTCCACTTTTTGAGCGACAAACAATGATGGGAAAATTTCTTTTTTTAATATTATCAAGTAATTTTTTGTAATCTAGAGGATAGGTATCAACATCAATACAGCACCAACTACAATTTGCATTGTCTCTGATGGGTATAATTCCAAGACTTGGATCTTTACCTTCTAAATGGTCTTGCCATAGTTCATCGGTAACTTTTTCTTTTTTAATAAAAGCTTTACCACTTTGTTTACCATTTTCACGTACATCTCCCGCCTTGTATTGGCCATATGCACGATCCAAACCATTAAAAATTCTTTTAAATTTGTCCATTCCCCACCTCTAAATAAAAAAGCGGGAGCAATAAGGTAACTCCCGCTTCCGCAACTAACTAAAACGGTAACTTGCTAGTGCCGCTAGAGTCAGACTCGTTCTCATATTTAACTTTCACTTGCCCTTTGCTAATACTATCAGCAAAAGCTTTAGCAGCTTGGTAAGTATCTTTATCAACAGGTCCGACCTTGTTGATATTCCAACCATACCAATCACCTTTGTCATTTGACTCAGGTCGCGTGGTTAAACGATAAGAATGACTATAAATAGCAGGTGTGAATAAACCCTTAGTCCCTTGAATTTTTATGCCCATTTGCACAGAATTCCAACGACGAGAATGTTTTAACTGACTTGACTTCATTGTGAGTAAACACTGTGAAGTGGCACCAGTTTTTTCATCCACATATAGACAGTAGTGATTATGGGTTCTTTCAATATAGTTCCCACTATCTAATCTATACTTTCTGTCTTTGTCTTCTGTGGTTTGTGACATAATATCACTGCCGATTGAATGAACAACTGGAGCACTTGAACCAGTGCCACGGTCAGACCATTCAAGAAAATTAGCACCATAGTGGCAAGGAATAACTAAAACACCTTTTTCACCATTAAAAACTTCTCTAGTGACAGTGTTGAAGATCATTCCTGCTTGAGCGCCTTCGACATATTCTTCCTTTGACTTCTTAACTTGAGGAGACATATCCCCAAGAATTCGAAGAAAAGGAATTGACAGGTCTTCCATAGACATATTGGCAAGACCTAAGTTGGCATCCTCTTCAAGTAGACTAACTTCTACAGGAAGAGCGTTGCCATTTTTCTTTGCTACGTTTTTTCCGTTCGCCATAATTTATCCTTTGTTATTGGTTATTTTCGTATTCTGACGGATAAAGATTTCAAATAAATCTTGAGGGTCAGATATCCCGTCTTCGTGGCGTCTCTTAAGAGTCGCCTTCAGTGTTCCGGGGTGCACTGAACTTTTTACTTCAGGAATGAATCCCATGCCTTCAATGTGTGTTTTCAATTGATCAGCCTTGGAGTCTTCACCCTTACCGAAACTCATACTAACTTGATTTTTTATTAAATCGCCTAGATTATTATTACGTAAATATTCATAGGCTTCTTCAATTTTTGGTTTAGGAATACGACAATGAAAATCTTCTGCAATATTAATTCTTGATCCATCGTCCATTTCAGCCGATTTTAAGCCCATCTCTTGCATAAGAGTTGGAATAACATCGCCTGAAAGTTTATCTTTTTGTGATTTTTTATTTTTAAGTGTTTCTTCTAATTTTTCTATTTCTGCTTCAATACCAAGTAATTCCTTGATTTTTGTAGAAACATCACTCAAATTAACAGCTCCTATTTTAGTTACTGCCTGGTCTTCTAAATAATTCAAATCTTTTTTTGGCATTTTTCTTTCCTTTTTGAACTTTATACTTGAACTCCCAATTAATTGCAAGTATATAATGCACTAGTCGAGAGAAAAAAATGTACCCATTTAAATCAACACCATATAATCACCAAATAAAAGCTTTGGATAAATGTAATAGTCAAGAATTCTTTGCCTATTTGATGGAAATGGGCACAGGAAAAACGATGACATGCATTGTTGATGCAGCTTTATTGTATCAACAAAATAAGATTGACTCTATGTTAATTGTGGCACCTAAAAGTGTTTATAGAAATTGGATTAACGAAATTGATAAACACCTTGTGGATAGTGTGGATAGATATATTGTATCGTGGAGTGCATCAGCAAATAAAAAAGAAAAAGAATTATTAGAAAGTCTTCTTATTATTCACGAGGAAAAAAGACTTGATATATTATTAATGAATGTAGAAGCTTTCAGCACGCCAAAAGGTATTAATTTTGCTCAACGTTATGTACGTGATAAAAATGTTTTTATTGTTATTGATGAAAGTACGACAATAAAATCACCTTCGGCACAAAGAACAAAAGGATTAATGAAATTAAAAGATCAATGTAAATATAGACGTATTATGACAGGATCTCCAATAACAAAAAATCCACTAGATTTATTTTCACAGTTTTATTTTCTTAATCCACAAACTTTGAACCAGGCTAATTGGTTTACTTTTCGTTCACGATACGCACGTATGGTGGAAAGGCCAGCGGTCGGCGGTCATCGCACCTATAAACATGTTGTTGGTTATCAACGACTTGAAGAATTAAAAGATAAGATTAATCCGTGTTCTTTTCGTATTTTAAAAGAAGACTGTTTAGATCTACCTGAAAAAGTCTATATGAAACGATTTGTTTCTTTAACAAATGAGCAACTTGTCGCCTATGAACAAATGCGTCGTTACGCAATATCAGAGATTAATAAAGGAGAGCAGATGACAGCTGCATCGGCACTCGCACAATTACTTCGTTTACACCAAATTACGTGCGGTTTTATGACATTAGATGATGGCTCTATTCAGCCATTAAAAAATAATAGAGTTAAAGAATTAATGAATATGTTAGAAGAAATTACTGGCAAGGTTATTATTTGGGCTACCTATCGCCATAATATTCAAGAAATAACAAAAGTCCTTAAAGAGAAATATGGAGATCAATATGTGGAATCTTTTTACGGTGGTACTCAAGATAAGATTCGCCAAACAATTGTTGATGATTTCCAAAATCCGTCAAGCAATCTTACGTATCTCGTGGCCAATCCTAAGACCGGAGGTTTCGGCCTTAACCTTTTCGCTTCTAGTAATATGGTCTATTATAGCAATAGTTATGATTTAGAAGTTAGGTTACAATCGGAAGATCGTATTCATCGTATAGGTCAAAAAAATACTTGTACATACATTGATATGATTTCTGAAGGAACTGTTGATGATAAAATCGTTAAAAGCTTGAGGAATAAGATAAATATTGCATCAACAATTATGGGTGAAGACTTGAAAAAGTGGTTAATATAGTTTATATATAACCTATGGATGCCATAATGGGTCCAGATAATCTTGCTTAAAAAAGGAGATAATTATGAACGAGCTAGATCTAATACGTAACCATTTTCTTGGTTTTCACAATGACTTTTTTGATAGTTTCAGAAGAGTTTCAACTTATCCACCCTACAACATAAAAGAAAAAGATGATAAAGGTATCATTGAATTTGCTGTTGCGGGTTTCAATGATAATGATTTGAAAGTTGAAGTGAAAGAAAACACTCTTAATGTTTATGGATGTAAAGAGGATAAAGATTCGGATGACTTTTTTCACAAAGGAATTTCTAATCGAAGCTTTACAAAAAGTTTTCAACTTCATAAACAGATCGTTGTTGATGGTGCAAAATTGAAAGATGGTATTTTAAGTGTTAAATATCATCGTGAAATTCCAGAAGCGGAAAAACCACGTAAAATTGACATCAAAAAGGGTTAAATCGTCTTAAAGGCTGTTTTTAAGCCGATAGACGCAAAAAGGGGTTCCTCTAGTGGTATACCCTTCAAGAACCCCTTTTTCTTTAAATTTGAGCATCTATGATAACATTTTTTAAAAAACACTTTCAAAAATGGCCTGCAAAAGTAGGTTATTCTAAAGTGGGTGATGAACCTTGGTATGAAGTTTGGAATGATGGGAGCTTTCGTCCCACATTATGGACTAGGATAATACTCCTATTATCCAAAGGGTGCCGAAACAAATATAAGCGATAGTTACTGGTTCCATTCTTATTTACTATAAAATTCCCATGTTAACTCGTTGTAGCCCTGTTTGAGGCCCTACAATTTCTTGCCAGAAAGTAATTAGTGTTAACCTTTCTCCTTGATCTAATCTATTAGCACTATGCCATTGGGCAGAATCAAATCCAATACAACGGTTATAAATATTTGCAAATCGTACTGTTTCAGTAAATCTTTCATTATTAGCTATGCGATTCTTTTCTGCTTCTTCATGACTAATTTTTTTTAAATAAAGTTCTTTTTTAACCTTATGTCCTATTTCACTAGTGATAGGACTGTTTGGAATAAATAAAGACGTTCCCTCGTCCGGAGAAGCATTTGGCGACAGATAAACAATTTGCGTGTGAAGATTAGGATCATCACTGTGAATCCACCCATTACCAAGGTCTTTTTCAATTTTCTGGAAATGAACCATAGCTCTAAATCTCAATTGGTGTTGCATTTGCTCATCTGTATAAAAACACCTCAAGTATTTTGAACAAACAAAACCATAAAATTCTGGATCTATCTGATTAAGAGGCTTTGATCTTTTTCCAGGAAAATTACCATCTGGATCACTAAAGTATTCTAAATTGTCAGCGTATTTTATTATTTCTTTTGGTTGCTTAAAAAAATTATCAATGCACACATTAGGGAAATGTATCATATTTATATTATTCTTCTATAATCCTGATGATGTGCTTCTTACCATCTTCTTCCCATATTTCTGTTTCTGCTTTTACTGGTAAGCAAGCCAGTCTTGGGCCATCTACACCCATTGAACGTTCTGCTTTTCTTTTATAGGCTAGGCATTCACCCAATGATTCAAACGGAACGTGTTCTTGAACCGTAACACCCATATACATTAAAAGCGCTATAACCGACTCAATCATGTCCTGCACCATTTTGTTCGCGGACTTTATCTTTGAGCTTTTCCACGTCATCCTGCAATTTTGAGACTTGCTCCTTCAAAAATTCAATATTGACTTTATTATGAATTCCGGCCTCAAGTTGCTCTTTCATCTTGGTTATTTCCCCATCATGATATTCAATTAACATGAATTGTTCACTATCCGCGGGCAGGGCACCTAATTCACCCCTGGGCCATTTCACGG